>Ga0272442_10004979_pt1 | contig 17939 bp, 13 predicted proteins | sample SSMForm2O_FD_200262 | JGI IMG/M metagenome (GOLD analysis project Ga0272442, IMG submission 200262) | Marine sediment archaeal communities from Little Sippewissett salt marsh, Falmouth, MA, United States - SSM-Form-2O | ecosystem: Environmental > Aquatic > Marine > Wetlands > Sediment ... | reverse complement strand
ATACCAATCCCTGTGGATATGCGGTCGGAGAATCTGCCGGAGAAGCTTTGGAAAGAGCGTGGGCAGGAGATCCGATTTCTGCATTCGGCTCTGTGATTGCCAGCAATACATCGGTTGATCTCGATTTTGCCCGTTTTCTTAAGGGCAAGGATGTAAAACATATTGGTTTTATCGTAGAGAAGGGCAGATTGGTCCCCCAGGAAGTTCCGACCAAATTTATTGAAGTCATTATTGCTCCGGATTATACAGATGAAGCCCTGGCATTACTGCAGAAAACCAAATCGCTTCGTCTATTGAAAACGGCTCCTATTTATTCTGAAAACAGAGAAACGAAAACCTATCGAAAAATTACCGGGGGCATTCTGGAGATGGACCGCGACTTTGGTGTTTTCGATTCTTTCCAGATCGTCACCAAGAAGAATTTCGATACAGGCAAAAAGAATCTGGCTGAATTTACATATACAGCATGTAAGCATACCAAGTCCAATGCCATTGTTCTGGGACGGGAGTATCGTCCCGGATATTTCCAGGTTATCGGCATGGGCGCAGGCCAGCCAAACCGGGTGGATTCTTTAAGGAAACTGGCCGTGACCAAGGCTATTGAAAATCTTCAGATCGAATATGACACCCTGCGTCCAGAATTGGATTTCAAATCGTATCAGAAGCAGGCATTCGCCGAAATGGTAATGGCATCCGATGCCTTTTTTCCCTTTGATGATACGGTACGGGCAGCCGCCGAATTCGGCATCGGCTATATTGTACAGCCGGGCGGGTCCAAACGGGATCAGGACAGCATCGATGCCTGTAATGAGCTCGGTATGGCGATGGCGTTGACCGGCATGCGGCACTTTCGGCATTGATTTCACTGACCCATTTTATGAAAACCGCGAATATGCGGAGGGCGCAAAGAAAGAATAATAAAATTGATGACTAACTGTCTTTTCAGGACCATATAAATGTCTAATCATTTTTACCTAAATAAACAATCAAATTAAAGAAGTCCGATAAAATAACAGCTTGTTTCTTTGGAGATAAGATGAATGTTGGTTATCGATTGTTCATGTTATTGCTGATCGCACTCCCCTGTTTCTCCCAGGGAAATATTTATCCCTGGCTGGGGAGTCAGACAAATATCAAGTTCCGGGTCAAAGATATTGAATTGCCCGAGCGATTTGTACGCGCCAGTTACCATCCCGGCTCATTTCCGGACTGGCTGCAGAATCTGCCCATCAAGCTGGGCAAGAAGAAAGTACAGCTTTACAACGGAAAGTGGAAGAGAAATCAGCGAGCGCATGCCTATATTCTGGATATGGATATTGGCAATGAAGATTTACAGCAATGCGCGGATACCGTGATCCGGTTGTATGCTGAATATCTGTACTCGATCAATGCCTACTCAAAAATTGCATTTCATTTTTCGAATGGAGATCTGGTCCGTTATAAAGCCTGGATGGTGGGTATGCGTCCGGAAGTGAGAAATGACATCGTGCGATGGAAAAAAACAGCAGATGTGGATTCTTCCTATCGAACTTTTCGAAATTATCTGGATATGGTTTTCTTGTATGCCGGCAGTCATTCCCTTTCCAAAGAATTAAGGCCTATTGTCCCTGCAGAGAAAATGCAGGTGGGTGATGTATTTATAAAAGGCGGATTCCCCGGACATGCCATGATTGTGGTGGATATGGCGGTTCAGGAAAAAACAGGCCGTAAAATCTTTCTTCTGGTACAAGGATATATGCCGGCTCAGGATGCGCATGTGTTGCGGAATCCGAAGAACAGTGAGCTGAGTCCATGGTTTGAATTGCAGCGGATGAGACTACTCTATACCCCTGAGTATAATTTCAACTGGATGGACCTGAAGCGGTTTCGAGGATGATATATTGATTTAAAAAGTTCAATAAATGGGTTTTAACTTTTCTATTTTTTCGTTATATTATCTTGTTAAATATTGGATATCTGAGGAATTCAGACACTCTGTTTTGATGGATCATTTACTGTCTGGTAACCTTTGATGTATCGATAAAGCAGATATCGAAAGAGAGTTGACTTTTCAGGAGGAGCTATGCACCCGAATATTGTTGAAATTGGTCCTTTTGTCATTCACTGGTATGGATTGTTGTTATCCTTATCATTTTTATTAGGGATTTATCTTTCCATGGCCCGCGCTGAGAAACGCGGTGTGAATAAAGATGCAATGATGGATCTGGCCATTGTGGTTGTTTTGTGTGCCGTTATCGGTGCCCGATTTCAGTATGTTGTCACCCATATAGAAGAATTTCAAGGCCACTGGCTGGACGTTCTGAATCCAGTACAGAGCGATGGTACAGTTGGCATCGGGGGATTATCAATGCTGGGAGGTGTTCTGCTGTCCATTGTTGGTATTCTTGTGTTTTCGCGGATAAAGAAACTGCCTCTCCTGGTCCTTGGAGATATCGTATCACCAGCTTTTGGATTGGGGATCGGTTTGACCCGGATCGGGTGTTTTATGGTGGGATGCTGCTTTGGCAAGGCATGTGGTTTACCCTGGGGCGTGGTTTTTCCTCCGAATAGTATTCCAGCCGCCATACCTGAACTCGCTGGACAGCCGATTCATCCCACTCAATTGTATTCATCCCTGTATGGCTGGATTATCTTTACTGCTTTGATGTTGCTGGACCGAAAGCGTCGGTTTCCGGGATTTATTTTAGCCGTATTCTTTATGATGTATGGTGTGGCTCGATTTCTGGTTGATTTTGTAAGATATTATAATGATTCTTTGTTTACGTTTCTGGATCAGACATGGACCATCAATCAGGCCATATGCCTGGGGATGTTTATTGTAGGATTAATAATGTTGATTCTGTTGCCACGTCGTCTATCAACTACCTGAACTGCAGAAATTGTGCCCCTGATAAATTATATTGTGTGATACCATAGAATGACACAAAAGCGGCTGGTAATTTTCTCTGAAGATTTTCCGCCGTATAGCGGCGGAATCGCCCAATGGGCGGCAGGAATGGCTACGGCGCTCGCGAAATCCGGTCATACTATTACTGTGTTTGCCCGTTTTAGGATGGACTATCCTGCTGAACCTGATCAATATCCCTTTGATATTCATTGGGTATATGGCAATCACTGGCGACAGTTACGTACCTGGTATTGTTATCGTGCAATGCGGGATTTTCTTTTAAAGCAGCAATCTTTGGACGCCATTATTGCCACAACCTGGAATACAGCACGGGGGCTTCTGGTTTTATGCAGGCAATATCATATTCCCCTGATCACTGTTATACATGGTCTGGAAGTGACCCGAAACATGTCAAGGCTAAAAGCCCTCTGGCTGAAGAAAACATTGCTTTCTTGCCGGTTTGTGATTGCGGTCAGTCGTTTTACAAAACAGCAAGTTGTCAATCAATATTGTATTCCAGATGAGCATGTTCAGGTTTTATCGAACGGGGTTGATCCGTTGATATACACACCGGACCGGAATGTTGATTCTTTGCGTGAAAAGTTGTCTGTTCAGGATGACAAAGTGATTCTTACGCTGGCCCGTGTGATCGAGCGCAAGGGGCATGAGCAGGTTATCCGGGCGCTTCTGAAGATTCGGAAGGCTGTGCCAAAAATTAAATACATCATTGCAGGACCCTGGGAGGAAACATATTATCAACACTTAAAACAGTTGATTAACCGACTGGATTTGAATTCCTATGTTTATTTTACTGGATATCTTGCAACCCAAGTACTGGCAGATTACTATAATCTCTGTGATGTGTATATTATGCTCAGCCAGACTCTGGAATCCACCGGAGACACGGAAGGATTCGGGATTACATATCTCGAAGCCAATGCCTGTGAGAAACCGGTAATCGGAAGTGATGCGGGCGGTATTCCGGATGCTGTTGTTCACGGAGAAACTGGATATCTGGTCCAGTCTCACAACTTGGATGAGATTGCCGCCAGATTAATTGAATTGTTGTCTAACCAGGAATTATGCCGGAAACTGGGTAAAAATGGACGAAAAAGAATTGAACATTTGTATACATGGAATGCCATTGCAGCGCGTATGATGAATTTGCTTAATAACGATTTTCAGCAGGGGAAGTATTCCGATGATCGATAAATCAATTGCGATTATTACCGAAGATTTTCCTCCTGCCAGTGGAGGAATTGCCCAGTGGGCTCTTGGAATGGCCAGGGAACTGGTCACGCAATTTGATCAAGTGTTTGTCTATTCACGTCGAAGAGCGGTTTTAAATTCAACCATGCATAATCACTCGAAGTTCAAACTGTTCATCATGCATGGGCATAACTGGAAGCAATATCGAAGGCTTTACACACGTTACTATGCATGGAAATTTTTAAGAAAGCACCAGAATTCTGTTGTTATTACCACAACATGGAATCTGGCCACCGGTATTCTGAAATTGAAAAAAAAACATCGTTTTACTCTGATACCGATATTGCACGGGCTTGAGATTGCGAACAAGTCGTCTCCGAAAATGCTTTTTTGGATGGAAAAGACACTTACTCTCAGTGATTTCTCCATTGCAGTCAGCCATTTTACAAAGTCAAAAGTTCTGGAAAGGATCCATATTGATAAAAATCGGATAAAAATATTACCCAATGGTGTGGATGTTCAAAGATTCTATCCAATCGAAAACATGTCGAATTATCGCCGTAAATGGCGAATTGCACCCGAAATCCCTGTCATTTTGACACTGGCACGTGTCGTGGAACGTAAGGGGCATGAAGCAGTGATTCGAGCATTACCAGAAATTCTTGAAGCCATTCCAAATGCCATTTATTTCATTGCCGGTCCGTGGCGCCAGTGGGTTTATGAAGAACTTCAGCAATTAATACGAAATCTGAACCTTGAAAATAACGTCTATTTTTCGGGCCATATTGATGATCATGAAATTAATTCTATTTATAACATGGCCGATGTTTATATTATGGTAAGTAAATCATTGAAAGATGAAGAAGACATTGAGGGCTTTGGTATTACATTTCTCGAAGCAAATGCCTGTGAAAAACCGGTGATCGGCAGCTATGCAGGGGGTATTCCGGAAGCTGTGGTTCATGGAGAAACAGGATTTCTGGTTCAACCGGATAATATAGACGAAATTGCAGCCAGAGTGATTGAGTTGTTGAGTCATCCAAGATTAAGGCAACAACTGGGGAAAGCCGGACGACGCAGAATAAAAAAGGAGCTGACCTGGAATCAAATCGCACAAAATTTTATTAAATTAATCGGTGCGTCAGCACAGTCTGAAAAACGAAATGGCTGAGAACTCTATAAAAAAAATATTATGCTTTTTCTTGGGAGACAGGCTCCCCAGCACAAAGTTCAGAGTTTTTCAATATCGTGAATATTTTAAATCAAAAAATATTCTGTTCCAGGTCGAACCTATTTCAGGAAAGACGCGAAATGAGAAAAAGGAACTGTTTCTGTCAGCCCGAAATTATGATGTTGTGATTGTCCAAAAGAAGCTACTGAGTATTTACTGGTTGAATTTTCTTAAGCACCAAAATCCGAATGTCGGTTATGATTTTGATGATGCCCTTTATGTCAAGGAGCCCCATGTTGAAAGGAAGCGAATTTACAGACCCGGCACATTAATTTTTCGGACGAAATTAATGGCCGTGCTTCGGCGAGTTTCATATGTTGTTGCGGGTAACGGAATATTACAAGCGTATGCAAAAAAATATAATAATCATGTTTTTGTTTTACCGACACCCATAAATACGGACATGTATCCCTTTATTGACCGGAGTTCAAAAAAAAAGCCATTCATTATTGGATGGATCGGTACTTCCAAGAATCTGTTCTATCTGAAACAAATTTTGCCGGATATTTTACGATTTCTCAATGATTATCAGGATGTTATGTTTCATTATATGAGCAACAAAAACAGTTTGAATACAGTTCATGCTCGGGTCCGTTTTATTCAGTGGTCCCCTGAGAATGAAATTGAATTTCTAAAGAAAATGTCCGTTGGTCTGATGCCGTTAACCAATGATGACTGGAGCCGGGGAAAATGCGCATTTAAGGCGCTGCAATATATGGCTACAGGATTGCCGGTAATCGCATCGCCGGTGGGCATGAATAAAGAAGTGATTCAGCATATGAAGAATGGGTTTCTGGCGGATCATGCAAATGAATGGATTGATATTTTGAATAAGCTGTATCATCAAAAAATAGATACTGTTCAGCTTGCAGCTGCTGCGAGGAAGACGGTTACGGAACAGTATTCGATCAATGTTTGTGGTGAGAAATTATTAAGTATGCTCGATTCAGTATTGAAAAAAGAAAATAATCAGCTGTTCATGAAATAAGTCAAATCGAGCCGGCGAAGCAAACAAATACATTGAAAAACAGGGACCATTCGAATTATGATCTGCTTATGTCGTATAGTCATTTTCGGCGGTTATAATTTTTAAAACAGGAACGAATGAAAAATGCAACTTTATTTAAAAGTGTTAAAATATCTGAAACCCCTGTGGCATTTTATTGTCCTCTCGATTATTTTTTCCCTGTTTTACATTGGGTTTCACAGTCTCTCATTATGGATTGCCGTGGATTTCATTAAAGAATTGTTTGATCCTACGCAAACCCAAATCGAACAGACAGCTGAAGACAATCGAACATCCAAATTATCAGATAATCCTGTTGCTCAAATGCAGCAAGAGAAGCATATGAAGAACGAAAATGATAATGTTGATGATTCCTTACTGTCACTAAAAAGGAAATTCAATTTATATAACAAAATCAATAATGGAATCAAGCAGATTATCATCCAGGATGATAAATATAAAACATTGCGTACTGTTTGTATCGCAATGTTTCTGACATTTTTTTTTAAAAATATTTTTTCCTATTTAAAGGGTGTGGTTGGTAATTTAATTTTATTACGTGTTACGGTGAATGTCAGAAATCAACTGTATGAGAAACTGGTTCGTTTGCCTTTAACCTATTTTGAAAATAAGCGATCCGGAGAACTTACTTCCATTGTATTCAATGATGTATCTGCAATCAATCAAGTTTTGAGTTCAAGCTTTGGTAAAATGATCGAAGCACCGCTTCAGATCATTATATTTTTTGCGCTTCTTATCATCATGAACTGGAAACTCTCTCTCTTTACATTTGTTCTCATTCCTATAAGCGGACTATTGATCGTTAAAATAGGACAGAGTATTCGCAGGAAAAATAAAAGATCATTAAGACAAATCGCCAATTTATTATCGGCGTTTCATGAAGTGATCACTTCCATAAAGATTGTGAAAGCATTTACTTCTGAGAAAAAGGAAACGGAGCGGCTTCATAATTACAATGCAACATGGTTCTATCTGAATTTCCGTATGACAAAACTCAAGTATCTGTTGTCCCCTTTAAATGAAACAATCGCTGTCTGTATGCTTGCTGTTCTTCTCTGGTATGGTGGCAATATGGTCTATCAGGGAACGGGGATGAATGCTGAGGATTTTATTCGATATCTTGCATTTCTTTTCATGACTTTTCAACCGCTTAAAGATATTTCTGATGTGAATAACAAAGTGCAGTCCGGGATGGCTGCAGCCGAACGGATTTTCAGTGTCATGGATGCAGAGCCGGAGAAGTATCGGAATCCTGAATCGAAAATATTATCCGCATTTTATAAAAACATACAATATTCGAGAGTTCGATTTCAATATAACAAGAATCTGCCGCCTGTTCTGGATGAGATTGATCTGGACATTCAAAAAGGGGAGACTGTTGCACTTGTGGGACCGAGCGGTGCAGGAAAGACCACGCTTGTGAACCTGTTGCCCCGGTTTTATGAAATCGATCATGGACGAATTATGGTGGATGGACAGAACATTCAGGAAATCGATTTAATCTCGCTGAGGCAGAAAATTGGGCTGGTGACACAAGATACAATTTTATTCAATGAGACAGTTCGTGATAATATTGCATATCGCGTCCCAGCAGATGATCATGCAGTTATCCATGCATCCAAAGTGGCAAATGCGTGGGAATTTATTGAAAAGTTGGATCGGGGACTCGATACAATCATCGGAGAAAGAGGAGTGAAACTTTCCGGTGGACAAAAGCAGCGGTTGTCTATTGCACGCGCGATTCTTAAAAATCCACCGATTCTTATTCTTGATGAGGCTACTTCTGCGCTGGATACGGAATCAGAACGTCTTGTCCAGGAAGCCATCGACAAGCTTATGAAAAACAGGACAGTATTGGTAATTGCGCATCGTCTGTCGACAGTGATCAATGCAGATAAAATTATTGTAATGCAGAAGGGTAAAATTGTTGGGCAAGGAAAGCATCGCGATCTGTTAAAAAGCTGCAAGCTTTACAAAATGTTGCATAAAATGCAATTTCAGAGCGGTATAGAGGATGTATAATTTATAATCGACATCGACGGTTGTTTATTCGTCTGTTATAAATTCGTTCAGCAGAGAATATGCTGTATTGAAGATTCTTTTTACAGAAATGAAATGATGCCAGTATCTTCGAATTGGACTGGGAAGCCAGAAACAAACAGCCCGTGAACGAGGAGAGGGATAGGACCAGACAATCATATTACGCCGGCTGCGATAAATACCGATCACCGGAAGTCCAAGCGCATACGCCAGATGATAAAATCCGCTGTCATTGCCTATAAATAGATTGCATGTTGAGAGTAATGGGAGAATGTGATCCAGTGAATCGGTGATAATTTCCAAGCCGGGAATGTTCAGAAGATCGTTCTGATTGATTTTGTCTCTTTCAGAAAGTGTAAGAAAAAGCTTGATTTTAATTTGAGAATTTTTGCTGAGCATCGTGATCAGTTGCTGATATTTATATATTGGCCAGCACTTGGTTTTATCCTTGGCCCCGGGTTGCAGGGCAATCCATATTTCTCTGTCTTTTTTTTGAGACAATATTTTTTTTCTATTCTGTTCATGATATTGAGTGAGCGGTAATAGTGCTGTGTGGTTTTGATTGATATCCGGGAAAAGCCGTTGTAATTGGTTCAGGCGCAGATTCAGTACAAAGCGGCGGGGCCAATACCGATGCGCTTGAGCGGAAATCCAGTGGGGATTTCCTGAGGCAATCAAAACGCGCCGCCATTCGGATTGTTCATTCTCAGTATTCCAGATATAAGTGAAAGCTTTTTTTTCAAGCCAGATTTTTTTTTCATGTCTGCCGGGCGGGATCTGTTTATGATCCAATATTCGCAACCAGTCTGTCAAATTTTCTTTTAAGTCATATAGGCCGGGGGCGATCATTTCGATTTCAATCAATGGATGGCTCTGTTTTAACGATCGGAGAACAGGCAGCAGAGTCAAGGCGTCTCCGATGCCGATTTCAGATATAACCAGAAGTTTTTCAGAAGATGGACGCATGATAGTAATCGATATATAATTTTTACTGAATGATTATAATTAGAAACAAGGGTTCACTTCCCATTTTAACCGGTCATAGTGGATGGTCTTTTTAATAGAAAAATTAATTCACGTAAAATATGATAAAATTTTGTGTAAATATCAAGAATCAAAAAGGCGTCATTCGTGTATTGAGGATTTGGCATGCTGACGTTCTGGCTGAAAAAATAAGAGTAATGTTTCAGCGGTCATATATGAGACGGCGTTTCATTGAAGCCGGATTTCAACAAAGCAGACGGTTCACATGGGATCAAATTGCTGATTTGCATCATCGTGTTTATCGATTATTGTTATTATAATTTATTGAGAAAGAGACAGTATTCATTAATTTTACTGGCTGGTGAACTTCAAAATATCAGAATGAATGGGTTTCAGCAATTAAATCTTTATTTAAGTAATACAAAAATCTTGATTTTTACGTTGAATTTCCATACATTTAAATGAAAATTACCAAAAAATATTGATGGTAAAAAGGAGGGTGTAATGCGTTTAAAATTAAACAGCCTTATGCCAGGTTTATTCGTCGTCCTGATTATGGTTTTTTTAACGGGATGCGCTTCAACAAATCAAAGTTATAATACATCCTCTGATGATGAAATGGCCAATATTGATGAGTTGCTGGGTCTGGGTGAATCAGGTGACGAAACGATTGATGAAGATGAAGTGCTTGAAATGCTGGGAATTGCTGAGGAATCGGCTATACAGGATGAATTTGAGGAATTGGGTGTTGATGAACAATCGGCCCCCGGTGCAGTAAATTCAGAAATGCAGGATCTCCAATCAAGGCAAAATCAACTGGACAATCAAACCCAGATTCTTCAAGATCAAATTGAAAATCAAGAGAATCAAATCGCCACATTGCAACAAAATTCCTCGCCATCGGGATCTGCGCAGTCTCAGTCTGCATTCAGTCGTCAATATCAGGAGGCTTTGCAGACGTATCGATCCCGACAATATCGGGCGGCGATCCAGAAATTTGAAGGCCTGTTAAAGCAAAATGCCAAGCACAGCCTTTCTGACAATGCACAATATTGGATCGGCGAGTCGTATTATGGTTTGGGGAATTATCAAAAGGCGATTATGTCCTTTGAAAAGGTGTTTACATTTAGCAATTCAAATAAAGATGATGCCGCTCAGTTAAAATTAGGTTTGTGTTATATGAAGTTGAATGATCAGGCTAAAGCCCGTGAAGAATTGCAAAAGTTAATTAATAATTATCCGAGCAGTGAATCGGTTAGTCTGGCCAGGCGTCTTCTTAGCCAGATTTCACAATAGCATATATCAAGAATATCTGCATCCGCATGATCTTCTTTATGATGAAAGAAATAAGAGAGTCATTCACAGATATGTGTTGAGGGGACAAGTTGCCAATTGTTTATAATTTTATTATATGTAATACAGCCATTTTTTAAGTTTACATCTGACCTTTCCTAATTCTATGATTCATAAATACTTATGAGAATAGTGGAAGGCCCTGCCAGTGATTTAATGCACTGAAAGGAACCGATATGAAGAATCGATTAAAGATCCTAATGGCCTTCTCAGAGGTTGCGCCTTTTTCTAAAACAGGCGGGTTGGGTGATGTAGGAGGCACTTTGCCTAAGGCATTGAAGGATATGGGACATGATGTCCGAGTCATTACACCCCAGTATCGCAGGATCAATGAAAGAAAATATGTACTTCGGGATGTGATTCGTTTGCAGGATATCGAAGTGGATATGGGTGGAAAAAAAGTATCCATTAATGTCAAATCCGCTTTTTTACCCAATTCGAAAGTACAGGTATACTTCATGGATTATAGACCCTATTTTTTCCGTGAAGGATTATATGTGAATCCGAAAAAGAACGAAGATTATCCTGATAATGCACATCGGTATCTTCTGTTTTGCCAAGGTATTTTAGAGACTTTAAAAAAACTGCAGTGGCAGCCAGATGTGATTCATTGCAATGACTGGCAGACAGGAATGATTCCATTTTTACTGAAACACTATTATCGCAATGATCCTTTCTTTGAGAAAATACATACACTAATGACCGTTCATAATTTTTCGTTTCAGGGTAATTTTGATAAAGAATGTTTATCTGCGATGGATTTGTCTCCTGATTTTGTTTTTGAAGACAGTGGATTGGATTGGAATGGTGAATGCAGTTTTCTAAAATCAGGATTGATATTTGCGGATGCTGTCAATACTGTGAGTCAACGTTATGCTCAGGAAGTGCAAAGCTCAGAAACATACGGTTTTGGTATGGACAAGGTATTGAAAAAACGTCTCGATCGATTGCAGGGGATACTGAATGGAATGGATGCTCAGGTTTGGAATCCTGAAACAGACCCAATAATCACTGAAAGATATTCGATCGATGATTTTTCAGGCAAATCCGCATGTAAACAGGCCTTGGTTGACGAATTTGGATTAAAAAACGGCGAGACGCCTGTTGTGGCCATGATCTCAAGGCTCACTGAACAAAAGGGTGTGCATCTGATTCAGGAAATCTTTGAAGAGATGCTTGGGCTTCCTGTCTTTTTTGTGCTTCTTGGTCTGGGAGATCAACGATTTCATGATTATTTTAAAAAAATGATGAAAAAATATCCAAATCAGGTATCGGCACATTTTAAATTCGACGATTCATTGGCACATCAGATTATCGCAGGTGCCGATCTGTTTTTAATGCCGTCGTTATTTGAACCTTGTGGATTAACACAAATGTATGCGCTTAAATATGGTACGGTTCCAGTGGTCTTTGAAACGGGAGGACTGGCAGATACAATTCAACAATTTACGGGAGGATCGTCTGGCGGAAATGGATACCTGTTTCAGAAACCGACACCCAAAGCATTGTTGAAAGTTATCAAACAGAGTATTTCACATTATCGTGATCCGAAAACATGGAGCCGTTTGATGAAGAATGGCATGAAGGTTGATCTGTCCTGGGAAAAATCTGCAAAAAAATATATTGATTTATATCAACGGTGTATTGAAAAATCTTAGCAGGCCAAAAAGATGCAGGGAATCAAGATTGGCGTTCGTAAAGTTGGTGCAAAATTTGATATTATATTATTGGCTATCTCCGGATATGTGGACACCACAACATGTCAAGAACTCACCCGTACGGTTCAAGAACTCACTCAAGAAGGGAATATCCAGTTTATCACAGACTTAGGAAGTGTTACCTATATCAGCAGTGCGGGATGGGGAGTTTTTATGGGAGAGATAAAGGGGATCCGGGAACAAGGCGGTGATATTAAGGTTGTTCATATGAATCCGGAAGTTTTTGAAGTTTTTGAAATGCTGGAGTTCAATCGAATTCTCAATTACTATGATTCAGTCGAAGAGGCAATAAATGAATTTGATTTGCTGAGAGGCCTGGATATCGTGCAATCGAATTTGAATTCGACCAATGCGAAAAAAAGCGGCTTGGATTCCAATACCATTACAGAAACGGCACCAGGCGTAGCAGTCGCATTTTCAAATGAAAAAATGCAGGTCAGTGATTTTCCGCTTGTTGAAAAAATAAAAAGGATCATTTTGGATAATCCATTTTTGAGCCTTTCTGAGATTAAACAAACGTTAAACTCCAATCAATACGGACAAGTGAAAATCGGGTGGCTAAAACTGAGGTCAATTTTGAAAAGCCTCAATCTGGAGACCAAGGAGAAACGTTATCGTTATTACAGATCTCGTTAACTTGAATTATTTCAAGAAGATATTTGCAGTAAAGCAGCATCCGTTCTGCGGATGTTTTTTTTTACATGCTGGTATGACATTTGCTTTTTATCAAATATTCGATTGATAGAGAGATATCAGTGAATTCACAGAAAGGACTCAATGTGAGAAGAAAGAGGTGCTTATTTCAGGTTAAACAATTAGTTGCTTTAATATTGCTGATATTATGCGGCACACTTGCGGCTCAGAAAAAAAATTCATTTGATTCGTATCAATGGACCAAAACAGCCGGTTCGTTGACGCTTTTTCAGCCAGGAGACGCCGTACGTATCCGTGTTTGGGAATTATATGAAGGAGACCGAAGAAATCCTAACCTTTCAGGAGATTATCCCATTCAACAGGATGGGTCCATTATTGTACCACTGATAGGACAAATTATAGTCAAAGGTTTAACAGTTCATGAATTGCAGCAGCTTCTGGAAGAAAAATTGAAAGCTTATTTAAGAACCCCTTATGTTATGATTCATCCGTTAATCAGAATTACCATGCAGGGTGCTTTTAACCGGCCTGGATCGTATCGTGTCGATCCTTCTCAATCTCTCTGGGATTTGGTTGCTGCCGCAGGCGGGCCGAGGGCAGATTGTGATCTTCGTAAAATGTGGGTTGAACGAGGTGGTAAGGTCGTTATTGATGATTTATTACGCAGTTTTGAAAGGGGATATTCTTTGGAAGAGGTTGGTATAGAAACAGGCGATCAAATTATTGCGCCGCAACGCTCCAGGCTGGAAATCGGCGTAATTATTGGTATTGTAAACCTGGTGGCCTCTGTGGTTCTGCTTTACCTGAGGCTGCGTACTGGTTCCTGGTAATTGAAGATGAATCCTGTGATATTCAGAAGTTAAAGGAGCAGCAAATACTTATGGATGAATTTTTTAACGAATCAATAGAAGAAACCGCATCGATTGATATTATGCGGTATGTACGAGGCATTCTTAAGCGATGGTGGCTGGTGGCCGGGTTTTTTATCATCGGATTCATTGTGAGTTACTTAAAAGTGAAGAGTAAAAAACCCATGTATGAATCGGAAGCCTGGATCAGTTTTGACAACATTCAAGGTGCAATTCCGGACCATCAGATTCAAAACCGGATCGCGAAATTGAGAAGTCGGTCCTTTGCTGAAGAAGCCACTGCCAAATTGGGATTAACACTGGTGATTCCACAAAAATCGGGAACTCAGGGATTGTTACGCGAAGATGTTTTTACATATTTTGCCACAAACCGGAATCCGGCAAATGGTGAGTATCAATTACGTTTTATAGAATCAGGCAGCTGCCATATCTATTATAATACAGATCGTATTGATGCCCGTACCATTCAGTCATGCATTGAGGATACAGTTAAATTAAATGGTTTGTATTTTAAGCTCAATCCTGAAATTGTTGATAAGATGGATAAGATATATTTTCTGGTCAAGGATTTTCAAGGGACCGTTCGGAACTTAATTTCCCGAGAAAAGATCAGGCCCACACCTGACGGAAGTCTGATGAAAATTGTATTACAGGATGGAAATCCAAAGATCGCTGCCAGGACAGTGAATATGCTGGCCGGACTTTTTGTTCAGAAAAGCAAAGATCTGCGTCGGGATGCAACACGGTTTAATCGGGAGTATCTTGAAGAGCAATTAACGCTCGTGAAACAGGCTCTGGATCGATCTGATTATGAACTGAAATCATTTCGCAGTTCCTATTTGCAGGGGCTTGATCAGGAAACAAAAGAAACAGTGAACCGCATTAACGGACTGCAAGCTCAGATCAACAATATCAGCTTCCAGAAAAAAGAATTGACTTCATTGTTAAATAAGTTGGATCCTTCAAATGCCAGTTTTGATGAAACACTTCCGTTGAATTTTATTTATCGTGAAATTGGCAATCATCCTGTATTTGCCAATGATTCAGAGATGAATCTCACGAGAGAGGGATTAAACAATTTAATGAATCAGAAGAATCGATTATTGACTCAGGGACTGCCGGAACGTAATCCTGAAGTTGAAGATTTAAGCGATAGAATTATACTGGCTGAAGAAAAGATCGATCAGCTGGCTTCGGATAAAATCAAAGAGTTAGAAAACATTTTGATCCAAATGAATAATACCATGAGTGAGCTTCAGAGGAAGCTTGATATTCTGCCGGAAGATGAATTGCGGTTTATCCGGCTGAATCGGGACAGACGGGCCAATGAAAAATTATATGAGAATTTATTGAATCGGTTAAAAGGTGCTGAGATTACAGAAGCAATACCCATGGAAAGGGTTTCAATTATGGATCCGGCAGTACCCAATTTCAGACCGGTCAGCGCCAATAAAAGACAAATTTTCATGATTTGGCTGATGGGATTTGTCTTTGCAGGTCTTGGATTCGCAGTGATATTGGAAATGGCGGATAAAAGTGTTCGAAGCAGTGATGATGTATCACATCATCTACGTCTTAAAATCCTCGGCACAATTCCTAAAGTAAAGTTCGATTCTTATGAGCTTCAGGATTCAGAAAAGGCGAAAAGCATCAGTTCACAAATTGTGACTCATGATTATTCTCCTACACCGGTTGGGGAGGCATATCGTGCTTTAAGGACCAGTTTGCTTTTCTCGAAATCCATTGGTCAAATACGCACCCTGGTGATCAGCAGTGCGGCTCCGGGAGAAGGAAAATCATTTACCGCGGCCAATCTTACAATTACTATGGCTCAACAGAAAACCCGGACTTTACTGGTCGATGCAGATCTTCGACGGGGCGTTTTGCACAACACATTCAATTGTGAGAAAAAATCAGGACTTACCAACTATTTAACAGGCGTCGCCTCGTTTGAAGAGGTTCTGCAGGAAACCTACATCCCCAATCTCTCACTCATTTCTTGTGGATCGATGATTCCCAATCCGTCTGAGCTGCTTGGTTCTGAGCGAATGCAAAAGTTTGTTGAAGGCATTTCAAAACGCTTTGACATGATCGTGTTTGATACACCCCCCTTATTGGCTGCTTCTGACGCGGTGATCCTTGGGACACTGGTAGATGGTGTCGCGCTGGTGGTTCGATCAGGACAAACGCATCGGGATACGATTAAACGGAAATTGGAACTGTTCCAGAATGTGCAGGCGAGGATTCTGGGTGCCATTCTGAATTGTGCTGGTGTTGAAGTGGCGCATGAAGGATACAGCTATTATTCATATTAGAGGATGTGCATGCATTATTTGGTTACCGGTGGAGCCGGATTTATTGGATCACATTTATGCAGTCGACTTATCAAGGATGAACATTCACTTACTTGTATCGATGATTTTAACGATTATTATTCCCCTAAGGTTAAACACCAGAATATTGCTTCTCTGAAAAAAAATGCCCATTTTCAACTGATTGAAGGTGATATTCTGGATTGGCCGCTATTGAAGCGTTTGTTTCAGGAGCAATCCTTTGATGGTATTGTACATCTGGCTGCCCGTGCAGGTGTCAGGCCATCCATTCAGCAACCGCGACTTTATCAGAAAGTCAATGTCGAGGGAACAGTAAATCTACTGGAGATGGCCGTGCGTCACCAGATTCCCAAGTTTATCATGGCATCCACATCGTCCGTATACGGAAATAACAAGAAGGTGCCTTTTCATGAAAATGATCCAGTCGATCATCCGATCTCCCCATATGCGGCAACCAAGAAAGCATGTGAATTGATATCTCATACCTATTTTGCCATTTATCATTTACCGGTAACATGTCTCCGGTTCTTCACGGTTTATGGTCCACGGCAGCGACCAGACATGGCTATTCATAAATTTACACGATTAATTGAGGCTGGTGAACCAGTACCATTTTTTGGAGATGGGACCACAAAACGCGATTATACTTATATTGATGATATTATTGACGGTGTTGTTAAAGCAATTGAATGTTGTCGAGGGTACCATATTTATAATCTGGGTGAATCTCAGACTATTGAACTCAGAGCATTAATCAGGTTAATTGAGAAAGCAGTCGGCAAAAAAGCGATTTTAAATAAAATGCCGCTACAGCCTGGGGATGTTTTTAAAACCTACGCCGATATTGCTCGTGCTAAAGAAGAAATTGGATATAATCCGCAAGTTTCTATTGAAAAGGGGGTCGAAAGATTTGTATCTTGGTATAACAGACAGACGGAGGAGAATGAATAGTCCATGGTGCATGAAAAGGAAGTTTTTCTTATTCGGTTGATGAAAATCACCGATGCTTTCATCATTGCCCTTTCCTTTTTTCTGGCCTTTTTTTTCGGCATGGCTTTGCGTCAGAGTCTTGTCGGATTACCGCTGGCTTTTGCTCCTTCAAATGATATCGAAGGGGCATTAATCTTTTTAAAAAATCATCTGTCTCTGGTGTTAATCACAATTCCAGCCTGGATCAGCCTGATGTCCCTGGATGGCGTTTATCAAAATTTCAGAACAAAATTATATATTGAAATTATTTGGAGAGTATTTCGTACCGGCCTGCTTTCAGTCGTGGTTATGGGGAGTGTGGCGTTTATATTAAAAATGACTCTTACCAGCCGGCTTTATGTGGCTGCGTTTGCGACGACAGCTTTTTTTGGTCTGGCCATTGGTAAAGCCATTTGGAAAAAGGTCATGGATGTGGCTTTTCAACGCGGATATAATTTGGTGAATCTGCTGATTGTTGGTTCAGGACACAGAGCTCAAGAATTTATTAAGCTGGTAAGGGCGCATGCAAATTGGGGATTAAAAATTGTTGGTTTGGTTGATGACGATCCAAAATTACTGGGAAAAACAGTGCTCGATTATGAAATAATCGGTCGCCTTCGAGATATTCCCCGTATATTGCGGGAATACGTGGTCGATCGTGTTAT
>Ga0272442_10004978_pt1 | contig 17941 bp, 12 predicted proteins | sample SSMForm2O_FD_200262 | JGI IMG/M metagenome (GOLD analysis project Ga0272442, IMG submission 200262) | Marine sediment archaeal communities from Little Sippewissett salt marsh, Falmouth, MA, United States - SSM-Form-2O | ecosystem: Environmental > Aquatic > Marine > Wetlands > Sediment ... | reverse complement strand
AAACACATGTTGTAAAACACGCCAGGCCTTTGCCTCCGAGGATATGAGCGCGCCCGATAGGACCGATGCACAAACGAGCAAAGGTTCCGTTCGTGCGTTCTTTGACAATCGAAATTGCAAATGTCGCCGTGCACCCGAGTATCGCCCAGAGCATAGCCTGTGGAAATGTAATCTGGAACGATGTTGTAGGGCCCTCGCTTTCTCTGCTGACATCCAGTTTGGCGAAATTCAGGATATCTTCACCAAAACCTGCTTGATAGTTTTGCTCGCTGATATCGTTGAGCAGGGTATCTAACGAATCAATGAAATTTAAGAGAAGTTTTTTCTGCCCCGAGTCTAAATCATTGTCGCTTCTCATGTCATTTTTCCAGAGGCCGACCTGCCCCTTCATCCATTGACGGTCGGTGAATTTTCCGCTTAATGTTTTAAATTGAGCTTTTGCAAGAAGGCCCTGCAGGTAACCGCTTTCCATCCTGCGGGACGGGTCCGATGCAATTTCCAGCTTCGGATCCTCGGAGTTAAATAACGCTTCGAATCCGTCTCCAAAACCCGGCTTAAGAATTACTGCAGCAGCTATTTTGCCCTTCCTGACCTTATCAACGGCATCATCCCGGCTCGTGGGGATTATTTTCAATGCCTCGTCGGACTCCAATTCCGATATGAAATTACCGGAGAATTCCGACTTATCGTCGTCCACAACGGCGATTTTCATCCCCGATGGCCCTTTACCTATACCTGAATATATGGCGCCGAAAAACAAAGCAAACATTACGGGAAAACCGAAGACCCAGAAAACATTCCCCTTGTCACTTAGCAGCACACGCAGGTCTTTAATCGCAAGAAATAATACCGTTTTCATTAGTCTCTAAGCCTCCGCCCGGTCAGGTTAAGAAAAACATCTTCGAGATTGGCCGTTTGAATTTTAAGCGAACCAAAGCGCAGGCCGCTGCTATTAAGCTTCGCCAGAGATTCCATCGGCTTCTCCGTCTGGAACCTGATTTCGTTCTCTTCAAACTGAACATCTTTATTATCGATAAGACTTTTTATTCTGCCGGGATCAGGCGGTTTCTCTTCGAATTCGGCCTCAATATGAGACGGGCCTCCGTGTTTGGTTATAAGATTCTCGACGGTGTCCATGTCTAAAATTTTGCCGTGGTCAAGAATCGCCACCCTCTCGCAAAGCCGCTGGGCCTCTTCCATATAGTGTGTTGTATATATTATCGTCCGGCCCTGTTTTTTTATATCCTCTATCGTATCGAAAATCAGATTACGGGATTGCGGATCTACCCCGACTGTCGGCTCATCGAGCAGTAAAATCGGCGGCTCGTGTAAAAGAGAGCATACCATATTAAGCCGCCGCTTCATCCCACCGCTATACTTTGAGACTCGTTCTTTGCTGCGCTCCGAAAGGCCCGCTATTTCGAGGCAATCCCTGACACGCTCTTTCAGCTTTTGCCCGCTGAGTCCGTAGATCCTGCCGAAAAAACGTAAATTCTCTTCCGCCGAAAGTTCCTCGTAAATCGCCAGAGTTTGCGGAACAACTCCCAAAGATAAACGAACATCAATCAGACCCGGGTCGGTTTTTCCGTCGAGTGTAACCGTTCCGGCGTCGGGCTTCAAAAGCCCGCACAGCAATTTAATTGTTGTTGTTTTCCCGGCTCCGTTAGGTCCCAACAAACCGAATGTCTCTGCCTTTTGGACTTCGAAGCTGACATCATCCACCGCAACGATATTGCCGTATTGTTTTTTTAGACTGTCAGCCTTAATCATGTGTACTCACCCTAAAAAAACATGTCACTTGAATTTTTCCGTTGTCCCGGGTTAAACGTCTTTTAACCTTGTGAAAGCTCTCGGCTTCTCTCGGCGGCCTTTCGCAAAGCCTTTAAGACTATATCTTCAAGACCTCTTTCAATGAATACCTTAAACGCAGCCTCCGTAGTACCGTTGGGAGTAGCTACCTTTTTTGTCAGCATTTCCGGCGTCTCGCCATTCTCGGCCGCTCTCTCGGCCAGCAGTGCGGCTCCCTTGGCGGTTTGAAGAACCAGCTCTTTCGAGACATCCTCGGGCAGACCCAGCTCGATACCCGATTTAATCATTTCCTGCATCATCAGGAAGAAATATGCCGGTCCGCTGCCGCTGATCGCCGTAACGGCATCCATCAGGCTTTCGTCTTCAAGGATAACGGCTTTTCCAACCGAAAGCAAAATTAATCTGGCAAATTCGACTCTTGGTTTTGCCTTCTCGTTGGCAAACAAGGCACTGGCACCTTCATCGACCCATGCCGGCATGTTAGGCATAACGCGAACAACCGCCACATCACCGAGAATATCGGTAATGCTTGATGTCGTGATGCCGGCGGCAATGGATATTACAAGTATATCCGGCTTGATTGCCCCTTTGATTTCCTCCATGGCTTCCTTCATGTTCTGCGGCTTGGCGCTGAAAACCAGATTGTCAACATTAGAAGCCAGCTCGGCGTTGCTCTCTGTCGTCCTGACTCCGTAGTGTTCCCGAAGATATTCGAGGCGTTCCTTCCTAATGTCACTGGTGAAAACCTTGCCCGGCCGGTACACATTTGCCTTTAATATGCCGTTGATCATGGCTTCCGCCATGTTTCCACTGCCGATGAAACCTATCGTGCTCACTTTTTTCTCCTTGTCATAGATAATCGTGTTATTATAATTCTGTTAGTGTTTATCCGGGACAATATAAAATAAATTCAGGATGTGAGCAATGCAAAAACAAGTCGAATATTCAGATGCAGTCAAAACCAAATATCCCGAACAGGTAGTTATAGCAATTGCTAAAGACAGGAACGGCAAGTTCAATCCGATCACATTGGGCTGGACTATGATAGTCTCCGGGAATCCGCCTATGATGGCAATTGCCGTGGCCAAAACGCATTATTCGGTCGAAGCCATTACGAACTCCGAATGCTTTACTATCGCCTTTCCATCCTCGGAGATGGCCGAAGCGGCTCTTTTTTTCGGCTCTAAGTCCGGCAGAAATATCGACAAATTCGCAGAGTTCCAATGCGAGACGGCTCCGGCGAATGAAATCGATTCGCTGCTGTTGGCCGATGCCGTCGCCAATTTCGAATGCACCCTCGAATCGCAGATTCCCGCCGGTGACCATTTTATCTTTGTCGGCAAAATCGTCTGCTCACACATCAACTCCGAGTCGAAAAAACGCCTCTACACCGTTGCGACCGGCCACAAACTCGGCCCGGCTTCATAGTATATCTACGGCATCACGTGTTGTCGTTTTAGATATTTATGAGCTTTAAATCGGCTTTTGCGTCGCGTTAATCTTGAGTACGGCAAACAGGACACAAGCATACAGGCCTGATTTGTTTGGGCGGGATATCATCCTGATAGAGGTTGATTTTTACCTTGATATGTCGGGCTACGGTTATAAAAGAAAAAATCAAATTACCTATCAGTTTTTTGCATAAACAACCGTAGTGCAAACGTTTTATATCTTGAGAACTGCTTTTCCTGCAATACGCAGTTCTAAGCTATATTGTAAATGAAATAACCTATATGTTAATTGTAAAATACTATAGGAGGTAACCATGAAACCAACAATGTTTACCAAATCAATGTTATTTGCCATTTCATTTTTCTGCTGTACCAGTTTTCTTCATGCACAGCAATTGGCATTTCCCACTGCCGAGGGTTACGGCAAGTATTCCGTAGGTGGAAGAGGCGGCAAGGTTTACGAAGTCACGAATCTGAATGATTCCGGTGAAGGTAGCCTGCGTGCGGCGGTTGAGGCCGAAGGGCCCAGAACCGTTGTATTCCGCGTTTCAGGAACGATAGACCTGAAGAGCGAGCTTAAGATTAGTAACCCTTATATAACCATTGCCGGGCAAACCGCTCCTGGCGATGGTATTTGCATCAAAAGATACCCCCTCTCAATTAAGGCCGATGAGGTGATCATCCGGTATATTAGGGTTAGATTTGGTGATGAATCGGGGCTAGCCGCGGATTCCATAACGGCTATGCGGGGGCCTAAAAATATCATCATCGATCATGTATCGGCAAGCTGGAGTGTTGATGAAACCATGTCAGTCTATCACTGCATGGATGTTACCGTTCAATGGTGCATGATAACGGAAAGCCTGTATAATTCCAACCACAGAAAATGTCATGGGTATGGCGGCATTTGGGGAGGGCCCAACGGCACTTTTCATCATAATCTGTTCGCGCATCATTCCAAACGCAGTCCACGTTTTGCATCAGGATGCGGCAATACAGACTACCGAAACAATGTTGTATACAATTGGGGATTCCACTCGTGTTATGGCGGAGAAAAGTTTCAGAAAAATAGCGAAAAGTATATTTTTACCAATATCAATGTTGTGGCGAACTATTATAAGGCTGGCCCCGCAACAGAACCAGGTGAAGTAACTCACAGAATAGCAGCCCCCTGGTCTCGAAAAAAAGCTGATGATTACGGGAAATGGTATATCTCAGGCAACGTAATAGAAGGTAATTCCTGGGTGTCTGAGAACAACTGGCTTGGAGGTGTTCAGCCTCAAGACGGTAAAGAAGTTCTAGTTCCAGCTCAAGACGTCAGTAAGTATATTAAACTTCTTAAGCTGGATGAACCGTGGCCTGCGATGGCAATCAATCAACAATCTCCTGAAGAAGCATATATTTCTGTTTTAGAAAATGCAGGAGCTACATTACCAAAACGCGATCTCATAGACATACGAATTATTGACGAGGTTCGAAATGGTTACGCGACTTATGAAGGACCGACCTACGAAAAGGATTACAAGGTTGCTGATAAATCTAAGAAGTGCGGAATCATTGATTCTCAGGAAGATGTCGGTGGCTGGCCGGAACTGAAAAGCACAACTGCCCCCACAGATACCGACCACGACGGTATGCCAGATGAATGGGAAGCCCAGGAGGGTCTCAATCCCAATGACGCTTCTGATGGGAACAAGGTGGATGCTGATGGTTACACAATGTTGGAAAAGTATCTGAATAGCATTAGATAATGAAAGGAATATCGATGAATAGACTCTTATTAATCTTATGTGTGTTTTGTGTTGCGGCTGTCCAGGGATTCGCGGCGGTGGAGAAACCGCGTGTTCTCGTTACAAGTGACGGAGAGATAGATGACGAATGTTCAATGATAAGGTTTCTGCTCTATTCCAATGAATTTGATGTTGAGGGTATTGTAAAAACCAGCTCACAATATCATTGGCAGGGCCATAAATGGGCGGGGGATGATTGGGAGAAGCCTACATTTGAGGCTTATGGAAAGGTGTACCCCAACCTGATTAAACATGATCCCGGTTATCCAACACTGGAGTACCTGCAATCGATTACCAAGCTCGGCAACGTGAAATCGAACGGTGAGATGACTTTGGAGACAGCGGGCTCTCAACACATTGCCGATGTCCTCCTGGATGAGACGGACAACCGGCCTATATGGCTGCAAGCCTGGGGAGGTATGAACTCCATCGCCAGAGCTTTGAAAACCATCGAAGAAACACATCCGGACAAAATGGAGTACGTGGCCGGCAAAATACGCTTTTACTTTATCTGGGAACAGGATAAGACTTTTCAATCGTACATCCGGGAACACTGGGCGAGGCCCTACAACATTCCGACTATCATTTCTGATCAATTTATTACCTTTGGTTATTGGTGGCAGCGTTGGAATATGCCCAAGGAGCCGGATGCCTACTTACGTGAGCCATGGATGAAAGAAAACATATTTAAAAATATGAATAATAATCCTCTGTTAGCAATTTACAATGCGAAGACTAAGATAAAGCTCAAAGGCAAGGAAGATTTTATAGGTGAGGGAGATTCACCCTCCTTTATACATGTGATCCCAACGGGATTGCGGAGCACGGAGTCTCCCGACTGGGGAGGATGGGGAGGACGCTATGTGCTCATTCGCGAAAGCACATGGCTTGATAAAGTGCCGGTAGAGGGTTACCAATATCCTCCAGGGCGATGGTACACAAGGACAGGCTGGGGAAGACAAAATTATACGAAGGCCGATCAAGACAAACTTGAAGAGTACTTCAAGCCTATAACCCGATGGATTGGTGCGATACAGAACGACTTCGCGGCTCGGGTGGACTGGTGCGTAAAATCGTATGCCCAAGCCAATCACCAGCCGATGGTCAAGCTGGCACATGCTCTGGATCTTAAGGCTGAACCTGGTGATAAAGTTACACTGAACGCCAAAGGAACAAGCGATCCAGATGGGGACAAGCTGACCTATCGCTGGTGGCAATACGAAGAGGCTGACACCTATGGTGGAAAAGTTACGATCGAGAATGCCGATAAGCAAGAGGCTTCATTTACAATACCCGATGATACGGCTAAGGGCCAGACCATTCATATTGTCTGTGAAGTAACAGATTCTGGCACACCACCGTTGACCCGATATCAACGGGTAGTGACTGAGATTCAATAATTTGACTCATATAACCCATGTGAACGCGTTTTATTCGGAGGACCATTTTATGAATAACTATAAGAATGTACTGCTGGCAATAATCTTACTTTCCTGCTCGGCAAGTGGTGCTGCTGCGGAGCAGCTTGCCTTTCCCGGTGCCGAAGGCTTTGGTGCCAAAGCTACGGGAGGTCGCGGCGGACGCGTGATTGCCGTGACGAACTTGAACGATTCCGGTCCCGGCAGTCTGCGGGAGGCGATTGAAGCGGAAGGCCCGCGCACCGTCATCTTTCGGGTTTCTGGAACCATCCCTTTGAAATCCTCTCTCAAATTAAGCAATGGCGACCTCACGATCGCAGGCCAGACGGCACCCGGTGGCGGTATCTGTCTCAAGAACTACTCCCTCGACCTCGCAGGTGCGAACAATGTTATCCTCCGTTATCTTCGCGTTCGTCCGGGTGATGCATCCGGCCTGGGCCTGGACTCGCTCGGTGGCCGGTCCGGCGAAAACATTATCATCGACCACTGCTCGATGAGTTGGAGTGTGGACGAGTGCGTCTCCATCTACAGTGGTGCCCGCAATGTTACTGTGCAGTGGTGTCTGATGAGCGAAAGTCTCTACCAATCGGTGCACACCAAGGGACACCACGGTTACGGCGGCATCTGGGGCGGCCAAAACGCCTCTTGGCATCACAACCTGCTGGCCCATCATACCAGCCGCAACCCGCGTATCGTCGGCAGGTCAGTCGGCGACCAGTTAGTCGATGTGCGTAACAACGTGATCTACAACTGGGGCTACAACAGCACCTATGGCGGCGACGGCGACGTCCGCGTCAATCTGGTCAACAATGTTTACAAGCCCGGCCCCGCCACCCGGGAGAAGGTCCGGACGCGTGTGGCCAATCCTTCCAAGGGCAAAGGCGACGAGCCGAAAAACTGGTGGATCGCCGGCAACCTCGTTGTCGGTTCTCCTGAGGTCACGGCCGACAATTGGCTCGGCGTTCATCCCGACAAAGTCGAGGTCGCTGATCTCCGTGCCCATGAGCCCTTCAAGGTTGCCCCGGTGACGACCCATTTGGCGAACGAGGCCTTTGAACTGGTCTTGCTGCAGGCGGGCGCCGTTCTGCCGCGGCGCGATTCCCTTGACGCGCGTATCATCGAGGAGGCCCGAACCGGTACGGCTCGCTTTGGAGGATCCTTTGACGGTGGTGGCAACGGGATCATCGACTCGCCGGAAACCGTGGGTGGTTGGCCGGAGCTGAAAAGCACCCCCGCTCCCACCGATACCGACCATGACGGTATGTCGGACAACTGGGAAAAAGCCAATGGTCTGAATCCCGAAGATCCCAGAGACGGCAACGTAATCGGCAAAGACGGATATACAAATCTTGAGAACTATTTGAACAGCCTGGTGGATTAAGCCCGATTCTAAGGCTCTACTATATACCGAAGGGCCTGGTCGGGACCTGGATTTTGTTTTCTCTGTTAACAAGACTGGATTCCCAGAACCCGATCAGGCACCAACAGACCACAAATATAGAAGTCCGATCCATTTGGGTGGGATATTACCTTGATGGAGGTCAATTGTGACCTTGATTTATCAGGTTACGGATGGTATAATTACTTCTATAGGAAGAAATCAAATTTACGATCATCTTTCTTGCACAAACAACCGGAGAGCAAGCGTTTTAAATCGTGTGAACTTGTTTTCTAGCAATACGTATTTCCAAGTAGAATTGTAAATCAAATTAGTGAAAAAAAATGATAAAGGATTAAAAAATGAAATCGACAAGGTTTAAAAAATTAATATTGTTGGTCGTTTCTTTATTAAGCTGCGCCGGTATGCTCCATGCACAGCAATTGGCATTTCCAACAGCCGAAGGGTACGGGAAATATACGGTTGGTGGGCGCGGAGGTGCAGTATATGAGGTAACAAATCTTAACAGTTCCGGTCCGGGCAGTTTCGCCGCTGCTATTGGCGCTTCAGGCCCCAGGACTGTCGTGTTCCGTGTTTCGGGTACGATTACTGGCAATTTTTCTATCAAAAATGACAATATTACGATTGCCGGACAAACGGCACCCGGCGATGGTATATGTATTAAAGGGAACCTTTCTACCGGTGCAGACAACATAATCATCCGGTATATTCGCGTAAGGTGGGACCCAGCCATGGGTGAAAAAGATGCAATAGGTGGCAGGTATCAAAAGAATATAATCTTCGACCATGTTTCAGCCAGCTGGAGTACCGATGAGACAATGACACTCTATCATAATGAGAACACGACCGTTCAATGGTGTATTATCGCGCAAGCCTGTCCCAAAGGCACCTCCGATGCACATCGATTTGGGGGTATCTGGGGCAACAACTACGGCACCTGGCATCATAATTTGATTGCACACAATGCGAGTCGAAACCCACGCTGGGCATCAGGCTGTGGATATAACGATTACAGAAACAATGTAATTTATAATTGGCAATATGAAAATTGTTATGGGGGCGAGGCGCAACAAGTGGGGAATCCCGATTTTTATTTCAGCACTATAAATATGATAGCTAATTATTATAAGGCAGGGCCGGCAACAGAATCGAGTGTAAGGTACCAGATCGCGGCACCTTCAGCGCGATCAAGCAGCGACAAAGGCAGTTGGTATGTTTCAGGTAATTATGTGGATGGTTCTCCTGACGTTACTAGTGACAACTGGCAGGGAATGGCTGGTAGTAATTACATAAAATTAAGTTCGCCATGGGATGCTATGGCTATTAATCAAGAATCTCCACAAGATGCCTATAACTCTGTTCTTGACAATGCAGGCTGTTCTTTACCTACACGCGATAGAGTAGATACAGATATTATTGATGATGTACTTCACGGAACAGCAAAATATGGTGATCATGGCATTATCGATAGTCCCAGCGATGTTGGCGGCTGGCCAATGCTGAATAGTACAACAGCCCCCGCAGACAGCGACCACGATGGCATGCCGGATAGCTGGGAAGATGACAATGGTCTAAATAAGAATGATCCCGAAGACAGGAATAATATAGGCCCTGATGGATATACAATGCTTGAGATATATCTTAACAGTCTAACTCTGTTGGACAATGTTGTTATCCATGTGGACGATGATGCCCCCAATGACCCCTGCCACTATAATTCGGACATTGGCGATCCCCTGGAAGACGGCACAATGGAACACCCCTTTGATGCGATCCAGGAGGCGATTGAGATAGCGGACGAAGGCTGGACTGTCAAGGTAAAAGAGGGTACATATTGGGAGACGATTGATTTTCTGGGCAAGAATATCAAGGTGAATGGATACAATCCCACGACCTCACCAGCCCGGGCCATCCCCGTAATTGATGCCAATTATGCGGGCACGGTAGTAACCTTTGCCCAGGGGGAAGATTCCCAATGCGAATTGTCCGGCTTTGTTTTAACACGAGGTTCGGGCATTAAGGCCGGGGCCATACTCTGTGATGGGGCAAGCCCTCGGATTAGTCATTGTGTCATCGTGGGCAATCGCTGTTATGATCCCAATCAGGACGATCCATCACTCGCCGACCCGAACAGTGGGACAATCTATTGTCGTAATAGCGACATCATTATCGATCAATGTACGATCAGCGGTAATTATGGAGGTCCTGATGGAGCGGCGTTCCGTTTTATGGACAGCGATACGACCATTACTAATTCGATTGTAACCAGTAACTTTCCCGAGCAAATTATAGTAGCCGATGGCAACGAACCTCTGGTCCGCTACTGTAATGTTGAAGGCCTATGGCCCGGTGGTATCGGCAACATAGATGTTGATCCCATCTTTGTTATGGAAGGCCAGTGGATTGACGCCACTGAGCCCTACGATATTTGGATCGATGGGGACTACCATTTGCAATCACAGCCGGGGCACTGGAATCCAATCCTCATGAATTGGGAATTGGATCTTTTCACCAGTCCCTGCATCGATGCCGGCGACCCCGATGCACCTTTCACCATGGAGCCACAGCCAAACGGCGAAAGGATAAACATGGGTGCCTATGGCGGAACCAATCAAGCAAGTCTAACTAGGATTATGAATACAAGGCCAAGGTGACATTGAATGGAACCTTCGTTTTTATAAAGAAGCAAGTGAACATTTTATTTGGAAGGACGTTTTATGGCTAGTTATAAGAACCCACTGTTTGCAATCATCATACTTTTCTGCTCGGCAACCGGTTTTGCTCAGAATCAGCTTGCGTTTCCGACCGCCGAAGGATACGGAAAATATACTACCGGCGGGCGTGGCGGCAAAGTCATCGAAGTCACGAACCTCAATGATTCCGGAGAAGGGAGTTTTCGTGCGGCCATTGAAGCAGAAGGCCCCAGAACCGTCGTATTCAGGGTTTCGGGAACGATTACAGGCAAATTTACTATTAAAAATGACAACATTACCATTGCCGGACAAACAGCACCCGGCGATGGCATCTGTATTAAAGGGAACCTGTCTACCGCTGCCGACAACATCATCATCCGGTATATTCGCGTAAGGTGGGACCCTGCCATGGGTGAAAATGACGGGATAGGCGGCAGGTATCACAAAAATATTATCTTCGACCATGTTTCAGCCAGTTGGAGTACGGATGAGACAATGACACTCTACCATAATGAGAACACGACCGTTCAATGGTGCATTATCGCGCAAGCATGCCCCAAAGGAACCAGCGATGAACATCGATTTGGGGGTATCTGGGGGAATAACTACGGCACCTGGCATCATAACCTGATTGCACATAATGCGAGTCGGAACCCACGCTGGGCTTCAGGCTGCGGATATAACGATTATAGAAACAACGTCATTTATAACTGGGAATATGCCAGTAGCTATGGGGGTGAAGCACATCAAAAAGGTGATCGGCGTAAACCGCCCATTGAACATTCTACGATTAACATGATTGCCAATTATTATAAGCCGGGACCTGCAACTGACTCAAAAGTGAGAAGCCGCATTACTGCTCCTTCATCACGCAATGGAGATACTGATGCCGGTAAATGGTGGGTTTCCGATAATTTCGTAGAGGGAAGTCCTACGGTTACTGCTGACAACTTACTGGGTGTAACAAAAACAAGTTCAGCATACAGACTCAATGAACCATGGCCAGCCATGGAAATCAATCAGCAAACTGCTGAAGAAGCCTTTCAATCTGTTCTTGACCATGCTGGCTGTTCTTTGCCTAAACGTGATAAAGTAGATGCAGATATCATAGATGATGTACGTCATGGAACAGCAAAGTATGGCAATAAAGGCATTATCGATAGTCCCAGCGATGTTGGCGGCTGGCCCGAATTAAAAAGCGCGTCGGCACCTGTCGACACCGACCATGACGGCATGCCAGATGAATGGGAAACCCAGGAGGGTCTCAATCCCAATGATGCTTCTGATGGGAATAAGGTGGGTGCTGATAGTTACACCATGTTAGAGAACTATCTAAACAGTATTAAATAACAATTTCTTTCTCGGGGCCCTATACCCCCAAGGGTATATCCAAAGAACGTTTAACCACTTAATAGAAAGGTTATATATGTGTCGTTCACTCAATAAAACAATTTGCCTAATCATCCTCATCTTGAGCCCGGCCATTAGTTTCGCTGAAAAGCAGTTGGCATTCCCCACGGCTGAGGGATACGGAAAATATGCCACCGGCGGACGCGGTGGTAAGGTCTACGAAGTCGCCAACCTCGATGCTTCCGGCGAAGGCAGCCTGCGTGCGGCACTCGAAGCCAAAGGCCCCAGGACCGTTGTCTTTAGGGTTTCAGGGACGATCGATGCGGACTTGTCAATCAAGAATGATTATATCACTATCGCCGGACAAACCGCACCTGGGGATGGTATTACCATTAAAGGCCAACTAGGTATCAGCGCCAGCAATGTAATCATTCGGTATATTCGAGTAAGAGCAGAAGGCCGTGGTGACGCCGTCTCGGGCCGATACAATAAGAACCTCATTTTCGACCATGTGTCAGCCAGTTGGAGCAGTGACGAAGTTTTTACGATCTACCATGGCGAAAACGTAACGATTCAATGGTGCATGATTACGGAAGCCTGTTCCGGCAATCACAAATTTGGCGGTATTTGGGGAAACAACCATAGCACCTACCATCACAACCTGATTGCACACAACACCGACCGCAATCCCCGTATCGCTTCAGGTGGCGGATACAACGATATCAGGAATAACGTGATCTACAATTGGAAGAACGAAAGCACCTACGGAGCGGAGATGCGTCAGAAGGGAGATCGGCGGAAACCACCGCTTGAGTTCTCGCATGTGAACCTGGTTGCCAATTATTACAAACCGGGACCGGGAACACCCGCCAAGAACCTGACCAGGATTTGTTCTCCCTGGTCACGCAACGGTGCTGCTGATTATGGTAAATGGTATATAGCTGACAATTACCTGGTGGGCAGTCCCGAAGTCACCGCAGATAATTGGAAAGGCGTATTTCCTCAGTATACGGGCCATATCCCTGTAGACTTAGCCGCAATTCCAGGATTAAAGCTTAATGAACCCTGGGCAGCTATGCCGATCAATCAGCAAACGGCTGAAGAGGCCTACCAGGCGGTCTTAAAATCTGCGGGTTGCTCACTGCCCAAACGTGATTCATTGGACACCCGTATTGTGGAAGAAGTCCGTACTGGCACGGCAACTTATGGTGACAACGGCTTTGTTAATAAGCCCAGCGTTGTGGGGGGCTGGCCTGAGCTCAAGAGCACACCCGCTCCTGCGGACACCGACCATGACGGTATGCCGGACGCATGGGAAACCCGGCAGGGTCTTAATCCTAATGATGCGTCTGATGGGAACAAGGTGGCGTCTGATGGTTACACGATGTTGGAAAAATATCTTAATTCAATAGAATAAGGTCTCGATAGTCTATAAAATAACTAAAATTTATTCTTAGTATCTAATCTGAAGAAAATTATTAAATCCCGGCTTAAAACGAATGGCTTTCCAAAAGCAAAAAATGATCTTACTCAAATAAGAAAGGAGATTCATCATGCTAAGACTTAAAGACTTTGTTTTTGCTGTGATAGTATCGCTTACTTTATTTTCATTGACTTGCAAGGCAAACAACGAAAATGGTATTAAAACGGGTTCAGAAAACGATACCATAAAACCGCGTGTCATTATCATGTCGGACTTTCCACCGATTGACGTTATTCCAGTTAAAGCTCCCTATGGCCCACCCGAGAAACGAAGTGATCCGGATGATGTGCAATCGATGGTGCGCTTCCTTCTTTATACAAATGAATTCGATGTCGAGGCCCTGATTGCTTCAGCAGGCACCAAAGCCTATATAGCAAGAAAGCAGAATATTTTAGATATGCTCAATATTTACGACCAGGTGGATGAGAACCTGAGAAAGCATGATCCCAGGTATCCCACCGCCGACCAATTACGCTGGGTAACCTGGCAAGGCCGTGACAGGACCTATGGGAAAAACGGGGTGAAGAATCTGGGTAAGGGTATGGATACGGAAGCTTCAGACGCGATTATTCGTATCGTAGACAAGCCAGATGATCGACCGGTATTTGTTTGTGTTTGGGGTGGTCCGTACGAAGTTGCTCAGGCAATCTGGAAAGTGAAAAATACGCGTACGCCTGATGAGCTTAAACGTTTTCTGAGTAAGTTGCGCATTTATTCAATTGCAAAGCAGGACAGTACTTTGCAGTGGATGCTCGATAATTTCCCTGACCTGTTCATCATCGTCTCAGGTAATACCTTTAGAGGCATGATGTCTTATGCTCCGGGTTCGGACGCGTCGCTTACTGATATTGATTGGGTCTACAAAAACATAAACCGTGGACATGGTCTATTAGGCTTGATGTACCCGGCAAGTACGACCATGGATCCGAAAAAAGCGGGTGTAAGAGAAGGCGATACGCCTTCATTCTTGTATCTCGTCAGCGCGATACGCGGTTTAAACGATCCCGAAAGACCCGACCAAGAGAGTTGGGGCGGACAATATATCCAACCGGATCCTGCCAAAAATCATTGGTATGATGGTCCCGGTCCCGAGAGTGTCTATAAATGGCGTGCCGAGGTTCAAGAAGAATTTGCGTGTCGCGCTGACTGGATGCTACCTTAGTTGCTAATCTGTTATAAATGATTTTAAGAGGAATATCTCAGGACCCCCACCGTGTTTGTGGACGAGAATAAGCCAGGGAACGATGTCAACACACTGAAGTAACGGCCCGCGTTTTGGCCGCTGTTGTCATGGATGACGCGTTCACTGTTACAGGACAACGAAAGGATCATAATCATGCGAAATGTAAGACCCCCAACAATGACTTCGACATGGATCTCCGCAATCATCCTCTCGATTTCGACGCTTTCTTTTGTTTTAGCGCTGGGTATTTCCGACGTTGCAGCCGCTCTTCCCAAGCACTGGCATGAAAGCGGCGGTTACGGTACTGACACAAAAGGTGGAATCGCCGGCGAAGTCTATAAAGTAACCAACCTGAATTCCAGCGGTCCCGGGTCTCTGCAAGACGCGGCGAGCAAGAGCAACAGGCTAATCGTTTTTGAAGTCGGCGGTGTTATCGATATGGGAGGGGCAAGGCTTAGTATCGCCAGCGATGTTACCATTGCCGGACAAACTGCTCCTTACCCAGGTATTTCCGTAATCAAGTCAAATGTAATCGCAAGGGGGAGTAATATTGTAGTCTCCCATATCAACGTCCACTTGGGTTCCAAGGTTGGCCGGCATTTTGATGCTTTCAACGTCCGAGGCAGCAATATAGTACTAGATCATGTAGCAGTCTACTGGGGGTTAGACGAAACCCTTCCGATTGCAAGGTCAACCAATGTCACCGTATACAAATGCATTATTGCCGAGGGGCTTCAGTTTACCGGCCATGGTGATGGGGAGCATTCCAAAGGCCTCCACATTCAAGAAGGCAATAAAAGAGTGTCCGTGATTGGGTCCCTGGGAGCTCATAATGCCCTGAGGAACCCACGGATAGACGGAGGCGAGGCATTTCTTGCTAACTACGTGTTGTACAATTGGGGACCCGGCTGGGATCACAGAGGCCCCAAGTTCAGTAGCGATGATCAACTTCCAACTGCCACACAGTGCTTCAATTATGCAATACATGCACACCTGAACGCAAATGTCACCCTTGTGGGAAGCGTCGCTCTTTCAGGTTACGATAGTATAGGTGAATGTTTCCTTAGTGGCCATCATGGAGGAAGTGCTAATTGTTACTTAAAAGACAACATTATAAAAGACCGGGAGGGAAAAGATATGAAAATGGCCGATCCAGCTATCAAGATTCTCGACTCACCGACAATATGGCCCGAAGCAATGGTGCCCTTGCCGGTGGAAGAAGCTCTTTACGAAGTATTACGGACTGCCGGTCCACAACCCGGGAACCGGAATGTCAACAATGCCAGGATCGTCAAGAGCGTGGCCGACGGCACCGGAGAGATCATTGATTCCGAGGATGAGGTTGGTGGCTATCCCAATTACCCTGCAACCAAGCGTTCGCTTACAGTACCCGATGGTGCAGAAGCACGGCAGGCATGGCTGGACGCTCTGGAAGACGAGATTGCTGTGGACAGAGAAATCGACCTGTCACGGCTTTACAAATTAGTGGGATCAAAGGCAAGCGATAAATTAGCTCCTTGATCTGTTGGTGGAAATTAAATTTACTACAAGTTTACTATAAAATACTATAGGAGGTAACCATGGAACCAACAAAGTTTACCAAATCAATGTTATTGGCCATTTCATTTTTCTGCTGTACCAGTTTTCTTCATGCCCGGCAATTGGCATTTCCCACCGCCGAGGGTTACGGCAAGTATTCCGTAGGTGGAAGAGGCGGCAAGGTTTACGAAGTCACAAATCTTAACAGTTCCGGTCCGGGCAGCTTGGGTGAGGCAATTGAAGCAACAGGGCCAAGAACTGTCGTGTTTCGTGTTTCGGGCACGATAGAAGGGAATTTCAAGATTAAAAATGACAAAATTACCATCGCCGGACAAACAGCTCCGGGTGATGGTATCTGTATTAAAGGCAGTCTTGGTCTTGACGCCAACGATGTGATCATCCGGTATATCCGTGCCAGGACCAACGAACGCGGCGATGCAGTGAGTGCCGGGCACGGCAAAAGCAGGATTATTCTCGACCATGTATCGGCAAGCTGGAGCACCGATGAGGTGATGTCCATTTATCAGAACAGCCATGTGACGATTCAGTATTGCATGATTACGGAGCCCACCGGCAACGGCAAAAGTCACAAGTTTGGCGGCATCTGGGGGAACAACTACAGCACCTATCATCATAATCTGATCGCCCATAGCGACAGCCGCAATCCACGGTGGGCATCAGGAGCCCAATTCAGCGATTACAGAAACAACGTGCTCTACAACTGGGGATATCAGAGCAGCTACGGGGGAGAACCCGAACAACGAGGACGACCGCAATATAACTTTACCACCGTCAATATGGTCGCCAACTATTACAAACCGGGACCGGCAACTCGAAGCAACGCACGCGGACGGATCGTTCAGCCTTCTGACGGTGGTAGCTGGTACGTTGCCGATAATGTTGTGGTTGGCTCGCCGGAAGTGACAGCCGATAACTGGAAGGGGGTTGTTGACGGTAACTTCACCAGGCTGGATCAACCCTGGGATGCGATGCCCATCAATCAGCAATCCCCCGAGGATGCCTATCAGACTGTGCTTGAGCATGCGGGTTGCTCGTTGCCCAATCGTGACGCGATCGATGCCCGGATTATCGATGAAGTCCGAACTGGCACGGCGAAGTATGGAGAGAATGGGATTATCTCTGAGCCGAATGATGTTGGCGGCTGGCCGGAGCTGAAATCCGCACCGGCACCTGCCGACAGCGACCACGACGGCATGCCGGACAACTGGGAAAAAGACAACGGCTTGAATCCCGAAGATCCCGGAGACGGAAACATAATCGGCGAAAATGGATATACCAATCTTGAGAACTATCTAAACAGCTTGGTAGATTAAACCCGATTCTGAGGCTCCACTATATACCGAAGGGCCTGCTCGAGAGTTGGATTTTGTTTTCTCCGTTAACAAGACCGGATATCCAGAATCTTATCATGTACCAACAGACTATAAATATATCCGATCTGTTTTGGTGGGATATAACCTTGATGGAGGTCGATTTTTACCTTGATATGTCTGGCTACGGTTGGCATAATTATTCCTGTAAGTAGAAATCAAATTTCCTATCGGTATACCTTTATGAAGAGGATATATTAATGGTTTGCGTCGCGAACAAAACCTTGAATTCGATTGTCAGATGACTCGGAACAGCTTTAATCGTACTGTTAGTTCTCCTGAAACCTTAAAAGAAACTTCTCGGTTTTATCGCATGAGACGTGTTTTCCCAGCCCTGATTCTATTTGCCGTATTCATTTTCTCGCTACTTTTTTGTGAGGACGTGCTTGGAGGCTTGACTTCGTCGGCAAGGAACTACCGTTATGTAGTCTGTAC
>Ga0272442_10004972_pt1 | contig 17957 bp, 12 predicted proteins | sample SSMForm2O_FD_200262 | JGI IMG/M metagenome (GOLD analysis project Ga0272442, IMG submission 200262) | Marine sediment archaeal communities from Little Sippewissett salt marsh, Falmouth, MA, United States - SSM-Form-2O | ecosystem: Environmental > Aquatic > Marine > Wetlands > Sediment ... | reverse complement strand
CCCCCTCCGTTCGTTCCGGAGGGACCACCAGAAAGGACGGTCCCAACTGGTATTGGCTTTCCCATTCGTAGGCATGGGGATCCTCGGGACAGTACCACCACAGGGGCGCCGCCATGGGGACGCCTTCACCGGCCCGCCTGCGTAGAATCTCCAAATAAGGGAGCAGGTTAACGCGGGTCCACAGCAGTTTTCTCGCCTGGCGCAAGGTTTGTTCTCCAAACTGCCAGGGCATCACACGGGAACGAAGCGGGGCCAAAGACCACGGTCCAAACGTATCCATAGCCGCCTGTTCCAGGTAGTCCTCGGCGTTATCTATCTCTTCCTCTGAGTCGGGAGGAGAGTTAGACCCAGGCCGCGCGCTTAAGGCATCGGTCTGCAGCAGCTTGGAGCGCGAAAGAGGATCCCTCCAACCGACCGCCCTTGTGGAAGCGTCCTTCCAAATATCAGGCGTTTCCACTTTGAGCTCGAAACCTGCCGCTTTCGCGACGGACTCGAAATCCGCCGTAGACGCCGCATCTTGCGTTCCAAGCAGCACGCCGGTATACGGCAGGGCGCGTCCCCAACACCTTCGAAGATCCCAAACAGCCTCTCTTGTTGACGTCACATGGCGGGCATCCAGCCAGCATCCCAGCGCCCACGCCGGAAGGGCCGCACTCCTGTCCGAGCCCTTTCTATGGGACCCCACCAGGGCCGTAGCCGAAGCAAAGGAAAGAGCTGTAAGGTTCAAAGGGGAACCGTGAATCTGCCACTTGGAATGGCCATTGTCATACAGTTCTACCGTCCCTCGAGCGGAAGGCTCCAGGCGCAAGATGAGTCCCCTCCCCCCAGGAGAAAAGACATACTGTTCCCCGGGAGACAAGGGATAGGTGCCAGGAAGCAGACGGACGCTGTCTCCTCTCCCGCCAAGACCATACTGGAGCCTGTCCTCCCAAGGCAACGTGATGATCCATTCCCCGAACGCCCCTGAAACGCCGAACACACACTGAGAGGCGTCCCGATCCGAAGAGGTGTAAGAGAGTTGATAGCCGTTCCAGGAGAGTTGATCCCCATTCACACCCTTCATCCGCAAAGCCGAGCCTTTCTGCCTCGTCCTGCGCGGACTCCACGGATTCCCCAACTGTACACCCTCTCCAGTCACCAGATGGAGGCGTCCCTCTCCTCCGGAGCGGACGGTCATTCGGTCCCCGCCCTTGAACGGCAAGGTACAATCGCTTCCCTCCCTGGACTTCGGTGTCCTCGACGAAGCAGGAAACACCTGAAGAAACAGGCACAAAAGGATCCAATTTGCCCGTTGGCGTCCTGGTGTTAAAATGATTGGAAAACCCATAGGGAGATTTCCTCTTTGTCGAATTACTATCGAAGGATTCTCAGAACGGAAGTGGATAAGGACATCTGGTTTCTCCACAGAAGCATCGAGTTAGCTTTGCAGGTCAATGCGGAGCCTATCCCTCTCGGTATGCACGAAAGAGCCGACGCAGATTCGGAATTTAATCGGATTTCCGCGCTGGAAACAGCCGCCGAAGGAGGCTCCGTATCTCAATTCTATCACTATGGGCACGCCACAGTTCAGCTGTCCACTTTTTCCGAAGGGACATCTCATAAGAACAGGGGATGCCTGCAGCTTGAATTCGTCAGCTCGGTCAAGGCGTCCAGTCCGACCGACAAGTTGGTCGATCAGTATGCCAAAGTCTTTCCCCAACTCGAAGAACTTCCTGCATGGCGTCCCGTTCAATTGAGGGACATCCAGGAGCAACCCTAGTCCGCGGCCATGATTCCCATACGAGACGAAAACCCTTCAGGATCCAGACCCATCGTCACGCAGATGATCATCGTAGCGTGCGTCGTGGGCTTTATGATCGAACTCTTCCAAGGCGATCAACTGGGATCCTTCATCTCCTCTTACGGAGTCGTTCCGCTGAAGTATACCCCGGGGAACGCCAAGCAGTTTAACTTTTTTTTAGGACTTCTTCTGCCCGTCTTCTCGTGCATGTTTCTTCACGGAGGGGTCATCCACCTTCTGGGCAACATGTGGTACCTATGGATTTTTGGGGACAACGTAGAGGATCGGCTGGGACATTTCAAGTTTCTCCTCTTTTATCTTGGAACCGGAATCGTAGCCACGCTGGTCCATATCCTCTTCAACGTTCATTCGAGCATGCCGGTGGTGGGAGCCAGCGGAGCGATCGCCGGGGTTCTGGGGGCCTACTTGGTGACCTATCCCCGCGCGCGCGTACTCGTCCTCTTGCCGCTTTGGATCTACTGGCCTATCATCCCCATGCCCGCTTTCTTCGTCCTGGGTCTATGGTTTGTCCTGCAGTTGGGCAACGGCGTGCTTTCCGTGGGCGCTTCCGCCGAGACCGTTGGAGGCGTGGCTTGGTGGGCCCACATCGGAGGCTTCATTGGAGGGATACTGCTCATCAAGATCTTGCCCAAGAGAAGACGGCGCATGAAAAGACCTACCCGTTACAGTCGGCCCTATAATGTGGATATGAGATGGTGAAAAGAAGCCGCCCATGGAAGGAGATTGCTTCGAATGAATGAGCCTTACCAGATCGAGATTGCGCCAGGAAGGGAGCTAGCCGAAGTCCTACTTCCCTTGGAAACCGGCGAAGAGGTCGCCTCGCGGCCCTGGGTTCTAAAAGATGATGACGGAAGAATTCGGGGCGCATGCGATCGGTGGGGGGACGGGTGGATGGCCTTGGTGGATTACGTGCCTCCGAACGAGACGCTTCGTCTTCAAGCCGCGGAAGAGGCTCCGACTGAAAGAGGCGTTTTTGTGGAAGAGATTCCCTCTGGCATTCGGGTTTCTGTGAACGGCGCCCAACTCGGCATCTATCAGTACGGAGAAGAGTTTGCCAAGCCTTTCTTTGGTCCTTTGATCGGTCCCTACGGACAAGAGGTAACACGTCCCATCGACCCCTCCATCACCGAGCACAAGCATCATAGAGGGATCTTTCTGGCGCACGGCGACGTGGGAGGAGAGGAGATCTGGAACGAGCCCAAGGACAAGCACGGCGCCTGCAGACACAGGGGTACTTTGCGCGCGACATCCGGGCCGGTATGGGGAGGTTTCCAAACCAGAAACGAATGGGTGTCCCGAAAAGAGGAACCGCTTTTGGCCGACCTGAGAACCTTTACCTTCTACGCCACGGCGTCTTCGTGCTTGACGATCGACTTGGAACTGGTTCTGGAAGCCGCCTTTGGCGATATCACCCTCGGCGACACCAAGGAAGCAGGCTTTCTGGGGATCAGGATGCATCCTGACATCAACGTTTCCTCCAACAGGGGGGGACGAATCGAAAACGCCTGGGGAGGTGTGGGAGAGTCCGAATGTTGGTCCCGTCCAGCTCCCTGGGTGGACTACTCCGGATACGTGGAGGGCAACCTCGTTGGAATCGCGGTCATGGACTGGCCGGGCAATCCGCGATTCCCCACCAAATGGCACGTGAGGGACTACGGCCTTTTCGCCCCCAATCCGTGGTTCTGGGACGGCCCTCTCTCCCTGGAGGAAGGGGGGACACTGACATTCCGGTACAGGATCCTAATTCACGCCGGAGATGCCGAGACCGCGAGGGTGAAGACGCGTTTCATGGACTATGCTTTCGGAAGAGAGGCAAAGTGGGTGCTCTGACGGCTCGTTTTCGATTCCTTGGACGGATCTTTTTTGTCCTGCTGTTGAGCTGGCTTCTGCCTATTGAAGGAGCCAAATCCCAAGAGGAGTCGGACTGGGACGTATTGGATTGGAACTGCCGGAGACCTATCAGCAAACTGGACGAATCTTGGGACACCTCTCGCGATTCCAAGAGCCTCATCATCCAATTGTCGAACGTGGAAGGGGGGACTAGAGGAACGACCGACGGCGTCGTGTACCGTTTCAAGACGGTCCAAAAGGGACGAGCCTACCTGGCGACCTTCGGGGGAAGTTGTCCCTTCTTTGAAGAACAGCGGGATTTCACTGTGGAGTGGAGATGTCGAATTGCGGAGCTGGACCAGAATGGAGTGCTTGGACTCATCCTCTCCGGTTCCTGGTTTGATCTGCGCGTCTTCTTCGGCCGCGCGTCCAGGGAAGAGAAGAACTGGATTCTACTGGCCGACCTGCCTACAACCAGGGAAACGTTCGTTTTCCCTTGGGAGGATCACTGCTTCCACACCTACCGTCTAAGCGTTGTGGCGTCCACCCATGAGGGCGTTTTGTTCGCGGACGGGGAGGAGTTGGGACGTATCTCCCTGGAAGGAAACGGCGAGCCGTGGCTCACCTTCCCGGATTTCTACCCTGAGGGTGATTTGGACGTGGAGCTCGATTTCTTTCGAGTGAGCGGAAAGGGAGCCTTCAGCCCGGATGGTTCCTCCCTGGCCGAGGAAACGCCTTCCCCCTTCGAGACCCTGTTCTCGGCGAAAGAGCTGGCCGATAGCAACCAAGATCTGGTGACAGAAGGACGGGCTGAACCAGGTCTTTGGAGTCTGAGGAAAGAGCGGAGCATGAACGACAGGAAGCTCTGCCTTTGCGCGGACTGGTCGAGCGAACCGTCCGATCTCCTCTTGAATCCCGAGTTGGAGGGACTCCATCAAATTCTGGTAGGCGTCCTGCTTCCAGACGTCATGGGGCAATGCGTCAAAGTGGGACTCGCCGACGAGAGGGGGAGCAAGCTGCTGACGGGCGCCCTTCAGGGAAAGAAGTGGCCGACCTTCGTCTATGAACGGGCGAAAACGAGGCGCGGCACAGGGGTGTCTCACACTCCCTTCTACGGGGAATTCGTGGAGTTGGACGCCGGGGTGATGGACTTGACGGAGAAGACGCTCCGTTTGGGCAGTACGGCAGGGAAAAGAACCTACATCACGCACGTCCGCCTCCACCGCCTAAACTCCTCGCAGTCCAAGCGTTATTTGTCCGCTCAGACGGATGGGTTCCAGAAGAAGGTCGTGGGCATGCTCGACCTTCTGGAGTACGAGCGATGGGTCGGCACTGGGACACAGGAGGACTTGTGGGACCTAGCCGCGAGCTGCGACGGTCTATTCAGCGAAGTGGCCGTGGAGGTGGCTCGCGGGGCCGCCTACTTCCCTTCAGAGACCTTTTCGTCCTTGAGAGAGGGACGGTCCGATGTGCCGCTTCCCCTGGTGCGCCTCGGCAGGGAGTGTCACCCCCTGCAGGAAGGGATCGAAGCCTTTTCCGGGCGGGATATCGCTTTCACGGCCAGAATCGCTATGAACTGTCAACACATAGGATCGAGGTACGGACAGTTCTCCAGCCGTTTTGCCGAAACGCACCCGGCCTATTGGGAACGGGGAAAGGACGGCAGACCGGATCGAGACCGATTGTGTTACGGCCACCCGGCGGTTCAGGAAGAGATGCTGAAACGTATCGAGGAGCTTGTGGAATTGAATGTGGAGGGCGTGGCTTTAGACTTCTCCATCTCTCCCCCCATGATGCGGTACGGCGATCCTCTGGTCACAGCGTTCATGGAAAGGACAGGCAGGAATCCCAGGGATCTCTCCCCTGGAAACCCGGAGTGGAAAGAATGGCTGCTCTTTCGCGCTTCCTTCCTGACCGAGTTTCTGAAGCTGACGAGACAGCTCTGCGACGAGTTTGACAAGAAACTCACGGTTCGTCTGCCTGACTGCAGCAGGGAGAGAAATCTCGCCCACGGAGTGGATTGGACCGCTTGGATCGAAGAGGGACTCGTAGATCGAATCCTGTACGATCCTATGGGACCCGTTCTAGAGGATTGGCAGGGCGGGACCGATCCTGTGCATCCTAGACCCCTTTTGGAAAAAGCGACCGCGTCAGGCATCGAGGTGTTGGTCGCGCTTCCTTTCCCTGCCGGCCCCCCGCTTCTGGACCTAAGCACCATCCTCGCTCCCACGGACCATTTACACGGGATCCACAGCCAGCTTAGAGATGCGGGTCCCACCACGGAGGCGTTGCTGGCGGCCAAGAGGACATACGCCCTGGGCGTGACTGGAGTGGCAGCGACACAGATCGAAAGAAGCCTCCTGCTGCCCACATCGAGGGCCGCTCTCTTCCGCATGAGAAGCCTACGCTGCCTGGAGCAGAATCCACTGCCGTGAGAAGTCCCGCCATCCTACACACAGAGCAGCCGATAGGTTATAGTCTATAGGCGCAGACGTCCGTTTGCTTCGGACCATCATACCCCTGGGAGGAAGTCTCATGTCTATGGCGCTACAAAACGAAAAGCCCAGAAAGAAAACGAGCAATTGGGCCCTAGGTTGTGGGATCACCTGCTTGGTTTTGATCGTTCTCGCTGTCGTCCTCGGCATCTCCGGAGTCATCTATTTCACGGGTTCGGCTTCCATGGCCGAACCTGCCTGTTTCGTGACGAATAAGGCTTCGGGACATCTCTGGATCACGCTTCGTCCACACGACGCGCCCGTGGCGGAGCTTGTAGGGAATCTGCTGGTCGCGGCCCAGGAAGTGAATCAGCGCCAGCAGGCGAGCGAGCTGCCCCCACCCCTTCGTTCCCTCATCGAACGGGCTCAAAAAGGACAGCAAGCCGACCCAGCCTACATGAAACAGTTCATGCCCTTTCGCCTGGCTCTGGGATATGAGTTCCGCAGGAATGAGGAGGACGATGAGAAGAGTCAGACGGTGGGGGCCGTGGACTTCGCCAAGTTTGGCAGGATGGCGGGGTTGATGGGGAAGGCGATGGGGGCCAACGCCCAAGTGAAAAAGCACGCCGGATACACCGTGTATCACCAGAAGGACAACTCTCTCTGTTTCACGGGTTCAGGGGTAGCCTTCGCGTCGGAACCCGACATGCTCTTGGAGTGTCTGGACAAGGTGGCGGGAGGACAAGAAGAAGCCCTGCCCAAACGCCTTCAAGAACTCAGCGAACCCCTGGACCCAAACGCGGTGATCCATGGATCGATCACCAATCATGAGGGCGCCTTGCGGCATCTGCTTCAACGCATGATGAAGGGGGATAAGAAAGAGAGAAGCAGCGACCAGCAGTTCATTCAGATGCTGCTGAGCGGACTCCTCCTGGGCGTGGAGGGAATGTCCGTGGAAGCGAAACTGGACGCCCCGGAGCTGCTCACAGGCAACATCTATGTGTTCTGTAGGGACGACTCCACAGCCGAACTCGTAGCCATGGCCTTCTATGAACTGCGGGACCAAGCGAACAAGGAACTCTCCGCCTATGATGCGGAGTTGAGCGTGGAGAAGAAGGTGGAGGACGGCTTCCTCACCATGTCCTTCCAAGTCGACGGCTTCCAGTCCTACCTTCTATCCAAGTTCACGGAGAAGGCCGCGAAAGGGGATGGCTAACCATTGGATGACCGCATCGGGGCCTTTCGTTTGGTGAGACAGCTTGGAAGAGGCGCTATGGGCGTCGTCTACCTGGGATATGAGGACTCCCTAAACAGAGACGTCGCCGTGAAGGTCCTGTCCCCGGATCTATCCAGCGACCCCAAGTTTGTGGATCGCTTCAAGAGGGAAGCCCAGTCCGCGGCCACGCTGAAACACCCCCATATCGTTCAGATCTACAGTTTTTCGCAGGGCGAAGACCGTTTCTGTTTCGCCATGGAATACGTGAAAGGCTACACGCTGAGGGATCTCATGGCGGACTCGGGTCCCCTTCCTTGGGCGGACGCGTTGCGGATCACGCTCCAGATCTCTCAGGCCCTGGAACATGCCCACGCTCTGGGTGTAGTCCATAGGGATATCAAACCGCGCAACATTCTTGTGGAAGAAGGCACGGAACGTATTGTGGTGACCGATTTCGGATTGTCCCGCGTCCTGGCCGGGAGCCGTTTGACCAAGGACGGCGAACTCTTTGGCACGCCCGAGTATATGTCGCCTGAACAGATTGAAGGGAAAGAGCTGGACGGAAGGGCTGATCTCTATTCCTTGGGCGTGGTTCTCTTCGAACTCCTAACGGCGCGGCTTCCCTTTGAGGCGGAGACCCCCGTGGCCCTTCTGAGAATGCATCTGGACAAGAAGCCTTCGGCACCCCACGAACTGAACACCCAAGTTCCCCGGGAGGTCGGGGAACTCTGTCTCACCCTCTTGTCCAAGCGCCCCGAGGACCGTTTCGAGAGCGCTTCAGAGCTATGTGGTGCGTTGGAAGCGCTTCTCTTATCGGAGGCCGAAACCGACCTCCATCTTCCCAAAGCGCTTCGCTCCAAGGCCAAACGATCCAAAACACTGCGCACCCGGCTTCTGGCGGGGGCCATTTCCGCCGCTCTGCTCCTCGTGGGAATAGGGGTCGGCATTCATCTGGCCCGCGATGACTCGCCGCTGGAGCCTGAAGAGCTGGAGGGAGGATATCTCCATTTCGACAGGGCTTTCCAAGCGGCCCAAGACTTGAGGAACGAAGGAGACTATCTGGCGGCCTTGGAGAAATTCTGGGCCATCTCAGCCTTGGCCGAGAAGGAGAAAGAGCAGGTCCAGGCCAAACGAGCAGCCGGAGAATGTGTGGTGATGGTGATCACCACCTCGGACCTTCCCATCCTTCAAATCCTCAGAAAAAGCGAAATCCTTTCCGCGGCAGAGATGGTCCCGATCCTCCGAAAGACCAAGAACGGCGAGATCCACGAGGCCTTGGCCCAAGCGCTGGACATCCTGATGCAGAAAGGCGTTCTTACCGAAGAAGAGGTGGAGCAGCTCAAAGTAGCCGGCCCCGGCTTACCCCCAAAAGGGAGGAGGGAGAGAACCCGTCTTGAACACATTCCGAGAGAGAATCAAGACTGAAGCAAAGGCGGCCCTCGCCGCTTGCGCCCAGATAGAAGAAAAGGATCTGCTAGGCTCGGTCGACCTCATCGTAGGAGCGAGGAGGGTTTTTTTTGCCGGGGCGGGACGGTCAGGCCTCATGGTCCAAGCCTTTGCCATGCGCTTGGCCCAGATGGGAGTGATCGCGCACGTCGTGGGAGACGTGACCACACCCAAGATCGAAAGGGACGACCTACTCATCGTCTGCTCCGTTTCAGGGAAGACGCCTGGTCCTGTGCTTTGGGCTGAGTTGGCATCCAAAACAGGAGCGCCTGTCATTGCAGTCACGTCCAACGAAAACGCGGCTCTGGCGCGCTTCTCCTCCCACCTAATGCGCCTTCCCCTTGCGGACAAAAATAATAGCGCGCTGGGCACGACCATGGAGTTGGTTTTGCATCTGCTTTGGGACGGACTTTGTTGGTCGGTAATGGATCGGCTGGGGATCACGGAAAAGGATCTTCTGAACAACCATGCGAATCTGGAGTAGCTTTTGAGTCGGGACACAAATTCTTCGTCTATGCGGACGGATGATACGCGGGCGCCGAAGATCACCTTTAGGGCGGTGATGCTCGGCTTGGCCTTGATCCCGCTTTGCTGCATGTGGGTGGTGCAGTCCGAGATCGTGTGGTATTCCGGCCAGCCCACCACCACCTCTCTTTTTTACCACGTGGTGTTCATCTTGATGCTGCTCACCGGCGTCAATCTCCTGGTTCGATGGCGTCTGCCGCACTGGGCTTTGGACTCCGGGGAACTGCTGACCATCTACCTGATGCTCTGTCTGGCTTCGGCCGTGGGAGGACACGATCTCATCGAGATCCTGGTCCCCATGCTGGTCTACCCCCATTGGACAGCCGATCCTGGGAACCGTTGGGGGGATCTGATGCTTCCCCATCTTCCCAAGGATTTGGTGGTGACGGATATCGAAGTGATCCGAGGCGCCTTTGAAGGGGACTCTTCCATGTACAGGTTGGAGGTGCTGCGCGCCTTTGCAGGACCCCTCTTTCATTGGTTCATCTTCATTTTCGCCATGGTCCTGGCCATGACGCTGCTCAACGTTATCCTCAGAAAACAGTGGACACAGAACGAGAAGCTCGCCTACCCCGTGATCCAAATCCCCATGGAAATGACGGGACGGGCCCGTTCCCTGCTTTGGAGCAAACTCTTCTGGGTGGGATTTGGGGTGGCCGCGGCGGTCAACATCGTCAACGGACTGCAGCACTTTTTTCCCAATATTCCCCAGCTACCCATCGTGCATGCGATCAACCTGGGAGAGTACCTCACGGAAAAGCCCTGGAATGCCGTAGGCACCAGTTGGGTGTCCTTCTATCCCTTCGCGATTGGACTCGGTTTTTTCCTACCCACGGACATGGCCTTCTCTTGTTGGTTCTTCTATCTTTTTTGGGAGGGACAGCGCGTGATGGCCAGCGCTATGGGGGTTCGAGACATGCCGGGCTTCCCTTTTATCAACGAACAGACTGCAGGCGGCTTCATCGGAATCAGTCTCATCGCCCTCTGGGTCAGCCGCAGGCATCTCAAGGGCGTGTTGAAGACGGTTTTAGGCCGGCCGGGAGGCGTGCCGGACCACGACGAGCCCGTCTCCTACCGCGTATCCCTGTTGGGAATCGCAGGCGTCATGGTTTTCTTGTTCCTGTTCAGCCGCTTCAAACTGGGCATGACCCCCGGCATTATCGTCATCTTTTTTGGCATCTACTTCGCTATTTCCTTGGCTGTGGCCAGGATGCGGGCGGAACTGGGACCCCCGGCACACGACCTACACTATGCGGGTCCTGACCAGATCCTCACCACGGTCAAAGGACCCGTCAACCTGAGGGGAGGACCCGGCAATCCGTTGGGAAACCTCGTGGGCTTCTCCTACTACTGGTTTTTCAACCGAGCCTACAGGGCGCATCCCATGGCGCACACCTTGGAAGGCTTCAAGATCGCTGAACGAAAATCCCTCCGCGCCAATGCCGTATTCGTTGCCATGATGCTCGCCGTGGCCGTTGGAATTCTCAGCGCATTCTGGGCGATGCTTCATGTCTTGTACAGACACGGGATGGACGGCAGCATTCTGGGTCCCGGGAGGCATTTCGGGCAGGAGCCCTTCAACCGACTCAACGGCTGGATTCTGAGTCCCCAGGAGCCGAACCAACCCGCCCTTGTCGCGTTGATCGTGGGAGGGCTTACCGTCGCTCTGCTTGGCGTCTTTCGCATGCGCTTCGCCTGGTGGCCTTTCCATCCCGTCGGATACGCGGTCTCCGGGAGCTGGTCCATGGAACAGCTCTGGTTTCCCCTTCTCTTGAGCTGGATAATCAAGGTCCTTATCCTTCGCTACGGAGGCGTCAAAGCCTACCGGCCGGCGGTTCCCTTCTTCGTGGGACTGGTTCTAGGCGAGTTTTTCGTGGGCAGCTTCTGGAACCTTTGGGGAATCGTCTTTGGTCGAACCGTGTACCATTTCTGGCCCTACTGAGAGGGAACCCCATGCGCGCCGATTCGACGTCTCCACGTCAACCGAGGGTCTCGTTCCGTGCCGTAATGATCGGCGCGGCGCTCATCCCGCTCTGCTGCATGTGGGTGGTGCAGTCCGAAATCCTTTGGTATTCCGGGGAGCCTACCACCATCTCCCTCTTCTATCATGTCGTCTTCATACTCATGATCCTCATCGGGATCAACTTGGGAGTTCGAAGGGTCTTCCCGAAACGGGCACTGGATTCAGGAGAACTTCTGACCGTCTATATCATGCTCTGTCTGGCATCGGCGGTGTGCGGTCACGACATGATCCAAATTCTGGTTCCCATGCTGGTCTTCCCCCATTGGACAGCGGATTCAGGAAACCGGTGGGGTGAACTCATCCTGCCGCATCTTCCTGAGAATTTGATCGTCACGGACAAAGACATCATTCGGGGGGCTTTCGAGGGAAACGCTTCCATGTACAGGTGGGAGGTCATTCGGGCCTTTGCAGGTCCCATGGCCCACTGGTTCGTCTTCATCATGGCGCTAATCATCGTCATGATCTTCATGAATATCCTTCTACGGAAACAGTGGACCGAGAACGAGAAGCTGGCCTATCCTGTGATCCAGATCCCCCTGGAAATCGCCAATCGGACGCCGTCGCTCCTGAGAAACAAGCTTTTCTGGATCGGCTTCCTTTTGGCAGGAGGGGTCGATCTGGTCAACGGACTGCAGCATTTTTTCCCCAACATCCCTCAGCTTCCCGTGGTGCACGCCATCAACCTGGGAGAGTACCTCACGGAAAAGCCTTGGAACGCCGTGGGAACCAGTTGGGTTTCCTTTTACCCCTTTGCCGTGGGACTCGGCTTCTTCCTGCCTACGGATATGTCCTTTTCCTGCTGGTTTTTTTACCTCTTCTGGGAGATGCAGAGGGTCGTGACCAGCGCCATGGGAATTCGGGACATCCCCGGTTTTCCCTTCATCACCGAGCAGGCGGCAGGCGGCTTCATCGGCATCTGTCTCATCGCCCTCTGGGTCAGCAGACGGCATCTGAAAGGCGTCTTCCGTCGAGTTCTGGGTCTTCCTGGTGGAATTAGCGACCATGACGAGCCCGTCTCTTACAGGACGTCCGTAATCGGAATCGTGGTCCTGAGCGGGGCGATCTTCCTTTTCAGTTGGGGATACTTGGGCATGAGCCCCGGGATCATTCTTCTCTTCTTCACCATCTACTTCGCCTTTTCCATCGCCATCGCCAGGCTTAGAGCGGAACTGGGCCCCCCCGCTCACGATCTGCATTTTTCAGGACCTGGACAACTTCTCACCACCATCAAAGGTCCTGTCAATCTGTATCCCACCCCTCGGAACAAACTTGGCAACCTTGTGGGCTTCACCTATTTCTGGTTCTTCAACCGAGCCTACAGAGCGCACCCCATGGCGCACACCCTGGAAGGGTTCAAGATCTCCGAACGCCAACACATGAATTCCGGGCACGCGCTGGGAGCCATGATCTTGGCGTTATCCCTCGGCATCCTCTCTGCTTTTTGGGCCATGCTTTATGTCTTTTACAGACATGGAATGGATGGCAGCATCATCGGTCCAGGCCGTTGGTTCGGGCAGGAGCCTTTCGGTCATCTCAATGCCTGGATTATGACCCCTGAAAAACCCAACTCATACGCTCTTTTCGGACTCATTTGGGGAGGGATCAGCGTGGCATTTTTGGGCGCTTTTCGGATGCGTTTCGCCTGGTGGCCCTTCCACCCTGTGGGCTATGCCGTGTCCAGCAGTTGGTCGATGGAACAGCTTTGGTTTCCTCTATTTCTGAGCTGGGTAACGAAGGTGCTTCTGCTTCGGTACGGAGGTGTAAAAGCCTATCGTCCAGCGGTCCCCTTCTTCGTGGGCCTGGTCTTAGGCGAGTTCTTCGTGGGCACCTTCTGGAATATTCTGGGAATCCTGGCTGGAAGAACCGTCTACCATTTCTGGCCCTATTGAAGACGTAGGGTCGGACGCCTTCAACTGCTCAACCCGGGCGATGAACTCGTCCGTCACCGCCCTGAAGTCCTGAACGAGGGGGTTGTCCAAGGCCGAGGTCAAGGTGAAGAAGGGTCTCTTCATCGCCACGGCCCGAAGGACCGCATCATCGTCCCGAATGTGATGCTCAAACACCTTTTCCTGGAACAGAATCCGCGCCCTGCGCTCCACCTCTGAAAAAATCTCCTGAGGCACTTCATCCGGGGTATATCGAACGCGGGGAAAGAGAACGCCTAATAGCTCGGGATGGTGGACCAAGAAGAAGGAAAAGGCCTGCTTTTCCACCTCCTGCAGGTACTCCCTGAAGGCCTTCTGGGTGAGAAGAAGTCCGTTCACGGAGAGAAGATCCAGTCCCAAGGGCACCAAGTAACAGTCGGAAGCCACCAAGGCATTCAGGGTCAGTCGGGTCAGCCCCGGGGGACAATCCACCAAAATATAGTCGAAGTCCGACAAGGATTCGTTGGCCCGCAGCAGATCAAGAAGCACCCTGTACCTGTTGGCGGCGGGCACCCAGCGGGACATCATGGAATCGAGACGGATTACATGGTGATGACTGGGAAGGAGATAGACCCTGTCGCACAGGTCCGTTCCCACCAGCCAAGGCGTTACATCCTGTCTAGCGGCTTTGACTGGATCAAATCCCCAAAAGAACTGGAAAAGCGTCTCAGACCGATGAGAATCGAGGTGATAGTAGAGCTTGTCCTCGCGGCAAAAAAGCCAGGTGAGGTTGCACTGAAAATCCATATCCAGGAGCAGCACCTTGGCCTTGTGCCACAGGCCGAGGGCCATCGCCAAATGATATGTCAGCGTGGTCTTGCCCACCCCTCCTTTGGCGTTGATCACGCTGACGATTCGGGACCTGCTGTGAAAACGGTCGGGCGCCTGTATATCGGTCCCGACCTCCAATTCTGCTCCGAAATCAAACTCTGCCATATTCACCCATCTAGACCGCGGAAACCCACGCACACATCGCCCAAGAGATCTTGCGTTGGCATCGTCCGACGTATGTTAGGATACCATATCATGAAAATGATCTATCCGCTCAAAACCCTATTCGTGCTCTTTTCCTGCCTCTTCCTGGCGCAGCAGGCAGTGGACGCCAAGAACCTGGTTCTGATCAGCGTGGACACACTGAGAAAGGACCGCGTAGGAGTCTACCTGGATTCGAAAAGCCTCACGCCCAATATGGACCGCTTGGCCGCTCAGAGCGTTCTCTTCACCGAGGCGTTCACCGTGGTCCCTCTCACTTCCCCATCCATGTGTTCTGTGATGACTGGACTGCCCCCGGCTCTTCACGGAAGCGAGAGAAATGGACTGGCGAAAAATGAAAAGGTCCTGACCCTAGCCGCGGTCTTACGTGGTTTGGGATATGACACGGCCGCATTCGTGAGCAACTGGACGCTCAAAGCGCATCTGTGCGGACTCAACCAAGGCTTTTCTCTCTATGACGACCAGATGGAAGACAAACGGTGGGCGGGTCTCATCAAGGGAGAGACGTCGGCAAAGGCCATCAATGACAAGGCCATTCCATGGCTCGAAAGAGAGGCCAAGGAGCCCTTCTTCCTCTGGGTACATTACACGGAACCGCACGCGCCGTACGTCTACCATGAATCGTTTGCCGAAGATTCGAGCAATCGAGGAGTCAGGGGTCGCTACGACACGGAGGTCGCCTTCGTGGATCATCACATCGGTCTCTTCCTCGAAAGGCTAGATGCCCTTTTCCCCGCGGATTCTACGACCGTGGTCCTGATCGCGGATCACGGGGAGAGCCTGGGCGAGCACAACTACGTGGGACATGGCAGACAGGTCTACGACCCCATGATGAGGGTCCCCCTGATGATCAGGGATCCCTCTCTGACGGCGGGACAACGCAGTTCCATCCTCTTCCCTCTCATCGATTTAGCCAAAACGTGTATGGACCTGATGAGTCTGCAGGGAGCCGCAGGACTGGGGGGACGCTCCGAACTGCCTGTTCTACGGGGAGAAGACAGTCCCAGGAAATGGATCTTCATGGAAACCCATAGAGGAGCCGCTGTGGGCCGCGCCGACGGCAAGGACGACAAGCCTAGGGACGACCCCACCCACCTGGCCGTCTACGCGCCCCCGTGGAAGGCCATCTACGAGCTGAAGCCTAAGAAACTCCTTCTCTTCCAGATGCAAGAAGATCCAGGAGAAGAACGCAACCTGGCAAAGACCGAGGAGAACGACCGCGCTCAAGCCCTATACGAACTCCTCATGGGCTGGTATACCCAGCAAACCCCCCTCAAAAAGCAAGGACGCCACCGCCCCCTCTCCTCCAAAGACACCGAGGCCCTCCGCTCCCTGGGTTATATCCGGTAGGCGAACCTGACTGAGGGTACGGCGGCGGGGGAACCGGGCAAGAAGGAGGCAGAAACCTCTTCTCACTTCCCTCTGGCGGTGCATTGGAATGCATGGATACGCACCGCCGAGGAGAAGCCCGTTCCCAGATGCCGAATGTGCATTCGGCGTGAGAACAGGCTTCAAACCGTTCGAAGAGAATTTCTGCCTCCTTCTTACCCGGTCTTTTTCGCGTTTTCGCCCATTGCGTTCGTGCCCCCAAGGCTATTCAGTGTAATCTAGAATAGGTTCTTTGAGATCCATATTGGTTTTGCTCAAGCGAAGGACTATAAGATGACCTATAAGGGCCGTGCTAAAGATGGCGTCATCATATTGGACGATCCCATTCATATGGCAGAAGGCACCAAGGTCGAGGTCTAACCTGTCTCCGATCAGAAAGAAGAAAACGCTCAACATGATGAAAAGACGCTCTATGAAAGCCTTGAAGATCTAGTAGGTAAGGCACCTAATCTCCCCTCTGATCTGGCGCAAAATCATGATCATTACCTTTACGGAAGACCCAAGAAGTGACTCCGTTCTTCGCAGACACATTCTACTATCTTGCTCTCTTGAACCCCAATGATGTTGCGCATGAAAAAACCATAACAACCGCCTGGGTGTTGACAGAAGTGGCAGCTGCCCTCTCAGGCAAGGAGCAAAAATTGCTATTATTGCGTCTGTTGATGAAGCTGGAGTCTGATCCCAACGTTACGATTTCCCCCCCAACGGAGGAGATTTTTCGTGCGGGAGTAGATCTTTACGGGGCAACGTCAAGACAAAGAATGGTCTTTGACCGACTGCACCTCCTTCGTGGTGATGCTGGATAGGGGCCTAACCCGTGCACTCACGGGAGATCATCACTTTGAACAAGCGGGTTATATCTCTCTTCCAGCCTAGTTTCTCCTCTCATCGACTGGCTTACACCCATCCTCTTGCGACTGCTCACAGGCAGCTGTGCGGAGAAAGGTCCTAGCCCTTGGCGAACCCGATCAAAACAGGGCCTTGGCTAGAGGGAGGGTTGCGTTGGCGAATTCGGGGAGGGAGCTGAGCTTGCGTGATACGAGCCTGCATGTGCGGTCGGAGAGCGAGGCGCTGTTTTCGAACGATTTGAAGCCACTCCCACTACGGAATGAACCATTCCGTTCATGGGAGTAGCTTCACGGCGAAGGTGCGTCCTATTCCGCTCAAACGCACCGAGCCGGAAGTGAGAAGACAGCGCCTCACTCTCCGGCCGCGTTGGCTCGTATCACCGCTATTCTAGCAACCCGGAAGATGAGCCAAGGCCACCCTCCCCTCCCCTCAAGGTCCGGCTCTCGATCGGGTTCGCTGAGTGCTCATATAGGCAGGATGCGAAGGCTTGGTTGGGTCTGACTGGGAGACCAGCGTTCCAGGAGGCCTGGGGTCGCGTAGCCGACGCATTTCCCCTCCTCTTCCACGATGAGCAGGACGTCCACGTCTTCAGAGTCCCAGTCTCTTACGGTTTTCAGGGCGTCGTTTTTTCCGAGGGCCATGAGGCCGGTGGCCAGAGCGTCGGCCAAGGCCGTGGTGTCGGCCAATACGGTGACGCTCCATACGCCCTGGGCCGGCCATCCTGTGCGGGGATCCACCACGTGGGAATATCTCTTGCCTTCGTGAACAAAGCCTTGCTCGTAGTCCCCGGACGTCACCACGGCCCGGGTTCCGACCGAGAGGGTCCCCACCAGATCCTGGGATCCCCTTCTAGGGTGTCGCACACCGATGGAGAAAGTATCCCTGCCCGGCGGCTTGCCCCAGGTCCGCAAATCCCCCCCCACGTTCACAATGCCGGCAGGGACTCCCCTGGCGATCAATACTTCCGCGGCCTGGTCCACCCCGTATCCCTTGGCCACGCCGCCGAGATCCACGCTATAGCCTGCCGGCAGCATGAGCGTGTCTCCACCCTCTCTTGTCCACCCCAAGGGCTCCCATCCGCACACACCCAGGGCGGACTCGATCTCCGCTTGGGCGGGGAGGGCTTCCCTTTGGGCCGCGCGTTTCCACAGCCCGGCCAGAGGAGCTACTGTGGGATCGAAACCACCCCTGGTCTTGCTATGGGCCTCGTTCGAGAGGGAAAGCGTCTCAATCAGTTCCGCTGTCAATGGGAAAGGCTCCTTGCCTGCGGCGCGGTTTAACTGGGAAAGCTGGCTTTCCTCGTCATAGCTGCTGAGCGCCTTCTCCACGGCCTCCAGCCTCTGGAAAGCGGCTTCCGCCCAAGCCGCCGCCTTGTCCGGCGGTACGCCATGGAGGGACACCTCAGCAAAGGTCCCCATGGCTTTCCTCGTCTCGGTATAGGGCTTTTCGACACGGGTCCGCTGACACCCGTAAAAGAGGAGCAGGACCCCCCCCCAAGTAACCCAGGACTGCTTGATGGAAAAAG
>Ga0272442_10004971_pt1 | contig 17957 bp, 17 predicted proteins | sample SSMForm2O_FD_200262 | JGI IMG/M metagenome (GOLD analysis project Ga0272442, IMG submission 200262) | Marine sediment archaeal communities from Little Sippewissett salt marsh, Falmouth, MA, United States - SSM-Form-2O | ecosystem: Environmental > Aquatic > Marine > Wetlands > Sediment ... | reverse complement strand
TTTTCTATCTGCTTATAAAACCGCGTTCCAGGGTAGGGCGTAAGAAGACTGAAATAGACACTGTCTAAGCTGGACTTGCGTATGAATTTTTCCATCTTTGTAAACACCGAAATGTCATCGTTGTCGAACCCAAGAATAAACGTTGCCTTTACGCCAATGCCATGACGATGCAGATTGGCCACTGCCTGTTCGTATTCCGCCGGTTTGTTTATTCGCTTGCCACATTCCGCCAACGTTTCTTCCGAAAGGCTCTCCATACCGATAAGCAGTCCCAGACACCGGGTTTCGGACATCAGTTTCAGGAGTTCGTCATCTTTGGCAACCGATATGGAAGCCTGCCCAACCCACTGGATGTTATAGAACTTCAGCATGTTCAACACTTCTATACAGTGCTTCCGGTTCGCAGCGATGTTGTCATCAACAAAAAATATGAGATTTTTGAGAGCGAAGACCTTGTCCACCGGTTTTACCTGTGCCACCATTTCCTCAACAAGCTTGGTGGGTTTGATTCGATATTTGGCACCGTAGAATTGGGTTACAGCACAAAAATTGCAGTTTATCGGGCATCCCCGGGTGGTTTCGATAAAGTCCACCGGGCTATAGAGACTCTTGTCTATAATGTCCCACCGGGGTTGTATTGACGCGGATAAATCAAAGAGTTGCTCGCCCCTGTATGTCGGCTTCAGTTTTCCTTCCTTGACGTCGGCTACTATCTGCGGCCAGACCCGTTCACCTTCTCCGATGGCGACGGCGTCGCAATGTTCCAGGGCTTCTTCCGGAAGGGCAGACACGTGCATACCACCCATGACAACCGTTTTCCCCCGTCGCTTGAATTCATCGGCAATCTCATAGGCCCTGGTGGCCAGTGGCGTCATCACGCTAATCCCGATAAGATCGGCATCTTCGTTGAAATCAACCGGATGAATTCGCTCGTCCACCATTTTGACTTCACAATCTGCGGGGGTATACGCAGCCAAGGTGGGCAGCCCCAGAAAGGGTAGTTTAAAGAAAAAATCGGCGCCCAAGATTTTTTTTAATCCAATGGGAGAGATCAACAATATTTTCAACGACATTTATTCAATCCTGTTCTCAATTCAGGCCCGTCCGATGACAGCCACTTTATAAAAATATTCTTTTTGTGAGCGAAGTATAGGTGATTGCCTCGTATGTGTCAACGAGCAATTCGGCTCACCTATTGCGTCTTCCCGGTAAAATCCACGGCAGTAATGACTGCTTTAATTCCTATCCTGAATATCCCGCAACGGATTCGTTCCATCGAGCCCTTCCGGAACCGGCATTCCCAACAGATACGTTACCATTGGAACAAGATCCAGCGTCGATGCGGTTGACATCACAACATGGCGACCGGGAATAACGGATGACAGGCCGGGGCCGGCCACCCAGAATGAAATGGTGCTATCGCTCGGGTAGTAACTGCCGTGGTGACCGTACTTGTCGGTGTCGTACTCGTAGTAGCATCCTTTTTTATTGATGAGTTTGATATCGGGAGCTGTTTCTCTTGTATATTGACCATCAAGTCCCCGGATGACATATTCTTTCAATACAAATTGATCCGACAGTTCATTCAACGGACGCAGTGCATTAAGAAAATCAATGTCATCTCGCTCACTATTCATATAGATACGCCAATCAAAGAACCACCACAGATCGGATTCTTTTATCCCTTCATTCCGTTCACCAGGGTACTGGCGAATTACCAGAGTATTTAAAGGCTCTCGTATGCCGGGATAGTCGAGCAGACGATCCACTGCCGGTTTGACATCAGTCAATAATCGCGGGGGGTCCATCCACTTTCCGGTCAGCCTGTTCTTGAGATAAATTTCCTTGGTGCATGCACCCGGCATAATAACTGCCTCCGCCTGGCTGTTTGTCGTTTCACCATACGGAAGCTTGAATTCCCTCCGAAGACTTCGGTCAATCAATGTGTTCAAAATGTGCTTCTCAATCTTCGTGAAACCATGTTCTGAAATAAGGAAAAAAATCGTATTCTCATAACATCCGGCCTTTTGCAACGCTTTGATAATCCTTCCCATCAAAGGATCGAGTACGTTTTGAGCATAATATTTCTGGATTTCGTCCATCGAGGCATTTTTCTCTCTCAAATGCCGAGGCGGATAGTGGGAAAAGAGATCAATTCCTAACAGTTGTATAACCATCACATCGGGAATCCGGTGTTGGTTTTGTAAAACACCGGCCAGGCTCTTGTTATATGACAGCACGTGTCCCGTGAGGAAGGCACTAACTGTTTTTTCATCAGTATATTTACCGTCGGGAATCCATATTCCCTTCTTAACGAATCCGACGACTGAGGCATTCCCCCAGAAAAAAGCACCCGATTTCAATGACCAGTCTGCCCCTTTGGTGACCATAAGCATGCTCGTCATTGATTTTCTGCCCGCTTTCCTTGTGTAATCGAACAGTGTTTCAACACCTCTTTTTTTCAGTATGCGGTTAATTCGCTGCTGAAAATAGGAGATCATAGTGCATACTTTGTGCGTCTTTCTATTGAACCAGATCGTTGACACAACATTCGTTCTGTGAGGATAGAGCCCCGTATACATGGAAGCTATTGCCGGAACGGAGGCCGCCGGAATCGTGGTAAGAACGTCGGGGAAATAGACATATGCATGATCATTGCGAGATCCCTTGACCAATTCCTGGAAATGAGTCAATCCTTCAAGTGATTCATCCAGAACACCTTTCTTCATCCCGTGGAATTCGATGATCACGATCTTTGGTTCAGCGCCGACAGCATGAACTGGCGTTGCAGCTGTCACGAGACAGAGGAAAACGCCCAGGATGATCGGCATCACACAGAGTCTGCATCTATCAGTCAACCACCACTTCATCGTCACTCATCCATTCTATTATCGAAAAGCTACATTCTCTTTATGGCCAGTGTTGTCTTGCTTGCCCCGGGTAAAAGAATTTTCCTGCCTGATAACCGATAGAGGATTTCGGCAAGGGTCCCTGAGATTATCGAAGACCAGCGGTTAAGTTTCCCGGGGGAGAGCGTATATCCCCCAATCATTGTTTCAATACCGTCAAAGTTACTGAGGTGTAAGAGTTTTTTTATCGTCAGCGGTGAAAAATCATGCAGATGATAGGGGGTATGGTACAGATCCAGATGTTTGCTGAGAGGTCCGAGCAACCGGACAATCGGTGTTGAATGAGGCCAGCGCAACAGGATACAACCACCAGGCTTAAGGATAGTATGAACCGCTTTCAATAACAGGAGCGGATCATGAACGTGCTCAATGACGTAAAAAAGCGTCACCACATCGTATGAATTTTCTCGAATGTTACAATGCTCCAGTGGTTCCGAATAGACATTGATATGCCATGTATCCCGGGCATATTCTCTGCCCGTCTGCGATACCTCTATCCCCTCGACCTGCCATCCGCGATTTTTCATTTCATTCAGAAAAAAACCGTAGCCACAGCCAATATCAAGCAGTCTTCCCTTGGAAATCCCGGTTTTCGATTCAACACAATCGGCAGATGTGCTGTTGACGAGTTTCATCATCGATTCCCACTCATCGATTTCCTGCTGCTTCGTGGGCAAATAATCTGTGTAGCTTTCTATTAATTCCTGCGACGTCGGTTTCGGATAAAGGGATACAAGGCTACATCCTAGGCATTGTTTGTAATACCAGCGATCCTTCCGATGAATAATTCGAAAGTTGGATGCATTACATAGCATGCAGTTATCAATACTGTGCTCGGGCATATGGATTCTTATCCGTTAGTTCCTTCCGCTATACATTTCAAATTATCGAGAAACTCTTCGACCATGATGTTGTGCTTCAGCCTGACTTTCACATTCCAGAATATTTTTCTGATCACTCCTTTTGGTTGAACAACAATCGTTTGGCTTACCCACGTATGATCACCCTTATTTTCGAGTTCCCAGAATTCAAGTCCACCCGAGAAAAAACCGTTCAGAAAGCGAAGTCTGATTTTACTGTCAGGAATTACTTCCTCAACTTGAGATCTCCACTCAAGTTTGAATATGTGATTTATATTTGTTCGCACGATCGTACCGGCCTGATACGGCAATGGCGGTTCATATGTTACGGTGGTTCCCGGGGGACAAATTTTTTTATATGATGCATCTTGTGTCAAAATTTGAAATATACGGCTCTTTTCCGCCTTGATCAACCGGTGGTGCTGATTGATTTCTCCCTTATACCCCTGATAATCAGGTGCCTTGATGGTATATTTTGTTGAACACCCTTGGGAAACTATCAAAAACAACGGTACAACGATAACAAAATACTTTTTTATAACCCTGTTTAATCGCAATTTATTAACCTTTCACAGTCTTTTTATCGTTTCAATTGAACCATTTATTTTGGTTTCAGATTTGCTCATGCGAAAGTTATTATAACTGCATCGAGTTTACGCCGATTGAGAAGATACAGAAACGTCAACAATTCTTCCGCATGTGTTCACCTAATGGGCATTCCGCATCATACAAGATCACCCCGACAATGAACCGGAAAAACCAATCTTGTAAATTGAGTTTGACATTTTTTTATGCTATCTGTAAAAACTTGCTTTACAAAGTTTGGCAGATACAACAATCATAAAACACTGTAAAGATTTTTTTGTCACCAGATGATATTTGCACACAGGGAAAAGGATGATTTTGTATCTGAAGTGAATTGAGTAAACTGGGAACAGGACGGAAATTTTGAAAACCATTTTTTATTGGGTCTTGTATCCGATGATACGTCCCTTTTATCTTGTTTTCATCACACTTGATACGTTGATCTTGGGTTTCATCGTCATCATGCTGTCGGTATTTGACAGAAAAGGAAACCTGGTTCACTACATCGGTAAGTTCTGGTCTCTGCTCAATATCTACATTTCTGGTACGCGGTTAAAGGTTGTCGGAAAAGAAAAAATAGACAAAAAACGCAGTTACATTGTCATGACAAATCATCAGAGTTTGTTTGATGTTTGGGCACTCATCGGAAAAATACCACTCCAGATTCGATGGATTGTTAAAAAAGAATTACGGAAACTGCCCATCTTCGGTTATGCACTCGAAAGGATGGGACACATCTACATTGATCGGCAGGACCGGGAAAATGCATATATGGGACTGAATGCAGCAGCTCGCAAGATAAAAGAGGGCACGTCTGTTATCATTTTTCCGGAAGGTACCAGAAGCCCCAATGGCAAACTCCTGAAGTTCCGTTTGGGTGGAGCGAGTCTTGCTCTCAGGGCCGGTGTTCAAATATTACCAATAACCGTCAATGGTGGACGATTTGTTCTCCCTAAAAATACGCTGGCCCTCATGCCCGGCAAGATGGAAATTATCGTTGGCGACCCCATCGATCCCGGAGACTTTAATGAAGACAACAAAACAGAATTAATGAGCACGGTAAAATCGGTCATAGAAAATAATCTGGACCTTGAATACGGAAAGCTCACATGATAACGTCTGTCCCTCAATGAAAGCGGTGCATGAAAAAGGAAAATGAGAAGTCACAAACTTGATAGTTCAATTTCGTATTATGCCATATTCTTAACGGTCAGGTATCTACCGCCCCGGCTGTGCTACTGGTTAGGGAAAATCGTGGTATCGCTTATTTATGCATTTTCCTACAAAGACCGTGAAGGATTAGCCTATAATCTGTCCCTGGTCATGGACAGGCCGATCAATGATTCTCTCGTCAGAAAAACAGTCCGTCAAACATTTACAAACTACGGACGGTATCTTGTGGATTTCTTCCTGATCCCCCAGCTTCCATTTTACAAGATGAAAAGATATTTCCCCGATATCAGGGGTGAAGATATCCTGAAAAGGGCTCTCACCCGGAGGAAGGGGGTAATTCTCATATCTGCTCACCTTGGAAATTGGGAAATCGGTGGAAGCCTCCTTCGTTTCTTACAATATCCTTTCGCAATGGTTGCCATGTCGCACAACACCGCAACGACAAATGCACTGGTAAATAATCTCCGCAGTCAAAAAGGAATCAGTATCATTGAAATGGACCCCCAGTCACCATTTTCCAGTATTGAAATCCTGCATCATCTTCGTAACAACGAAATCGTAGCTATGATGGGTGACAAAGACTTTTCCGGACGGGGTCGGCCAACTACCTTTTTCGACAGGAAAGTTATGTTCCCTGTCGGCCCCGTTATGATGGCGATGAAATCAGGAGCGGCTCTTATCCCCGTATTTGTTCTCAAACGGCCTGACGGCAGATATGTGGGAATCCTGGAAGAAGCAATACCGCTGGATACGAAGAGCGATTTGGATGATGCCATCGATAAAAACCTCAACAAAACTGCCCGAATTTTTGAAAAATATATCCGATCCAATCCCGACCAATGGTACTGCCCCGATCCCATTACAGAAAGGATGCCGCAATGAAAGGCTCGACATGAAAATAAGATCTATCACAAAACTTGTCATCTTCATCGTCTTCTGTTTCATGTCGCAGTATCCACAGGTGGTTTTGTCATCCGATATCAATCAGCAATCGGAATTGAAATGGCTCTTGGAACAGATGAAAGAAAGGGAAACGACCCTTACATCACTAGTGGCAGACTTCATACAAACAAAAAAAACACGTTTGCTGCGGGAGCCACTACAGTCAAAAGGACAGATCTATTATGATTCAACCGGCAAGATGCTTGTTAAGGTCACCAGTCCGTCATCGGCAATGGTACTTATAAGAGATAGCCTGGTACTCACCTATTACCCTGATCTCTCGAGGGTGGAGAAACGATATCTCGGAAACAATATCATCAGGAAATATCTCGGCATTGGCATGTCGATTGATGAACTCCGGAAACTCTATAGAATAAAGATTGTTTCCAAAATACCAGGGAATGGTTATCGGGTGAAATTAACACCGGTGACGGAAACAATCATGAAACGAATCGAGACCATAGAAATTGAAACAAAACCGACTCAATGGCTCCCGGAATATATTTTTTTCAAGGAAAAAGGTGGGGATTCTACTGCTATACGCCTGCAATTCACTTCTGTTAACAAGCCCTTACCCGAAAGTATTTTCACTATTACCATCCCGAAAGAACAAAGAGAGGAATACTAGTGGCCAATAATCCTGTTTTCTTATACCCCAGTCAGGGATCTCAATATATCGGCATGGGCATGGATTTATATGAAACGTATACAGAAGCGCGGAAAGTATTTGACCAGGCCGACCACTATTTGGGGTTTCCCCTCAGTCGACTTTGTTTTGAAGGACCAGAAGAAGAGTTGAACCACGATCTGAATGCTCAACTTGCTGTCTACACGGTCAGTTGCGCCCTGACCGATATTTTGATGAATCATACTATCTTCCCGGGAGCAGTTGCAGGTTACAGTTCCGGTTTTTATGCCGCTGCCTACGCGGCAGGGTGTTGCGATTTCACGTATGGTCTACATCTTGTCAAGAAGGCAGGTGAAATTCTTCTTGATGAAGGGACAAAATTTTCGGGAAGTATGGCGGTCATTTTTGGCCTTTCCCCGGAAAAAGTTAAATCGATCTGTCAGCACGTAGGGAATGTCGATGTTGCGATTGTGAATACACCGTGTCAGATAGTAATTTCCGGTGATCAATTCTCTGTAAGGGAAACAATGGATATTTCATTACATGAAGAAGCCCTGGATGCATATCCTTTAGATGTTGCAACAGCTTATCATTCGATGTTCATGGAGGGAAGCAGTACCCGTTTTTTCAAAGAGATTGATGAATCTTGGCTGAAAGACCCCGACGTATCTCTTATCTCTTACTCATCCCTCGACTTCCTGCCGAGCAGAGATGCCGTGAAGGCGATCATGGCCGAACAGTTACGTCGGCCTGTTTTGTGGATTGACGTGATCAAGAAACTTCATGACGGCACAAACAATCTTTTCATTGAGGTCGGACCGGGCGCGGTACTTTTTCGAACGGTAAGATGGATAGACAGACACATCGAAATTATGGTAACCGCCAAACGGAAAAACGTGGTGAAAGTCATTGAAAGACAGAAAGAACGGCAATGACATGAAAACTTTTCAGGACATAAAAAACGAAATGAAAGCAGCTCATTGGTACGAAGTGCCATCCCTGTCGCCGTTTATGTCACTGTGATACGTAAAGGATGACAACCATGCCTGATTCTATTCTTTATGACCTTTCGGTTATTGAACATATCCTGCCCCACAGGAGTCCTTTTTTATTTGTGGACAGAATTACTGTTTTCACTGTGGGAGATAAAATCATAGCAGAGAAAGATCTCAGGCAGGAAGAACTTTGTTTTAGCGGTCATTTCCCTGGGAATCCCATTATGCCCGGTGTTCTTGTTTCTGAAGCACTGGCACAGACAAGCGGACTTCTTTTAGGACTTACCTGGAAGGAAGAGAAGGAATCTTCACGTCAGGAAAAAATGAAACTCTATCTTGCAGCAATCAATATCAAATTCATCACACCGGCAAAACCGGGAGAGATACTTCGTCTGAAAGCTCGTCTGAAAAAAGAATTCGGCAGCCTTTTTCTATTTGACGTAGCGGCATTCGTCGAAGACAGGACAATTGCCACAGGCACACTAACCCTGGCGGAGGAATAATAAGTTTCCATCGTCGGTCATGTTAATGACCAAACTTTTGTATTCTGGAATTCCCTGAATCTGCTATAAAAACATTGCCTGCTGCATCCGTACAGAGACCGTACGGTTTGATGAATTGGGCATTGGTGCTACCGGCGCCGCCAAATGATCTGTAAATCCCTCCTGTTGGACTTACTTCCCAAAAATTATGGCTGGCTCCGTCAAGAACAAAGAGGTTACCTGAGTTTCTATCAACTGCCACATCGGTAGGATAAATAAATTTACTATCCGTGATCGCAATTAAGAATCTTCCGCTTGAATCGAATTTTTGTACCCGCCGCATTTTGCTGTCCGCTACATAAACGTTCCCCTGATCATCAACTGTTATGCCCATGGGTACAACAAAACTTCCATTATCTTTCCCGGGGCGACCCCAGGTTTGCAGGTATCGTCCCTCACTGTCAAAGACCTGTATCCTGTGCATTTTGGCGTCAGTCGTATAAACTCTTCCTTCAGGACCAGTGGCGATACCACTCAAAAAAGCAAATTCCCCATTACCTTTTCCTTTGCGCCCCCACTGGAGAATAAATCTTCCCGTCGAATCGAATTTCTGGACTCTGAAATTATAAGTATCTGCCACATAGACATTCCCCTGGCCGTCAACGGCCACATCATATGGAACGATAAGATCACCCTGCCCCGTTCCCTTTTGACCCCAGCTCCGTATATAGGTCCCATTTATGTCAAACATCTGTACTCGATTATTATACGTATCTGCCACATAGATGTTTCCTGCTGTATCTGCGGCAATGCCATAGGGAAGGTAAAAATCACCGGTGCCCGTACCCTTGCGACCCCAGGTTCGTTCAAAGCGAATTCCGCTACTCGTTGATGATACAGAATAACCGACATTTCTCACAGGAATTTTCTGGAGAGACACCACACGGTGACTGAGGGAAACTTTCTGTTTTGGCTCCTCTTTCATGATTTTCGCAAAAGCCAGTTTTTCCTGAACCTCAGTTACTGCAATAAATCCAATTTGCGTCTTTTCTCTCCCTAATATATCTCCGGTCACGGGGTGTTTAATGAACTGGCCCTCTTCATAAACTTTAAACTGCATGCCCCTACTGACACCGGCCTTCTTTCCGATATCAAGAGTGACTTTCTTTCCTCTCTGCTGGATGATCAATCCTTCTATTGGAAATTGCTGGACGATTCCCGCGACAAAAGTAGGAATTTTTTTGAAAAGAGCGGCAGAATTTCCGCCGGAGAGGCGATCGGCAACCTTTATGGTAGCACTTTCCGTTTCGAGAATCTTAACGACCATATCCATACCTTGCGGATAGCTGATCACTGCGCCGGTGACGATAAAGGTTGCACCAATTACTCTCCCCAACTGGACTGCCGTGTTGGCATCAATTAATCCCGAAACACCCAGTTTCTGTTCTTCAATCACTTTTTGCAGGGCCTGCCGTTCCACCACATCAAAACGACCCTCCTGAACAAAAGCAGCCGTTAATAACTGGGCCGCCATTTTGCCTGATTCCTGACTTTTAGCCTTATCCCCCTGGGAATCAAGATCCACAATAGCTATCTTTGTCTTAGCATCAGCGTTCAGACAGGGAAAACATATGGCACCGAAAATCATTATTACGACAAGACACCACAATTTCTTATTTGCACGTTGCATTGGCCCTCTTCTCCTTTATCTCCTTGTCCAAGGTTATCAACTGCCTCATTGTAAAAATGTTGCGAACGATACGTTACCGGAATCAACAGATAGCCAGAGAGCTTACTAAATACACTTCAAGACCTTAAGCATATCCTCCCTCATGTGGGAACATTAACGACCTGTGGCACTGTACCAGGTACTACCCGGATACCTGGCAAGTCGAGCACCTCGGGCATCCTGTATGAGTTGAATCGTACTTGCCGCATTGGCATTGCCCATTGTTGCCGCTTCCTGCAAAAGCTGAAGAGCAGGATCTTCAATCAACGCCAGGCATGCAGAAGCTCCGCCCACTGCCTTTTGTCGTGCGAAAGCCGGTAGCTTTGACATAAAGCCTGCAATGGGATTGATCGATTCGCCGGTCTTTCTGACGAGGAGTTTTATAAGACGCTCATCACTCATCCAGACACGATCGTTGTGACTTAACGTTCCGCCGTTCATAACAATCTGGCGTTTTCGCTGCAGAATTGATCGCAACCCATTAATAGCTGCCTTTGCAACCACCGGATTCAGATCAATAAGGTAATGAAGGATTGCCCCCAAATATTTCTCATTGCCAGCCTTCGTGAACGCCGCATCAAGAAACTTAGCATTAATCTTTTTATTCCATGATGTCTGAGGCATAGCAACCAGCCGTGTCAACACTGCCAGATTTGATCCCGATAATCGGGTGGTCATCATATTGTACTGCTGCTTATAATAAATGGCCGACGCCCTGTTTTTTTCAAGATAATATTTCTGGGCATGGCTAAAGTATATAAAAAGAGGTGCATTATCGTTTGGATCGTCTTGCTGCTCTTTGGCCAGATCAATAACTTTGTCGTAATCATTTTTATCAAAGGCCTTCAAGGTCGCATCTTCCCATGCCAGCGTGGGTTGTTCTGCCCACGTAACAGCTTCAGCGGAAACAACGAAAGTCAAACCCGCCAGGAGGATCGTAACAATGAACGCGGAAAAAATGTTTTTATGACATAACTTCATTGGCCAGTCTCCTTTTAAGATAGTAGCAATACTGAGAGGTCTCTTTTGACATGAATGTGGATTATAGAAGTATGGTCGGTTGTTGTCAAATAATTTCAATATGCTGTTTTTCCCTTACATAAAATTCACCTGTTTCCTCTCCATAGAAAAAATCTGAGTACGATGATAAAATTATTCATAAATTATAGGAAATGAACGGCAATACCATAGCAGTGATTGTCAGGTATTATGTGTAATCAAAGAACCCACATCTTTCAGTGAGCAATGAAAAATCGGCACGTCATGTTTTTCATAAATAGCAGTGTACTTCAGTCCTCCTCCCGTTATGATACAAACAAAAGTGTCATCCGCTTTTACCATATTTCTATGCACCAATTGCATAACCGCCGCCAACCCGACGGCAGATGCAGGTTGTCCGAAAATTCCATCTTCTGCAAGTTTTTTTTGCGCATGAAGAATTTCATCATCACTGACGGCAACAAAAATTCCATTCTGCTCACGGAGAGTTCTTAACACTTCATTTCCACTTGGTGGAAGCGGATTTTCAATAGCATGGGCAATGGTTTCCGGATTGTCAACTCTTGATATTGTTTCTTTTTTCGCTGCATAGGCAGTATAGATCGGCGAGCAACCGCTTGCCTGGGCACAAATCATTCTCGGCACTCTATCAATGAACCCGCTCAGCTTAAATTCTTTGAACCCCTTCAAAATTCCCCGTATATTCCCGCCCGAGCTGGTGGGTACAACGACATAGTCGGGGGTTTCAAAATTCATTTGCTCACAAATTTCGAATGCAACGGTCTTGGAACCTTCGACACGAAACGGAACATCTGAATTAATGAAGTAAATATCATTTTGTTTCCCGATCTCAAGACTCCGATAATAGAGGTCTCCATAATCGCCATCGACCGTTATTACCATGGGACCATACATAGAAATGGGATTCAGTTTTTCCGGTGGAATGGCTGCACTCACGAGGATAATCGTCCGCAACCCTGCTCTACTGCCATATGCGGCCACGGAGGCCGCCATATTCCCCGATGAAACCGTCCCGATCCTTTCGTACCCACAACAAACCGCATGCTGGATTCCGAAAACTGTTCCCCTGTCCTTAAAGGACCATGTTGGATTTTGAGTCTCATTTTTAAAGAATATCTTCTTTATGCCCAGTGCAGAGGAAAGCCTTGGTGACGTTACTAAAGGAGTAAATCCCTCGCCAAGCGACAGTTGTCTATCGATGCGTACAAACGGTGAAAAATCGGCATACCGTTCCAGAATCGTTTGATGAAGGCTATCCCCTTGAGAAATCGTCCCACGTTTTACAAGCTCCACTTCCAGGGGTTCATGACATTCATCACACCGTGGATGGATATGATCGGATGAATATATTTTCTTACAATATGTACAGATAAAATGGATATCTTTCATGGCTCAGGAAGGTATAAATAAATAAATGACATATTCCAATGCTCAAATTTTCGGTGAAAACCATTGCAGCACTGTTAAATGAATATTTCAGAGTCTTTATTCTCAATAAATGCATTTTTGTGCAGATGTTGGTGTCAAATAAATGATAACGGCGAAAGGCACAGGGCCAAAGGCTCAAGGCAGTATCAAATATCGGATTTGGGAAATTGTGAACATGGTGACTGATTCCTGTTGCCTTGTACCATGAATCTTTTAGCTGTGCGGCTTTGCCACATCACGTATTTGATTTTGAATCTTGATCAGTCCTTTACAACGAGAATCGGTTTATTGATACTCTTCACAAGTTTATATGACACAGACCCCAGTAACATTTTGTCAATATTACTTTTTCCATGAGACCCAATGACAATAACGGAAACGTTCTCTTCATGAGCCACCCGAACTATTTCGTTGTACGGTCCTCCTTTTTCAACCCGGACTGTGACCTTGAGATCAACGTCTTTCAGTTCCTTCCCAATAGGGTTCATTTCGTTTTTTGCCTTCTTCTCCATATCCATCATAATATGGGGAAGATCTTTTTTGGCAAACCGTGCCAGATCATTGAGACCTCTTCTGTCAATAACATGGAGGAGAACCACTTCTTTCGCACCGGCACCTTTTAACTTTTTAACGAATTCCAAGGCTTTCCTGGTCTCATCTGAAAAGTCCGTGGGATATAAAATTTTCTCAAACATTGCCGCCACCCCCACAATACGGAATTACATGATATTCCGATCTCTTCAATATATCTGTCATTCTCTCGTATTCGTTTCCTTTAATCAAGAATAAATTTCATGCAATCGGGTGCAATGTAATTCAAGTCAATGGTTTTTGAACGCAGCATTTGCAGCAGCTACCTGAATCACATTTCGGATTAAACATCATTGTTTATCAGCACCTTTGTCAGTTCCCTTGTCACCCCCGAAAGGCCACTTCATTCCCTTGGGTAATTTATCCTTAAGATTTTTGGGAAGATTATCAAAGAAAGATCCTTTTCCCTCACCTTCATCCGAGCCTGTCCCCTTTTCACCGGACGGAGGCTTATCGCCAAAGAGCTCGATCATATTTGCAACTTTCTGATATCCGGAAGGAACCGTGAAAAGTTTAGCCGGTTGTCGTCCAGGTTTTATATTGCGCAGTTCAGTAATAGCTCCTTCTTTACTTTGTGTTTTTATCGGCAGGTCCAACTTTTTTGACACCCAGATAGTAGACTCACTTTTTCTCGAAATACCGAAGAACTTGACGGTCGTCACAACGCTCTTTTTGGTGCACTTGAAGCCATTGACCGTTTCCGTTCCAAGAATCTTTTCATCTTGTTGCATTTGCTGCTTCAGCGCCTTCTTCATCTCCGCTTCATCAAGAACCCTTTCCGTATATTTTTTTGCATTCGGATTCAGCATCCAGTGAATATTACGGTCTCTGCGGAAAATATTGACCATCATCCCCTCACCCTGGGGGGAACGAAAGTCCATCCTGATTTTCTGGGGTGTCATATAAATCTTGCCGACACCCTGGACCTTTCCATTCGGATCGATGCTCACCTGCTCAGCAGAAAAGCTTTTAATCTTGGCACTGTATCCGCAAGTGGTCCAGCCGGCAACAATAACTGCTATCAATAGGATCATAATGAAGCTTTTCGTTCTTGTAACATGCTGTCTATTCATTACCAATACCCTCCGTATCTTCCTTTGATATAAAACTACTCTCTGTCCGACATAAACCGCTGTCTGGCAAATAAGTCACTTAATGCGTCACCGCATAGGCAAATGGTCAAAGGCTAAAGGCACAAGGCAACAGGAATCATGTTCCAGGTAACAGGTTCACGATTCCCCAAATCCAATATTCGATACCGCCTTGAGCCCTTGGTCCTTAGCCTTTCGCCGTTATCATTTATCTGACACCAACATCTGCGTAAAAAACCGGACAATAAAGGTTCTAAAAAGAAAACATTATTTTTTGGCCTTCGTCTTTTTACAACCGGTTTTTTACATAGATCACCAATAGACCAATTCTTTAATATAAAAGAAAAGGATCACGCCGGTAAAAGCCAGTTTGAGACCGGTTCCTACCATTATTCCCACAAAGACGCCCCACCCGGCTCGCAATGCTTCTTTACTTCCTTTACGGGCAATGAGTTCGCCCACTGATGCTCCGGCAAACGCACCGATGAATAAACCCCAGGGCGGGAAAAAGAAAACACCTGCCAGCATACCGATTATTGATCCTGCCACGCCCGTCTTTGAAGCACCGTATTTTTTTGCTCCACCTGCCGGCACGATATAGTCCAGAGCAACTACCATGACCGTCAAAACCCCCATAACAACTAAAAAGGTGACACTAAATGCTTCCCAGTCCTTGGCATAGGAAAGGACTAAGAGGGCAATAAAGCTTATGGGAGGTCCCGGAATAACCGGTAAGAAACAACCGATAAGCCCTAACAGAGCGAGGACTAAACCGAGAATAATTAATGTTACTGTTAGAACAGTACCCACGTTTCACCATCCCGAGTGTCGGCTTCTCTTGATGTACAACACTCGTTGTAATAAAACAAATATGAAATAATTGCTAAGTAAAATTCTTCCGCGTTCTAACGTCAGTAACGGATTAGAATTGTATGGCGTACCGGCTGTTCACTGATGCAAGATAACCGGCCTATTATCAAATGAACGGCGCGAAATTTACAATACACGTTTACTGCAACCACTGCAAGGGCACATTTTAAATCGTTTTATGCTATGGGAAACTCTTCCGCCCTTTGATAGATAGATTGGTAATCAGATATTTCTCAGACATGATTTTTTGTTGCCCGGCAATAGGATGCAAACCTTTTCTTCAGTATCTGATACCTCGTAGCTACAAAAAATTTATTTATTCTCGCCCAATGGTCATGAACAGTAACAACGAACACACTCGGAACAATAACAATGTATTATTTTTTCCTTCTTTATCATTTCGCCGCTTTTTGTCATAATCAGATACACGAAAGTAAGCTGCAAAGTTTCTTCTGACAGTCAACCGTCTTTTAAAAAGATTCATCATCGATGGAGAGGTGCCATGCGCATTTACGCTGTTGCTGATCTTCACGGACGAACCGATCGGATAGCCCTCATCAAAGAGAAAGTATCAGGACTCAAGCCCGATATTGTTGTCATAGCCGGAGATATCACCAACTACTCGAATCCGGGTCCCGTTATTTCACAGATAAATGAGCTTCCCATCCCTGTCATGGCAATTCGCGGCAACACCGACCGGCCAAAGGTTGAAGGCATATTAAAACAATGTTCGAATATTACTGCTCTCCATCTTAACGAAATAACCGTGGATGGTATTCCCTTTGTCGGGGTAAGTGGCACAATCCCCATCCCGTTCAGTTCAAGATTGCGTCTCAGGGAAAGACGATTTCATGAGCAACTCGAACCTCTTCTTAACAGGCAATCGGTGCTCATTGTTCATCCACCACCGTGGGGTTCGCTGGATGAAGCGTTCGGCAGGTTCCACGCCGGATGTCGAAGATTGTTAAAAACGATAACACGTCGCCAACCCCGGCTGGTAATCTGTGGTCATATCCATGAAAGACCAGGTCTGGCGTCCATCGGAGAAACACTTATTGTGAATTGCAGCATCGGCAGAATGGGGAAGGGTGCATTGATTGAACTTGATACTGCTCACCCTTTGGAAGTACAGATGATATAGACAGACTCTATCGGGAAACAGGATCGGAAGAGTTGTTAATCATCTTTTATTTCCGCCGTGGCTGACGGGTTGAACGGATTCGTTCTCATGGCAAGCGAAAAGAGGTACGGATACTTTTCCCTTAAATGATTCATATAATCCAACCACTCCGATGTTAGAAGAACATACGCCCTTCGGATATCGTTCGCAAGATGCTTTATGTCAGTCTCGGATAGCGTTTTGATATCTGCTCTACTCTCAAGCTCCTCAGTAAGATGAAAGACTGACCAGAGAAGGTCCGAAAACGTATCGTGTTCCAACAAATTGGGATTTTGTAGCAAGTTTAACAGAAAATGCCTCTTTCCAACAAGAAAGTCCCTGAGTCTTTCTAAATTTCCCTTCTGACCGTCAATATCGTAATCGTATTCTCTGCATTTCTTACTTGCAGCGATAAATCTTTTGTCGGTCCATTCATGGCAGGCAATAAGGTCTTCCCTCATATTTTCGGCATTATGATCGAAATCGGAAAAGAGTCTCAAGAGATCGCCACCCACCTCGCTGAAGAAAGCCCCGATAATCATATTAAGTTTATACAGTTTATTTTTTTTGTCTCTGAAGTTCAACAGTTCATGAATGATCATGGTAACGAGCAAAACTTCGATGAACACAAATGCGATATCCCCTACCAGGAATATGAAAAGGTGGTGGGGATCTCTGAAAAGCACAAAATGAATCGTATAAAAAACCGCGGAGAGTATGATCAAAAGGCTACCCCAGACTAATTTCCATTTGTCGAGTTTCATATCTTTATTCTCCTCATAAATGAAATGACAGTAAACCGGGCATTGATGACGCTACGAATCATGAGTCTTCCCATCTATCTGATATCACATGAAATGTTTTCAATTATCACCGATGGATGGTCGGGCTGGTCTTTCTTTCTATTAAGTCTGATCAGGACGGCGGAATGGCCCGCCGTCCATGTATCACGAATCGTTTAATTCTCTATCGATGATACTGTTAACTCTTCCACAGTCCGTGAATATTGCAGTATTCCCGGACCGTGATTTTGTCTCCCTCGATGTGAAACTCCGCATCAGGTGCATCACCCGGTTTGAGAAATTGTCGATAGGCCTTTCCATCGGAAATGACTTCGATCCACTCTATGTAATGCTTTTCCTCCATAGGATGGGGAACATCTCCCACCTTTGCCTTTAGAATACCGGCAGACGTTTCGGCTACCGGCACATGTTTCTCCAGGGCAGCATCAACGGTATTTTCTTTAAACAGTGTCATCGGCTTGTTGCAGCACACAAGCTCTCCTTTTCCTTCGTGAAGAATCTCAACAATGTTTCCGCACACTTCACACTTGTAAATTTGAAGTCTTTCGGTCACCGTTCTTCCTCCTATGCGTATTTTTGCCTGATTTGTGAGAGTAAATTGAAGTGCTTTCGTTCTTCATTGATGATTTCGTTAATTAAGCTATGTTCGCTAGGGTGGACAAACCCTTTAATTTCGTGGTAGTAAAAAATCG
>Ga0272442_10004969_pt1 | contig 17958 bp, 16 predicted proteins | sample SSMForm2O_FD_200262 | JGI IMG/M metagenome (GOLD analysis project Ga0272442, IMG submission 200262) | Marine sediment archaeal communities from Little Sippewissett salt marsh, Falmouth, MA, United States - SSM-Form-2O | ecosystem: Environmental > Aquatic > Marine > Wetlands > Sediment ... | reverse complement strand
GAGATAAACGACAGGGACAGCGACGGCCTGAACGCGGCCCAGGAATCCACCATCGGCACCGATCCCGACGTGGCCGATACGGACGGGGACGGCATCGACGACGGCACGGAATATTACTCCCGCTGGCTCGTTCCGGAAAGTTTCGGCTTGAACTTGAGGCGTTCGATTCGATAGGTTCATAAGGAAAAGATGAAGGCAGGTTTTTCTTTGGAAAGGAAATGTTATATCATTGCAGGGCCGAATGGCGCTGGTAAAACGACTTTCGCCAGCGAATACCTTCCCATTGAGGCGGAATGCCTGATCTTCATTAATGCGGACCTGATAGCCGGAGGGCTGTCGCCCTTCAAGCCTGAAATAAAGGCAATAGAGGCCGGTCGCCTGATGATCCGTCAAATCGAAAATTCCGTCGAAAAGGGAGAATCATTCGCCTTTGAGACGACTCTCAGTGGAAAAGGATATGTTAAGAAGATTCAAAAATGGAAAGAACAAGGTTACAGGATTATCCTGTATTATCTCAAATTGCCCTCCGTTGATCTTGCCATCGAACGAGTGAGGATAAGGGTTTCGAACGGAGGACACGATATTCCCGAGAGCTATATAAGGAGAAGATTCAATCGTAGTTTGAAGAATTTCGAGGAACTGTATAAACCGCTTGTGGACGAATGGGTTGTTTTTGATAACTCCCATGAGACACCTGTCATGATAGAAAATTCGGAGGTCAAATCATGAAATCGAATAATCAAAACGCCCTCCTTGCCCTGCAGGCAATGAAACGGGCCGTTGCCAAGGTATATGAACACGCAAGGAAAAACAATTATAAATTGCCTGTCTGGAAAAACGGCAGGGTTGAATATATTATGCCGGGGGAAGAAGAAAGCGAAAACGAAAAGGAGCGTTGAGGGTCATTCTGGAGCTTTTGTAATATTATAATTGACGGGATGAGAGGGAAATATTAGGAATTCAGACATGAGTCGCCCAAAAAGAATCAATCTTCCCGGTTGCGTGTGTAACGTCATTTTATGATGAGACAAAAAAAAAGAAAGATAGATCAATCTCGAGGTCATATTAAGCTCCAAAAGCTCCAGACTGACCCCCAACGCCCTTTAAACCCATTTGGGGGAATTATGATCTGGAGTTTTGAAATAATAATAGTTGTAAATGAAGAATCATACTTTATAGATAAAATATATTTAACTTAAATTTAAATGCGCAAATCAATATTATATATGATTGGTTCTATCTTTTTAATCATTTCAATTATTAATTGGAAATATATAAAAAATAAAAAGCTCTATCAAAAATTATTCTTTATCACGAATAATATCCCTCAACTGAATCTTTCACGAAAATATGTCGATTATGAATGGATGGTTCGAGATATTTATCATATTCCACTTGATCAGGAATTTCCTCGAAACAAGTCACCGGAATTCATAATGAATGAGCTGAATAATAGATTAGATGAGTGGAATGAAAATGAATCCGATATATCGAGAGATTACATATTGGAGGAAATCTATAATTTACAAACACCGAAAAAATATCTGGAAAAAAGAAATAAAAGAAATACGATTACTCCAGGTTATCCATATCATGGAACGATATCCGGTATTATTGAAATAAATGACAATCATGACTGCATTTATATTGATCCATTCATTACCGGTGATTATTCCGTCGTCTCGCAATCTCCCAGAATATTTGGAAGAGGATGGACGTCTAAACGATTTACAGGATCGACTTTAATGTATCATACCATTGGAATATCATGGGCAATACTGGTTTCTTCCGGCCCGGATGGCAAATATGAATCGTTTGATGGTAAGGATATGAGTTCTGTCCATAAATTGAAACTATATGATCCGACAAATGGATTGTACAGTGAAGGGGATATCGTATTTTTAATTGGCGGCCCACCATGTAATGAAGACTTCACTAAACTGAGGGATTATAAACGCAAAATCGTATCGGGCAATCTACTGTACGGTTTATATTAGATTCTATTCACTAGATGGACGCCTGGAGCGACGACGAGTTTTCCTCGGCCATGATCTATATCGAAAACACGGCCCCGGATACGTACCTGACCGATGTTCCCCTCACGGTAAAACTCGACACTCAGGATTCCCAGTTCGGGCTCCGGGTAAGCGAGGAAAGCCCCTTTTCCCAGACGCTCTCCGTCACCCTCATGAACGGGGTAGTGCAAAGGGGTAGTGCAAAGAATATTTCGCACTTTTCTTTCCCCCGTCCCCACAGATGATAAAATGTACCACGTTCTCCATGGGAAAGATCTTATTCCTCATTCAAAATTAAAATCATTGTCTTTTTTGTGATTGTTTGATGGAAGAAATCATGTCATCCAGTGTCATATCAGAAAAGATCTCTTTACGCTCCTCTGTATAATTACCGTGGCCTGTAGTGAATTGATTTATGAATCTTATTGTATTAACAATGCCGATTTCCCGTGACAGGATGCAGAAAGCATCGTGCGTCACCTCGGATAAAGATTTGCTTTGAAGAGTCATTTTTCTATCTCCTTAACAAGGTCGAGAGGCAATATTAAACGAGTTTTCAGGTCTTTCACCCTTTTGGATTTTTTTATAAGTTCATCGTCGCAAGTGCAAAAAAAATCCAACGGATCAGATTCCGCAAAAGCCAGGTGAAGGGAATCAAGGGGGCTGATCCCGAATTGCAATAAAGCACTTGCGCGGGTCTCAATTGATTCGGTTAACGAAATATATAAATCTGCACGTGATATAATATCTAAAGCGTATTCTCTTCGATACACATTTTTGTTTTTTTCCATTTCCATTTTATGAGCATCAGAGAAAATGAATTGTATTTGCCTTGCCTCCCACATTCCCATGAGTCCTAAAACCGCTTCTGATTCCAGGGCGATGCGAAGATGACTTTTAGTATCCAAAGGGCGCTGTAAGGCGCATGTATCAAGATATACTCTTATCATGGCAACAATTCTATGAACTAATAAAAGCAAACAACAGAAATATCCTTACAATAAGAATATTTTCCTGCGCAAGAATATTCTGAGCACATTTCGAGCAAAGGATATACATGACTACGGAAAAGGGCAAGGGCAAAACCATTTCTATCATGTTCATATCCCTGGAGGCGCCTACGGTCAATACAGGTCTCGATGCTATTCTCAACCGACGATGAGTCTTCCTCCTCCTGGAATTTCATTCAAAATAATGCTTTACAATCATTTGATAAAACGTGCCTCTCATGGACGAAGATCCCTCCCGTTCCCTGTAATGTAGTAAGCATGACTATTCATGTTGACCTTGAATGTATCGTCTTTTATACAGGGCTCTCGATTAATTCACAAAGGATCGCGATTTATGCATCTCAAGATGGTCTCGATCAAACACGAACGGTTTCCCACACGGGAGCATTATCCCTTTAACCTGGAAATCATGCAGAAAACCCCGGGATGTCCCTTCACTAGCCCTGTGACGTTTTTCGTGGGGGAGAACGGAACCGGGAAATCAACCCTTCTCGAAGCCGTGTGCCGAAGGTGCGGGATACATATCTGGGAGCACGAATATCGCACCCGGTATGAACATAATCCCTTCGAACACAGCCTTTTCCAGGCCCTGGATATCGAGTGGTACGACGGACCGGTTCCCGGCTCGTATTTCGCCTCACAGGCGTTTCAGAACTTCGCGGAGATCCTGGACGGATGGGCCTCGTCCGATCCGGGCATGCTCAAGTACTTCGGGGGCAAATCCCTCATGACACAATCCCACGGGCAATCCCTGATGTCGTACTTCTCATCCCGGTACCGGCTCCGGGGGATCTATTTCCTCGATGAACCGGAAACGGCCCTCTCGCCCAAAACCCAGCTGGCCCTCCTCGAAATCCTGAAACAGGCTGGGGAAAAGGGACTGGCTCAATTCGTGATCGCCACCCATTCCCCCATCCTGCTCTCCTGCCCGGGGGCAACGATCTACAGCTTCGACCGGGTTCCCCTCGAACCGATCTCATATGAAAACACGGATCATTACAGGATCTATCGCGATTTCATGAAGGAAAGGGAAAATCTCCCTGAATAAAACCAAAAGGCTTTTTTTCCATGCTCGACGTCAAACTGAAGATCAAACCCGGTCATACCAATGAACGCTCCTGGATGACCCCCGCCCCGGTGAAGACCTTTTTCTGGAACGTGACATACCGGTGTAATTACCATTGCGGCATCTGCTTCACGGATGCGGGAGGAAACCGCGACGATGAACTGACCACTGTCGAGGCAAAGGATCTGATCCGCACACTTCACAACATGGGGATCAGAGATCTCATCCTGTCCGGCGGCGAACCCTTCATGAGAAAAGATATCGACGAGCTTCTCGCGTTTATGGGGGATCTCGAAATCACCGCACGCATCGCCACGAACGGATACCCACTCTCTCAGGAACGCCTCGAGTTTCTCCGGAATAAAACCCGCACCAAGTCGTTCCAGGTCAGCCTCGATACCCTGGATCCCGGGAAATACGATCGATTTCACGGTTCCCCCGGGGGAGCGATTCACAAGGTCCTCGAAAACCTCTCCCTGATGAAGAGCATGGGTTTTCATACGACGGTTTCGGTTCGACTGACCCCGGAGACGCTCCCCGGAATAAACGATATCCTGGATCGGGCCGCCCTCGAGGGGTGGGCCACTGTTACCATCCATTTCCCCCTCCATACCAACCGCACCGAGAATTCCTATTCCCAGGATGAGGAGTTCTTCGAGATTCTCAAGCCGGTATTCGAACACTTCCTCAAGATTCCCCACTGGCTCATCGAGACCTACATCCCGTGGGCCGAATACCACCCCGTGGTGAAACGTTTCCGGGAAAAGATCCGTTTTGTTCACCGGGGATGCAGCGCTGGACGCGATCATTTCACCATCAGCCCCGCCGGATGGCTTTCCCCCTGCGTTTGCATGGATCTCCCGGAGGTTTACCTGGGCAATGTTCGCGAAAAGTCGCCCGAAGAGCTGATTCGCGATTCCTCCCTTTGCAAGATGTTCAGAAAGCCCTGGGATTACGGGATCTGCCGCGATTGCGAGCTTGTGACAAAGTGCGGGGGCGGGTGCCGGGCCGCAGCATTCTCCATGACCGGTCGCCTGGACGGCCTGGACGGGACCTGCCCGGTGAGAAAGGCAAGAAAAACGGGAGACGCCCTTGTAAAATGACTCCTGGACGGCCCTCATTGGGAAAAAGAGTAATTCAGGAAAGCATCCTGGGGAGACGGGGGCTGGTCAAAACCAACACCCTGTGGCTGGCCCTCTCCGTTGCCGCCTCCACCGGATTCGCTCCCAAATCCGCGGGTCCGTATTTCCTGATCCTCTTTTCCGTTTTTGCATGGTCCCAGGGGAGTATCCTGGCGAATGACATCGCGGATCGATCCGACGATCTCTTTGTCGGAAAAAAGAGATGGATTCAGGGAATTCCGCTCAATGCGGGAGTTCCAATAGCGATCCTGCTTCCCCTTGCAGGACTGGTTGCGGCATTTGCAGCCGGATCTTCTTTTGTTACACTCTTCATTTACCTGTTCGCGGTGTTTTTTGGATATTCCTATTCCCTGAGTCCCTTGCGTTTCAAGGATCGCGGGGGAGCGGGTCCCCTTGTTTACAGCCTTTCCGGGGTTTTTGCCTTTGCCCTGCTCCCGATTGCGTGGTTGGGAGGTTTATCCCTTGAAACGGGGCTGTTCATCGGTTTTGCGGTGTTTCTCGATAAATGGATCAACCTGCATTTTCACCAGGTTGTGGATTACGGGGCGGACAGGGATCGTGGGATCGAGACCCTAGCCACAACGAGCGGACTTGAAAGGGCGAAATCCTCTCTCCGGACCCTTTCGACCCTTTCATCGATCCTGTTCCCCTTTCTCCTGGTTTCCCTTGTATGGTCTTTGGGGAAATGGACGATTCCGATCTATTTGGGCGCCCTGGTGCTTTTTTGTGTGGGGATCCGTCATTTCCGTCATATCAGGGGAACCCCCAAAGGATCGGCCCTGACCCGTGAGCTGCCGGGTTGTTATCTTGTCGGGAGTTTTCTTCTTTTTCGATACCTTCCCCTTTTGCTCCTTTTTCGTCTTGCCTCGATTCACTCCGCCATGATTTCCGTTTTCCTCGTCGCCCTGTTCCTAATCCTGCTGGAGCTCCATTATTCCCTTCATTATCGTTACGATTGAAACCGGGATTGTCCGGACCGATTAACAATTAATTACATTTTTAAAATTTCATGTAAAATATATCTGTTAAATTAAAATAATTCTTGACTATAGTGACAAAGGTATTCGATGAATTGATTAAATTTTGTCTCAAGGACAAGTTCCGAGGGGGGTAAGCCATGAAAATAAATATCTGGAAAAAGATGCATACATTATCGGTTTCCCTTGTCATATTTTTGGTTCTTTTGGTCTTTCTTTATCCGCATCCGGTCCCGGGCCTTGATCCTCCGTTCCTGATCAGGGATTTATCGAACGGGCCGAAGTGGGATGTGGGCAGCGGTCCCAGGGAATTCATCGAGTTTAACGGATTCACCTATTTCACGGCCTGGGGCGGTTTCAATGGAGGCGAATTGTGGAAATCCGACGGCACAAGTTCGGGTACCGAAATAGTCAGTGATATCTTTCCGGGCGCCGGAAGTTCGTCTCCCGCTTTTCTGATCGAGTATGATAACGCCCTTTATTTTTCCGCAGATGACGGCACAAGCGGGGAGGAAGTCTGGAAATCCGATGGGAGCTCAACGGGAACCGTCCTCTTGAGAGACATCAATGTCGGTTCCGGAGACGCATATCCGGAATCGTTCATCATTTTCAACGGATATCTCTGGTTCCACGCGGATGATGGAATTCACGGCGGAGAACTCTGGAGAACGGATGGTTCAGAAGTCGGAACGATCCTGTTCAAAGATATCAATCCCGGATCACAGGACTCCATTCCTGAAGGATTCTATGAGTGTAACGGCTTCCTCTTTTTCAGGGCTGATGATGGATCAAACGGAACAGAACTCTGGAAGAGCGACGGCACTCCAGGCGGGACCGTGATGGTTAAGGACATCAATCCATCGGGAAACTCAGCTCCCTGTTTCATGGCTGGTATGAATGGCGCCCTGTATTTCCGGGCGAGTGACGGGACACATGGGCACGAACTCTGGAAGAGCGACGGCACCCCGGGGGGGACCGTCATGGTCAAAGATATCTATCCAGGATCAACAAGTTCTTATATCGGTGAAATCATCGTATTTGACAACAGCCTTTATTTTGAGGCCAATGACCCCTCCTTCGGGCATGAAATGTGGAAGAGCGACGGCTCCACCGCAGGCACCACGCTCCTGAAAGATATCAATCCCGGAACCGCTCATGGCGGGGGCGATTACATCACGGTCATGAACTCCATGATCTATTTCGCCGCTTCCGATGCTTCCCATGGATCGGAGATCTGGAAAACGGACGGCACGACCTCGGGAACCGTGATTGTCAGAGACATCCGGCCCGGTTCCGAAGGTTCATATCCCTGCTACCTGACTCCAGTCGATTCCACCCTTTACTTTCGGGCCGACGATGGTGTTCATGAAAAGGAACTCTGGAAAACCGACGGCACGGAGGCGGGAACACGAATGGTTCGCGATATCAATCCCTCCGGTTACAGCTTCTGGTCTCTTAATGCGGCATCCATCGATCATGAGCTCTGGTTCAAGGCCGATGATGACGTTCACGGATCAGAACCCTGGAAGACCGATGGGTACTCGACCGGGACCGAAATGATCGGTAACCTCTATCCGGATACAACAGCTGATATCCTGATTAAAGACGCCGTGAATTTTGAGGGCCGCCTCCTGTTCTGTTTCAACCAGGGTCTCTGGATCAGCGATGCCACCTTTGCAGGGACACAACAGATCTCCTCTATTGAACCCGTTATTGATTCCTCAAGAGCCCTGTTTCCTGTTGGAAGCAATGTGTTTTTCACCGCCGAAGATATCGCCAACGGAGTCGAACTCTGGGTCACCGATGGAACCGGACCCGGAACACGGATGGTGAAAGATATCTGGTCGGGAACAGACCATTCCATGCCTGAATGGTTTTCCAGGCTCGGGAATTCCATCCTGTTCGCTGCTGAAACAACCAGCGAGGGCGCGGAACTCTGGAAGAGCGACGGTACCGAACCCGGGACCTTGCTTGTCAAAGACATCAACCCGGGCGGCTCTCATTCGAGTCCGGAATACCTGACCACTTCGGGCGGCCTTGTCTTTTTCCAGGCGGATGACGGTGCAAACGGCAGGGAACTCTGGTGTTCCGATGGCACTGCGGTTGGAACCGTGCTGGTGAAGGATATCTGTTCCGGCTCCGCCGATTCCGAACCTTCCATGTTGACCGATGTGAATGGCCTCCTCTTTTTCAAGGCCCGCGATCCGGCAAACGGAGAAGAACTCTGGAAATCAGACGGAACCTCCGGTGGTACCGTACTGGTAAAGGATATCTGCACCGGCTCCGCCGATTCCAATATCTGTAATGCCTTGTCGTGGAATGGACTTCTTCTCTTCCAGGCCGATGACGGCGTTCACGGCCCTGAATTATGGAAAAGCGACGGCACTTCCGACGGCACCGTACTGGTCAGGGATATCAGTGTCGGCGCCCCGGGATCCGGGCCATCCGACTTCATCGCACTTTCAGATGGAGTGGTCTTCACCGCACGGGAGGATTCCTCCGGAACCGAACTGTATCTCACCGACGGCACCGTGGTGGGAACCGTTCTTTTAAAGGACATCTACACAGGCCGGATCGGTTCCTCTCCAACTGACATGGTTCTTTCCGAATCCAATCAATGCCTTTTCTTCGGGGCGGCGGACAACGAATCGGGAGAGGAACTATGGATGACTTACGGAACCCCCGGCTGGACGACTATCGCCTGCGATATCCAGCCCGGAATCGAGTCTTCCGCTCCCAGGCCCCTGGCCGTTTCCGGCGACTATGTCTATTTCTCCGCTTTCGACACTTCCGCTGGAAGGGAACTATGGGCCATGGAACTGCCCCCAACGCCCACTCCGACTCCCTCCCCGACCCCAACCCCGACTCCCACACCCAGCCCCACTCCTTCCCCAACTCCCTTTCCAAAGCCCTTCAGCCCGTCCGTGCCTCCCATCCTCGGGTGGGCCGATCATGCCGGGGCCTCTGACGGGGGAGACATGGCTTATGGCATCGATATGCTCGAGGACGGCAGCTGCTTCATCACAGGCGGCTTTCAGTCTGATGCCCTGTTCGGTGAAAGCGATCCCAATGAAACCACCCTGCATGCCGTGGCTGGAACGGATATTTTCGTGGCAAGGTACAATCCGGATGGAACCCTGGAATGGGCGAAAGCTGCGGGGGGATCCGATTGGTTGGGAGGCAATTCCGTGGCCGCCTTCCCCGACGGCTCTTGCGTGGTGACCGGCGATATCGCCGGCTTCGTCACCTTCGGCCAGGGCGAGACCGGACAAACCGAACTCACCGCCGAGGGTACCCTTGACATCTTCCTGGCAAGGTACAATCCGGATGGAACCCTGGATTGGGCCATAAAAGCCGGGGGATCAGGTTTCGATTCCGGTAAGGGCGTATCCGTTGTCCCCGGGGGCAATATTCTCCTCACCGGAGAGTTCGAAGATACCGCATCCTTTGACGAGACAACAGATCTCACATCCGACGGCAATAAGGATATCTTCATCGCCTGCTATGATTCCGACGGATCCCTCGTATGGGCCAAACGCGCCGGAGGCACGGATTCCGATACCGGCAAGGACGTTACAGCTCTCCCAGACGGTTCCTGCTACGTGACCGGGGATTTCAAAGACACGGCCACCTTCGGTCCGGGAGAAACCAACGTTACTCTTCTCACATCGCCTCAATACAGCGATTTCTTCCTGGCAAGGTACAATCCCGACGGCTCCCTCGAATGGGCGGTTCGTGCGGGCGGTTCCTACGGAACATACGGGTATTCCTGTTCCGCCGCCGGTGACGGCTCCTGCCTGGCAGCCGGGGTCTTTTATACCGAGGCCGTGTTCGGACCTGATGAACCATCTCCCATCACTCTCACAGGTTCAGGATCGGAAATCTTCGTGGCCCGGTATCGGAATGACGGCACTGTAGAGTGGGCCAAAAGCGCCGGGGGAACCAAAACCGACACCGCATACTCCGTGGCCGCTTATGCCGATGGAGCTTGCCTGGTCACCGGGTATTTCGGTTACAGCTCCTCCAGCTCCTATGGTTACTCCGCAACATTCGGTGAAGGAACGGATGAGCTTGTCCTGGATTCGGCCGGTTATCACGATATCTACCTGGCCCATTACAAACCCGATGGAAGCCTGGGTTGGGTTCGCCAGGCAGGCAATACCAGCCGCGACCTCGGCATGGGAGTGGCCCTTTCGGGAAGCGGCATCGGCCTCACAGGATGGTTCACTGTTACCAGCTCTTTCGGACTCGGCGAGGCCGGACGTGTGGACGTGGATTCCTATGGTCAGGCCGATATCTTCCTTGCCCTGTACGGCTATCCCTCCGGTCCGACCCCCACTCCTCTTCCTCCGCCTCCCTTCAATGGCATGGAGGATAATTTCGGCGGTTTTTCCCTGGATACTTCCAAGTGGGAACTCGTGGATGGGACATTGCCGACCGTGTCCGATTCCTCGGTCAATATGAATAACGCCGTGATCCGCACCTCCGAGGCGTTTGCCGCCCTGCCCCTCTGGATTGAATTCCAGGATGTTCACTACCAGGCCATGGCCTCGGATTCCTCATGGATGGATTTCGGATTCAGCGTGGAGGGGAAATCCGCCTCGTGCAGTGCGGATCTCCATCGCTCCGGAGGTACCTGTTTCGAAGGCTTCGGATATGGCTATGGCTCTCTCCAGGGCTGGGGGCCGCTCAATTATTACGCCACCCTCCCCGACGACACCTTCGATATGGTTTTCCTCCTTAATCAAGAGGAAACCCAGCTCTTCATGCGGGGCAGTTATCAAACCGGAATCTCGATCATAAACGCCCTCACCGGACCCGTGAGGGCCTACCTGTCCGCTGACAACGGCGCCTCTTTCACCGTGGGCAATGTGTCCATTCACACGGAACCTCAGACCAACCCGGCCCTCTGCCTTGTCTATCCCGCATGCTGCTATTCCTACAGCATGGGAGAAACGGGCGTCACCTGCATGGTCAGCAACTATTCCACGGATTATAGTTATATCAAGGTCGAGAAGATCTCCGGCTGGCCCCCCAACTGTCCGTTATTGCCTTTGAATCACTATTGGATCATTTCCGGCATGGAGGGACAATCCTTTACTGCGGACCTGATCTTTTCCGTCGAGCCCGAGGATCTTCCCGGGATACCGATCGGTCCGAGTATATCCTTCTGCTGTTTCCGTTCGGAAAACGACGGCCTGAGCTGGGTCGAGGTTCCATGTGAGTACGACAGCGGCGAGCTTACTTTTACCATCCGGAATATTACGGATTTCTCCAGCTGGGTCCTGGGGATCGAACTCAACTCGGCCGATTCGTGGACGCTTTACGAGTAAACGAAACGACTAAGCAGTATCCCTTGAAATACATTTCCATGGTGGGGATGCACGAAAAATCTTGTTTCCTGTCCTTCCTTTTTCATTGCATACGAATAAAAGTGGATTGATACACCCCTGGATGGGCGTTTCGGGAAAAATCGGTTGACTCCCGGGCTGGGATTCCCGCAATGTCTTATCACCTTTTTTATGGGGGATTGGGATGTCGAGGCGGGAATTAATCCAACAGCTGAAAAGCGTCCTGCATTTCCTGAAGGAGTCGGATTTTATCGTGCTGGAGGGCGATCGGGAAAGGATTACTTCTAACGCTCCTTCCCGGATCTCTTCCCAAAAATCCGGGCTCGAGGAAATCGCCTCCAGGATCGCAAAATGCCGCAAATGCCGCCTCGCGGAAGCTCGGATCAATACCGTTCCAGGGGACGGCCCGCCCGATGCACGCCTCGTGTTCGTCGGGGAGGCCCCCGGTTATTACGAGGATCAACAGGGGGTTCCTTTCGTGGGAAAAGCCGGGCAATTCCTCGATCGCCTCCTTTCAGGGATCGGTCTCTCCAGGAAGGATGTCTTTATCTGCAACGTAGTCAAGTGCCGCCCCCCGAAGAACAGGGATCCCCTCGAGGACGAGATCCAGTCCTGCGAACCCTATCTCCTGGAACAGCTCGATATCCTCGAGCCCCGGGTCATTTGCGCCCTCGGGCGGTACGCCGCTCAAACATTATTGCGCTCCAGGCAGGGCATCAGCCGGCTCAGGGGGCGGTTTCATACATATCACGGCATACCCCTCATGCCGACCTTTCACCCGGCATCGGTCCTGCGAAATCCAGGGCAATTGGAGGCTGTGGAACAGGATTTTCAACAGATTGCCGGGAAACTGAAGGAGTCACAGGATTGATATGAAGCAACATGTGACGGTTTTCGGAAGCGGCAGGATCGGGAAGGACGATCCCGGTTACAGCGAGGCCGGAAGGCTTGGAAGGCTTCTCGCCGGGGCCGGTTTCATCCATGTCAGCGGGGGGTACGGTGGAACCATGGAAGCCGGCGCCAGGGGAGCGCGGGAAGCCGGGGGGGAAACCGTCGGGATCACCATCGAGTCGTGGGGGCCTCCCAATCCGTTCATATCCCGCTGCCATCCCATGCCGGATCTTTTTTCCCGTTTGAAAATGCTGCTTGAAACGGGAGATGCCTATATCGTTCTGCCGGGGGCCACCGGAACCCTGATCGAACTGGCTTTTGCCTGGGAAAGGTGCAACAAGGGCCTGGACAGCAAAAAGCCCATTATTCTTCTGGGGACTTTCTGGAAGTCTGTTGTGGAAACGGTCAAAACCCACATGCCCCTTTCACCCGGTGGGGGAGAATCCATTCCCGGATGCCTTTTCGGGGATTTTCTGTGGGAAACGAAAACCCCGGAGGAGGCGGTTCAGCTCTTGAATGAACTCCTGAAGAAAGGGGGAGGTGTGGAAAGTCATTGACTTCGGTCATTCTCCCGGTAGAATCTGCTTTTTAATTTGTTGGGTATGAAAAAGGAAATCTTATTAGCCTTTATAAAAAAACTGGGTAAGGAAAGGTTGGAAAGATGAAAGTTCCCTTTTACCGCATTCGCGATCAACACGATCATCTGATGGATTCCATCATGAAGAGAATCGAGGACGTCTTCCGTACCGATCGATATATCATGGGACCCATTGTCGAGAAGTTCGAGGCCAAATTCGCTTCCGAAATGGGCGCCAGGCACGCCTTTGGAGTCGCCTCCGGCACGGATGCCCTTCTTCTTGCTCTACGCGCCCTGGATCTCCAACCCGAACACGAAGTCATTGTCCCTGTTTTTGCCTATATCTCCGTGGCCGACGTGGTCCTTCGGGTCGGGGCCACTCCGGTCTTCGTGGATGTTGATCCCCTTACCGGCCTGATGGATCTCACCAAGGCGGAAGCCGTCATTAACGAAAATACCCGCGCGATCATACCGGTTCATCTCTATGGAAAGGCGGTGAACATGATCAGCCTCATGGAAACCGCCAGAAAGCACAACATCGCCGTGATAGAGGACTGTTCCCATGCCACGGGCGCTGAATTTCACGGTCGTAAAATGGGAACCTTCGGACAGTTCGGGTGTTACAGCTTCTATCCCACCATGAGCCTTGGCGGGGTGGGTGACGGCGGTATGATGATTGTCGAAAATGACGAGACTGCCGAACGGGTGAAAAAGTTCCGGGATCATGGCCGGGTCGCCCCCCTTTATTTCGATGAGATCGGGTATAACAGCCGCCTCGACGCCATTCAGGCCACGGTCCTCCACATCAAGCTGGATGAATTACAGGATTCGAACGCGGACCGGATCGAAAACGCCCGTTTCTATAACCACTATTTTGCCGATGCCAATGCCGTATTGCCGGAAATCCCCGACGACGGCTCCCATGTGTTTAATTTCTATACCCTTCAGGTGGCCCAGCGCGACGCCCTCGAGATTTACATGAAGGAGAAAAAAATCGGCTGCGGCATCTATTATCCCGTCCCCCTTCACCTTCAACCCTGCTTCGATTTCTTCGAATACAAGGAGGGCGACTATCCCCAGGCGGAACAACTCTCCAAGAGGGTGATTTCCCTCCCGGTTTTTCCCGGAATGAAACGTCAGGAGATCCAGCACGTGGCGGAAAACGTCCTCGCCTTTCTCAACGGTTGACCTCCCTCGAGGCGAAATACAGGACTGTGACCCGTTCAGCACCCCCGGGGGCGTGGCATGAAAAGCGATGAAGATTTTATGAAAAGGGCCCTCCTGCTGGCCGCCAGGGCACGGGGCAAAACTCTCCCCAATCCCATGGTCGGCGCGGTTCTTGTCCGTCGGGGTAAAATCATCCAGGAGGGCTGGCACCGCCGGGCCGGCGAGGAACACGCCGAACGTAAAGTCCTTCTCAAGGCCGGAACCGCTGCCAGGGGCGCCACTCTCTTCGTAACCCTCGAACCCTGCTGTCATTTCGGGAAAACGCCTCCCTGCACCGATATCATCCTCGAATCCGGCGTCGCCCGCGTGGTCGTGGCCGCCAGAGATCCCTTCCCCCTCGTTTCGGGCAAGGGAATCAAAATCCTCCGACGGGCCGGTCTGGATGTGAAAACAGGGGTTCTGGAACAGGAATCCAGGCGATTGAACGAGGCCTTCTTCACTTATCACGAGAAAAAAAGACCCTTTATCACCATCAAATGGGCCATGTCCATGGACGGCAGAACCTCCACCGACACCGGCTCTTCCATGTGGATCACAGGACCCGAGGCCAGGCGTTATTCCCACAGGTTGAGAGGCTTTCACGCGGCCGTTTCGGTCGGTATCGGCACCATCCTGGTCGATAATCCCCGCCTTTCCGTTCGATCCACACCCTGCATTCGTCAACCCGATTGCGTTATCATCGATCCCGAGCTCCGCACCCCCCCCTGGGCAGCCGTGTTGCAGGAGTCTCACCGGGTGTTCATAGCATGTGGCTCCCTTTCCTCCCCGCAACGCTCCAGGCGGGCATCCCTCCTGAAATCCGTGGGAGCGATCATCCTTCCGTTGAAGGAGAGATCCGGCGAAATCCCCATCAGGCTTCTTTTGAAAAAACTTCATGAAAAGGGCATCCAATCCCTTTATATAGAGGGGGGCAGAAAGCTGGCTGGTCGGTTTCTGAGAACGGGAATGGTGGATAAATTCGCCCTGTTCATGGCCCCCCGCATCATCGGGGGCATCGGGGTCACATCGCCCCTGGTTTTCCAGGGACCGGACACTATAAAGGATTGCCCCGAGATCCGGATCGTTCGCTCGAGGAGATTTGGCAGGGATTATTACTTCGAGGCCTATCCCGTGTGAAAGGGGAGGCATCGAGTGCTCTATTACGTCCATGATTCGAGATCGGAGGCCCTGACAGGAGGATATCGATGAACGTCATGTCAATGGGAATCGCCGGGGGGACCGGTTCGGGCAAAACCACGGTTGCCAAGGCGGTTTCCCGACACCTTTCCGAGGAAAGCGTTGTCATCATCAGCCAGGATATGTATTACCTGGATAAGAGCCACCTCCCCATGGAGGAGCGGGAAAAGATCAACTACGATCATCCGGACGCCTTTGATACAGATCTTTTAACCAGACAGCTCGCATCGCTTCGGGCCGGGAAAAGCGTGGAACGTCCCATTTACTGTTTTGCCACCCACACCCGGTTGAAGGAAACCCTGCTGATCAAACCCGCCCGGGTGATTATCCTCGAGGGGATCATGGTCCTGGCCAATCCGGAAGTCCGCGATTTGCTGGATATCAAGATTTTCGTGGATACGGATCCGGATGTCCGTTTTATCCGTCGTTTATCACGCGATATCAAGGAACGGGGCCGTTCCGTGCAATCGGTCATTGATCAGTACCTGAAAATCGTTCGCCTGATGCACATGGAATTTGTCGAGCCATCCAAGCGATTTGCCGATATCATCGTTCCCGAAGGGGGTTTCAACAAGGTGGCGATCGACCTGATCGTGACGAAAATCAGGAGTATTTTTCATGAAACGGAAAAGTAAAACCAGTGAAATCGATCTGTCCATTCTGGAGCATTACTCCCGCCTGAATATCCTCGTGATCGGGGATATCATGCTGGATCGTTACATCCAGGCGGATGTGGAGCGAACCTCCCCGGAGGCGCCCGTTCCCGTTGCCGCGGTTCGGTCGGAACACTGCCTTCTGGGAGGACCGGCCAATGTTGCGGCCAATATCCGCGCCATGGGAGCCGGGGCCATGATCGCCGGAGTCGCGGGGAAGGATGAAAACGCAGCAACGCTCCGCTCCCTCCTCAGGGAAAAGGGCATCAAAGACCAACTCCTCTATTCGGATAAAAACAGACCCACTACACTCAAAACCAGGATCATCTCCCAGGGACAGCAGATTTTGCGGATCGACAGGGAGGAGAAAACATCCCTTTCCGCATCGATCGAAAAGCGTTTGATCTCGGGCGTGTCCCGATGCCTGAATCGCGTCGATGGAGTGATCCTGTCGGATTATGCCAAGGGGGTCTGCACCCCCTCACTGGTTCGTTCCCTGGTGGATATCACGCGGGAGAGAAACATCCCCATTGTTTGCGATCCCAAGGGGATCGATTTCTCCAAATTTCGCGGGGTAAGCATCCTGACCCCCAATGTGAAGGAAACCCAGGAAGCTTCGGGCATGCCCGTAACGGATGGAAAATCCCTGGCCGCGGCTGCCGGTCGGATCCTCCGAATCACCCGTGCCAGGGCTGTCCTGATCACCAGGGGGCAAAACGGTGTATCCCTCTTTTCAGGGAAAAAACCCGGGATTCACATCCCCGCCCATGCCAGGGAAGTTTACGATGTCACGGGCGCCGGTGATACGTTTATCGCCCATTTCGCCATGGCGTATTTCTCGGGACTCTCCCTCCGGGAGGCGGCCTCTCTTGGTAATTTTGCCAGTGCCGTGGCCGTGGGGAAACTCGGGGCCGGGGTGGTCAGCCCCGCCGAACTGGTCTCCTTCATCCGGCGGGAAACCTTCACCACCAAGTTCAAGTCCCTCGATGAATTGAAACAAATCGTCGCCGGACTCCGAACCGCCGGGAAAAAAATCGTGTTTACAAACGGCTGTTTCGATATGATCCATGTGGGGCATATCAAATTTCTTCAGGAGGCGCGCCGCCTCGGAGATTGCCTGATCGTGGGGATCAATACGGATGCATCGGTGAGGAAGGTGAAAGGGGAGGGGCGTCCCCTCATAAGCGAGACCGAGCGGGCGGATCTCCTGGCCGCACTTCATGGAGTGGATTACGTGGTTCTGTTCGATGAAACCACACCGGAACCCCTCCTGCGTGCCCTCAAGCCCGATATCCTGGTAAAGGGCAAAAACCTGCACCTACGGGAGGTCGTGGGGCACAGGCTGGTGCAATCCTATGGGGGAAAGGTTCGCCGGCTTCCCTTCTTTACCAGCGTTTCTACTTCCAAACGCCTGGAAAGCCTGATGGAAAACCTGAAAAAAGGGGAGGAATGAATCCCCATTCCGGTCCATCCCTTAGATCCTTATGGAGAGACATGTATGCAGTTTGCGATCATAAGACAAACACATCAAGAGACGAAAGAGTCAAAGAGGGAGAAAATAGGGGGGGAAGTTCAAATTTAGAACTGGGAAAACTCGTACTCGCAAACTGTCCGCCAGGTCCGACCTGTCCGACCCCCTCACCCCATAGTCCCTAAGACCAATTTCCACTTATCGCCTGTCAAGTCGAAGTCACGCTGAGGCGTGACGAAGACTGATGCGCGTAATCGTAATCGTTCATAATTTAGGATCTTGAATCAAGGAGAGAAGCATGTGTATCGGAGATATCGAGCACGAGTACGAGTGCGAGTAAGGAAATATATCTCTTCGGAGAACGGGATTCTATTTCCTTAAGTTAGTGCCACTCGCGTCTTA
>Ga0272442_10004968_pt1 | contig 17961 bp, 17 predicted proteins | sample SSMForm2O_FD_200262 | JGI IMG/M metagenome (GOLD analysis project Ga0272442, IMG submission 200262) | Marine sediment archaeal communities from Little Sippewissett salt marsh, Falmouth, MA, United States - SSM-Form-2O | ecosystem: Environmental > Aquatic > Marine > Wetlands > Sediment ... | reverse complement strand
TAAAACTCAAGGCTATCGGTGTCCTTGCCCTTGGTGTCACTCGAATCGGTGCCGATAAAAGAACCGGCCAGCGAGCCGCCCAACGGCAGGATACCATAGGTATCTTGTTTAATTAACTCGATAGCGTTAATGGCCCTCGTGGTCGGCTCGACGGCGAACTGGGCGCTGCGTTTCGCGCGAAAACCGGTGTACAACGCCGTGTAGAGACACGAGGCGGTCACGACCATGAGCGTCATCGCCACCAACAGCTCAAGTAGCGAAAAGCCCTTATTTTGTCTCAAGCCGCTCGCCATCTCAACTGTCCTCCTCGTACACCAGGGTGGTCAAGGTGACCGACCGCTCCCGCCTCTGAGCAGCCCAGGTGACCGTCAGTTCGAGCTGACTGACATCCGAATCCGTCCAACTGGACACGGTCGCCTCCCAACGATAGCCCGGCCAGTCTTCGCCGAAGTCGCCGCTTTTTTCGCCGCTTTGCCAGTCGCCCGTACAGGTCAGCTCGGTCAGTTTCGTGCGCGCCAGCGACGCGGCTTCGATCTGCTTGCGCGACTGCCCGCCCAGCCGGGTGCACAGACCGATGCTCTGCATCGCCACGGGCATAATAATGCCCAGGAAAACGATCGTCGCGAGCAGCTCGATGAAGGTGAAACCGCCGAGCACGCCGGCGCAGCCGTGCGCGCGCAGGCGTCCCGAGCAAAGTCGAGGGACCTGACCAAGCACACGTCCGGTTTTGCCGCCGGATACACTGCACGGTCGCCGCGTGTGCAACAAGTTGCACACCCTACCTGTCATATTTCGAGACATACCTGTTATCCACCTGTTCACGTTCGATGATAGAAAATGATTCCGTGACCGTCGGGCAGGTTATTTCAAGGACGAGCCCCCGCCGGTCGATCAGCCGGATCGTCCCGGCCGTGACCGTTCCCTGCGGCGTAAAGGCAAAGAACATCTCATCGTCGTCTTTATCCACATCTTCCAATTCCACCGTAATATCATCCGGGAAAGTGAAAACGTATCCGAATTCCGTCTCAAGCTCTTCGAAAACGCCCTTCCGTTGCGAGGTCAGCCAGTAAACGCGGTCGTTCGTATCGATGTTGAGACGGTAAACAATCCCTTCGCTGATGGCCTGAGAGCGGGCAAATTGCGTCAGCGCGAGAAGCCGGGCGGCCTCGTCGTGCGTCTTACGCGAGCCGAAGAAACCCCGCAGAGACGGCGCGGCCATCGCCAGAACCGTCGAAAGGATCACCATCACCAGGATAAGCTCCAGGAGTGTGAATCCCTTTTTGCCGCTGCGTTGTCTCTTTTGTGTCTTCACGAATTAGTGTCTCCGTATCGCACCGTGTCGAGGGCGTCTCGCCCTCGATGCGCGGGCAGGACGCCCGCGACACGTTTACCGCCTTTCTTCCGACCAGTTCACGATATCATCCCCGCCGCCCTGTTTGCCATCCGGGCCGTTAGAGTGCAGATCGTACCCGTACTCGTTGTATTGACCCGGATACCTGTAAACATACTCGTTGCCCCAGGGATCCTTCGGGATCTCCTGCCGCCGGAGGTAGGGTTGCTTCCAATCATCGGCGTCGGAGGTGGGCTTTTCCACCAGGGCCCGCAGACCTTCGACGGTCGTCGGATAACGGCTCAGGTCGATCTCGAAAGCATCCAGGGCGACCTCCAACTGGGAGATTTGCGTTTTCGCCGCCGTCACTTTGGCCTCCTTCGACCGGCCCGACAGTTTCGGCAGCACGATGGCCGTGAGCGTGGTTAGAATCACCAGAACCAAAAGCAGCTCGATCAAGGTGAAGCCGCGACGTTGCCGGCGACGTTCGATTGTCTTCATTTCTGTCGATTTCATTTTAGTTCCCAACATAAATTTGAAACTCTCTTCGGACTTCAATTTTTTATGAAACATTGCGTGGCCGCCTCAAAACCAAATGCAAGAATCAAAATGTAAAATGCAAAATTAAGGAAGTCATCCGCCGAAGGCGGATTCCACAATTTTAGTTTTTGATATTTGATTTTTCATTTCTCGAATCCATCCCCAAGCTGCACTTGAGGCGGCCACCCTTTCTCGTTTCTGTCTTCTGTTCTCTATCATCTGTCTTCTCATTAGCGGATCAACTCCTGCAGGTTGAAGATAGGCAAAAGCATACCGATCACAACCGTGCCGACGACGACCGCCATGATGAACAGCAGGGCCGGCTCGATCAACGTGACGATCATCTTCAGGTGGCGGTCCAGCTCCTGGTCGTAGGTGGTCGCCAGACGCGTCAATTCCTGATCCATCCGGCCGCTTTCTTCCGCCACGGAAATCATTTCAATAACGGCGGCGGGAAATAACACGCGGCAACTCTCCAGGCTGCGGGCCAGCGGATGGCCCTTCTGAACGCTTTCAATGGCGCTGGTCACCGTATCGGCGAGCACCTGGTTGCCGATGGCTTCCTTCGCCACGCGCAGCGACGAAATCAACGGGACGCCGGCGCCGACGAGCGTGCCCAACATCCGGCAGAATCGCACGAGGGCAAAGCGCGCCATGCCCGTGCCGAACAGCGGCAACCGGAGCACAAACGTCGCCATGGCCCGTCGGCCTTCTTCGCTGCTGAGCATTCGTTGAACGGCGAAAACAATGAGGATGATACCGAGGATGAAAACGAGCCAGTAGTTCACGAGAAGCTTGCTGATGGCGACAATGTATTTCGTCAGCATCGGAAGGGAGCCGCCGAACTCAGAAAACATTTGAGAAAAACGCGGGATGAAAAAAGTCAACAGGAAGATTAGAATGCCGGTCGCGAGCACGGCCAGAATGATCGGATAGGTCAGCGCCGCTCTGACACGGCTCTTGAGGTCCGCCTCGCGCGCCCGGAACGTAGCAATCTGTTCGAGCACGAGATCGAGAAATCCGCCGGTCTCACCGGCCCGGACCATCGCCACGTAGATCGGTGAAAAGGCCTGGGGATGATGACCCAGAGCATCGGCCAGTGACATACCGCCGGAGACCTGGTCGTGGATAATCGCCCAGAGCTTCTTGGGCGCCATCCGCGTCGCTTCACGACTGAGAATCCCCAGCGCCCGGCTCATCGGCACGCCCGCCGCCAGCAGATTGGCCAACTGGCGCGTAAAGGCATCGACCTCGCGTTTGGACACGCCGCCGAACCGTGAGAACACGCCCTCGGTCTGCCCGTCGTCCAGTTTTTCGATCGTCACCGGATTGAGATCCCGGCCGAAAAGCTCATCGATGGCGGCGGCCCGGTCGCGCGCGACGATCTTGTCGGCGATTTGCTGCCCGTTGATATCGATTGCTTTGTATGCAAACGTGGCCATGGTATGCCTTTACTTCTGGCGGTTCTCATCCGAAAGAGTTGTTTGTTGAAACGAGTCATCCTTCGTCACGCGAAGGACTTCCTTGACGGTGGTCCGGCCTTCACGCACGTGCCGGAATCCATCATCGCGAAGACTCGTCGTGCCTTGTTGCGACGCTACACGACGAAGATCGCGCGCCGAGGCATTCTCGATAATCAGCGAGCGCAGGTCATCGGTAACCACCATCATCTCGAAGATCCCGATTCGCCCGCGATAGCCTGTCCCCTGACAGTTCGAGCAGCCTTGCCCCTTGTAGAGCGAGCCGGGCAGGACGTCGCCGAAGCGCTGTCTCAAAGGCAACACTTCGCTGGTCGAAAGCTGCTCCTTGCACTCGGGACAGATCACGCGAACCAGTCGCTGCGCAAAGACCGCCTCCAGCGACGAGGCGACGAGATACGGCTCGATCCCCATGTCCACAAGGCGGGTCAGGGCCGTCGGCGCATCGTTGGTGTGGAGCGTCGAGAAGACCAGGTGCCCGGTGAGCGAGGCTTGTATGGCGATCTCGGCCGTCTCGGCGTCGCGAATCTCGCCGACGAGAACGACGTCGGGGTCGTGACGCAGGATCGAACGCAGGCCGCTGGCAAACGTCAGGCCGGCCTTGCGCGAGACCTGAATTTGATTGATGCCGTGAAGCTGATACTCGATCGGATCTTCGATCGTGATGATCTTGCGCTGCACGTCATTGATCTGGGCCAGTGCCGCGTAAAGCGACGTCGTCTTGCCGCTGCCCGTCGGGCCGGTCACCAGGATGATGCCGTGCGGGCGTTCGAGAATCATCTTCGTGGTATCGAGGTCTCGCTCACACATACCGAGCTTTTCCATACCCAATAGAACGGAAGAGCGGTCGAGCAATCGCAACACGACCGCTTCCCCGTAGAGCATCGGGATCACCGAGACACGAACGTCGATTTCATGCTCGGCGATGCGAATCTTGATTCGTCCGTCCTGGGGGATTCGCTTTTCGGCGATATCCAGCTTACTCAGGATTTTGAGTCGCGAGACAATGGCCGCCTGAAACTGCTTGACCTCCGAGGCGACCGAGGCCTCCTGAAGAACGCCGTCGATGCGGTAACGAACGCGCAGCGACTCCTCGAACGGCTCGATGTGCACGTCGGTGGCCCGCAGCTCGATGGCCTCGGTGAGAATCTGATTGACGAAGCGGATGATGGACGCCCCTTCGGCCGCCTCGGTCAGGTCCATATCGTCATCGGCGTCCGTATCGATGACCTGGAAGCCGTTCTCGCCGGCTTCCGAGATCATCGATTGAACGGTATCGGCCCCGACGCCCAGATATTGCTTGATACAACGATCAATATCCGCCAGCGGGGCCAAGGCAATTTGGAAGTCTCTTCCGGTCGCCAGGCGCAGCTCGTCGATCGCCGAGGTATCGAACGGATTGCTCGTGACCGTGAGCAGATCGCCATTATTGGAATCGAGTGGGATCACGTGCTTTTCCAGAAGGACCCGCGCCGGGAATTGACTGAGAAATGCCTTCGTGAAGGAGCACTTGTCAAGCTCCACATAAGGGCATCGGAACTCGCCCGCCAAAAAACGAAGCAAGTCCTCCTCGGCCAGCCCGGCCGCTGCAAACGCCCGCGCGGGAGGCTCGCCCTTCGCGAGCAACCCGTGAATCCCCCGGGCCGCGGAGGCTTCGATCAATCCCTCTTGAACCATTCTGTCAACAAGTACGTTCATAGCATCAGTGATCGGTAATTGGTTATCGGTTATCGGTTATCGGTGAACATTGAAGGCGGATATCAGGGTAACAGGGCATCAGGAAGTGGAGATCAGGTTTCAGGGTATCAGGGAGATTGTCACCACAAGACTGTCCCGCCTGATCCACTGATTTCCTAAATCCTGCACCCTGATTTCCTGATTCCCTGATACCCATTTTATTCGTCACCATGAACGATTTGACTGTTTGTCTTAGTCTAACAACCCCATCAGAACCAAGACTGCTTCCTGGCGCAGCGTGAGCACCTGTCGTAAATCCTGCTGGGCCTTTGCAAGGTCCTGTTTGGCCCTTTCTTTGGCCGCACGAAGCTGCGTGAGTTGCTGTTTAATTGTATCCGGCGTGGCGGAGGTATCTTCGAGCGTCGTTTGCAGCGCTTGCTGAATTTTCTCCACGTCCGTTAACTCTCGATTCGTGCCTCGGGGTCCTCTCTGTCCGCCGGGACCGCCTTGTGGTCCGCCGGGACCGCCCTGACCGCGACCTCTACCGAACATCATCATTCCACGGCCGCCCGCATTGACTTGCCGGCTCAGCTCCTGGACCTTGATGACGCGCGGCCCGAGCACCTTCCATTCCGTGTCCGTCGCTCCCAGCGCTTCCTGCAAGCGCTGTTCCATCATCTGGCGCATCCGCGCCGGATCGAACTGCCGTCCGCCGGGGCCTTGCATTCCACCTCGTTGCCCGCCCCGTTGTCCGCGCTGTCCCGGCTGCGAGATCGATTGCCCGACCAGCAACAACGCTACAATCACGAATACGGCAACAACTCCCAAAATACTCTTTCTTGCCAACATCTTGATTCCCTTTCATTGTAAAACGGTAAAAAATTGTTTACGAAGTAAAACTCTTCTCATTCCCGACGAATCGTTAATAGAGACGATGGGAACGAGGACGTTTATTGCAACAATATCACATTCTGAAAATCCCCATGACTCCTGCTCTTGCTCCATCGCACAACATCATCTTGTCCCCATCGATCCGAACGCGTCGTTAATATCATGAACATCACCGTTCTACCTGGATAGTGGCTGGTTTCCCGAAATGGTAACAGTACTCATATAAATTTTGGGGGTTTTTTAGAAAATGACCCAACGAAAGGCGAAACCGGCTTCATGGCGAACAAGAGTACTCACCGATACTTTTGCTTTATGAAATTTTTTTCGTTACCGGGGCGGGCTTTTGCCCCACTGACTATAATGAAGCCACGTTCATTTGAAATGTGCCTCAAAATATGGTAGAATATCATAGTGCAAAACAAGGATTGGCAGGATATACGGGCTTGCCTGGATGGCGACGAAAACTCCTACGTAAGGTTGGTCCGGCGATACGAAGCGCAAATTACGAAGCTAATGTGGCGTTTCAGCCGGGATCCCGCCGTATGTGAGGAGCTCGTTCAGGATGTGTTTGTGGAAGCATATTTTAGCTTAAAAAGTTATCGCGGCCGGGCGCCGCTGATTCACTGGCTGCGAAAAATCGGCGTTCGCGTGGGCTATAAATACTGGAAGGAACAGGCAAAAGCGAATGTTACCGTGCCGCTACAGGAATTTGACGCCATTGAGGCCGAACAGACGGATGATATCGAGCCGGAAGCCGCGGCGGACATGTTGCACGCGTTACTGGCCCGGCTCCCCGCGGCCGATCGCGTCGTGCTGACGCTGATGTATTTCGAGCAGTGCAGTACGAAAGACATTGCAGAACGAATGGGATGGACCCGGGCGATGGTGAAAATGCGTGCCCTTCGAGCACGAAAAAAGTTAAAGACAATTGCCGAAAGTGAAAACCTTTTGGAGAAGTTAGGATGGATACGTTAGACGCTATTGAAAAACTGGCTCAACAGGCCCGGCGGGAAAAAACGCCCGATTTTAACGTGTCTGAGCGGATATTGTACCGGCTCAGGCCCGAGGAAGATAAATTCAGCGTCCTTGTCCTCGAGCTGATCGCCAGCGTCTCGGCGGTGGCCGCTTCCGTGGTGGGTTACTTCTCCATAGGCGCCTTGCGAAGCCTGACCAGCCCCCTGATGCAATTCTTAACGCCCTTGCAGGAGGTCAGGTTATGGTAGAAGAGGCTGGCACCTCTATTCCTTCTACCGGTAAAAGACGCCTCTCCCCGCGCGGCAGGCAAACCATCCTGCAAATCGTCGTGGGCATAAGCATCCTGATCTGCGGTGCGATCATCGGTTCCGGGACAACCGTGCTATACCTTAAAGATAAGGTCGAACCTACCCCTCCTCCTCGCCCTCCGACCAGGGAAGTCATCAAGGAAATGGAGGCCAAATATGGTTTAACTCCCGAACAAGCCGAAAATGCGGAAAAGGCTTTTGGGAAAAGCCGCGAAACCCTTCGGTCGCTTTTCGAAGAACTCAGAATGAAAAGCGAAGCGGAATTTCAAACACTCAATGCGGAAATCAAAAAAATCCTGACGCCTGAGCAATTTGAACGTTGGGAACAGGACTTCAATCGTCGCAGACGACCCGGCCCGCCGTGGGAACGGGGTCCGGGCAAGCCCGGCGATAGAGGCTTCGGGCGCAGAGGACCGCGCGACAGAGGACCCGAGGATCGGCGGCCCGGCGACAGGGGGCCTGATGACAGAGGCGGGCCCGGAAGAGGTTTTGGCGACGGGGGACCGAGAGGTTTTCGCGATCGTCCCGGCAGAGATTTCAGGGACAGAGACCGCGGCCCACGGGATCCCAATAGGCCAGATCCCAACCTATCCGGACCCAACGCCCCTGCCAATCTTTAAACCACCTCGGTAAAAAATGCTCCTTTGATGGAAGAACGCATCTAACGGCCCATGGCCCTGATGATACCCAGGATGAAAAGGATCGTAAGAATAAGCGCGAGAATCAGATAAACAATGAATTGTACTCTCTTCGATTCCTCAATCTTCCGGCTTCCTTCCAGGGCATCGTTTTGGAGATCAGTTAAATAGACTTTGATCTGCCTGATAGCAAAGATTTGAGCGATCTTTTGCGCTCCATAAATAAACAGGACGACCAACAGGCTTATCACCACGAAGAAGACCGGGCGATTGATGCGATACATTCCCTGGTCGTTGTCAATCAGTGTGTTTAAGGCTAAGGACAGGAATAAACACGTTACAGCGCCTATCCACATCCAGACTTCATAATGCGTCCGGTACACTTTCAATTTCCTATTGATGGTAGTAACAAGATCGAAATTGCCGTGATTGACTTGCCAAATATACGTCAGAAGGAACACGCCGTAGCCCAAGAAAGCCGAGCATACGATGAGCATCGGGATCAGCACCTTCAACATCATCGGATTAGACCGGTATCCAATGAGGTCAAATCCGATCAGCACCATAGCCGCCATTTGAGCCGCCATATAGACAAGGATATTAAGATTGAGAGAAAGTGTGGTTTTACTTATCCTCGGTTTCAAGAAACCTTCTAATTCGGACCGTTCAAATCGTCTGTTCTTGAGCATTTCCATGTTTCCTTCCTTCCAGATTTTTATAAGATCGTTGTCTGGCATTATTCAATCCTCACGAAAGAAGTTCTTTGAGCTTCTTTTTGATTCGAACCAATCGTACGCTGACATTGGATTCCGAGATGCCGATGACGTCCGCAATGTCCTTATAGGAACACTGTTCAAGGTAAAGCAGAATAATCGCGCGGTCGAACGGATGGAGTCGGCTTATGGCCTGATAGAGCCTGCCGATTCCCACGTGTTCATCCGGGCCGGTGTGCGCCGCGGGGATATCGTCGTGGCGAGCTTTCAGGTTCTCGGTTCGCACCCGGCGACGGTTCCGTCGCACATTGAGCAGGGCCGTATTGAGGGCCACGCGGTACATCCACGTTGTGAATTGGGAATCGCCCCGAAACGATGAGTATGACCTCCATAATTGGCAGATAATGTCCTGGCTCAGGTCCTTGCGTTCATCATCGGTCCATGCATACAGAGCACATATCTTATGAACGATGTCCTGATTCTTTTCGACCTGCTCCAGAAACCTGCTTTTTTTATCCACATCCACCATACGTTCCGGCTCCCAATTCATACTATTAGTTGCACAGCCGGCGTCAAAACTACAGCAATTTGTAGAAAATTTAAACTCCTACAGAAAAATGGACCATCTTACCCGATTTGCGAAATAGATGATTGAATATGGACGATTGACATTACCGAGTGCTATCCATTGACGTTTTTCATCCTGAGTCCATTCGACTTTGCCAAAAAGACGACCATGAAGGAACGTAAAGGCACAAATTCCGTCTAAGGATGTGCTGTGGGATTTTGGGAATAAGACCTTGTGAAAGAATGCTCATGCCCCCTCATGTCAATAACTGAACTTTTGCAAAATTGAAGTTAGGCATACTTTTGGAAAGAAAAAATCTTGTCTCTTGATTTTTTCTTTCTAAAAAACCGCGGTGTCATGTCGCACGGGGCAACATGTTATGATCTGACCGCCGATGATTGTCAGAAACTCATGAAATCGATTTTCTGAAATAATATATGCCTAACTTCAATTTTGCAAAACTCATGTCAATAAATTACGCCCTCGATTTGAAAATGGGATTCAGAGATTGGGCCATTTGTTCGACCCTGGCTAAATCCCGTTCCGAGATCGGCCGGAAGCTCATGGCCAGATCCAAAGCCATGCGAAACAACGACTCCTCGCCCGGGGGGATCGCCGCCGTGACAGGCTGACTGAGTGTAAAGGTCAATCCCAGCTTAGCCTCGTCCCGTTCGGTCAGAGGTTGGTACCAGCATTTCGGATAGTCTTTCCGCGAGGGATCGCCCTGCGGCCATCGCTGTCGCGCCAACGCCTTTAAGGCTAATATGGCCATGCCCCTGGATTTGGCCGCGGCAATGACCTTCGCGCCGAAGCTCCCCTTGTAGAATGTGGCGAAATTGACGGGGAAGAGAATCGAATCGAAGTCGTAACGCTCCATCGCGGCAAGAGCGGCCTCTTCGGAATGGGCGGAGAAACCGAGATAACGAACCTGCCCCTGTTTCTTAGCTTCAATGAATACCTCCATCGCCCCGCCTTTGGCAAATACGGTATCCACATCTTTCTCGACATCGGTAATGGCGTGAAGCTGATAGAGATCCAGGTAATCCGTATGCAACCGCGCGAGCGACCGCTTGAGTTCTTCACTCGCCCCTTCCCGTCGGCGCTGCGTGGTCTTGCACGCCAGAAACACCTTCTTACGATAAGGCTTCAACGCCGGCCCGAGTTTCACCTCCGCGTCGCCATAGGTCGGCGCCACGTCAAAGTAGTTCACCCCTCTCTCGAACGCTTCAGCCACCACGCGATTAGCGTGCTGTTGCTCGGCATCTTTGACCACAATGCCGCCAAAACCGATGATCGACAACTTCACACCGGTTTGACCGTACGGTCGTTGTGGAAGGCTCGCCCGATTCTCCAATTCGGAACCGCGCTGCACTTCACCCGCCGCGATTTGAGCAGAACGGTCCAGCAATCCGCCTGCGGTTATCGTACCCGCGGCCACCGTGCTCTTTTTAAGGAATTCCCTGCGTTTCATCTGTCGGCCCCCTATCATGTGTGATTGTCTTTTGCTTCTGCTTCTAAACGAAGCCCTCTAACGTCAAAGATTGTACACCCAAGAAGATCTTCTGGGAAGGATCAAATATTCCAAAGGAAATCGTTTAATGGCTTTATCGGGCAAATGAGCATTTGTAGGGTGTGCAAATTTCGTTATTTGCACACGCGGATAAGGCCAACGTGCGCCGTAATCCTACGGGACTGTCACCAACGTTTCAGCCAGGCAAGCTCATCGTCAATCTCCCGGCGACTCGATTGCCGATTCCATCTGAAGGTCCACAGATCCTCCGCCCGGACGGGCCTTACAGTCCCGTCGCCGAAGCACATATTCAGGCCGTCCTTGTGCCGCCTCATGACGTGGTTCAGGATTTGCGACCAGTTGCTGATGTTGAACATCTGCTCTTCAGCCGGGACGGCTGATGGCACCGGGTCCTCCGTCGTCGGCCAGGCGTTGTTCCAGCGCGCATCCCCGATGAACGGCGTGTCTTTGATGCCCTTGGCATCGATGGTGACCCACGTCTTTCCGACACGTGAAGCAACCCGGCTGCCGTCCGAGTTAAGCACGTCGCGGATCCAGGAATTCTCCCCGAAGCTGCCGATCCCCCAGTCGGAATCCGCCATCCAGGCCGCCTGAGCGACATCGACTTGCCAGGCGTTGTCGGTGTAGCCGAAGTAGCTGTTGGGTTGGAGGCCGGTCGGGTTGCCCGTCGCGACTTTGATCGCGGCCGGGCACGTGCGCATCTTGTTGATGTCGGAATAGTACGGCCGGAGCGATTCCATATAGGTGTCACTGTGCGTGCCGCCGATATAGATGGGGAGTTTGGAGGTGTAATCGGACGCGTAGAGTTGATAGCAGAGGCCCCACTGCTTCAGGGCCGACATGCAGATCGTGGCCTTGGCCTGTTTGCGGGCGATGCTCAAGACAGGAGTCAATATCGCCATCAGCAGCGCGATAATCGCGATCACCACCAGCAGTTCGATCAAAGTAAAGCCTCTCAACCGGGCCATAACGAGTGTCCTTTTTCAAGAATCTCAGTTGACAATTTTGGGTTCCGGCTATGCTTACGTATGCATTTGTCTTGAATATTGTACCATAATTCAATGGATCGATACAAAACTATTCGTAACCACGAATTCACACGAATGAACACAAGATGCAATGCGCAGGATGGCGCAGCTCCGCTGCCCATGCGGGCCTTTTAACCACACACGCAATACGCTATCCGCTATCCGCAATACGATTTATTGACGCGGGAATCCACTCATTCCGCTCTAATAAAAACAAAAACTTATTTCATAAGGGTTGACCCTGACATACTCTCTGACATACTCTGCTGACATACTCTCTGACATACTCTGACATACTGCTGTGTTCAGGGCCACCCGGTACATCCAGGTCGTGAATGCTGAATCGCTCCGAAACGAGGGATACGATTTCCACAACTGGCAAACGATTTCCTGACCCAAATCCTTACGATCATCAGCGTTCCATGCATAGAGAGCACATATCTTGTGAACGATGTCCTGGTTTTGCTCGATCAGCTCCAGAAACCTGCTTTTTTTATCCATATCCACCATATGTTTCGGCTCCCAATTCATATTATTAGTTGCACGGCCGGTGTCAAAACTACAATTATTTTTGAATATTTTTGGCGGGTCCGAGTTATGGACAATCCTTACGGATCGAATGGGTATCAAAAGGGCCGGCAACATCGCAAACTGCCGGCCCTTCAACGATATTGGGCGTTTTTCTGCGTCTGGATCGTGATTCTCTATGGACTTATGAGTCGGTTATAGATTCGGACATCGTCGATCAGGCCGGAGAAGTAGGTTCCCTGTTGCATTGCCTTGCCGGTGCCGATGTATAGACCGCCGGCTGAAGCTTCCAGGCCATCCTGCGTGTCTTCGGCCACCGTAACCCCGTCAACACAGAGCCTACGTTGAGAACCGTCCCACACAAGGCCTATGCGATGCCATACACCATCGGCAATGACAGTTTTTGACATCAGTGCAGCGGCGTCCCGGACGGGGCTTTTGAGCTCGGTCATCAGCTTGCCTTCGGCATCCACCGCAAGCCAATCGACACCCATCGGTTCTGAAATAACTGTCTGGCCGGGCGCACCGCCTTTAACCCAGGCGAAAATACCGAATGAACCTTCTGCCGGATTCACGCCGAAGGGGGTGACGAGACAATCGTCCACGCCATCCAATTCAAGTGCACCCTCTACCATACCCCCGGTTGGTTGCCAGAGAGGATTTCCAAGGACATAGTCATCATTGCCGTTGACACTATCGTGAGCGGTGCTGCCTTCTGCTTCGTCCAATGCCCAGTGCGCGACGAGTGTCGGATCGTTTACTTCCTCAAACAAATGCTCGGAAAGGACTATCAGGTCCTGGACATCTACAATGCCATCACCCCAGGGCATCGGGCCGATATCACACAAAGGCTCATCCGTTCCCCAATAATCAACCATGATGCACATGTCAGCGGCATCAACGATTCCATCACCGTTGAGGTCAACGATTGGCTCGATTGGCACTTGCCATATATCCTGATCACCAAACCCGCCGGATCGACGAGAGCTGAAGAAGAGGGTAGAACCATTGTCTGAGATACACACAGCAAGTTCATCCATTGAACTGTTGATTACTGAACCGAGATTCACCGGAGTATCCCAAGTATAATCTTTGGTGTTCCATTTTGCGAGCCACATATCTGCAGAGCCGTATCCGCCAGCCCGAAAGGAGGTAAAGAACAACAATAGGCCATCATCTGAGATATACGGGAAACCATCAGGTGTCGAACTGTTAATCGTTGGCCCAAGATTGACCGGAGCACTCCAATCGTCATGTATCGTTTCTCGTGTTGTAACCCATATATCGTCACCCCCTGAACCGCCGGGCCTGTTGGACATAAAGAAGAGCGACAAATTGTCGCCCGAGATGCATGGGACAGAGTCGAGATACGAACTGTTGACGCTTGGCCCCAGATTGACTGGCGTTCCCCAGTCATCCTCTGTTGTGGCCCGTATCGTAACCCATAGGTCGAAATTACCATGTCCACCGGACCGGGCCGAGGCAAAGAACAGCGTCAGGCCGTCGGCCGAGATGCTCGGGCCACCATCGCTACCCGAACTGTTGACGGTTGCTCCTAGATTTGTCGGAGTTCCCCAGTCACCCTCTGTGGTGGCCCGCGTCGTAACCCATAGGTCATAATCACCATATCCGCCGGGGCGCGCCGAGTTGAAGAAAAGCGACAGACCGTCAGATGAGATGCTCGGAACACCATCGCTATGCGAACTGTTGACTGTCGGTCCTAGATTGGAGGGCTCACCGAAGACGAAATCTGCCTTCGCGTTCCCACCCATGCTGATTAGAAAGGTCAACACTATTATCCGGTACATTTTTGGAATTGCTTTACTGCTCATTTTTGGTCTCCTTAATTTGTTTAATTTCTATTTACTTTCTTTTACTTGGCTTTTAATTTTATTAGGTCTACTCATATCAACGGAAAAACAGGGACAACCGAACGATTTTGTTGCGATTTACTTCAAGATTTTGGTAAAATTTATCTAATACCTTTAATTTTTAGAGGTTAATAAAGAATGAGGCGCACTTATAACCAAAAGACCCGGCAATTAGTTACTCTTGCCAAAGATGGTGATGAGTCTGCCCTGGACCAATTATGCCAGGTTTACTCCGAACGAGTACGGTGGATGGTGCGCCTTCGTATGAACAGGGAGCTCCGCTCCAAGCTGGAATCGATGGATTTGGCGCAGGATGTTCTTATTCACGCCTTACGGGGCTTAGGAGACTTCACATACAAAAACGAGGGGGACTTTATACGCTGGCTGTCAAAGATAGCTCAAAACGCGCTTCGCGACAATTTGGACAAACTACATGCCGATAAGCGTAATGTTCGTAAAGAGCTTCCACTTAATGGCGATAGGTCAACTACTAATAGTAAGTTTGTCGGAAGCCCTGGACTTATTGACATCACTACGCCAAGTATGATCATGTCCAGAAGAGAAGATTTGGCTAAGCTTGAGAAAGCAATAGACATGGTGAAACCTGAATACAGGGAAGTGATTGTCCTGACTAAGATCGAGGGGCTTTCCTATAGAGAGATAGGGGACAGGTTAAATAAGAGTGACGATGCAGTAAGAATGCTACTCTCGCGTGCGATGGCATCACTAACTATCGTTTTCAAGAGGCTCTAATGTCAGGAACAATTGACGACAATCAGGAAAGTACAATTGAAGAAGCTGTGCGTCAATTTGTTGAGGCCAAATTGAAAGGCCGGGAGCTTGATATTGATGATTTTGTAAAATGTTACCCCGGCCTTGAGCATCAGATTAAAGAGAATATACAGGAACTACAAAAAATCAACACACTCTTTGATTGCCTTACGCAAGTAGAAGACAGTGACTTTGAAGATGCAGTTCCTGAACGCGAGCTTGTCGGCCGGAAAGTAGGCAGCTTCGAAATAGTTGAGATAATCGGCCGCGGAGGCATGGGAGTTGTTTATCTGGCCCGTGACACCAAGCTCAAACGCTCTGTGGCCATAAAGAGTATGCCAGCTAAATTGATAGGTGATTCAATTGCCAGGACGCGTTTCAGACGCGAGGCCGAACTTTTAGCCTCGTTGAATCATAACAATATTGCCGTTATACATGATATCATTGAGCAGGGATCGCTTGGTTATTTGGTTCTCGAATACGTTCCGGGCCAGACACTGGCTGAACGAGTAATGAAGGGACCGCTTAAGCTAGAAGAGGTATTAACGATAGCTTTGCAGATATCTGAGGCAGTGGCGACAGCTCATGAGTATGATGTTATCCACCGCGACCTTAAGCCCGGCAACATCAAGATCACACCTGATGGCAGAGTCAAGGTGCTGGATTTCGGCTTAGCCAAGGCGGTCGGCGATGAACCCTCAGAGAAGCCGATCACCGTCACCCAGCCTGGCCGGGTAATGGGCACGCCAGCTTACATGAGTCCGGAACAGGCCTGTGGTAAGCCGACCGATAAGCGCAGCGACATCTGGTCGTTCGGCTGTGTGCTATACGAGATGCTGACTGGCCACCCTCCATTTGAGAGTGAGACCGCCACAGAAATACTGGCACGCATCATTGAACGCGAACCTGATTGGGAGATGCTACCACAAGAAATCCCGACGAATATCCGAACTCTACTACGTCGCTGCCTGGAGAAAAACCAGCAACGGCGGCTCCGGGACATTGGAGACGCAGCCATTGAAATCAGCGAAACGCTGAGCAAACCTGCGACTGCACCGCCAATAAGCACCTCCCCGCTGGCTGTCTCGCAGCCTACCGGGCTGCGGAGATTGATGGTGTGGGGAGCAGCTTGCCTGTTGGTCGGAACTATGATTGCCAGCATTGTTCTAAGGCTTTTCGCGCCTCCAACTTTTCCCGAACGAGATCAGAGACCTACCCAGCGACTGGTCATTAAGCTCCCTGAGAATCAAACGCTGGCGCTTTCCCGGTCAACCCCGCTGGGTATCGCCCAGCCTGCAGTTGCCCTCTCACCCGATGGATCGCGTCTTGTTTATGTTGCTGACATTGACGGTACGACCCAACTGTTCGAGCGTCTTATGAATCAGTTTGAGGTAAGGCCGATTCCTGCCACGGAAGGCGCTTTTGCGCCGTTCTTTTCACGTGACGGCCAGTCGGTAGGTTTCTTCACCAAAGACAAGTTGAAGAAAGTTTCGCTTCTAGGCGGTGAACCTGTAACTATCTGCGATGCCAGAAATCCAAGAGGTGCAAGTTGGGGTGCTGATGGTATGATATACTTTGCGGAGACTGAGGGTAGTAGGCTCTCACGAGTCCCAGCCACCGGTGGTACCAAGGAGCATTTGACGGCCAGAGGCGAACCTTCTGGAGAAGGCATGTTCAGCTATGGATATCCGGTACTTCTGCCAGGCGGCAAGCAGATGCTTGTGTCTTCACCGACCAGCATCATGCTTTTCTCTCTGGAAACGAGGGACAAAAAGATTCTCGTCGAAGACGGTCAGCACGCGCGTTACATTCCCACAGGACATCTTGTCTACGCTCGGGCAGGAGCGATCGAGGCAGCCCCCTTTAGTCTTAGGACCCTACAGGTATCCGGTCCTTCTATCCCCATCCTTGAGAGGATCATGTTGGATTCAAGGCATGGCACCGCACAGTTCATTTTCTCGAGTGGTGGTTTGCTTGTTTATGTTCCAGGGGGTGACACCGTAAAAAGTATCCCGGCCTGGGTTGATCGCCAGGGTAATGTCGAGCCACTTCCTATGCCTGCCCAGAAGTACGGAACGTTTCACCTCTCACCGGATGGGAAACAATTGGCAATCCAAGTCTATTCAAGGCCGCAATCCAACGTCTATATCTATGATGTCGTGAGCGGAAGGGGAACCAGGCTGACCCTGGAAGGAAGCAACGTCGAGCCTATCTGGACACCCGATGGCAAGCGGGTAACGTTCTTTTCGGGTAGGCAAGGGCTGGGAAAACATAATCTGCTCTGGAAGCCTGTGGACGGCAGCGGTAAAACCGAATTGCTTCATTCCAGCGACTATGGGTTTTCGGCCTCATCCTGGTCGTCCGATGGCAAACTGTTGGCGTTTTATCAGATTCATCCCACCAGAGGATACGACATCTGGATTCTGTCACTCGAAGGAGACCGTGAACCTGAGCTTATCGTCGGGACAGAGTTCTCAGAAATATTCCCAGCTTTCTCGCCAGATGGCCATTGGATTGCCTACGTCTCAGATAAGGAGGGTAAGTTTCAGGTCTATGTGCAGCCATATCCCGCTATGGATAGAGTATGGCCGATTTCAGATGATTTCGGGGAAGAACCAATCTGGTCGTCAGATGGTAATGAACTGTTCTACCGTAACGGCGATAAATGGATGGTTGTGTCTATCTCAACCGAACCTGAGTTCAAGGCGGGGACACCTCAACTGCTGTTTGAGGGGCTGTATAACAACGTTCCCGGTATGTCTTACGACGTTGTGCCCGATGGGCAGCGCTTCCTAGTGCTTCAGCCTGAATACGATGACTCACAAGTAAGGGAATTCCATGTCGTCACCAACTGGTTTGAGGAACTCAAGCGGCTTGTACCAACAGAAAGAGAGTGATGAAACCGAACTCAATTTTAAACAAGGCCGCCGCCTCATACTCGGTGATACTCATCCACATACAAAAGAGTCACTTAACAGCCCGATCGATGTCAAGGGGCGCTTAAAACCAGCCACGATGGGCGCGTTCAAAACCAGCCACTTTGAGAGACTGAAGATTTGCTATTGGTGCTCTCCAATCCCGACAATGACGGGATTTAAGGAGAGCCGGCATGGC
>Ga0272442_10004967_pt1 | contig 17961 bp, 15 predicted proteins | sample SSMForm2O_FD_200262 | JGI IMG/M metagenome (GOLD analysis project Ga0272442, IMG submission 200262) | Marine sediment archaeal communities from Little Sippewissett salt marsh, Falmouth, MA, United States - SSM-Form-2O | ecosystem: Environmental > Aquatic > Marine > Wetlands > Sediment ... | reverse complement strand
GGAACGGCTTGTGATGGCCCAGGTGCCACTTGCCGTAGCAGGCGGTGGCGTAGCCGAGCGGCTTGAGGATATCGGCGATGGTCTTTTCCTCGCTGCTGATGCCGACCGTGGCGCCGGGGCCCAGCACATGGGGCAGTCCCACCCGCTGGGGATAGCAGCCCGTCATCAGGGCGGCCCGCGACGGCGTGCAGGAGGAGGCGGCCGCGTAGAAGTCCGTGAAACGCACGCCTTCGGCGGCCATGCGATTCAAGTTCGGCGTCTCGTAGCCCTCGGCTCCGAACGGACCGATGTCGGCGTAGCCCATGTCGTCGATGAAAATGACGACGAAGTTCGGCCGGCGGTCCCCGTCGCCGTTGGACCCTCGCAGCAGACTCGTACATCCCGGCGCCGCGACGGCCGCGGCGGTCAGGCTGATCCTCTTGAGAAAGTCGCGTCGATTCATTTTCACATCCTACTTACTGAGGTTTTGCAAAATGGAGATTAGGCTTACTTTAGGAAGGAAAAATCTTCATCCTACTCGTTCAAACCATTCAGCTTGATTTTTTCTTTTTGACCGGCCAGGGCTGAACGTGGCAGCGCTTCGCCCAGTGCTGGTACAGGGTCTGTAACTCTTGCACCTTGTCGCGGTTCCCGGCCGCAAGGTCGTTCAGCTCCGTGCGATCGGCTTCGAGATCGTACAACTCCCAGCGATTGGGATGTTTCGAGACGAGTTTCCATTTGCCCTGTCGCACGGCGCGGTTGCCCTCGTGCTCCCAGAAGATGGCGTCGTGCCCCGGGCGTTGTCTGCCCTGAAACACCGGCAGCAGGCTCTTGCCTTCCAGCGGCGTGATCTCGTTGCCTTCATACGTCTTGGGATACATCGCCCCGGCGACGTCGCAGCAGGTAGCCATCAGGTCGATGACATGTCCGGGCTCGTCGCTCAGCCTGTTCTTCCCTTCAATCCCGCCCGGCCAGTGCGCAATCAGGGGCGTGGCGATTCCGCCTTCATGTACCCAATGTTTGTAGCGCCGGAAGGGTGTGTTGCTGGCGTTGGCCCAGGAGAGCCCATAGCTGGAATAGGAATCCGCCGTGCCGAGCCGGCCCTTTTGGCGGTCGAAGCCCCAGATGCCGCCCTCGGCGCAGCCGCCGTTGTCGGCCAGGAAGAGAATCAGCGTATTGTCGAAGATGCCGAGCTGTTTGAGTCTGTCCACGAGCCGGCCGACGGTCTGATCGACGCGGTCGATCTGGGCGGCGTAGATCGCCATCTTCGTATCCATCTTCTCTTTCATCGCTTCGTCGAGTTCGTCCCAGGCGTGCGCCTTCTCATCGCGCGGCGTCAGGGGCCAGCGCTCGTCGACGATACCCATTTCAATCTGACGGGCATGGCGCTCGGCGCGGACCGCGTCCCAGCCTTTGCGGTATTTGCCTTTGTACCTGGCGATGTCGGCGTCCAGGGCCTGGAGCGGCCAGTGCGGCGCGTTGTGCGCCAAGTACCAGAAGAAGGGCTGCCGGCGCTGGACGGCCTCCTCGACGAACGCCAGGCCGTGGTCGGTCCAGGCGTCCGTGCTGTACCACCTGGGCGGCATGGGGCCGCTGTCGGGCGTGTGCACCTCCTCGTTGTCCAGCACGACCGAGCGGCCGGCTTTCGGTCGGAAGTAGAAGCCTCCGCCTTGCGGGACGCCATAGAAACGGTCGAAGCCGCGCTGCAGCGGCCACCAGTCGCGCTGCTTGGCGCCGACGTGCCATTTGCCCGTGACAAAGGTGCGATAGCTGGCGGGTCGCAGCGCCTCGCCAATCGTGACGCACTGCCGGTTGAGCCGGCCGCGATAGCCCGTGACGCCGTAGTCTCCGGTCATGTGACCGATGCCTGTCTGGTGCGAGTAGAGGCCCGTCAGCAGCGACGCCCGCGTGGGGCAGCAGCGCGCGGTGTTGTAGAACTGCGTGAAGCGCAGGCCGTTCTCTGCCAGCCGGTCGATGTTCGGCGTTTCGATTTCGCCGCCGTAACAGCCGATGTCGGAAAAACCCATGTCGTCGCACATGATCAGAATGATGTTGGGTCTTGCCTGTGACGCCGGTCTGGCCGGCGCCGCTTTCGCTACCGCCAACGCGGCCGCGTGAACGCCGAGTGCTTGGAGAAACTCGCGGCGACTGAGATTCACCATCTGTCAATTCTCCGGTCTATCCGTTCTTCTTCTTCAGGGGCCAGGGCCGGACGCCGCAACGCTTTGCCCAGGCTTCGTAGAGCGACTTCAGCTCGTTGACTTTCTCCGGATGCGCCGCGGCCAGGTCGTTCAGCTCGGTGCGGTCGTTCTCCATGTCGTAGAGCTCCCAACCGCCCGGATGTTTGGAGACGAGCTTCCATTTTCCTTGCCGCACGGCGCAGTTGCCCTCATGTTCCCAGTACAAAACGCGCCCGGGCAGGCCCTTGCCCTCAAACGTCGGCGCCAGGCTGACGCCTTCCATCGGTTGGATTTGATGGTCTTTGTACGTCCCGGGGTATTCGGCGCCGGCAACGTCGACGCATGTCGCCATGATGTCGATCAGATGTCCCGGTTCATCGCAGAGAGAACCGGGCTTTTTGATGCGCCCGGGCCAATGGCAAATCAGCGGGGTCGAGATGCCGCCCTCGTGGACCCAGTGTTTGTACAGCCGGAAGGGAGTGTTGCTGGCGTTGGCCCAGCCCTTGCCGTAGGCAATGTACGTGTCGGCCGGCCCCGGCATCACACCCCGTCCGGTCCGAACGGGGCGACCATCCCGTGTGACCGTCGGCCGCATTCGGGTTTGCAACTCACCGGGCTTCATTGGCTTCAACTCGACCGGCTTGCTTGGGTCCGGCTTGATCGCCCCACGACTGCCGTGTTCCTCGGCGCAGCCGCCGTTGTCCTGGAGGAAGAAGATCAGCGTGTTGTCCAGTTGGCCCTTTCGCCGGACCGCTTCGACGATTCGTCCGATCCCCTGATCCATGTTGTCTACCATCGCCGCATAAACTTCCATCCGGCGTTCGTTCCATTCCTTCAGGGGCTCATCGTCCCACGCTGGGACCCCTTGGTCGCGTGGCGTCAACTCCCATTTGGGATCGACCAAGCCCATCTTCTTCTCGCGCTCGTGGCGTTCGGCACGCAGCGCATCCCAGCCTCTTCTATATCGCCCCTTATACTTGGCGATGTCTTGCTCAAGTGCGTGCATCGGCCAGTGGGCGGCCGTATAGGCCACGTACATGAAGAAAGGATTGTCGCTCTTGTGCTCATCGACGAATTTGACAGCGTAGTCGCTGATGGCGTTCGTGTAGTAGAAACCCTCCCACGGCGGGATTTGCTTGTTGTCGAGCGTGAGGCTGTTGGGGTCATAGAAGCTGCCGGCCCCGTGGATCGTGCCGAAGAAGCGGTCGAAGCCCCGTTGGAGCGGCCAGTTGAACTTGGGGCCTTCCGGCCTGGTGTGACGCGTCACGTGCCACTTGCCCGCCATATACGTGCGGTAGCCGGCTGGTTTCAGCGCTTCGGCAATCGTCACGCAGTCATTGCGCAGATTGCCTTGATACGAAGGATACCCTCGATCATCCATCATGTGTCCAACGCCCGCCTGATGCTGATAGAGGCCAGTCATCAACGCGGCGCGGGTCGGGCAGCAGCGTGCGGTGTTGTAGAACTGGGTGAAGCGCAGGCCATTGTCGGCCAGGCGATTGAGGTTGGGTGTTTGGATCTCGCCGCCGTAACAGCCTACATCGGAAAAGCCCATGTCGTCCGACATGATCAGGATGATGTTGGGCTTTCTGCGATTCCGTGCGGCTCCGAGGGCGGTTCGCCCTCCCGGGATGCCCGCTGCGACGGCGCCCGCACCCAGAGCTTTCAGGAAATCGCGACGCGTCCAGTTTAACGTTGCCATGTAACAAATCCTCCTTTCGCGATTAGATCGGTCGGCTGCGCCCGGTGCTGCGGATTCTCTCGAGGGCCTCCGTGAGCTGCTGGGCAACCTGTGGATATTCGTCGATCACGTTCGTTGTTTCCGAGGGGTCTTTCTCCATATCGAAGAGGAAATAGGGTTTCTCGAAAGGTTTGCCCCTGGGTTTTTCTCGTCCCCCTGAGCCGTTGCCGAAGACCATTTTCCATTTGCCTTGGCGCAGGGAAAACATGCCGCCGCCGGAGTGATGAATCACCGGTGCTCGCGGGACGGGCCAGTCCTTGCCCTTGAGCAGCCCGACGATGCTGAAGCTGTCCTCGGCCGCGTCGGTCGGCAGGGCAAATCCCGCCACGTCGGCGCACGTTGCCGTCAGATCGGTCAGGCAGATGGTCTCGGAGCAGGATGTCCCCGGGCGCACCACTCCGGGCCAGCGCACCAGATAAGGCACGTGATGGCCCGCCTCCCAGATGTCGGCCTTGGTTCCGCGCCAGATGTAGTTGGCCTGGTGCTTTTGCGGATGAAAGCCCTGGACGGACGGCTTCTCGACGTGGTCGGGCTCGCCTTCCTGCCAGCGGTGCATGTAGGAGCCGTTGTCGCTGGTGTAGATCAGCAGCGTGTTGTCGGTCAGGCCGGCCGCCTTGAGAGCGTCGTCAATCTGCCCGACGACCCAGTCCACCTGCGTGACGAAGTCGCCGTAGTCGCCCAGATCCGTTTTGCCTCGGAATCGCTCGGCGGGCAGACAGGGTTTGTGCGGCGCCGTCAGCGCGAAGTACAGGAAGAACGGCTCCTTCTCCCGGCTGCGCGTCCCGATGTAGCCGACCGCTTTCTGCGTGAGCTGGTCCAGGGCCCGTTCGTGGCTGAAGTCGGGGTCCATCAGGCCTGACCGGCTGTAGTTGGGAAAGTCGGTCCTCTCATAGTGCGCTGTCACGGGGCCGCTGAAGTGGTCGTTCTCGACGAAGGCGTAGGGCGGCATGTCCAGCGAGGCGGTGACGCCAAAGTAATAGTCGAAGCCCAGCGCGTTGGGACCGTTCTCGATCTTCCGCGTGTGATCGATGGCCTGCTTGCCGTCTTGCTTCGTTACGGGCAGGTCCATCCCCAGATGCCACTTGCCGATGCAGGCCGTATGGTAGCCGGAGCGCTTGAGCACGTCGGCGACGGTCAGACGCTGCGGATCGATCAGGTGCGGAGAATAGCCGTTGAGCACACCTTTCTTGAGCCGGCTGCGCCAACTGTACCGTCCCGTGACCACGCCGTAGCGCGTCGGCGTGCAGACCGCCGCACCCGAATGCGCGTCCGTGAAGATCATCCCCTCTTTCGCCAGCTTGTTGAAATGCGGCGTCGGAATCTTCGACTCGGGGTTCAAAGCCTGGATGTCACCGTAGCCCATGTCGTCGGCCATGATGAAAACGATGTTGGGCTTCTTGTTGCTGCGCGGGGGGCCGGCGGAAAGGCTCCGACAGCCGGGCAGGGCCCAGGCACCTGCGAAACAACCCAAGGCCTTGAGAAAATTGCGACGTGTGTGAGCGCGGTCTTTCATGGTTGCCTATTCCTTTCGAGAAAAGGGCGGTTGGTCTGCTGTGACCTGTAATGGCACCATTATGATGGCACTATTGCAGGGAATCAAGGACGACTTGCAATCGGGCGCGGGCGACGTCGGCCTGTGGGTTGCCGCCGGTCGATGGGACGGGACGATTTTCGAGCGGGTCGGCCTGGAGGTCGAACAGGGCCCCGCTCTGGTAGAGCTTCCAGCGCTTGTCGCGGGCGAAACGCTTGGGTTGATTTCCTGCATTGCGGAAGTAGTGGCAGAAAATCCACTCCCTGGGATTGCCTTTCTGACCGCGAAGCTGGGGCAGGAAGCTGCGTCCGTCCACGGTGAGGTTGGGCGGCAGATTTGTCCGAGCCGCTTCGGCCAGCGTGGGCAGCAAATCCGTGAAGTCGATCAGGTCGTCGCAGACCTTGCCGGCGGGCATGGTTGCCTTCCAATTGGCCACGAGGGGCACGTGGGTCCCGCCGTCGGTGGTCTGTCCCTTGCCGCCGGCGACGATGTGGTCGCCGAGTCGGGACTGGATGCCCCGTCCCGTGCCGTTGTCGCCGGTGAACAGGATGAGCGTGTCCTTGCGCAGGTTGCACTCGTCGAGCCTGGCGACGATTTGGCCCACGATCTTATCCATGTAGGCGACCATCTCGGCAAAGTGCTTCTTATTCGCCTTCTCTTTTCCGTCGGCCCATTCCGGGCTGTCGGGCGTCGGCACGAACGGGCTGTGGACCAGCGCCATGGGGAAATACAGCAGGAACGGGGCATCCTTCTTTCGCTCGATGAAGTCCAGGGCGTACTGACAGAAGATATCGGGCCCGTATTTGCCCTTGAGATCGTCGCGATAGGTGCCGTTTTCCACGATGAGTGGGTCTCGGTAGCGTGACTCGCGTCGGTCCACCTGCCAGAGACAGTGCTCGTCGAAGCCGGCCTGTTTGGGCGTGGCTCCCCGCCCCGCGATCCCCGGCTTGTTGTTGCCGCGGCCGAGAAGCTGCCACTTGCCCACGACGCACGTGGCGTATCCGGCGCGCTTGAGCACGTGTCCGAACGTCGTCTCCTCGCGGTCGAGAATGCCGAAATCGAGGTAATTGCGGAAGTTGTACTTGCCCGTCATGATCTGGACACGCGACGGTGTGCACAACGGCTGCGAGTAGCAATGATCGAAGCGCATCCCCGTGCGGGCCAGTTCGTCCAGGACGGGCGTCCGGTACGACGTGCTGCCGTAGCAGCCGAGACATTCGTAGCCGAGGTCGTCGGCCATGATCAGCACGATGTTCGGCTTGCGGTTGTCGGTGCGGTCGTCTTGAGCCAAGTCTGTCGCACTGCCCCACACGGTCGCGGCGACGCCAAGCCCCGCGACCCCGAGAAACCTTCGCCTGGTGTATTCCATTGGTTCTGCCTCCTTTTGAGTACCGTGATGCGGCCGCCCAGAAGACGACAATCACGGCACGCTCGTAGGGGCAACCCCCTGTGGTTGCCCTTGTCCAGATACGCTGGCGTCCGACGAGTGCGAATCGTCTCGGGCAGGCATCCCGGCGCGCCGGGGTCCCTGCGGCAATCCGAAATGCGACGCAAATCCAAAGCACGAGATGTTGCAGATGCAAACCGCGCGGTGTCGCACCGGCGCCGACTATGATCACTTGATGAGTCGAATGGTCAGAGGGTAGCGATAGTGCTCGCCGTTGTTGGCCTTGATGGCGGCGATGATCAGAAATACGAGGTCCGTGATACCTACCAGCGGCGCCAGAATAAAGCCAATGCAGACAAAGCAGAGAAGGCCGGCCACGATCCCGTAGATAAACATGCTGATCTGGAAATTCAGGGCCTCCTTGCCTTGCTCGTCGACGAACGGGAACTCTTCCTTCTTCATCAGCCAGACAACCAATGGACCGATGATCACACCGATGCCCACCAGGATGAATCCGGCCAGCGCCGCCAGGTGGCAGAACATGGCCCACATGCGCGCGTCGCGGTTCGTCTCGATGGCGGCAGCCTCCGGCTGACCGGCGTCGACCTGGGGACCTTCTGCGGGGCCTGGCGCGTCGACGTTCTGTTGATTTTCCTGGGATGCTTCGGGGACTTGGTTTTCCTCTGCCATGTCTTGTTCCGCTCCATCTTCTTTCCGTTATCGCATGCCCGCCACCGCCGGGGACACTGAGCCCGGCGACCTGAGGCTACTTGAGAAACGAAATGGCTATTGGGTATCGCCAGAGCTTTCCGTGACTGGCTTTCACCGCGGCGACAATAACCAAGGCCACGTGCACGATCGTCAGGACGCACAACATGAAGATCCCGATGATCAGCGGCGCCAGCAACCACGACACGAAGTAATACAAGAGCAGAGAAACCTGGTAGTTCATCGCTTCCCGGCCGTGTTCGTCCACGAACCGGTGTTTCTCCCGCTCGATCAGCCAGATCATCAGCGGACCGATGAAGCCGACGACGCCCAGGAGATGGCACAGCATGGCCATGTTGCGGGCGTCGCGCGAGGTCTCCGGGTGCTGGGGCGACTCGTCGTCGGTCGGCTCAAGACCGATGCCCGAGGCCCCTTGACTCGCTGACGCCGCAAATGGTTCCGGGGCGGTGCCGTTCGTTTCGTCCATAGCTTAACTCCACGTCATATTGCTGTGCCAGCCGTACTACTGACTAACAACGCTTCCATGCTGCGTCAAGGCCAAAAAACCGCTGTGTTGCTATCCTCCCGGGCCGGCGGCGCGCGCGTCGCTGAGCATGATTTCCAGGGCGCGGACGGGCCAGTCGGGGGCAAACTTTATTCCGGCGCCGGCCAAGGTACAAGAGGATTGCTCGAATCGGCTGAGCGGTATATAGTAGCTGTGTCTTTTTCACCGAGTTGGACGTGGTGGGTGTGAGATGGACGGGAACGTAGGTATAGCCTTGTTGCTGACGGTGATCGCGGGACTCTCGACCGGGATCGGCAGCGGCATTGCCTATTTCATCAAGCGGCCGAAGATCGTCTACCTTGCCTTCGCGTTGGGACTCTCGGCCGGCGTGATGGTCTATATCTCGTTCATGGAGATGCTGCCCGACGCCCTGGAGACGCTCGGCGAGGGCTGGGGGCTGCTGGTGTTCTTTGTCGGCATCGGCGTGATGGGGCTGATCGATTTGCTGGTTCCCGAGCCCGAGAATCCACACAACTACGAGGATCTGGACGAGCCGACCGCCGCCCACGGCAGCCACAAGCTCATGCGCACGGGTCTGTTCACCGCGCTGGCCATCGGCATCCACAACTTCCCCGAAGGCTTGGCGACGTTTGCGGCGGCCCTGAGCGACGTGAAGCTCGGCGCGTTCATCGCCATCGCCATCGCGATTCACAACGTCCCGGAAGGGATCGCGGTGTCCGTTCCTATCTTCTACGCGACGAAGGACAAAAACAAGGCGTTCCTCTATTCATTCCTCTCCGGTGTCTCCGAGCCGGCGGGAGCGCTTCTTGGGTATCTCGTGCTCATGTCCTTTTTAACGCCGGCGGTGCTGGCCGGCACGCTCGCCTTCGTCGCAGGCGTGATGATCTACATTTCTCTCGACGAGCTGCTGCCCACCGCCCATCGCTACGGCCACGGCCACTTAGTCATCAGCGGCGTCGTCCTCGGCATGCTCATCATGGCGCTGAGTCTCCTGATGTTGTGAGTGAAAAAGAACATAGGTCCTATAGGACCTATAGGACCTATGGGATTCCGCGTCGATGCGCGGGCTTTGCGTCATGCAGCCGGACTTGACGGGGCTGTTTGCTTCAGGACCGACGTGGCCGTCTTGATCACACCGGCGATATCAGCCAGGTCCGACGGAAGGATCATGGTGTTGTTGGCCTTGGCGAGCTTTCCGAATTCATCGAGATAATGCTCGGCGATGCGCAGGTTGACGGCGTCGGAACCGCCTTTCTCGTTGATTGCGACGGCGATCTTGCGAATGCCCTCGGCCGTGGCCTCGGCCACCCGCTGAATCTCCACGGCCCGGCCCTCGGCCTCATTGATGCGCTTCTGCTTCTCGCCCTCGGAGCGGGCGATCATTTCCTGGCGGTCGCCTTCGGCGCGGTTGATCTTGGCCTGCCGGTCACCCTCGGACTCGGCGATGGTGGCCCGCTTCTCGCGCTCGGCCCGCATCTGCTTCTCCATCGCGTCCTTGATGCTCTGAGGCGGGAGGATGTTCTTGACCTCATAGCGCGTGACCTTCACCCCCCAGGGATCGGAGGCCTTGTCCACCGCTTCGACAATAACGGTGTTGATCTTCTCGCGCTCCTCGAACGTCTTGTCGAGGTCGAGCTTGCCCATGACGCTACGCATCGTGGTCTGGGCCAGTTGGGTGGCGGCAAACCGATAGTTATCGATGCCGTAAGAAGCCTTCTTCGGGTCCACCACCTGCATGTAGAGGATGCCGTCCACTTCGACCGCAATGTTGTCCTTGGTGATGCACTGCTGCGGGGGCACATCCACCGCCTGCTCCTTTAACGTGTGCCGATACGACACGCGGTCGATAAAGGGCCCCAGAATGTGAAAGCCGGCGTCCAGCGTCTTGTGGTACTTGCCCAGCCGCTCGATGATATACGCGCGCTTCTGCGGGACGATCCGGATCGTCGCGATCAGAACGACCACGGCGAAGGCCAGCAGGCCCAAAAGAACGACCGTTAAGATGGGATTGTCAATCGCTGCCAACATGGGTATTCTCCTTTCTCCTATACGGGTTTGACCTTGAAGGTGATGTTCTTCTTTGCGACCACTTCCACGGCGGTTCCCTCCACGATCTCCACATCCGCTTCGGCGACCCAGTTGGTGCCGTGCAGCTCGACCTTACCGGCCAGCTTCGGAGTGATCGTTTGCGTCACAATGGCTCGTTCTCCGATGAATTCGCTGAGCTCCTCCTGCAGGTTCTGTCTGGCGGTCACATGGCCCGTGAAGATGCCTTTGACCCAACTGCGCAGCAGAACCAGCAGAAGCACGGAAGAGATGATAAAGATCAGGAGCTGCACGTTGAGCGTGACATCCGTGAGCAGGCAACAGACCGCCACGATCCAGGCGCCGACGCCGAAGAAGAAGACGATCAGCCCGGGAATCATGAACTCCGCCAGCAACAGAAGCAGGCCGATCAGGAACCATATCAGTTCCGGCTTGAGGAATTCTCTGAGCCATTCCATCGGTTGTCCTTTCTCTTATATGCACAGATGGGTTCGACCGGCGAACGCCGGACATCCATCCATCATCTTACGTAGTGCTCTTCGGAGCCTCGCCTTTTCGGCCTTCCAACGGCTCGACCAGAACGGCGGTGCCGTATACCAGGATCTCGGCGGCGCTGGCCATCACCTCGGACGTCGAGAACTTGACCCCCACGATGGCGTTGGCGCCCACGCGCTGAGCGTCTTCCACCATGCGATCCAGGGCCTGCTCGCGCGCCTCGCCCATCAGCTTGGTGTAGTCGGTGATCTCCCCGCCCACGATGTTGCGCAGGATCGCCATGATGTCCCGCCCGATGTGCCGGGCGCGGATCGTATTGCCCCGCACCATGCCCAGATGCCGCACGATTTTCTTTTCACAGATCGTATCCGTCGTTGATAGAAGCATCGTCTTATCTCCTGACATCTTTGTAACGGTCCTTGCTCCAGAAGTAGATGCGCTCCCGGAGGATCGAGACAAACAGGATGGCCAGACCCGCGATCAGGACAAGCAACCCGACCTTCAACAGCAGGCCCACCGCCGGATCGCGGACGAGATCCTCGATCGCTTTGAAGCCTGCGTAGATGACCAGCAGAATGCCCGCCACCGAGAACAGGGTCCAGCCGATATTGCGTTCGATCCGATTGTAGACGCCGCCCCAGTATTGCTCCCACAGACGATCTTCCGGCTCGACGAGGGTGACACTGTCCGTGACTTGTTTGAGCTTCGTGAACTCCTTCATCTCCCGCGCACATGCAGGACATGAGGCCAGGTGCTCTTCGAAGGCCTTTCGCTGCGGCTCATCCAGCTCGTCGTCCAGATAGGCCATCATGAGGTCTTTGTGGTCTTGGCAGGTCATTGCGGCTGACCTCCTTTCTCACGGTCCAGTATTTCTTTGAGCCTCTTGCGGGCGTAATACAGGCGGCTTGTCACCGTTCCCCGGTTGCAGAAAAGCACTTTGGCCATCTCCTCATACGACAGGTTGCGAAAATGTCTCAGGATAATGACTTCACGGTGTTTCTCGTCGAGCCGGCTGATGGCCCTCCAGATGCGGTCCTTGGCCTCGTTTCGCTCGGCCACCATCTCCGGGTCGAAACGATGGCCGATTTCGGGTTCCCCGGCGGGGGCGTCCATGTCGTCCAGCGAGCCGGCCCGCCGGACCTTGCGCTTGCGCAAATGGCTGAAACACAGGTTTCGGAGGATTTGATAGAACCACGGGAAGAACTTGCCCTTCTCCTTCAACTGGTCATAGTGACGGTAGGCCCGATAAAAAGCCTCCTGCGAAAGCTCCAACGCGTCCTCGCGGTTGCCGACCAGGCCCAGTGCAATGAAATAGGCGTCCTTCATATGCCTCTTCACGATAATCTCGAAGGCCTCGCGAGGACCCTGTCGCGAGCCTACCACGGCCACCGCATTGTCGTCGCATAAGCTGTTCAATTCCGATCACTCCGGAACCCCCCCGGGCCAAAATCGATCACGGATTCAGCTTCTGGTTGTATAGACTCCCCATCCTGCCGATTTCTTCAAAGAATTCCAGTGCTTCTTAACGCCGGACCTACCACATTTCGGACATCGGACGGCCATCAGATTGCTTCGCTCCGCTCGCAATGACATATCTTGCCCTGTGCATGTCATTGCGAGCAGCGCAGCGACGAAGCAATCCCCAGCCGCTTTGTCGGGGAGGCTGCCAAATGCGCTATCACCGCCGCGTTGGGCGGGGCGTCGGATCATGGCCTCGTTGCTCCCGTTGCCATCGTTACGTCCGTGCCCGTGTCTCTCCGGGGGCCGTCAGGAAATCAGCGACCTTGCGGATGTCCTCGGCATTGGAGATCAGGAACAGTTCGTCGCCCTCGTCAATCACCTGCTCGCCGCGGGGGATATTGAACTCTCCTTTGGTCTGGTTGTAGACCGCAATGACCACGCACTGCGAGGGAAAGGCCTTGTTGCCGGCGATTTCTTTGACGGTTCGGCCGGCAACACGAGCCCCCTTCGGTATGATGAGCATGAAGATGTTGGCCCGGCCGCCGCCAATTGTGGTGATCCGTCGGACCCGGGGGTCCTCGATCTCCATCAGCATCTGATTGACCATCAGGTCGGTGACGCGGACGATCCGGTTGACCCCGGCAACCTTGTAGGCGTTCTCGTAATTGGGATCGCGCATCCGCACGATGATGCGCGGGACTTCCAGACTCCGGGCGAGAATCGCACAGGCCAGGTTGTCCGCATCGTCCGGCGTCGCCACGACCATCACGTCGGCTTTCTCTGCCCCCGCTTCTTTGAGGATGTCGATCCGCGTGGCCTTGCCCGCTACCGCGACCACGCCGGTCTCGGCATAGAGCTTGTTGCAAACCTCCCGGTCCGTGTCGATCATCACGACGTCGTGTTTCTTCTCTAACAGACGCCGCACCAGGCGCCCTCCCACCATGCCGCCACCGGCCACTACGATGTACATGTCAATTACCTCCACGGCGAGGCCATCTGCCTCGGCACAAGTCTACCGCCAAACGCGGGGCGAGAACAGCAGCAACACGGGCAGAATTTCCAATCTTCCGGCCAACATGCCAATGATGTAGGTGATCTTGACGACGGCGGGCATCTCCATCATGTCCGCCACCGAGATGTAGCACGGGCCGATGTTGCCCAGGGCCGAGAACATCCCGGAGAACGCCGCCAATGTCTCCTGGTTCGAGAACAGGGCGGTGATCCCACCGCCGACGACCAGCAGCGCGATCCAGGCGAAGAACAGGGCGGCGACGCGATGAATCTCGGCGTCGGGCACAATATGGTTGTCGATCACGAGACCTGTAGAGGCTCGGTCTGAGACCTTCGCCTTGAACAGCTCCCGCTGCATCAGCCGGTTTAGCATCGCGACACGCAGGACTTTGAACCCTCCGCTGGTGGAGCCCACGCAGCCGCCGATGACCATCATCACGAGGAAGAGTTGTTTCGCCGCCGTTCCGAAAAACGCCGAGCCGATGTCCATCGTCCCAAACCCGGTCGTGGTGAGAATCGCCATGACCTGAAAGACGCTGTAGCGAAACGTCCGCTCGACCTCGGCGGCGGCGATCGGTGTCCCGCGCTCGAACACCGCCGTCAGCGACCCGCTCTGGCGAAGGCAGTCGATCATGACCACGAGCGTGAACGCGACGATCAATCCCCACCAGTAGCGGATTTCCATGTTGTCCCAGAGTGCTTTGAAGTCCCGCGTCAAGACCCGATAGTGGACCAGAAAGTTGATTCCCCCCAACATCATGAAGAACGTCAGCGCGTATTCGATGAAGCGGTAGTGAGCGTGGCCGGTGGCCCGGTAGAAATCGATGCTCGCGTCGTGCGGCGAGAACCCGCCTGTGGACAGCGCCGTCAGAGCGTGACAGATGGCGTCGAAGACGGGCATCTTCGCCAGGGCCAGAACGATCGTTGCCAAAAGGGTCAGCCCGGCGTAGATCTGCCAGAGAATCTTGAGCGTGTTGAACAGCCCGGGCGCCGGGCGGGTGGCCGAGATCTTGTGGCTCTCGGCGCCGAAGATGTGGTGCGCGCTGCTGGCGCGAAACGTGACGATCAGGAAGAAGGACAGGATCCCCAGGCCGCCGAGCCATTGGGTCAGGGCCCGCCAGAACAGGATGCTGTGCGGCATCAGATCCAGGCCGTCGAAGACGGTGATTCCCGTCGTGGTGAAGCCGCTTATGGCCTCGAAGTAGGCGTCGAGGTAGCTGCAGCGCAGCCCCAGCACCAGCGGCAAGGCTCCGACGGCCGAACAGGCCAGCCAGCCCACCGCGCAGGTCAGCATCGAGCCAATTGTATCCAGATCGTCGCAGGCAAACGCGTTCCGCAGGACAAAGCCAATGCACAGCGAGACGGTCCCCGAGATGAGGAAGGCGTTGACCGTAGTCCAGCTCTCGCCGTGCCGGCCCCAGTACACCAGCACTACCACCAGCGGCAGCAGGAGAACCAGCCCCAGCACTTCGAGCAGGTGACCCGTGTAGTGCAAGATGCAGCGGAGACGTCGAAACCTGTTTCTCATCCCTGGTACCGGCCTCAGATGTCAATGGGGCAGGCCGGCCGCGACGGCACCGGCCGGCTTCGTCTCAGATTGTGCCTGGTCATCATGGTTTTGCTGTTTCGTATCTTGATCGTACGCACGCTTTCCTATTTTCTCGGCAAAGCAACGCCATTATCTCCACTGGTTTGCCGGTTTTTCCGGCGGACCCGATGCAAAAGCGAACTACGCGGAGAACGCGTAGATCGGCACGTGCGAAGTTGCCGGGAACAGCCACAGACAAAAGCAAGGCCCAACCGGAGGGTGGATCGTGCCCCTCGTACAGTCTCCTCGCCATCCGGGACACAGCTCAGGAATCCCCGCGCGATTCGCGCTTGAGTTGGGTGCAAGGAGGCTGTAATATCCGTTCATGGTCTTTGTTTTGGCTCGTCGCCTGGGATGATGTCTGCGAACCCACACACAGTCGGAGGCTTAAGCACGTGATCGAAAAATCTCTGCAAGACCGTTTGGGAAGGTTGTGCCTGCTGCTTATGGTTGCGCTTGTCACCGTAGCAGCAGTGTCACCGGCGGCAGCGAAAGATATGCCTGACTCTTCCGCGCCCGCGCTGGAAAAGGCTGCCGGAGCTCTTGCCGGAGGCCGGCTCGACGTCGCTGCCGAAGGGTTTGAGGCGATTGCACGGGACCCGTCGGCCCCGGCCTTCGTGCGGGGTCTGGCCATGCTCGGTCGGGCGGAGGCGGCGCTGGCCCGCCACGATACCAACGGCGCGCTGTCTCTCTGGCAGCGTTTGGCGGCCGATGCGACGCTGCCGCGCAGCCACCGTGATTCGGCCCGCCGCCGCATCGCCGAGACAAAACGTATCGAGCGGGGATTGCCCGCACGAGATCCGGTCGCCTATCGAGTCGGGCTTCCCATGTTGCCAGAGCCGGCGGCGGTGTTCCACGTTGCCTGCGACGGCAGCGATGCGGGCGACGGTTCCGAGGCGAGACCGTTTCGCACTCTCGCGCGGGCCCGTGACGCCGTCCGGCAGTTGAAGAAATCCAACAACGGAGTCTTGCCCGGAGGCGGGGTGAGAATCCTGGTTGGTGGCGGGGAGTACGCGGTGAAGGATACCTGGAAACTGGACGCCGAGGACTCAGGAACCGCTGAGGCGCCCATTGTCTACCAGGCCAAACGCGGACCAGCGCCGGTTTTGGGCGGAGGCGTGCGGGTCACGGGCTGGAAGCTGATCTCGGACGTTGAGATCAAGAAGAAGCTTGATCCCGCAATTCGCGACCGCGTCCTGCAGGCGGACCTGAACGCATTGGGCGTGACGGACTGGGGCGACGCAACGGCGCTTCGGGGGCGTCCGGAACTGTTCGTCAACGGCGAGCCGCAAACGCTGGCGCGCTGGCCCGATGAGGGCTTTGTCAAGACCGGTGACATCCTGGGGGAGAAGAGGTTCAAAGTCTGGAATCGGATCGAGGGCTGCCGCGACGGGAAATTTCGCTATCTCGGCGAGAGGCCGAGCCGCTGGCTGGACGAGCCGGACGTGCGTCTGTACGGCTACTGGTTCTGGGACTGGTACGAGGAGTATCAAACGGTGGCTGCGATTGATCCGGATACTCATTCTTTCACTCTTTCGCCGCCGTACTCGAACTACGGCTACCGCAAGGATCAGCGCTACCGTGCGGTGAATGTGTTCCGCGAGCTCGACTCGCCCGGCGAGTGGTACCTCGACCGCCGCACCGGCACCGTCTATTGGCTGCCGCCCGACCGGATCGACTGGCGTAAGGCCGAAACCGTACTGAGCGTCTTCGACGAGCCGTTCGTGGTCTTCAACGATGTCGAGCACGTGGTTCTCCTCGGACTGGCGTTTGAGGAAGGACGCGGCGACGGCATCCATATTCAGGGCGGCTGCGATTGCCTGGTGGCCGGTTGTATGCTACGGCGTTTCGGCGGGGACGCGATCGTCGTTCGGGGCGGCCAACGTCACGGCATTTTCGGCTGCACGATGCACACGCTCGGCTGCGGCGGGACGCGCGTCGCCGGCGGGGACCGCCAATCGCTGACGCCCGGTCATCAATTCGTCGAGAACTGCACCGTCTCGAACATCTCTCGCCTCAAGCGCACCTACACGCCCGCCGTGCATCTCGACGGCTGCTGCAACCGCATCGCTCACAATCTGTTCGAGCGGATCCCTTCGTCGGCCATGCGCATCGAGGGCAACGAACACGTCATCGAGCTCAACGCCATTCGCAACGTGGTGCAGGAATCCGACGACCAGGGCGGGCTCGACATGTGGGGCAATCCGCTGTATCGCGGCGTCGTCATCCGCTGGAACCGCTGGAGTGACATTGTCGGCGGCACGCACTGCGGCGCCGCGGGCATCCGGCTCGACGATATGATCTCGGGCGTTGCGGTCTACGGGAACGTCTTCGAGCGCTGCGGCGCCGAGCTCTTCGGCGGCGTCCAGATCCACGGCGGCAAGGAGAACCTCGTCGATAACAATCTGTTTGTCGATTGCTATGCCGGCATAAGTTTCAGCCGGTGGGGCGGGAAACGCTGGCTCGAATCGATCCAGCGTTTTCTCGAACAGGCGGGACAGCCACCTTATTCGAGTCGCTATCCCGCGCTGGCGCAGCTTAAGGAAGATGCCGACGTGAATTTCGTCAGCCGCAATATTTTCGCAGGTTGCAACAGTATCTTCCTGCGCGATGGCGGCGTGGAGAAAACAGCGCTCAACGCCGTCATCGACGGGTCCTTCGATATGCAAGCGGTGTCAAAGGGCAAGCCTACGCGCGATGGGCCGCAGCTTGGGCAGATACTCTTCGAGCCCATCCCGCTGGAGGAGATAGGGCCCTACGAGCATCCGTGGCGCGCGCCAAATGGCGATTGACCTTCATCAGGACCCTGTCGGGAGACAGCTATGAAGACATACCTTCGATTCCTTGTTGTTGCTCTTGTCTTTCTCCACGCTTTCGGCGTCGCGGCCCGGGCGCAGTGCATGGGCGGCTGTGCGAGAGTCAACATCACGCCACCCGTGGGCGTCTGGCTCTCGGGTTATGGCAGCCGCGACAAGCCCAGCGACGACATTGAGGATGAGCTGTTCGCCCGGGCGCTGGTGCTCAGCGACGGGACGACCACCGTGGCGATTGTCTCGGTTGATCTGCTGTGGGTGCCGCTGGTGCTGACCGAGGAGGTTCGCGGGATCGTCGAGGCCAAGACGGGAATCCCGCGGCAGAACGTGATGATCTGCGCGACGCACACGCATTTCGGGCCCAAGATTTATCGCGAGACCGCGCTGGGCCCGGACGTCTCGGACAATACCGTGGACGAAGCCTACGTCCGCACGCTGACCAGGAAGATCGCCGACTCGGTCTTTCTCGCGCACAAGGACATGCGGCCGGTGCGA
>Ga0272442_10004966_pt1 | contig 17962 bp, 20 predicted proteins | sample SSMForm2O_FD_200262 | JGI IMG/M metagenome (GOLD analysis project Ga0272442, IMG submission 200262) | Marine sediment archaeal communities from Little Sippewissett salt marsh, Falmouth, MA, United States - SSM-Form-2O | ecosystem: Environmental > Aquatic > Marine > Wetlands > Sediment ... | reverse complement strand
TGCTCTGTGGCAACCCGGCCTTGCGGTGTTCGCTGAATCAGTCCTTCCTGCAGAAGAAACGGCTCGACAATATCGGTGATCGTATCCCGGTCTTCCGAAAGCGCCGCTGCAAGCGTGTCCAGCCCCACCGGTCCTCCGCCGAACTTCTCGATCAACGCAACGAGGACTGCACGATCGAGTTCGTCGAGACCACGATCGTCGATTCGCAGCATTTCCAGCGATCGACGTGCAATCTCTGCATCGATCGTTCCCTCCGCCTTGATCTCGGCGAAGTCCCGCGTGCGGCGAAGCAATCGATTGGCGATCCTCGGCGTGCCGCGTGCACGCTTGGCGAGTTCTGCTGCGCCATCCTCGGTCACCTCGATCCCCAGGATCCGGCCGGTTCGGACCACCACGGTCTTGAGATCGTCAACAGAATAGAAGCTCATCCGAAACGAGACTTCAAACCGATCCCGCATCGGCGCCGAGATCAAGCCCGCACGTGTGGTGGCGCCTACCAGCGTGAACGGTGGAAGGTCAATCCGAAGCGATTGCGCATTCGGACCTTCTCCAAGGATGATATCGATCTTGTAGTCCTCCATCGCAGGGTAAAGGATTTCCTCAACGTTTCTGCGAAGTCGGTGGATCTCATCAATGAAGAACACGTCATGCGGCTTCAGGTTGGTGAGAATCGCCGCGAGATCCCCTGCCTTGTCAATCGCAGGTCCCGAGCTAATCCGAATGTCAACCCCCATCTCCACCGCAATGATCTGCGCCAGGGTGGTCTTGCCTAGTCCCGGGGGTCCGTGCAACAGAACGTGATCCAACGATTCGCCGCGCTTCTTCGCTGCAGCGATGTAGATCCGCAGCTTCTCCTTGATCTCTTGCTGATTGATATACTCATCGAGCGACGCCGGGCGAACGCTAAGCAGGGCAACATCGTCCTCCTCGAACCCGGCCCCGGCGATTCTCTCTGACCTCATGTCCCCGGCATTGTACCGGTCGCCTCCAAGCTGCTCCAACATGCGCCGATCGGTTCCTGTCTCCATCGATACGGATCGTGTACCATCGAGGCCACAGTGAGTATGTCCTCCAAGGCGATCGTCAGCATCGGTACGTTTGACGGCGTACATCTCGGACATCAAGCCATTCTCAATGAGGTGAGGCGCCAGGCAGACGCACATCGCGCCGTCGCCCTGGCATACGCGTTCGGGCTACCGCCCCGCATGCAAGCCAACAGCCTGCCAAAGCGAACGCTTCTCTTGCCCCGATCTGGAAAGGATCGCGTGATCCTGAGAGCAATCGATCGTGTCGTCCGCGCCTCGCTATCGCAAATCCGCCACTTGTCCCCTGCGCAGTTCGCCGAATCCATCTTGGTCGCCCAGCTTCGGGCAAGGGGCGTTGTCGTTGGCGAATCGTTTCGCTTCGGCTCTCGTCGTTCGGGAGATCTGGATACACTCCGTTGCCTTGGTGGCCGCCTCGGATTCACAGTGACCGCCGTGCCGCCCGTACTCATGGATGGCTTGCCTATCAGCAGCACGCGTATCCGCACGTTGCTTTCCAAGGGGGATACTCGCAAGGCAGCGGAGATGCTCGGACGCCCCCCCATCTTGGTCGGTCAAGTCGTACACGGCGACAAGGTGGGGCGAACGATCGGATACGCCACAGCAAACCTCGAGCCGGATGAGCATCTTCTCCTTCCGGCTCACGGCGTCTATGCCGTGCACGCATTCGTCTTGTACGCGTCCGAATTCTCTCATTGCCCTGCCCTTCTGTACGTCGGTACGCGCCCGACGATCGACAACCACGAAGAAGCCCTCCGCTGTGAGGTCCACATGCTCACACCGCCTGACCAAGCGCTGTACGGCGAGAGGATTGAGGTGCATCTGTTGGAGAGGATGCGGGGAGATCGCCAATTCGTATCGTTGGATGCCCTGCGTCAACAGATCGATCTGGACGTAGGACATGCCAGCGAACTCCTCTCCCAGCGCCCCCCGGCGTCTGCCCCGATCAGCGGTTGAAAAGCGGACTTCCGTCACCTACCATCTGCCCGGTATGTTGGCGTTGGGAGTCGATACATCCGAGCCGCTTGGCGGCGTCGCCCTCTATGATGGCGAAGGCCTTTCCGATGAGCGGTTGATGGACCAGCCGCTCCAACATGCAGAGCGGCTGATCCCATTGATCGAGGAGATCCTGCGTCGGAACAACCTGAGTCGTGACAAGATTGGTGCAGTATGCGTCAATCGAGGACCAGGATCGTTCACAGGTCTTCGAATTGGTCTTGCAACGGCCAAAGGTTTCTGTCAGGCAGTTGGCGCTGCATTGATTGCGATTGATGGAGTGGATGCGTATCGAGCACAGGTTGGAGAAGCAAAGAGGACGTGCGTGATCGTGGCAAGCCGACGCGATCTCAACTACGTGCAATTCTTTGCAGGCTCACGTCCGAAGGGGCCGATGAGCCTAGTGCACAGGCCGGAGCTGCTCTCGCAATTGCGGGATGAAGAGCGAGAGATCATCCTTGTCGGCAGCGGCGCACCGGCAATCGGTGAGGAGCTTCGAGGGCATCCGATGATTCGGATCGCACCGAGGGACGCGAACCGACCATCGCCTCTTGGAATCGCCAAACTTGGCTGGAGTGAACAACCGGTCGGCCGTCTGTACGAGGCTGAACCGCTATACGTAGAGCCCCTCCTCTCCTGAGGAGGCGCATGCTGAGGTGAAAGGAATATGTCGAGAGTCTGTGAAGTCTGCGGCAAGAGGCCGGCAGCCGGAAATTCGGTCAGTCATTCGAAGCGCCACACGCGACGCGTACGCGCGCCGAACATCCAGCGTGTCCACGCCATCGTCGATGGCAAGAAACAGTGGATTCGCGCGTGCACTCGGTGCATCAAGTCTGGCCGAGTTATCAAGGCTACCTGATCCGACGCGTGGTCGAACAAGGCGATGCGCATTGCATCTCAGAGGATAATGTGACCCGCAGTTCGAGTGAGGAGGCAGCGTTCGTCAGCGGAGAGATCATCGGTATCGAGAAGACTCGAATCCGCGTCCGGTTGGACTCGGGCATCGTCGGGGTTGTGCTGCTTTCAGACCAGGAAACCGAAATGCCTACCGCAGTTCAGATGGGTCAACGTCAGTCATTTCAGGTGGTCTCATCCGGCACCTCCGATGCAGCTCCGGTCCTTGCATTCTCACTGGACTGCAGAGATACCGCAGCCAACGAGCCGTTCGATCGTGATATCGTCAAACTGCAGACTGCGCTTGCGAACCATCACGTGTCGCCTTCAAGCTCCGCACCTCCCATCGAGCGGGTTCATCTTGGGGAAGAGCAGATCCGCAGTTGGATGGATCGCGTCGAGGCTAGCATCGGACGACTCAAGAAGAATAGAGCAAGGCGATTGGACGAAGAGTTCTACAACGGCTCATAGGGGGAGGTCGACATGTCGAGAGGAACAGTCGTCATCGATACAGAGCGATGCAAGGGGTGTGGATTGTGCATCGAAGCGTGTCCTCACCAGGTTCTCGCATTCTCCGGCACCCTCAACAAGAGTGGATACGACGTGGTGCACATGCGGGACCCGGAAGCTTGCGTCGGTTGCGCGTTCTGTGCAATGACCTGTCCGGACATCGCCATCGAAGTCTACCGAGAAACCGTCACGACCTAAGGAAGGAGGGGCGATGGGTGAACGACTGCTATTGCGTGGCAATGAGGCCATCGCGGAAGCTGCGATTCGTGCGGGGTGCCAGTGTTATTTCGCATACCCGATCACTCCGCAGGCCGAGCTACTTGAACACATGGCACGAAACATGCCTCGTCTCGGACGAACATTCGTCCAGGCCGAGAGCGAGATCGGCGCGATCAACATGGTCTATGGCGCCGCGGCGGCTGGCGTACGTACGATGACCTCGTCTTCCTCACCGGGAATCAGCCTGAAACAGGAGGCCATCTCCTACCTCGCAGGCGCCAACCTTCCCGCGGTCATCGTCAACATCGTACGAGGGGGCCCAGGACTCGGGAACATCGCGCCATCTCAGTGCGACTACTTCCAGGCGACCCGCGGCGGAGGCCACGGGGACTACCGGACCATCGTGCTCGGACCTTCCACCGTCCCTGAAGCCGGCGAACTCACCATGCTCGCATTTGATCTTGCCGACAAGTACCGTATCCCGGTGGTGATCCTTGCAGACGGACTGCTCGGACAGATGATGGAACCCGTCGAGCTCCCCAACGCAGTGGACATCTCATCGCTGCCACAGAAGCCGTGGGCGCTGACCGGCGCCAAGAGAAGAGATCCCAACATCATTCATAGCTTCGACATGGATCCGGAAGGGCTCCGACAGATCAACCGTGATCTACAGGCGAAGTATGACCGGATCGCAGCCGATGAGATCCGCTATGAGACCGTGCAGACTGACGATGCAGAGATCGTGATCGCCGCGTACGGAACGATTGCGCGGATTGCCAAATCGGCAATCCGCATGGCGCGTGCCGAAGGGATCAAGGTGGGTCTGTTCCGTCCGATCACACTATGGCCGTATCCATCCGCCGCCCTTCGAGATCTGGCAGAAACCACGAAGACGATTCTCACCGTCGAGATGAGCGCTGGCCAAATGCACGAAGACGTCCGATTGGCCGTCGCCGAACGGGCCGAACTCCCGTTCTATGGGGAGACCGGCGGCGTCGTTCCGACTCCACGAGCCATCCTGAATGAGGTGAAGAAACATGTCCTCTAGCACGGCCAACATGACCAAGGTGTTCGGCCGTCCGTCAAGCATGACGGATGTACCGTTCACCTACTGCCCGGGATGTAGCCATGGCGTGATTGCACGCATCATCGGACAGACACTGGATGAACTGGAGATCGCAGAGCAAACGATCGCGATCGCGCCGGTTGGGTGCTCGGTGTTCTGCTATCTATGGTACAAGTGTGATGCGATCCAGGTCGCTCACGGTCGCGCCTGCGCCGCGGCAACCGGTATCAAGCGCGCCAGGCCAGATCGCATCGTGTTCTCTTATCAGGGTGATGGCGACTTCGCAAGTATCGGAACTGCCGAGTCGATCCATGCCGCCAACCGCGGAGAGAATCTCACCGTCATCTTCATCAACAACCAGATCTACGGGATGACGGGGGGTGAGATGGCGCCCACGACGCTGGTCGATCAGAAGACGACAACCACACCCGATGGGCGCGATCCGAACCTGTTCGGATACCCGATCCGATTCTCAGAGATGATCGCCCAGCTCGATGCGCCCGTGTATGTGACCCGCCAAGCCGTCTACGACACGCGCCGCATCATCTCAACGACAGCAGCGATCAAGAAAGCGTTCCAGAACCAGGTCGATGGCAAGGGGTACTCGCTCGTTGAGGTCCTCGCTACTTGCCCGACCAACTGGCGCATGACGCCGCTTCAGGCGAACCAGCACGTGACGAATACCGTCACGGATGTCTTTCCACTCGGCGATCTCGTCGATAGGGGGTAGCCATGGAACGATCAGTCATTATCGCCGGTTTCGGCGGTCAGGGAGTCATTCTCGCTGGGAAGATCCTTGCCCAAGCAGGGATGAACCACGGGTTGGAGGTCACGTGGTTGCCGTCCTACGGTCCTGAGATGCGCGGTGGCACAGCCAATTGCACCGTCGTCCTCTCGGACGAACCCGTGGGATCACCGATCATCGACGAGCCAACCGGTCTCATCGCACTGAATCGACCCTCGCTCGACAAATTCGAGGCAATCGTGGCCGACGCAGGAGCCGTCATCATCAATTCATCACTGATCGATCGGAAGATCAAACGCGACAATCTCCGCGCATGCTATGTTCCGGTCAATGAGATCGCGATCAAGATCGGCAACCCGAAGACCATCAACATGGTCGCCCTGGGCGCGTACGTCGCAGCGACTGAAGCCGTTCCGTTGAACGCTGTGAAGGACACCATGACGCACATGATGGAACAAGGCGGCAAGGCCCGATTCGTCGACGCGAACATCGCCGCACTCGAGGAGGGCTACAACGCCGTCTAGTCCTGTCCACATCATTGCCCATGACAACGTGTTCCGAGGCCGGTTGCTCGAGCTTCATGTCGATCAGATCACGCTTCCCGATGGCAGCCGCGTCACGAGGGAGATCGTCTCCCATCCGGGCGCTGCGGCTGTTGTCCCCATCTTGCCAGATGGTGTTCTCTTGGTTCGCCAGTACCGCCATGCCGTGAGGTCCTATCTGTGGGAGATCCCTGCGGGGAAGCTTGAACTCGGAGAGAAGCCATTGTGTTGTGCTCAGCGCGAGCTCGCCGAGGAGACAGGGTACGTTGCCAAGGACTGGGCCGAACTCGCGTCGTTCTACACGTCACCGGGCTTCTCGGATGAGCAGATCACGTTGTTTCATGCATCGGATCTACAGAAGGAGACGTCCCGGCGCACCGATGAGATTGCGGACTGCCGCGTCTTTCCCCTTCCACACATCGAGCAGATGATCCTGCGTTCCAAGATCACCGATGCCAAGACGATCCTTGCGATCGCCTGGATCGGTCGTCGCCTTTCTGAAGGAGGTCAACCTGTCCGTGCCTCATAGTCACTCCCATCCTCGAAAGCCAGCTCCAGCGGAAGCTTCGAGTTTCTTCAAGTTCGGTCTCGCCCGAGATGGCGCGTACCGTTTCGATGAATCGGACCTACCGCCGCGGTTCCAGATGCTCGGCTCCGGCGAAATCGGCGGCAAGGCGCGTGGAATCCTATACGCAATGAAAGCGATCCACGATGGAACACAGATCACGCAGTACGCCGACCTCCTCCGCTTTCCGGACTCCACAGTACTCACCTCGGAGGTATTCGACGCGTTCATGGAGTGGAACAACCTCCACAACGATGTGCATGCCGGATGTGAAGGCACGATCACACTGGATGAACTCGGCAAACGGATCGTGACCGCTGAGTTCCCGCCAAAGTGGGCTGAGGCACTCCTGCCGTTCCTTGAAGCAGAGGATCGCCCGCTGGTTGTGCGATCCTCATCGATCATGGAGGACGACCCGGACCATTCGTTCGCCGGGATCTATCTCTCCGATTTCCTTCCAAACACCGGAACACTTGAGCAGCGTCTCGAGCAACTTCTTGTCACAATCAAACGCGTCTACGCATCCACGTTTGCGCCGAACGCTCGCGCATACCGGAAGCGTCACGAACTCGATTGGCACAAGGAGAAGATGGCGATTCTCATCCAGAACATGATCGGGAGCCACTACGAGCATGATCTGTTCTATCCGATCATTGGCGGTGTCGCATTCTCGCGCAATTACTATCCATGGACGGACCGCCTCGACGCCGAGGATGGCGTCGTACGGTTGGTCGTTGGGACCGGAACACGCGCTGTTGGACGCGAGCATGCACGCGTCTTCTCACCCCGCCTTCCTGGACTTCGTCCAGAGGGGTTCGACACGAAGACCATCATCCGCTACTCGCAGGAGACCGTCGACGTATTGGACATGTCTGCCGGCCGCCTTGCCCAGCGGAAGATCGGCCAACTCGACAACCCAATCCTTGCCACGATCTGCTCGCACATCGATTCCGCAGGGGAGCTACACGATCCATTCTACGCCGTTCCCAGTACCGCCCCGGCCGAACGTCTGATCGCCTCGTTCACTCGCTTGATCGAAACGGACAAGATCATGCCGTTCACTCCCATGATTCGCCAGACCCTCGACTCGCTAGGCCGGCTCCTGGAGCTTCCCATCGACATCGAATTCGCGGTCGATTTCTCGGGCCCGGATACCGTCGAAGCACAGTCACCTCTGTTCTATCTTCTGCAAGTTCGCCCACTCGGCAATCGCCCAGAGCACCGCCGCGTTCGGCTGCCGCGGATTCGCGAAGACCAGCGCATACTGGAATGCAGTCAAGTGTTGGGAAACGGGAAGCGTGGACGGATCAAGAACCTTGTGTTGGTCGAGCCGACAGCGTACCGCTGGGACAAGGCGTACGATATCGCCCGCTCGGTAGGTCGGATCAACAGTCGCCTCTCCGAAGAAGATGAACCGTATGTTCTGATCGGACCAGGCCGATGGGCGTCCACGAATCCTCAACTTGGCGTTCCGGCACAGTACAACGAAATCTCGGGGGCTTCCGTCATCGTCGAGATGTCCACGGAATCGCTCGCTCCCGAGCTATCGTACGGCACACACTTCTATGCCGACATGGTCGCCAGCGACGTCCTGTATCTTGCGTTCCGAGAGGAAGCGGGAGATCAACTGAATCGTGCACTTCTCGCGACCCAACAGGTCGTCTATGAAGACGAATACCTGACCCACTATCATTTTCCAACCGGCCTTCGCGTCTATGTCGATGGTGAACACCAGCACGGTATCATTGCGGTACGCTGCCCACGCAATGCACGGGAATCGCGATCGCAGCCGTGAGCCGCACATGGGCCGTAGCGCAGCCTGCGGATGCTCCTGCATCCGCAGGACCATGATTCACTCAAACAGATCGACCAGATAGAGCAGCCCCTCGTCAACGGGTCTTGGTTCGGCAAGCGCATCGCGAAGCGGAACGGGGACAATCTCCGTACCATGGATTGCCGTCATTACGTCAAACCGACCGGCCAATGCGAATTCAATCGACGCAGCGCCGAACCGGGTCGCGAGAATTCGATCGAACGGTGAAGGACTCCCACCTCGTTGCAGGTAGGCCAGGTTTGTCACTCTCACCGGCATCTGCATCCGTTCGGACAACTGGTTTGCCACATACTGACCCACGCCACCGAGCCGCGCATGCCCGAAGGCGTCGACCTCCGCCTCCTTGATCACCTGGCCCGCCTTGCTCTCAGGCTGGGCTCCCTCAGCAACGATCACGATACTGAATCTCTTTTCCAGGTCAGCCCTCTTCCCAATCTCGTGAAACACCGAGTCAATGTTGAACCGCTGTTCAGGGATCAGGATCACGTCAGCCCCGCCGGCAATGCCTCCCATCAGGCTGAGCCATCCTGCATCCCGTCCCATCACTTCCACGATCAGGATACGGTGATGGGATGCAGCCGTGGTGTGGAGTCGATCCAATGCATCGGTGATCACATCGAGTGCCGATGAGAATCCGAGTGAGTAGTCTGTCATTCCGATATCGTTGTCGATCGTCTGCGGAATCCCGATTGCCTTGACACCATGCGCGCTAAGACGGTGTGCCACGCCAAGCGTGTCGTCACCACCGATCGCCACAAGGAAGTCGATGTCGTGGTTTGCCAGCGTCTCGACGACCTTCTCGGGTCCGCCAGGAATCCGGAACGGGTTCGTCCGCGAGCTCCTGAGAATCGTGCCTCCAACGTGAAGGATTCCGGACACGTCAGCTTGTGACAACGGCCAAACCAATCCTTCCATCGGCCCTCTCCAGCCTTCTGTGAACCCGATCACGTCGACGCCCTGCTTGTTACCAAAGCGAACAATCGAGCGAAGCGCTGCATTGATTCCGGGCGAATCTCCTCCTCCTGTAAGTACCCCAGCTCTCATCGGCACTCCTTCCGTTCGGTCAAGGTCTTGCCCGCACCGCCGGCCTGCTCGAGCAGACGATACGCCATATCGGCTTCCGTAGCCTGGATTTCCGCCCCACAACACGTGAATCTAATGCCCCTTCGTTCGGGCTCCGGTTTCCCGTGGCAAATAGGCTTTCGACATCCTCCTGCGCGCCATGCGGAAGAACAACCGCTTCCCGATGCTTCACGAAGAAGTCGCAGGCCGTTCTCCCATTGACATGCTGGTAGTTCGTATCCTTGTTCAGTTTACAGATCCCGACGCCGATCATCTCGCGAAGCTGTTTGGGCAGAACCCCCGAGGTGCCATGAAGGACCAGCGACGGATGGCGTCCCGCTGCGTGGAGTCGATCCCGGATGCGGATTCCGGGTCCACGCTCAGCTCAAGCTCGCGTCCCTTCGAGACACCGTGCTGGGTTCCCACGGGAATCGCCAGTAGATCCACTCGGCTCCGCTGGACAGACTCGACCGCTTCAGCCGGATCGGCGTACGGTGCCTCATCCGAGGAGACCGCATCCTTGACACCCTTGATCCTCCCAAGCTCCGCCTCAGCGAGGATTCCGCTCCCTCGTGCCAACGCGGGCACTTCTCGATCAGATCCATCTCTCGTCCTGTGAAATGGTCGAGATTGCTGAACACCCGAATCGGGTACGGCCCGCTCTTTGCTCATCGCCGACAAGCTCCGCAACCCCGATCGCTTTCTTCCGCCTCCGGCGAACTTCACCGCCCCTGCACTGATCTGAACCAGCACATCGGAGTTCGCTCTTGCGTATCCCTTCAAGAGCCCGATCACCGTACTCGTCTCGACGATGTTGCTTGCCACAAACGCGAAGCGATCGCGTTGTCGGTACGCTTCGCGAAGTGCTTCTCCGTCACGATATGGCACGCCCTACCCCTCCCTTGCCCAGGTCGCAATCCAAAGCCGGTTCTCCAAGCACACTTCTCTACAACCGGCGGCGTGCCAAGCCGTCACGATTGACGGTCGTTCGGCCGCGCTCGGGCCTTGCATCAGGAGCTCTTCAGGAAACTACTCCAGCGACTAGCAGCTATTGCCTCAAGGTGTTGCACACGCTGGTTCACGGTTGTGCAGCAACTTCGTCGAACGGCGGAACCGCCGCAATCCCCGCGGAGTCCAAGGCCAGCACCTGCACGAGCCACGCCACCGAATCGGCGACTTCCTTCGACAATCCTTCGCCGAATGAGAGATCTGCTGGCTCGATTCCGAGGATGATCGTCTCTTCTGTCTCAGACTCGATCCGATCGAGGAAGAACGATAGCGGCAATCCGTGCGTGGACGCGAGCATCCGATCAACCGCTGGTCGAGGGAGACGTCGGACCTCACCCGGAGCCAGCCCCATCCGGGCCGCGTCCGCGACCACTAGAAGATCCGGCTGCTCACGTCGTACGATCCCGGCCACGTTCTCCAGAGATGTCCCACAATCGACCGCGACCCAATCCGACTCCGAGAGCTGCACGGCCAGCACCGGTCCCGCTCCATCATCACGTGACAAGCGGTTTCCAACACCTAGGAGCATCCGCTTCATTCGGTTCCCTGCGTATCCCTATACATGCCGACCGCTCGATATCGTTGGTACCGCACCTCGACCAGCTCGCTCGGCTCCAGCTTCCGTAGCTCGCCCAGCCGCTTGACAAGCTCGATCTTGAGGGCCGCTGCGACTTGATCGAGGTCCTTGTGGGCACCACCGGCTGGTTCCGGGACAATGCCGTCGATCAATCCAAGCTCAAGCAGACGTCCTGCAGTCAAGTTTAGTGCCTCGGCGGCCTCTTTCATCCGGTCCTTGTCCTTCCAAAGGATCACCGCGGCACTCTCCGGACTGATCACCGTATACACCGCGTTCTCCAGCATGAGAATGCGATCTGCGACGCCGATCGCCAGCGCCCCTCCCGACCCGCCCTCTCCGATCACGACGGTGACGATCGGAACACGCAGGGCAGACATCGCAAGCAGGTTCTCCGCGATCGCTCCCCCGATGTTTGCCTCTTCCGCCTCGAGTCCCGGATACGCGCCCGGCGTGTCGATCAGCGTGATCACCGGGAACCCGAACCGTTCGGCAAGCAGCATTGCGCGCCGCGCCTTGCGATATCCTTGTGGTCTTGTCATCCCGAAGAAACGCTCCTTCTTCTCTTCGGTTGAACGTCCCTTCTGCTGCCCGAGAACAACTATCGTCTGGTCGTCGAGATGGGCAAGCCCGGCCACCAGAGAACGATCATCTCCGTCGATCCGGTCACCGTGCAGCTCGTAGAATCCGTTGAAGATCGCGTCGATGTAATCCATTGCATACGGCCGTTTTGGATGACGGGCAAGCTTCACGCGTTCCCAATCTGTGAGGTTCGCATACAGCTCTTGACGCAGTGTCTCAAGCTTCTTCTCGAGTCGCGCAACTTCCTTCGAGAGATCAATCCCATCGGTAGCGTTCAGACTCCGCAATTCCTCGATCTTCGCCTCGAGAAGGTCCAGCGTTCGTTCGTCGCTCATCGGGCCTCCACGAAGAAACCGAGAAGTGAAGAGAGTTCGTCCCGCATCTTTTCCCGGCCTACCACTCGGTCGATCGCGCCGTGTTCAAACGCAAACGCGTCGGACTGGAAGTGAGACGGCAGCTCTTGGGTCATTGCGCTTTGAATCACGCGACGCCCGGCAAAACCGATCAGTGCGCCACGCTCAGCGATGATAATATCGCCAAGACTCGCAATCGACGCCTGCACACCGCCCGAGGTCGGATACGCCATGACCGACACGAATGGCAATCCAGCTTCAGCCATCCGGCCTCGGACCGCGCTTGTCTTGGCCATCTGGAGCAGGGAGAAGAGGCCTTCCTGAAGTCGCGCCCCTCCAGATGAAGCAATCAGCACAAACGGTCGCCGATCCTCCATCGCTGTCTCCATCGCATGGCAGATCTGCTCACCAACCACCGACCCCATGCTGCCTCCGATGAATCGAAAATCCATCACGCCCAACACCAACGGAAGACCGGAGATCGTCGCGCGGCCAACGACAATCGCATCATCCATGCCCGTCTCAGCTTGCGCATCGGAGACTCTTTCCACATACGGCTTCCGGTCCGAGAACACTAGCGGATCGTCCGCCACAATCGGCTTGGTGATATCCTCGAAGCTGCCCTCATCGACCAACAGCCCGATCCGCTCCATCGGAGTGAGGAAGAAATACTCTCCACAGCTCGGGCAGATATTGTTGTTCTCCCGAACACGCCGCTTGAACACAAGCTCGCCGCAGGACTTGCACTTCATCCACAGGCTCTCGTCCGGCTCCTTGCCAAGATCGACGCGAAGATAGTCCTTTTCTTTGAAGATCGGCATTCACTCACCTCGTTGTACGCTTGCGAAACGGGGAGAACCGTGGTCGCTTTGGCGAAGCGTCCGATCCATCGGAGACTCTGCGCAAGCTGTCCGGAAGGACTGACCCACTCGACACCACCATCGACAGGGCATCTTCCACCGGCATCTCAATATAGGTCACAAGCCGCTCCGGAATGATCAGCATATAGCCCGACAAGGGGTTTGGCGCCGTCGGGGCATAGACAAGCAAGCACTTCTCCCCTGTGATCTCTCTGATGATCCCAAGTTCTTCGTTCGTCACAAGCCCCAACACGTTGATGCCTTCCTTGGGGTACTCGAACATGACAACCTTCTTGAATGACGTCGTCGACTCCCGGTTCAGCAACGCTCCGGTGAACTGCTTCAGCGTTCCGTACATCTTCCGGACACCAGGAAACGAGAACAGGATCCTCTCGAAGTAGTACTGCAACGTTCGGCCAACGACGCTTCGAACGATCATCCCGATGACGAATACCAACAGAATCGTGATGATGATTCCAAGCCCGGGTACCCATTGCCCGAGCACACGCTCGATGACCATCCCGAACGCGGTATTTCGGCCGACTTGCCCGTCGATCAGATTGTACAGCGCCCAGACGATGAAGATCGTGGCTCCAACCGGAAGGATTGCCAGCAAGCCGCTGACAAACGTCGTCCGTAACCAAACAAGGAATCTCTTCATCGCATCGTTCCTATGTCGCGTGGGTTTGTGCCAACCTGAAGTATAGACGATTCGGCGTATGATAGGGGATCATGCGCCGATTCGCACCATGGAACCTCCGCATCCGCTTGTCGCTCTTGGTTCTACTGCTCGCGTATGTGGGCCTGATCGGCGTGCGTGTTCTCTACCCGATCGCCTACACACCACAACTCATTGCACTTGCCGAGGAACACGGCCTCGATCCCGCGCTTGTCGCAGCCGTGGTTCGATGCGAAAGCCGGTTCGCCGCAGATGCGGTTTCGCGATGCGGCGCAATCGGCCTCATGCAGATCATGCCCGACACCGGAGCGTGGATCGCCCAGCAACTCGCCATCCCGGATTTTGAGACGGATCAGCTATTCGAGCCTGCCCACAACCTACGGTTTGGCATCTGGTACCTCTCCCACCTGGTCGAACGGTTCGGCAACCAACGCGATGCGTTGGCCGCGTACAACGCGGGTCCCGGTAACGTGGAACGATGGCAATCCGGTTCTGAAGTAGTCTTTGAGGAGACACGTCTCTACATTGAACGCGTTTCACGGAGCATTCCGATCTATCGCATCTACCTCAGGATCCCTTGGCTTCATCGCATCACCCCATCCCTCCTGCTTTAGCGTTGCGCCAATGCGGTCCATCAGCTAGACTTCGACGCAGCTTGAAAACCGCTTGTCATCACGAGGAGGTTTCACGTGTCAGAGGGTATTCGCTGGGTTGAGAAGGACCCATCCGAGGAAAACGTCTACTGGCCCACACAGGCGTTGAAAGAGCGTTCGTGGATCGCAGATGAGGCGATCTACGAGCAGGCCGCGTCCGATCCACGGGCATTCTGGAGCAAGCATGCCGAGGATCTCACTTGGTTCAAGAAATGGGACAGCGTCTATGAGTACGCACCCCATGCGTACAAGTGGTTCGTCGGCGGCAAGCTCAACCTCTCCTACAATTCGCTGGATCGCCACATCGAAGCCGGCAACGGAGACGCTATTGCGCTCATCTGGGAACCCGAGCCGATTGATGAACAGGCCATCCGCTTGACCTACAAGGAGTTGCACGAACGCGTATCCAAGTTTGCTAACGCCCTCAAGGGACTTGGCGTCAAGAAGGGCGACGCCGTCGGAATCTACATGCCGATGATCCCCGAGGCCGTTGTGGCAATGCAGGCGTGCGCGCGGATCGGCGCTCCGCACTCCGTGGTCTTCTCTGCATTCAGCCCAGACTCGCTGCGCGATCGAATGGTCGACTGCAACGCCAAGGTCGTCGTGACCGCCGATGGATACTACCGTCGCGGCAAGGCGATCAACCTGAAGAAGAACGCCGACCAGGGCATCGCGGATTCTCCTGTGGAGAAGCTTGTCGTCGTCAAGCGCACCGGCGCCGATGTGGACATGAAGGATGGGCGCGACCTTTGGTACCATGAGCTGGTCGCCGACGTCAGCGCTAATTGCCCGGCCGAGCCGCTGGATGCAGAGGATCTGGCATTCCTGCTCTACACATCGGGTACCACTGGCAAGCCGAAGGGGATCATGCACACAACCGGCGGTTATGCCGTGCAGTCCTACGCGACCGCCAAGTGGAACTTCGACATGCATCCAGGTGACGTGTACTGGTGCACCGCCGATGTTGGATGGATCACGGGGCACACCTACATCAACTATGGTCCATTGATGAACGGTGTGACGTCGCTGGTGTTTGAAGGTTCTCCCGACTTCCCGGATTTCGGGCGTTTCTGGTCGATCATCGAGAAACACAAGGTGACGCAGCTGTATACCGCCCCGACTGCAATCCGTATGTTCGTCAAGCAAGGCGATGAGTGGCCAGCGAAGTACGATCTGAGCTCGTTGCGCCTTCTTGGAACCGTCGGCGAGCCGATCAACGTCGACGCGTGGATGTGGTATTTCGAGAGGATCGGCGGAAGCCGCTGCCCGATCATCGACACCTGGTGGCAGACAGAAACTGGCGCGAACATGGTGAATAGCCTTCCTGGAATCGGCCCGTTCAAGCCGACAGTCGCCGGGCGACCTTTCCCCGGTGTCCTTGGAGACATCCTCGACTCCGGCGGGTCCCCTCTTGGACCGGGAGAAGGCGGATACCTCGCGATCTTCAGCCCGTTCCCGCCTGCACTGACGCGTGGGATCTACGGGGACATGGATCGGTTCAAGGCGCAGTACTTCGCCGAATACGGTCCGGAACGCTACTTCACAAGCGACGGCGCCCGCAAGGATGAGATGGGAAACATCCGGATCACCGGTCGCGTCGACGACGTCATGAACGTTGCCGGCCACCGCCTTGCCACGGCTGAGGTGGAAAGCGCACTGGCGCAGAACGACAAGGTGAGTGAAGTCGCCGTCGTCTCAAGGCCGCACGACCTCAAGGGTGAAGTTCCTGTAGCATTCGTGTTGCTTCGCGGCGGGATTGAACCCTCGGACGACATCCGCAAGGAGCTGATGACAACCGTCAATCAGGTCATCGGCCCAACAGGCCGACCGGATCAGATTGTCTTCGCACACGATGTACCGAAGACGCGAAGCGGCAAGATCATGCGGCGCGTCCTCAAGGCGCTCGTTCGCCATGAGCCTGTTGGGGACCTTACGACCCTGCAGAATCCTGAGAGCGTCGACACGCTCAAAGGGTTGGTCGACTACAAGGGATAGGCACGGTGGGCTCAATCCAAAGGTCCACAGATTCGTAACGTTTCGGGGGCGGCTCGTCCGCCCCCGTTCGCTTGGAGGGTTTGGTATGTCAGAACAGAAAGTCTTCGGAATGAAGCCCGAGCAAGGACGATGGATGTTCATCCTGTTGGGCCTCCTTATGAACATTTGCCTTGGCTCGGTCTACGCGTTTAGCGTATTCAAGAAACCATTGCAGAATCTCTGGGACATCAACGCCACGCAGAGCGGCCTTCCGTTCATGATCTTCCTCGCCATGTTCGCGTTGCTCATGGCACTGGCTGGCGGCCTCATCGGCAAGTGGGGGCCAAAGCGCGTCGGGCTCCTTGGAGGGGTGCTCGTCGGGGCTGGCTGGATCCTAGCAGGATTCGCACCCAGCATCACATGGCTGACGATCTTCTACGGCATCATCGGGGGAGCGGGCGTAGGGATCATCTACGGTTGCCCGATTGCGGTGGCCGCCAAGTGGTTCCCCGACAAGAAAGGTTTGGCCGTAGGGCTCACCGTCATGGGGTTCGGCCTCTCCGCGCTCATCATGGCCCCGCTGATGCGATCTCTGATCGCCAATCTCTCGATCGGACCGATGCGGACATTCACCTACCTTGGGATCGCGTTTACGGTGATCTTGGTACTGCTGTCTCTGCCGATGCGCGTTCCGCAAGAAGGGTGGAAGCCGGCGGGCTGGCGCGGTGCGACAGCCAAGGGATCGTCCGGTGTCGATCTGGATCGCAAACAGATGGTCAAGACAAGCACGTTCTACGCCCTGTGGGGTACCTACACAATCGGCTGTCTCGCCGGACTGATGGCCATCGGCATCTCCTCTCCCGTGGGCCAGGAAGTCGCGAAGCTCACGCCGGGCATGGCAGCGCTTTCGGTCTCGATCTTCGCTATCTTCAACGGGATTGGCCGGCCAATCTTCGGTTGGCTCACAGACAAGCTGGCACCCCGCAACGCCGCCGTGCTGTCGTTTGTCCTAATCCTTGCGGCATCAGCCATGCTCTATCTGTGGGGAGAAGGCAGCGCGTTCGTCTATTTTCTCGCGTTTATCATCCTTTGGATGAATCTCGGTGGCTGGCTTGCGATCGCGCCGACGGCGACAGCTACCCTGTTTGGGACCAAGCACTACGGGAAGAACTACGGCCTGATCTTCACGTCCTACGGCATCGGTGCGCTGCTCGGCAACACCCTGGCCGGGATGATTCGTGATGCCTCTGGCGGCTATCTGCCCGTCTTCCTGCCGGTCATGGGCCTCGCAGCCCTGGGGATCGTCGTCAGCCTCTTGTGGCTGAAACCAGTCAAGGCCAGCTGATTGGCGTCGCTGAAACGGGTGAGCTACTTGGTGGCTCACCCGTTTCGCCCCTCTCAAGAAACACGGTCTGGGAGCACATGCGCCGGCTCGACCCCCAAGTCCGGGGCACACGGCATCCTGATCCGTCATGCCCCTTCGGTATTCGTGGAGCCCATCGTCTGCAGCCTGCCGTATTCGTCGATGCGCAACACGCTGTCAGCATGGCCGCAGTCGGCCACTCCAAGGTGCACACAACCTAGACGACAAGAGCAAGCAGGATGCCGACACACAGACACCGTTCGCCCGATGGAGAGACATGGCCCGGAGCTTCCCGGCCTTGGAACCCTGACTCGGGAAGCTCCCGGCAGCTGATAAACTGGATGTACCAATGCAGTCAGCACGATCCGTCGGAACCCCTGGAATTCAGACAGCCCGACAGCTTGCCGCCTTTCAGGATCCGGCTCTCATCTGGCTCCAGC
>Ga0272442_10004965_pt1 | contig 17963 bp, 12 predicted proteins | sample SSMForm2O_FD_200262 | JGI IMG/M metagenome (GOLD analysis project Ga0272442, IMG submission 200262) | Marine sediment archaeal communities from Little Sippewissett salt marsh, Falmouth, MA, United States - SSM-Form-2O | ecosystem: Environmental > Aquatic > Marine > Wetlands > Sediment ... | reverse complement strand
CGAGCCTGCCGCTCATCGCCGTGGTCCTCGTCATTTTCGCCCTGTGGCTCTACTTCACCGGTATGTGGCAAGTGTAGGCGGAAGGGGATAGCAGGGAAGAGCAGGGAAGAGCAGGGGATAGCAGGGGGGAGAGGACGGCAGATTCCGGGTTGGCGTATGGCGGCGTTGTTCAGGAAGAAATCGGTACTGAAGAAAAAGCAGAAGCAGATAGAGAAGGAACTCTCGTCTGTCAGCAGCGATATCCGTTCGCTGTCCAAGTCCGTGGGCTCGAAACCGGCGCGGCGACGGAAGGAGCCACCCAAACCGCCAGCCGACCCCGGGCACATTAATCCCACCATCGGCATGGGCGAGGACGGTCTGCTCGGGCAATCACTTTCCAAGTCCGGCTACGATGACGTTCCGGGAACGCCCCGGAAGCCCGGGAACAGGCCGACCAAGTTGCACGATGAACGGTTCGTCGGCTACCTTGCCAACAGCTTCGATTCGATGCGGCCGCTGCGGCATGAGCGGAAGATCCAGCGGAACAAGGCCGTCGTAATGGTCGTTTTCGTGCTCCTGCTGTTGTTCTGGCTGCTGTATCGGCAGTTCTTTATGTAGGAGAGGGAATAGCAGGGGGTAGCAGGGAATAGCAGGGGGTAGCAGGGGGTAGCGGTTGATCTGTTCCCTTGCTCCCTCTTGCCATCCCCTGCTATTTCTTGCTCTTCCTTGACTATGAGCAATGCAGACAAAATAGATGTTGCATATGTGGCGCGGCTCGCACGGCTGTACCTGACGGACGAGGAGCAGGCGGAGTTTCAGGGACAGCTCGAGCAGGTCGTGGAGTACGTGCGGAAGATCGGCGACCTGGATCTTGAGGGAATCGAACCCACGTCGCACGCGCATCTTGTGCAGAATGTGCTCCGGCCGGACGAGACCAGGCCGGGACTGGGGCACGAGCAGGTGATGAAGAACGCGCCGGCCGACACGGATGGACAGTTCAAGGTGCCGCGGATCATAGAGTAGGGACGTGTCGCGTATGGCGTGTCGCGTGGCGCGGAAAGCAATGGACCTGAGCAATATCACGGTGCACGGTGCGTTGGATGCCCTTGACAGGGGCGAGTGCAGTTCCGTTGAGCTTGTCAAGGCGGTTGCCGCGGAGATCCGGGAGGGGGATTCCGAGATCGGCGCGTACCTGACGGTTGACGAGGACTACGCGCTCGAGCAGGCGGCCGCGTGCGACGAGCGGCGTGCCGGCGGACAGAAGGGCAGACTCCTGGGCGTACCGATCGCGGTAAAGGATCTGCTCAACGTTCGCGGACAGCCCTGCACGTGTGCCTCAAGGATCCTGGAAGGCTACATCTCACCGTACGACGCCACGGCGATCGCGCGTCTCCGCGCCGAAGGCGCGGTCTTTCTCGGGCGAACGAACATGGACGAATTCGCCATGGGGTCCACCACGGAGAACTCCGCCTTCAAGGTCACCCGCAACCCGCGCAATCCCGGTCACGTGGCGGGAGGGTCCAGCGGCGGGTCGGGTGCGGCGGTTGCCGGCAATATTGCCATTGCGGCGCTGGGCTCCGACACCGGCGGGTCGATAAGGCTCCCCGCCGGCTTCTGCGGTTGCGTCGGACTCAAGCCGTCCTACGGACGGGTGTCAAGGTACGGCCTCACCGCGTACGCGTCGTCGCTCGACCAGATCGGGCCGATGACCAGGGACGTGCGCGACGCCGCCCTCCTGCTCAAGGTGATCGCGGGCGTCGACAAGATGGACTCGTCGTCGATCGACGCCCCGGTGCCTGACTACACGGCGGTGCTCGACGGCGGAGTGTCCGGCATGAAGCTCGGGCTGCCACGCGAGTATTTCGTGGAGGGCATGGACCCGCGGGTCGAACGGGAGGTCCGGCGTGCCGTGGACGAGTGCGCCAGGCTGGGCGCGGAGATCGTGGACGTGAGCCTGCCGCACACGGAATACGCGATCTCCGTCTACTACATCATTGCCACGGCGGAGGCATCGGCCAATCTCGCCCGGTTTGACGGTGTCCGGTACGGGTTCCGGGCCGAGGGAGCAGGCGACCCGATAGAGATGTATTGCAGGACCCGGGCCGCCGGGTTCGGACCCGAGGTCAAGCGCAGGATAATTCTCGGTACCTACGTCCTGAGCAGCGGCTACTACGATGCCTACTACCTTGCAGCTCAGAAGGTGCGCACCCTGATCAGGGACGACTTCACGAAGGTGTTCGAGTCATGCGACGCGCTCCTCGCGCCGGTGGCGCCGATGCCTGCCTGCAGGCTCGGCGAGAAACTCGGCGACCCGCTTCAGATGTACCTTATCGATATCCTCACCGTGACCGCGAACCTGGCCGGCATCTGCGGCATGTCGGTTCCGTGCGGGACGACCGACAACGGCCTGCCGGTGGGGCTCCAGATTCTCGGCCCCGCATTCCGCGAAGAAACCATTCTCAAGATCGGCCATGCATATGAAAACAGCTAGAATCGAGAGATCCTGGTCTCACGCGTCTCACACGTCCTACATGTCTTTTAGGTCCTTTAGGTCCTTCAGGTCCTTTCCGCTACCCGCCCAGCCCCGTGATCCCAACGCCACAGCCGGAACACAATGAGATACTTGACAACAATCGGTCTCGAGACGCACGTCCAGCTCACCACGGTGTCCAAGATGTTCTGCGGGTGTTCGACGGAATATGGGAACCCGCCCAACACGCAGGTCTGTCCGGTCTGCCTGGGCTATCCTGGTGCCATGCCGACGATGAACGAGGAAGCCATCCGTCTTACCGTGCTCACCGGCCTGATGATCGGCGCGGACATCAGCGACTACAGCAAGTTCGACCGCAAGAGCTACTTCTATCCCGACATGCCGAAGAACTACCAGATATCGCAGTACGACAAGCCGCTCTGCATCGGCGGCTCGGTTGGAATGGACGTAAACGGCGTCGAGAAGACAGTCGGCATAACCCGGATCCACCTCGAGGAGGACGTGGCGAAGAGCACGCACTTGAAGTCCTCCAGCGGTGTTGATTTCAACAGGGCCGGCGTGCCGCTCATGGAGATCGTTTCCGAGCCCGATCTCACTTCGCCGGAGGAGGCCTTCGCCTACCTGCAGGCTCTCAAGCGGATCGTGAAGTACGTGGGCGCAAGCCGCTGCAACCTGGAGCAGGGCAACGTCCGCTGCGACGTGAACTGCAGCGTTCGCCCGGAGGGCCGGGAGGAACTCGGGACCAAGACCGAGATCAAGAACCTGAACACGTTCAGGGGCGTGCTCAACGCCCTGAAATACGAGGTCGCGCGCCAGGTGGAGGTGCTGGAGGCGGGAGGAGTGATCAGGCAGGAAACGCTCAGGTGGGACGTGGAGTCGGGCACAACGTACTCCATGCGGTCGAAGGAGGACGCGCACGACTACCGTTACTTCCCGGAGCCGGACCTGATGCCGGTCGTCCTTTCAAGCGAAAGGGTGGAGGAATGGCGGGGCCGGCTGCCGGAGTTGCCGCGCGAGAAACGGGAACGCTTCATTCGCGAGTACGAGCTGCCCGAGTACGATGCGGGGGTCCTGGTCGCGGACCGGGCCATCGGCGATTTCTTCGAGGCCGCGGCCCGCCTGTCGCCGAATCCCAAGGCTGTCTCCAACTGGGTGATGACCGAGACGCTGCGCTTGCTCTCCGAGCGGGATGCCGGAATCGACGAGACGCCGCTCACGCCCGCCGCGCTCGCGGGGCTGGTGAAGCTGATCGACGACAAGACCATCAATTCTACGAAGGCCAAGGATGTCTTCGAGATCATGTTCGAGGAAGGCGGCGACCCGGAGCGGATCGTGGAAGAGAAAGGATTCGCGCAGGTTAGTGACAGCGGTGAGCTCCATGGGCTTGTTGCGCAGGCCATGGAGGAGAACCCCAAGTCGGTGGCCGATTACAGGAGCGGAAAGAAAGCTGCCGCGAAGTTCCTCGTCGGGCAGGTGATGAGGCTGAGCAAGGGCAAGGCGAACCCGCAGGTTGCCGCCAAGCTGCTCGAGGAAAAGCTGGGGGGAGGGGGAAGGGACCGGTGACCAGTGACCAGTGACCAGTGACCGGTGTGGGTTTCGGGGCGAGGGCCGCGATTGGCCTGAGAAGGGCCGCTGATCGCTGATTGCCGATCACTCCTGGTTTTTTGCTGGAATCCGAACGGGTTCGGCGTCATTATACGCTCTAAGCCGAACGACAAGGTGCAGGGGAACCGTCTGTGACCTCAAACGATAAGTACGTGCTCGAAATCCTGCTCGAAAACAAGGTGGTAACCAAGGAGCAAGTGGAAACCGCCAGGAGCACCATCGACCGGCCCGGCGTCAGCATAGTTGACGTTCTCATCGAGACTGATGTGATTCCCGAGCTGGACATCCTGGGCGCGCTGGCCGACCAGTTCGGGATGGACATGGTCTCCCTCCGTGAACAGGAAATCCCCCGCAACGTTCTCGATGTCGTTCCCGTGGACGTCGCACGCCGCTACAGGATCGTGCCCGTGTATACGAATGGCGACACCGTCACGGTGGCGGTCAGCGATCCCCTTGACTTCGACACCCTCGACAGCCTGCGCTACATCCTGAAATGCAACGTCGACGGCGTGGTGACCACAAAATCCGAGATCAAGGTGGCGCTGGACCGGTACTATGCAGTCGAGGCCACCGTGGACACGATGCTCGACCAGATGACCGACGGAACCGTGGAGGTCGCCGTGGCGGGAGGGGACGAGCTCAATCCCGAGGGGGAGCCCGACGATTCGGACGCTCCCATCATTAAGCTGGTGTACCTGGTCATTCTCGAGGCCTACCGTAACAGGGCATCCGACATCCACCTCGAGCCGATGGAGAAACGTTTCAGGGTCCGCTACCGCATCGACGGTGTCCTGCACGAAGTGGACAGCCCCCCGAAGCGGCTGCAATCGGCCATCATAAGCCGCGTGAAGATCATGTCCGGCATGAAGATCTCCGAGAAGCGGGTTCCGCAGGACGGCAGGATACAGGTGACGATCATGGGGCGGGAGCTGGACTTGCGTGTTTCGACCGTCCCCACCGGGCACGGGGAGAGCATCGTGATGCGTATCCTGGACAAGCAGAACCTCGCGCTGGGTCTGCCCAAGCTGGGCTTCTTCTCGGACGACCAACGGACCTTCGAGCGTCTCATCGCGCTCTCGGACGGCATCATCCTGGTGACGGGACCCACCGGCTCCGGGAAGACCACCACGCTCTACGCTTGCCTCGACGAGATCAACCGGCCGGATCGGAAAATCATCACCGTGGAGGACCCGGTGGAATACCAGATGTCCGGCGTGAACCAGGTTCAGATTCGTACCGACGTGGGGCTGACGTTCAGTACCGCGCTGAGATCGATCCTCCGCCAGGCGCCGAACATAGTGATGATCGGCGAGATCCGTGACCGGGAGACCGCTAACATCGCCACCGAGGCATCGCTTACCGGGCATCTCGTGTTCAGCACGCTCCATACCAATGACGCGCCGAGCGCAATCCCGCGTCTGCTCGATATCGGTGTTAAGGCCTTCCTGGTAGCCTCCTCCGTGCGGGGCGTGATGGCCCAGCGCCTCGTTCGCTGCATCTGTGAGCAGTGCAAGGAGGAGTACACCGCGACCGACTCCGAGTTGAAGATGCTGGGTCCGGTCGCACAGCAAATGGCCGAGAGCCAGCTCTACAGGGGCCGCGGCTGCAATAAGTGCAACCTCACCGGCTACGTGGGACGGAAGGGGATATTCGAGATATTCCTGGTCACGGACGAAATCCAGAAAATGATCTTCAAGAAGGTAGGCGCGGTGGAGCTCCGCGCGCGCGCGAGAGAAATGGGCATGCGCACGCTGCGGGAGGACGGGCTCCGCAAGGTCGCCGCCGGGATAACGACAGTCGAGGAAGTTCTTCGAGTAACAATGGGGGATGCGAACTGATGAGCCAGGTAGAGATGAACGAACTGCTGCAGCTGACTGTGGACGAGGAAGCATCCGACCTCCACATTTCGGTGGGTATCCCGCCCACGCTCCGGATCCATGGCGGGCTCCATGCCCTCGACGTGCCGGCCCTCACGCCCGAAGACACCGAGCGGCTCATGAAGAGTATTGCCTCGCCCGACATCCAGCAGAAGGTCCGGGAAGGCGGCGGCGCTGACTTTGGGTTCGGCTTTGGCGATGCCGCGCGCTTCCGCGTCAGCGTCCTGAAACAGAAGGGGAACGTGGGAGTCGTGCTGAGGCAGATTCCCACGGATCTTCTGACCCTGGAGCAAATCGGTCTGCCGCCGCAAGTCAAGGAGCTCCTTTTCAAGCCCAGGGGCCTGATTCTCGTGACGGGGCCCACGGGTTCCGGCAAGTCGACCACGCTGGCGAGCATGATGAACGTCATCAACCACGAGCGTGATTGCCACATCATCACCATCGAGGACCCGATCGAGTACTTTCACAACCACGGCAAGAGCATCCTTACGCAGCGCGAGATAGGCGTGGATGTGCCGAGCTTCAAGGAGGCCCTGCGCCGGGCGCTTCGCCAGGACCCCGACGTGATACTCGTGGGTGAAATGCGCGACCTGGAGACCATGGAGGCGGCAATCACCGCTGCTGAAACCGGTCACCTCGTGTTCGCCACGCTGCATACCACGGGCGCAGCCAGCACGGTTGACCGAATCGTGGACGCTTTCCCGACCGACCAGCAGGAGCAGATCAGGACGCAGCTCTCCGTGGGTATCGTGGCCGTGGTCTCTCAGCTTCTGCTCGTGCGGGCGGACCGGCCCGGGCGCGTGGCGGCCTTCGAGATCATGATATCCACCCCGTCGATCAGGTCGCTCATACGTGACAACAAGACGTTCCGGATCGCCTCCGATATCCAGACGGGTGCCAAGTACGGCATGATCACCCTTGACGCGCATCTCATGGCCCTGTACCAGGCCGGGCAAATACGTTACGAGGATCTCATAACGAAATCCCAGGACCCGGATTCCGTGGTCCAGAAGCTGCAGGAACAGAGCGGCGGCAAGAAGAAATAGGCGGAGCTGCATGGCGGAAGAAGGCATGGCGGAGGAGATGGCGCAGGAGTCGGGGATGGAAGAGATCACCGATCCCCTGCTGATGCTCGTCGGAGAACAGGGGATACTCGATGAATCCCAGCTCGGGCATGTCTGGCAGGAACACGAGCAAGGCGGCAAGCCGGTTCGCAACCTGCTCGTGGACATGGGCCTGTTGCAGGAGGACCAGATCCTGGAGATCGTGGCCAGCTACCTCGGAACGACTGTTGTCAACCTGCCCGCTACGGATATCACGCCCGAGGTTGTCCACACCGTCCCCGCCAGCGTGGCCCGGATGTACAACATAGTTCCGGTGTCGGTGATGGGTGGCGCCGTCACGCTTGCCGTGTTCGATCTTATCAGCCCGCAGGTGATGGACGAACTCATGTTCGTGCTGACGTGCGACGTGTCCTTCGTGCTCGCACGCGAAGATGACGTGATGAATTTCATCCACCAATTCTACGGGGACGACAGCGACGCCGTGAAGGACATGCTCGCGGACCTGGAAGCGAAGATAGATGAAGCGGGCGACACGCTGATGTTCGCGGATGATGACGACGACAAGGGCCTGGAGGAAGTTGCCGGCTCCACCCCTGTCATCAAGTTCGTGAACCTGGTGCTGTACCAGGCTGTGAACGATCGCGCGTCCGACATACACTTCGAGCCGTTCGAGAAGGAGTTCAAGATCAGGTACCGTGTCGACGGGGCGCTGTACGAGATGGCGCCGCCCCCGAGACGGCTCGCGCTTCCGCTCATCTCGCGTGTCAAGGTCATGTCGGGTCTCAATATCGCGGAGCGCAGGATTCCGCAGGACGGCCGCATCCAGCTCTCCGTCGGAGGGCGTATCATCGACCTGCGTGTCTCGACTCTTCCGACCCAGTTCGGAGAGAGCGTGGTTCTGCGTGTGCTGGACAGGAGCGTTGTTTCCCTGGAGGTGGAAAACCTCGGGATGCCGGAGGACGTTTACCAGAGCTATATTACCGATATCGAGAAGCCGAACGGCATCATCATAGTCACGGGGCCGACGGGCTCGGGCAAAACCACTACCCTGTACTCCGGGCTGCGCCGCATCAACACGATCGAACGCAAGCTGCTCACGGCCGAGGAGCCCGTGGAATATGACATCGAGGGCATCATCCAGGTTCCCATCAACGACGCCGTGGGGAACACCTTCGCCAATATTCTCAGGGCCTTTCTTCGACAGGACCCCGACGTGATGATGGTCGGCGAAATCCGCGATCTCGCGACGGCGGAAATCGCCATCCAGGCGTCGCTCACGGGCCACCTGGTTTTCAGCACGCTTCACACGAACGACGCGGCCGGCGCTATTACGCGCCTGATCGACATGGACGTTGAGCCATACCTGGTCTCGTCTACCCTTGAGGCGGTGCTGGGCCAGCGGCTTGTCAGGACCGTATGCGACAGGTGCAAAATATCGTACCGGCCGGACGACGAGATCCTGGAGAATATCGGGCTGACGCGGGAGCAGGCGGGCGACCGGGAGTTCTGCTATGGGCGGGGCTGCTCCTACTGCAGCGAGAAAGGCTATTTCGGGCGGAAAGGCATCTACGAGTACCTGCCCGTGACGGATCCCATAAAGGTTATGATAAACGAGCGGCAGCCCACGCTGATCATCAGGGAAAAGGCAGTCGAGCTCGGAATGCGGACGCTCCGGGACGACGGGATCCGCAACGTTCTCGACGGCTACACCACAATCGAGGAAGTGCTGAAGTATACGTAGGTTGCGCGAACCGTTCCCCGTCCCCGTCCTCGTCCTCGTCCTTTGTTCTCGTCCTCGATGTCCCAGAGCTGTAGGACTTGAGCACGAGGACGAGGAGGACGATGTGACTGTGGAGATCGAGATACGATGATGGAAACAGCTAACAGCTCCACCTTCACGATCTATCGCAGGTTTGTGGCCTACATCAAGCCGTACCGGTTGCGTCTCGCGGTCGGTGTGCTTGCGGGGGTCGTGAGCGGCGGCAGCATCTACGGGGTGTTCCAGGCCACGGAAAACGTGTTCGTGCCGTGGGAGCCACCCGTTCCCGCCGAGGAGCGCTCCGCGTCCCAGGCCTCGGAGGATGAAGCCGGCGTTGCCGACCGGCTCGCGGAGAAGGTGGGAATCGAGACGACGACCGCGGACGGGCGCATGACGTGGCAGTTCATGATGCTCAGCGTGATCGCGATCCCGCTGTTGATGCTGCTTCGGGCCCTGATGATATACATCAATCGCTTGTGCATGCGCTGGATCGGAGCTCGTGTTGTCCGCGACCTGCGCGACGATCTGTTCCGCAGTCTCCAGGCGCAATCCCTGAAGTTTTTCGGCAAGTGCGACATCGGCCAGTTGATCAGCAAGTGTACGAACGATACCACGGTTGTGGACCACGTGGTGTCCGCGACGATTGCGGCCGTTACAATATCGCCGATCGAAATACTGGTCGCGACGGTGTTCGTAATTGTCCAGGCAGTGAGACACGGCATGCTCGCATTGCTGGCCGGGGTAATCGTTGTCTTCCCCCTCTGCATAATCCCGATAGTCGTGCTCGGACGGCTCGTGAAGCGGCACACCCGCCGGGCCTTGGGCCGGATATCCGATCTTGTTTCGCGAATGCACGAGAATTTCACGGGTGTCAGGATAGTCAAGGCGTTCAACATGGAAGAGCACGAGACGAAGCGGTTCATCGAGATCAACGAGAACTACTTCCATGCAGTGGTCAGGGCGCTCAAGGCCGAGCTCCTCATGACGCCGATGATGGAAGCCGTGGCGGTGGTGCTGGGAATCGCCTTCCTGGTGGTCTGCTACGCCAGGGGGATAAGGTTTTCCCAGATAGCGCCGATAGGGTTCGCCGCGATCTTCGTCTATCGCCCCCTGAAACACGTTGCCCAGATCAACGCGAACCTGCAGAGAGGCAGTGCCGCGCTGCAGAGGATATTCGAGATCATCGATACGGACACCAGTATCGAGGAGAGGGCCGATGCCGTTCCGGTTGAGGGCTTCACGGGGAGCATTGTCTTCGATCACGTGGACTTCAGCTACGACGAGAACGGGACGTGCGTCGTCCGGGATGTCTCGTTAGAGCTCCGCGCCGGCTCGATCGTCGCGCTGGTGGGCGAAACCGGGTCGGGCAAGACGACGATTGCCAATCTACTTGCACGCTTCTACGACCCGACGGAAGGCCGGATCACCATGGACGGCAGAGACCTGCGCGACATAGAGATAGCTTCGCTGCGCCGCCTGGTCGGTGTTGTGACGCAGGAGACGATCCTGTTCAACGACACGGTGGCCAACAACATTTCCTACGGCGCGGGTGACGCGACACGGGAGCAGATCGAGGGAGCGGCGAAGAAAGCCAACGCTCACGAGTTCATCGTTGCCGATCCCGCCGGTTACGAACGCGTTGTCGGGGAGAAGGGATTCGTGCTCAGCGGCGGCGAACGGCAGCGGGTGGCCATAGCCAGGGCCATTCTCAGGAATCCGCCCATCCTGGTGCTGGATGAAGCCACCAGCGCGCTGGATACGGTGACGGAACGGCTCGTGCAGGAGGCGATCGTCCACGCGATGGAGGGCCGAACCGTCTTTGCGATCGCCCATCGCCTGAGCACCGTGAAACATGCCGACATGATCCTGCTGGTGGATCAGGGGAAGATAGTGGAGAGAGGGACTCACGACGAGCTGTACGCGGCAGGGGGACGCTACAGGAAGTTGTGCGATATGCAGTTGGGGTAGGGGTGGAAGAGTGTGTGGGTGTGTGAGTGTGTGAGTGTGTGAGTGTGTGAGTGTGTGCGGGATTGGTGATGAGATGAAATCATATAGAAAAGAGCTGTGGTTCAATATCAAGCGCAGGCGCGAGTTCATCAACATCACGCCCGAGGTCGAGGAATGCCTCGCCGAAAGCGGCATCACCGAGGGACTGGTGCTGGTGAACGCGATGCACATAACCGCGTCGGTATTTATCAACGATGACGAGAGTGGACTCCACGGTGATTTCGAGAAGTGGCTGGAGAAGCTGGCGCCGGAGAAGCCGTACTCGCAATACGCTCACAATGGATACGAAGACAATGCGGACGCGCACCTGAAACGTACGATCATGGGCCGGGAAGTGATGGTTGCCGTCACGGGCGGCAGCCTGGACTTCGGCCCATGGGAACGCATCTTCTACGGCGAGTTCGACGGTAAGAGGAAGAAGAGGGTGTTGGTTAAGATTATTGGGGAGTGAATGGTGAATGGTGAATGGTGGCGGAGGGCGAACTGCTAACATGAAAACAAAGTTTACTGTCAACCTGACGGTACTTCTGCTGGGTCTGGTCGCAGGCGGCCTCGCCGGCTGGTACCTGGCAGGGAGGGGCGGCGAGGAGGCCGGGCACGGCGAATCCGGCCCCGAATACCAAACGTCCGCCTTCGCCCAGAAGTCACGGCGTGACAAGCCGAACGCCCTGCTTCGCTCGGAAGCCGCGGCGGGACAGTCTGAACCCCGAACAGCGAACACCGAACACGAACCCGACGCCGACTCCATCGACTCCTATATCATGTGGACTCCGCGGGAGAACGTAGCAAAGGCGCTCCGTTCCGCCATGCGCACGCCGATCGGACGGCGCTGCAAGCCGTTGGACGACCTGGCGATGTCGATTTCTCCCGCCGACGCGGCCTACGCGATCGGCGTTGCGGAGAAGTTCGCGCGCAAGGACTACAGGAACTACTTCATCAGGAAGCTTCTGCCGAAGCTCGCCAAGAGAGATCCCCACGGCGCCCTGGCGTACGTTGATTCCGTTGCAAACGCGAACGAGCGGACCTGGCTCACCCGACAGATCGTTGAAGCGTGGGCCGATGTGGACTCGGCCGCGGCCGCGGAATGGGTGCAGGACCTGCCCGCCGGGCAGCTTCGCAACCAATGCCTGGCCGCTGCGGTATCCGGCCTCGCGGTGGACGATCCGCGGGCCGCGGTAGAGCTGGCACAGACGATTCCTGCCGGCTGGAACAGGGACTCGGCGTTGGAAACGGCGGCCTCGAAATGGGCTGCGGTGAACCCGAAGGCCGCCCTATCCTGGGCCGAGGACCTGACGGACGGTCAGACCAAGCGCAAGGCCATGGCCTCCGTCATCGCCAAGTGGGCCGAGGCGGATCCGTCCGCCGCCGCTGCCTACGTGACCGCGCTGAAGACGGGTCCGCAACGGAGCGAGATGCTGGCTTCCGTGGCGAGGTCGTGGTTCAATGCCGATCCGGATACCGCCATCGAGTGGGTATGGGGTTTGCAGGACGACCCGTCGATCACCCGGGCCATGCAGAGCATTATATCCTCGCTTGCCTACTCGGATCCGAAGCGCGCGGTTGAGATGCTGGACAAGGTCCCGGCCGGTTCCGCCAGGAACAGCACTATCAGCCGGATCGCGTCTTCGTGGGCGCAGAGTGATCCGAAAGCGGCGATAGCGTGGGTGCGGTCGCTGCCCGACACGATTCCCAAGCTCAAGGCGATGCAGCAGATGACCTGGTCCCTGTCGTACATCGATACCGACTTGGCGATGGAGTTCATATCCTCGCTGCCCGAGGGGCGGATGCGGAATGACGGCATGCGCCAGCTTGCCTCCCGGATGGCAGGGTGGGATATCGGCGAAGCCCTGAAGCTTCTCAAGCAGCTTCCCGACGGCCAGGCGAAGCAGAGCACGCTGAGCTCCATATCGTACCAGTGGGCCCAGTACGATCCCGAGGGCGCCGCGGCGTATGCGGCCGGGCTTCCCGAGGGCAGCACCAGGCAGAACCTGCTCAACAGGATCGCCGATTCGTGGTCGAAGCGCAACGCGCCCGATACGCTGGCATGGGCGGCAAAGCTCAGCGATGCCGAGCGGCAGTCGGTGATTCCGCGGATCGTTGGGGCATGGGCCGGCGCCTCGCCTGTGAAGGCGGCCGAGTACGTCGCCGGCCTGGAAGGCGGCGAGATGCAGGAGAAGGCCGCGCTCTCCGTTGTGCAGCAGTGGTCGTATGTCGACCCCGTGGGCGCCGCAACATGGGCGCAGGACTTCCCTGAAGGGGAGCTCCGCGAGAAGGCGATGAGGTCCGTTGTATCGTCCTGGACGAGGTACGACCTGGAAAGCGTGGCAGGCTGGATAGAGAAGCTCTCGGAGGGACGCTCACGCGACGTTGCCGTGGAAACGTTCGCATCTTCGCTGGTGCAGTTCGACACGGATGCCGCCATAGAATGGGCGCAAACCATATCGGCCGACGATGTGCGGAACCGGAGCCTCAGCTCGATCGCATCTTCGTGGATGCGGTACGATGCCGACGCCGCCAAGGCCTGGATAGATAAGTCGGGCCTGCCCGACGAGATGAAGGAACGTTTGAGGAAACAGGGCACTGCCACCGACTTCAGAACGCGATCGTTCAGTCGGATGATCCGGTAGTACCTCAGGCATTCGTGCCTGAGGTTCTGGTATGTCGGCAGGACGCCGCAGGCAGGAATGCCCGCGGCACTGTTTGGATGAGCGATGGTACCTCGGGCATTCTTGCCTGAGGTTCTGGGACGTCGGCAGGACGCCGCAGGCAGGAATGCCCGCGGCACTTGGGTATGCCTCTGAAGACAAGCGACTTCGACTACGAACTCCCGCCGGAACTGATCGCGCAGCAACCGCTTCCCGAGCGAGATGCCTCGCGGATGATGATCGTCCACAGGCACGCCGGGACTGTTGAGCACGGGCGATTCTCCGACCTTCCCGGCCTGCTCAAAGCAGGAGACCTGCTCGTCCTGAACGACACGCGAGTGATCCCCGCCCGGCTGTTCGGCATCAGGAAAGGCACGGGGGGGAAAGTCGAGTTGCTGTTGGTGGAAAGAGAGGAGAGGGGTCAGGGTTCGGGGTTCGGGGTTCAGGAAAGAGGTGGGACTCGTGGCGAACATCCAACATCGAAGGAAGAAACCTGGATTGCGCTTTGCAGGGCCGGATGGAAGCCGAGGGAAGGGATACGGCTCGAGTTGGCGGATGGGCGGATCGACGGGGTGATCGTTGGAGTGGGCGAGGAGGGTGAGGTCACGGTCGAGTTGTCGGCCGAGGGCGCCCTGATGGATGTTCTCGATGAGCACGGATTCACGCCGTTGCCTCCGTATATCAGGCGGGAAAGGGCAACAGTCGAGGGTCGAGGGGGAGAGGACCGGGAGCGGTATCAGACGGTATACGCGCGGGAGCCCGGGGCGGTGGCGGCGCCGACAGCCGGCTTGCACTTCACGGACGATGTATTTGAGAGGCTGGCCGCGCGAGGAGTAGGGAAGACCACGGTGACGCTGCACGTTGGGCCGGGGACCTTTCGCCCTGTTAAAACCGAAACGGTCGCGGAACACACCATGGAGGAAGAACGCTACAGCGTTAGCGACGAGGCGGCACGCGCAATCAACGCCACCATGCTGCACGGTGGCCGCTTAGTTGCCGTTGGCAGTACATGTGCTCGGACTTTGGAAAGTGTGATCGGGAGCGATGGTAGGATCGCCGCCGGTCGCGGACGGAGCTCGTTGTTCATTCACCCGCCTTACGACTTTTGCGTGGTGGATGTCATGTTGACGAATTTCCATCTTCCGAAGTCAACGCTGATCATGATGGTGAGCGCGTTCGCGGGTGTTGAACTTGTGCGCCATGCATACGAGGAAGCGGTCAGGCAGAAGTACCGTTTCTACAGCTACGGCGATTGTATGCTGATTCTGTAGGACGCCGCAGGCAGGAATGCCCGCGGCACTGTGGGTGCGGATCAAGTACCTCAGGCATTCCTGCCTGAGGTTCTGCTGATTCGTACACGTACACAAGATGTTGCCCCGCTGTTCAATGTATGAACGCTGGCCGCCTTGAGCGGCCGCGCACCATAAATCGGTTTCCGCTGTTTTGTGCTGCAAAACAAGGGGATTCGCGGCTGTTGCGGCTGATATGGTGGCGGGACGCTGAAGCTTGGCACACATAGTGCTTTTATAACCGTGGAGAACGGATCCACGAAATTGACTCCGGGCTGAAACTGTAGAGTTGCGAGACGACGCCGACGGTCGATAGGACCGGGTAAGGTGTCGTTCTTGAACAGTGAACGACAAGTGGCACTCCGGGTTGCGGAATGGGGAGTGTGTGTTGTTTGCGGGGGCCTTTGGGGACTACGAAGAACGGAGGGGGCCTTCAAAAAGGTCAAAAAAGCCTTGACCGGGCGACGGGTTGAGTGTACTGAATAGCTGAAAGGTGTTGTTCCGGGCCCAAAGATAAAGGCCATGGTTAAACGTAACGTGGGGAGGTAGTAGATGAAGAAGGTAAAAGGTTTCACTCTGATCGAGCTGCTGGTGGTTATAGCGATCATCGGTATCCTTGCCGGTATGCTCTTGCCTGCCATCGCTGCTGCCCGTGAAAAGGCACGTAGAACGAGCTGCATGAGCAACCTGTCTCAGTTCGGCAAGGCGCTTGCGATGTACTCGATGGACAACGACGAGGCGTATCCAACCAACGGGCTGTACCAGCTCAAGGCGTACGCCGACAACGTGAAGCTCTTCAAGTGCAAGAGCGATGCCAGGAACATCGGCAGCGTCGATAGCGTGGATGATGAGAATGACGGGAGCGGTACTGATATCGAGAACCATGCCGAGGCCTGCAGCTACACAATGATGATCGAGAGCACGAACAATGTGGCGATCACGGCGGCTTCGAAATCGACTATGCTGGTCGCGGCCGACAAGAACGGCGGCAGCACGGATGCCGATGGGGTCATTGGGGTGGCGGATACCGAGTATAGTGTTGATTTTGGCGCCAACCACCAGGGCGACGGGGGCAACTGCCTGTACGTTGACGGCTCGGTGGTTTGGATCAACCGGACGAAGTATGACTCCGATCCGGACGAGGTGATGGGTGGTTCAGATCCAGCGTCCGGCCTGCTGAAATAGGGTTGCCGAATAGAGAAGAGAAGAACCGGGAGCGATTATTCGCTCCCGGTTTTTTTTGTGCCGGGCGCGGTTCTGGGATAAGCTTCTGGCGTAGAACGACGTTCCAACGCCGTTCAGTGCGAGGTGGGAGCGGATGCGCGGCCTTGGAAGACCGCGCTACGGGGGAGGGATTGTAGAACGGGCTTCCAAGCCCGTTTGGTGCGTGGTTGGAACGGATGCGCTGCCTTGCCGCCTTCGCTGAGAAGCTACGGCGCGCCAAGGGAAGACCGCGCTACGTAACTGGACACTATGTCGTCAGTCGCCAAAGTAATCGTCGATGTTGCGGTCGGGCGTGAGTTCGACTACGCGATACCGGCCGACATGGCGTCGCGCGTGGCGGTCGGGAGCCGCGTTGTGGTGCCGTTCGGCAAACGGCGCGTCAATGGCTACGTGGTGGAAGTCTGCGGCGAGAGCGAGGTGCCGGGGCTCAAGGAGATCGCGTCTCTCTTGGACGACCAGCCGTTTATCAGCGAGAAGCTCCTGGAGCTCGCACGATGGATGGCGGAATACTATTACGCACCGGTGGAGGCCGCCATACGTACAGTGCTGCCCGGAGCCGTCAGGCGGAAGGGCAAAGGGTTCAGGAAGAGGCTGTTCGTCTCGCTCGCTGACGCACCCGATACGAACAGTCCAGGGTTCAGGGTTCAGTGTTCAGTGGGAGAGCGGAAATCAACGCCCAATACCCAACGCCCAACGTCCAACGCCCAAGTCGGAGTCTTGGAGAGCGGCGGGCCTCCGCCGCACGCGGCAAATGCGGTCGAGGCTGACCGCGCTCCAGGGGCTGTGTCGGTCCCGCCGCGTCCGAAGCTGACGGAGAAGCAGAAGGCAGTGGTGGAACTGTTGGAGAATAAAGGCGGGGCGTTTCTGCACGAGCTGACGGCCGAGCTCGGGATAACGGCGGCGCCCGTAAAGGCCCTGGAGAAGAAGAGCCTGGTACACATCGAGTCCGTATCGGCACTTCGGGACCCGCTGGCGAAGAAGAACATACTGCGCACGCAGCATTTGACGCTCATGCCCGAACAGGAGGAGGCGGTTAGGCAGATAAAGGAGAGTGTGGCGGATTTTGATGATCATTCTCATCCTCGTCCTTCGTCCTCGTCCTCGGACACCCCGGAGAACGGTAGGATTCGAGAACGAGGACGAGAACGAGAACGGGGACGAGAACGAGGACGAGAACGAGGACGAAAGACGAGGACGACTGGGCAAGCTGCGCCACACGTGGTTCTACTCCACGGGGTGACGGGGAGCGGGAAGACAGAGGTATACCTGCAGGCGATCGACCACGTGCTGGGGATGGGGCGGGGTGCGATCGTGCTCGTCCCCGAGATATCGCTGACTCCGCAGACGGTCGAACGGTTCGTTGCACGGTTCGGCGAGAAGATCGCCGTGCTGCACAGTCACCTGTCGGAAGGCGAACGGCACGACGAGTGGCACAGGATCCGCGACGGCAAGGCGCGGATAGTGATCGGCGCGCGTTCCGCGGTCTTCGCGCCCGTGGCGAAGCTGGGAATTATCGTCGTGGACGAGGAACACGAGCCGAGCTACAAGCAGGAGGACGCGCCGCGCTACAACGCGCGGGATGTTGCGGTGATGCGGGGCAAGATGGAAGGCTGCGCCGTCGTGCTCGGGTCCGCAACCCCGGCACTCGAGTCCTGGCACAACGCGCGTACAGGCAAGTACCGGCTCGCCGAGCTGCCGCGGCGGGCCGATGACAGGAAGATGCCGCACGTGCGGGTGGTGGATATGCGCCTGGAGGCGGAGGCCACGGGCCGCGTCAGCGCGCTGTCCAGGGACCTGGTCGAAGCGATCCGCAGCCGGCTGGACAGGGCCGAGCAGGTTATGCTCTTTCTGAACAGGCGGGGGTTCGCCACGTCGCTGATCTGCCGGCAATGTGGCTACGTTGCGGGGTGCGACGATTGCAGCGTATCCTATACCTACCACCGTGGCAGGCCGGATGCGGTCGAGGCCGACCGCTCTCCAGGGCTTTGGAGCGCGGCGGGCCCCCGCCGCATGGCTGCCGACG
>Ga0272442_10004964_pt1 | contig 17964 bp, 13 predicted proteins | sample SSMForm2O_FD_200262 | JGI IMG/M metagenome (GOLD analysis project Ga0272442, IMG submission 200262) | Marine sediment archaeal communities from Little Sippewissett salt marsh, Falmouth, MA, United States - SSM-Form-2O | ecosystem: Environmental > Aquatic > Marine > Wetlands > Sediment ... | reverse complement strand
TAATTTGACAATATATAATTATTACAATAATGTATCCTCTAATAAAGCTGTAACTCAAGCTTATGGTATAATTAATACATCATTCTTACCTCATGGCGCATACACATTAACAATATATGCTGAAGACTTTGGTGAGGACGGTGTTCCTAGTAGCGATGATAATGTTGCTCAACCAGTAAGTTATTCTGTATATATTACTAATATTGCACCAACAATAACTCAAAGTTCAACACAAAATATAACAATGCAAGAAAATTCATCAACAACAATTAATGCGATTGTATATGATGCAAATAATGATACTTTGAGTACAAAATGGTATTTTGATGATGTATTTAATACATCATTAAGTTCAAATTTGAATGATAATTTAACATTTGTTTACAACACAACACTAACAAGTCAAGGTAATCACACTATAAGATTAGAATTAGATGATGGTACTGATTCATTTAATTATACTTGGAATATTGAAGTTCTTAATGTTAATATTGCGCCTGAAGTAAGTTCAGTACATATAAGTCCATCAACACCAAGATCTAATGAGTCATTAACATGCGAATATAATTATTATGATTTTGATAGTGATGCTGAAGATACTAATTTAACATCAATAAGATGGTATAATAATAGTGTATTAACAATTTATACTAATAAAACAATAGATTCATCAATTACAACAGATAATGAAACATGGAAGTGTTCAGTAAGTGTATCTGATGGTGATTTGTCAAGTGCATTTGAGAACTCAACAGCTGTATCCATTGGAACAAGCGCGCCAGCAATATCTTATATTGTTGATGATAGTGATAATGCGAATCAAGCAATTATTGCAGACTATGATCAAGATAATTATATTAATATTAGTATTTATTGGGATGATATTGATCCAAATGAAAAAGTAAGAGTATTTATTTGTAATGCGTCAAGCATTGATAATACTACGGGTTGCTCTGAAGATTATAATGTTACATGTTTGAACTGTAATAATGGTAATTATAGTACATCTAGCCCTATAAGATATACTCACAAAGTAGAATATACTGAATCAAGTCCTTTAACATATTATGTTAAACTATGTGATGATTCTGGTAAGTGTTCATCAACAGAAAGCGATAGTTATTACATTACTCATAGGCCTTATATAACATCATCAACAGGCTCAGTATCAATCGCAGAAAATCAAAGCACAATATTTAGTATTAATTTGTCTGACTTTGATACAAATAATGTTAATGTAAGTTGGTATGTAAATGATGAATTAAAACAATCAACACTGAAAGCTATAACATCTCAAATAATTTCAAGTGATAGTTATACATATAATGCTGGTTTTGATGAACTAAGAAATAATACTGTGAAAGTAATATTGAGAGATAGTGACAATAATAATTACACTAAAGAATTTACACTAAATATATCTAATGTGAATAGACAACCTTTCTTTAATTTAACGGCTGATCAAAAGTTATATGTATTAGTCCCAGGACAATTAGATTTAAGTGCAACAGACCTTGATAATGAAAATTCATTATCAAATGATGATAATAATTTAACTTATACTGAGGATTCACCTAAGTTCACAATTGATCCTAATACTGGTTTGATTAATTATACTGCAAGTAAATCAGATATTGGTAGTTATGCATTTAATGTGACTGTGTTTGATGGTCAATATCTTGTTACTGCGCCAGTTACTATCAATATTAGTGTTGACTATTATGCAAATATAACAACAGAGTATGATATTTATTCACCATTTGTTGATGTTGATATTAGTGGTCAGTCAACTGATCTAGGTATAATTGAAGTAAGAATATTAGATTCATTTAATAATATTAAGTTTGCAGAAAATCAAACTTTAGATAGTGTAGGTAAATTTAGTACAACTTATAATTTGGGTGCTGCATTAAATGGTACTTATACTCTGCAGATGATTAATCATAATTTAAGTAGATTAAATCGGAATTCAACATTTACTGTATTAAGCCCTTATGTATTTAATGGTAAGATCTTTAATGATGATGCTTTATTACAACCTTCATTTATTGACGTTTATGATGTTGATGCTCAATCTCAATTATCAAGTTACGAAAATAATTATAATTTCGCATTATCTTATGGTAAGAAATATGATGTAATTGTAACGCCTAAAGAATTAGCTAATTTTGCTAAGTTTGTATTTAGATTTATTGTAAATCAAGGCGATAAAACTGATGTTTTGGGATTAGAACAATATGATAATGTTTCAAAGCCAGGTATAACAATTATACCTAATGGTGATACTAGTTATGAAAATGCAACATTAAATTGGACTCAAAATAAAGATTTAACATTCTATCACTTATTTTCATTTAATCCTTTGATTGATAGTTATGAATATGCTGATGTTAATATAACATTAGATGTTCCTACAACTTATAGAGACAGAGTGTATAAATGTGATAATTGGAGCTTCTTTAATGCTACTTGTTTAGATAATAATTGGAAGATAATTTTAACTCCTGAAATTGGTGCAACAGAACTAGGATTTAGGTTTACTAAAGGTGATCCAGGTTTTGGTATTGGTCCTGATCCAAATATATTCTGCGGTAATGCGATTTGTGATTTTGGTGAGGATTGTGAAACATGTTCCAATGATTGTGGCGAATGTCCAGTTGAACCAACACCTGAAGAATTATCTTCAAGAGGCAATACTGGAGTTTTCAATATTAGTACAGATCAAAAAATAAATCTGAGTGATGTTCCTGTTGTTGAACCTGAAATTGAAATTCAAGAAATTAAATTTGAAGAAACGTTAATCAGAGCAGGTCAAGAAACGATTTTAACACTGGACTTTAATAATTTTGGTGGTGCAAAAGATAATGTTTTGGTTGCTGTTACTATAAATATAGATGAAGATATTAGTGAGAACCTTATATATACCAATAATAGATTTGGTTATAGTACAGATATTGTTGGTTTTGAACCTTTGGATCAAAATATTCCAAAACAATTATACTATTATGGTTATATTCCAAGGATTGAAGCAAACTCAGTTTATTCAACTGATGTTAATCTTTATATTCCATATGCCAATAATGCTGATATGGATATTGTTGTAATAGATGACTCAAAAATAATTGCTCAAAAGTCAGTTACTTATGATGTTGAGAATATTGATCATGGTCTTTACTACAATACGCAAAATGATTATTATGAGTTATATATAGAATTTGATTCAAAATATACTGTTGAAAAGAATGGAACAACAAGAACTGTTGAATGTGATGAGTATGATCTTGAGCTTAATGTTAATGATGGTAAATCCACATTATTTGCAGATACTGTTATTGCAAAACCAACAAAGATAAACGATAGATTATTATTCTATCAAGCATTTGATTTACATCCTAATTTGAGGAAAGGTATCTTTGATGTTTATGTTATGTGTGATGATCTTGTTGTAGACCGACATGCTTTTAAATTAGAATGATTATAATTATAAAGAGGTGAGATAATATGTATTTTTTCGGTATTGATGTACCCTTAATTGAGGTAGTATTCATTATATCAGTATTTAATAGTATTATATTAATAGTTTCATACTTTTTATTGAAGAAAATCAAGAGTATAGAAGATGAAATGTTATCAATGTCAAACAAATTATCTAAAATAGAAGAAACCGAATTATCTATGGTTAAAGAATTGAGTACTAGAAATAATAAAAGCGCAAATAAAAAGGTTGTTGTAGCAAAACCTAAGAACAATAAAAAGAACAACAAAGAAACACAAAAACAACCAAAAATAAAAGAACTTTAATTTTTATTTATTACTTGTTAGTTGCAAAGAAAGTTTATATAGTTACAGCATAATCAATATTTAATATAGATAAATTTTTTATTAATGACATCAACTTCAATATATCGACGAGAAAAATTTCACATTAATCAAATCATAATAAAAAGAATATGAAGTAGCTTTTTGGGGGAAAAGCTGTTTTGTGTATTAGGGGCGATTTCTTATTAGTTAGAAAGAGTTTGTAGTTTATAAACTTTTCGTAACGACAAAAAAACATTTAAGGGCTGTTGTTTTTATCGGAACAAAAAGGGTTATGACACAAGGAGGGGTTAAACAAAAATGGACTTTATTATTGAAAGTGCAAATAATAATGCAAACAATTTTGCAGACCTTAGTAACACTGCAGTGGGTCATGCAAATATTAAAGTAATTGGTAGTGGTGGTGCTGGATGTAATGTTGTAACATGGCTTTACAAAAAAGGCATCCAAGGTGCAGACATTGTGGCATGTAACACAGACTATCAACATCTAAAAATAAGTGAGGCAGACAAAAAGATTCTTCTAGGTAGAGATACTAGTAGAGGCTTAGGTGCTGGTGGTTTCCCTAAAGTAGGTAGAGAATCAGCTTCAGAAAGCATGAATGAACTAAAAGAAGTGCTTAAAGGTAGCGATATGGTATTTGTATGTGCTGGTATGGGCGGCGGTACAGGTACAGGTAGTGCTCCAGTTATTGCTGAAGTTGCTAAAAGTACAGGTGCAATCGTAATTGGTGCTGTTACAATGCCATTTAAGATAGAAAGAGCAAGAATTGACAAAGCTGAATATGGTTTGCAAGAACTAAGAAAAGCTTGTGATACTGTAATTGTAATCGATAACAATGTTCTAGTACAAATTGCAGGTGGTTTACCTATTCAACAAGCATTTGCAGTAGCTAATGAATTGATCAGTACAATGATTAAAGGTATTGTAGAAATAATTGCTGTACCAAGTTTAGTTAACTTAGATTTTGCAGATGTAAAAGCAATCATGACAAATGGCGATGTAGCTATTGTTGGTGTTGGTACATCCGATACAAATGCTAGAGTTGAAGAAGCAGTTCAAGGTGCATTGAAAAATCCATTATTAGATATTAGTTATGAAGGTGCAACTGGTGCATTAATCCATGTAACTGGTGGTCCTGATATGACTTTGGATGATGTAAACAATGTAGGTGAACTTGTAACTGAAAGTTTGGATAGTGAAGCTACTGTTATCTGGGGCGCAAGAATAGATGATAATCTAAAAGGTAAATTAATGGTAATGACAATCATTACAGGAGTTAAATCACCTTGGATTCTTGGGAGAATAAATAACCAGAATAAAGCTAAACAACCTGCTGCAAGAGCAATGACTAATGAACTTGGTATCCAAGTTGTTAGATAAAGCTTTTTTTATTTTTTAATTTATTTTTTATTTATTATTTTAATTATTATATGATTTAACAATTTCAGATTAATCTTTCTAGAAATATATTTTTATTGGTTGTTATTCTTATTGCTGATCTTGACTTCTATAATAAAATCCTGCACTTGCAATAGTTTGTGCTTCTTTTACTTTATCAGCATCTTTTTCTTCATCAAGTTGTTCTTCATCTTCATATTCATCATCAACCAATTTTTCGCCTCTTAGAATTCGTGCAATATTATTATCTGAGTTTTGGTCGAGCGTCATCAATAAATAATTAGTGGATTTAAATATATAAACGTTTAGGTTATATTTTATATAAAGTATATACTTTTTTGCGAGAAAATATGGGATTATGCCAAAGTGGATAGATATATCTCAATAGCTTTTTCAAAACCTATATCTTTTCCTACTTTTTTACTTTCTTTTTTCCTTAATTTATTGACTAATAAAGTTGTTTTATATCTTCCAATACCTAATTTATTTTTGTCTTCTTCTGGATCTAATTTTTCAGATTCCAACCATTTTATGTCATCTAATGGTTTACCAAACTGAGAAAAATATAAGAATGTTTTAATTGTATTTTTTAATCCAATATCCTTTTCATGAATTATTGCTTCTTCTATTCTCCAACTATTAATTTCAACAGAATGTATTCTATATGTTAATGTATAACCATAAACTCTAGTCAATCCATCAACAAATTGTTTTGTTCTTCTTTTTACTTTATATCTGTCTTTTTTTTGACAATAAAGATCAATTGCTTTTTTTCTTCCAATATTTTCTTTTGCTTCTCTTGATTCATCTAGTTTAAGATCTTGAAAACATGCTATATTGTGGAAACACTTTCTATAATGAGGTGCAAAAAATTCTTTAAAATTCTGATTAAACAAGCAATATGTTGTATCAACTTTATAATCATGTCCGAAAGCTTCAAGTTTTTGATTTACTTCATTTATTATCTCATCCATAAAATAAATTTGAACAACATTATATTCTTCTGTTCTGCCGGTATCAATTTGAGCTTCTTTTTTAGGACTTTTTTGAAAAAAAGAATTAATATCTAGTTCTTTTGCAATTCTAGAAATTTCATATTCAATTGGTCTATAACCTTGACAGATTTTTTCTAGTGTAAGTTTTGCTTGTCTTTTTTTAATTTCATCAAGTTCTTGTTCATCAATATCCATAACATAAAAACATATGCTTTTAGAATTAAATAGCTTTTGTTTTTAAAATCTGAAATAAAATACTTATTAGAAGATTTATTCTATAATATAACATTTAACAGGTAATTTTTTAGAAGCTCTTTCTAATGCTGTTTTTACAGTGTTTGCTTTTGTTTTGTCATTAAAGCCAACCTTGTATAATTTTTGATTTAGTTTAACTCTTGCTGCAGTTGCAATTGTTTTACCAAATGACATCTTCATTCCTGTACTTAATCTATCTGCACCTGCACCTGCTGCAAGTGGATTTTCTCTAAGAATATGATGAGGAAATACCAATAGCTTGAAGAAATAATTTTCTTTACCAAATGTTCTTTCTAGTAATCTGTTTGCTGTTTGTCTTGCTGCTTCAAGTGCATTATGTCTAATTTGTACTTCGCCTTTTGCAACAAGATACATATGATATTTGAAATCCGCTTTATTATTGCCCATTTCATATCTACTTATAACTATATTTGGTCTTGATCTTACAAAGGATTTTTTTCTGTATTTTGATATCCTTGTATAAGGTCTTTCAAGTCTTCTATAAGCACAATTTTTCCTTAATCTTGCCATATTAGAGCATTGAAAATTTAATGCATTTTTAAAGTTTTCTCTTTATATATAATAAAAAGTTAAGAAATGTATTCTTCAATATATATAATAAAGAAAACAAGAAATAAAATATTTCTTGAGTTTAAATGAATTTAAACAAATAAACAAATTAATTGACAATAACACTAGCCATATGATGATTGTCAATAATCAGCTTAAATTCGCCTGTTTCATCAAATGTGTATGATGTTTTTTGATCTTGTTTTAAGTTGAATGAGAATAAATCTTCTCCTAAAACTATAGTATCATTTTTATTGCTGATAAAAACAACTATATCGCCTTTGTTTATTGTTATTTCTGATGGTTGCATGCCTGCTTCATTTATAATAACAGTATGCTCTATATTGCTAATTTCGGCATTTGATTGTGTTTCTGTAATGTTTGTATTTTCTGTAGTTTTATTTGAACAACCTGTTACTAATACTAAAGCAATGATAAACATAGCAAATAACGCTTTTTTCATTTTTGATTTCCTCCAATATTATCGATTATAAGTATTAAAATGTCTAGATATCACATCTTATTAACTAAAAAGTAGTAACCTTAATTTATAAATTTTGTTGTTGTTCATTACAGTATTATGATAATTGATGGTTCTAAAGGTGGTGGACAGGTATTGAGGACTGCTTTGGCAATGTCTTTACTAACAAATATGCCATTTAAGATCAAGGATATAAGAATAAACAGACCAAATCCTGGATTAAAGCAGCAGCATTTTACTGCTCTTAACCTAATCCAAGAAATCTATGATGTTAATCTAAGCAAATACGAAATAGGTACAAAAGAATTAACTTTTATACCTAAAAATACTAGATTAAAAACAAAGCGAATAAAATGCGATATTCAAACTGCTGGGAGCATTACATTATTATTACAATCAATCCTGCCAGCATTAATGTTTGCTGATGCAAAGCTAATTGTTATTGATATTAAAGGCGGTACTGATGTTGCATTTTCAATGCCGTTTGATTTTCTCAAATATGTTTTTTTACCTCAAATAAATTATCTCACAAAAGATATGAAATTAAAATTAATTAAACGAGGATTTTATCCAAAAGGCAGTGGTGAAATAAATCTGCGAATAAAACCTGATCATATAAATAATCATGATGATTTCAATGATTTTCACAAAGAAATGCTTGAAAAAGAACTCGAATTTAATTATGTTGAACAAGGTAAGATTCAGAACATAACAGGAATATCATTGGCTACCCTGGATCTGCAAAAACGAGAAGTGGCAGAAAGACAAGCACGATCTGCAAGATTATTATTAAAAAATCATGCAAGGGCAAATATAAGAATAGAGTATTGCGATAGTCTTTCAACAGGAAGTTCAGTTGTTTTATTTGCTAAATATTCTACAGGTAATTTTGTTGACATAAGTAAAAAACATCCAATTATTTTAGGTGCAGATGCTTTAGGCAAGCAAAAAGTAAGTGCAGAAGAAGTAGGCAAATCAGCGGCAAATGATATGATTAAATTAATTAAAAGTGAAGCTGTTGTTGATGAATATAGTGCTGATAATATTATTCCTTTTTTGGTAATTGTTGGTGGCAAAATAAAAACAAATAAGATAACAGACCATATCGTAGCGAATGTTTATGTTGTCAATGAGTTTCTAAAAGCACTAAAATCAGAATACTTTATTAATATAGATAGTATTCATAATACTATTTCATTAGAAAAGAAAAAAAATGAAAAATAAAAAGGCTCAGATCGGATTTTTTATATTGATTGGATTATTTATACTAGTTATGATTATATTTTTTTTAATAATACAATTTTCGGTTTCTTCTAAGATGAAACAAGATATCTTGACACAGCAATCCGCAGAGGTGGATTCTGAACTTGTTGATAGTTATATCGATTCATGTGTGAAAGATGCGCTTCTCCAAGGTTTAATAAAATTAGGAGAGTCCGGAGGTTATATATATGATTATGGAATTGATAGTTCACCAAGTAAGATTACTATGACTATCAATGAAAAAAGTTTTGATGTTTCTTATGGTATTTCTTCATCATCATTGCCTGCACCTTATTATCCTAATTATCAAAGAATAACCCAAAAACAAAATATTACGTGGAGTAATCCTTATCTCTTAGGACAAAATAATCTTAGATCTTTGGATGATATTCAAGATTCACTAGAACATTTTGTTGTTAATTGTACTATTGATTGTGCGAATTTAACTGTCTTTGAACCCGCAGGCATAACTGCAATACCTCAACATGATTTAAATCAATCTTATGTTGATATTACTTTTGGCTATGACGATGTTACTTTGAATATTGATTGGCCTGTGCGTATCATTAGTTCAGTAAATACAACAACAATTGCAGGAAACTATGTTGCAAAACAAAATGTTAGATTTAAATCATTATATGATTTAATAAATGCTGAAATTGAAAAAGAAAGACTATATTTTTCTAATGTGATAGGTGTTAATAAACAACTTGATAGAGATTCTGTTACGCTTGTTAATCTAATCAATCGTGGGGACTATGACTATAACCAATATGATAATGTTTTATTATTTATTGATACTAAATCAACAATCAAAGGTAATCCTTATTTTTTCTATACTGCAGTACCTAATAGATTACCTGCATTGAATTATATTGGAGAAAAAACAACAGCACAATTTTTAAACGACGATGATTATGATTTCATTATTCTGGATAATGAAGAGATAAAATTTAATCTCGATGCAAAAGATCCTGATGATGATTCTAATGTAAGTTCTGATTATGAATTAAAGTTTAAGTATTCTTGCTGTAATGATAATTGTGATGCTGGTATTTTAAATGATTTGAATTTAGATGATAAAGTTGAGTTTCCTTCACCATCAGCTAGTTCAAAACAGTATTGTATTCGAGTTAATGTAAGCGATGAAGCTAATTTATCGGACTATCAGGATGTTAATATTTTAGTTATAACAAATCCCAGGATGTCATTGGCTGATATTTCTTGTGATAGTGATGCTGTTCCAAAAGAATTAAATCCTAACTTTGAAGAATTTAGAGTTTATTCAACAATTCAATCTGATATAGTTACAAAATATGATCTTGATATTACTTGTGGTTCAAAACCATTAAAAACATTTTATAAGCTCGACATGGACGAATCTATATTATCTGTAAAGAATTATATTAAGACCAATTGTAATGCTGCCGGAGATACTCTAACAATAAAAGTAATGCCTGATAATCCACAAGGTGTTAATATTCCTGATGAAACATATAACTTTGAGATTGTAGAATCTTGTTCTTAATAAAACTAAACATTTATATATACTAGATAATATAGATAAATCATGAATTTAAAAGAATTACTAAAGGATAAGCTTAGCAAAAAAGAACTAGAATATCTTAGAACATCCTATGATATTGTAGGAGATATTGCGATTATAGAAATACCTGAAGAACTAGAAAAAAAAGAAAAACTTATTGCAAAAACCTTATTAGATAATGTTAGGACAATACAAACTGTTGTAAAAAAGATAGGGATACACAAAGGTAAATTCAGGTTGCAAGAACATCAAGTTATTGCAGGTAAAAAAACCAAAACAACGCAATTCAGAGAAAATGGCTGTATCTTCAATATAGATATAGACAAAACTTATTTTTCTACACGATCAAGTACAGAACGAATGCGGATTGCAAAACAAGTAAAAGATAATGAAAATGTCCTTGTAATGTTTTCTGGAATTGCACCTTTTCCGTTAGTAATCTCAAAAAACTCAAATGCAAGATATATTTATGGTATTGAATTAAATAAAGAAGCACATGAACTTGCAAAAACAAATCTCAAACTAAACAAAGCAAATAATATTTATCTTATTAATGATGATGCGCACAAAGTAAAGGATTTTTATACATTAATATCAGGTATGAAATCCAGTTTGAATCCTAAACAATTTAGAAATAAATCTGTTGCAATAAAAAAATTTAATTCAAGACCTATAATCGAGATATATCTTGATGAAACTGATCTCAAAAATTTTAGAATAAAAACATTTAATTTAATACGGAACAACGCAGAGTTGGTTTCTGTTCACCAGATGAAATGGACTAATTATGACAAATCTATTAAAGATTATTTAGATAATCTTGAACGAACCTTTAAGGTGATTAAAGATAATGACATTTTTGATAACATCGATATTATTGTGGCTCATCTGCCTAGATTAAAAAATGAAAGTTATGATGAATTTTGTTATCATATGAGACAATTTATCAAGAAATATAAGATTTTCTTCAAAGAAAAAGTATATTTTGAGAATATGCCTTGGGGCTATTTTTCGGATATAAAAAAACAAATGAAATTTATACAAGATTTCAAGTTCAAAAATCTGTGCTATGATGTTGCACACCATCTTATTGGTCTGGCGGATTCTGAAAAAACAATAAACTATTCAAAACATTCAAGGTCAATTCTGAAATTTCTTAAGCAATTAGACTATAAAAAATACAATGTCTATCACCATATAGATAATTGTACAAAACTAAATGATAGTTATCATGATCAGCATAAATTAACAAATAAATTTTTAACAAAAGAATTAACACCATTATATTTTGAATTGCTGACTAAAGGTATTGTTGAAGTGAGCAATGCTGATGAAAATATGCCTGTTGAACTTACTGAATCATTCGAATATCTTAATAAACTAAACAAAAAATATCCTAAAACATTTGATAGGATTGTTATGCCTTTACCAAAAGATGCTGAATTGTTCTTAGGTGATGCTTTGTATGTGTCTAGAAAAGGCACAATAATACATCTTTATCATTTTGATAATATTGATGAAGTAGATGAATTCAAAGAAAAATTGATTAAAATTGCAAAACAAAACAAAAGAAAGATAAAAATTATTGATGTTGTACGATGTGGTGATTATTCACCTAAAGTTCATAGATTTTGCTTTGATATTAAAGTATTATGAAAAAGAAATAATTAAAAATAAAAAAAAGGCTTTATTCGTCGTCGTATAAATTGATTACTTCTTTGTTACTATTATCCAAGTCCATATATAGTTTTTCATGTGCTTTCTTCTTGCCTTTTTTATTTGCTTTTTTTTTAGTTGAAGTCTTTTTTGTTGTTGTCTTTTTCTTTACTGGTTTTTTAGTTGCTGTTTTCTTTTTTTGTGATTTTACTGCTTTTTTCTCTTCAACTTTAGTTGACTTTTTCTCTTCAACTTCAACCTTCTCTGTTAAATCAACTAATTTATCGTCAATACTTTTTTGTTTTGTTTCTGTATCTTCAATTTCTTCAAAGAAAATGTTGCTCAAGAATCTCTTAAATCCGCCTTTTTCTCTAGGTTCTTGTATAGTTAGTGTGGTTTCTTCAATGGCCATGTCTTTAACAAGTTTACTACTTGTTTTTATTTCAACAGGCTTAATTTCTACTTTTGGCGGTTTTACTGAAACATTGTCTATATTGTTCTTATGACCATCCAATTCCTCATAAGAGAATAATTTTTCAAAGAAGCCTTTGTTTCTTTTAGTTTCTGCATCAGAATACGCTACATCTAGTTTAGTAATTTCTAGATTTGCTTTGTAATACTTATATAATGTCTTATTTAATTTTTCAACTTCTTTATTGAACTTAGATTTATCTATTGATGCTCTCTTTAGTGTGGAAATCTCATTATACAAGCCATCTGTAACCGCATCATTTTCTTTAAGGAATTGTTTGAATCTATTAATTATCTTGTCTGTAGTCTTATTAAACATTTCTTTAATTGATTCAGTTATCTTAACAACATTATTAAAGTTTTCTTGTTGGAACTTAACAAATGATTTTTTCGATACTGTGTCATTTGCTACAGTAACTAATTGTGCATTAAGTGTTGTTAAGTGTTTTTTTAGATTGTCATTCTCAATTCGGGATTTAGCTAGTTCATCACTTAGTTGCGAGAATTGTTTTTCTAAAGTTTTAATATTCTTTGAATACATAACATCAAGTTCACCAAATAAAGCTTTTTCAACTCTTTTTGTCTCTTTATTAAATTCTGTTTTATTTATGTATTCATTATCAAATGTTTTTATTTTTTCATTTACAGTATTTAAGAAAAGATCAATCTCTTTTGACTTATCATCAACTTTCTTTAGGCTATCTTCTTTTTCTTTTTCATAAGCAGTCATTTTCTTTGTGAATTCTTGAACTGCTTTTGTATTGTCTTTTTCTATGCCTTTGAATAGCTTTTTGATTTCTTCAGTGTCCTTAAAACTTGCTTCAAACTTGTTTGCTATCTTTAGTAGATCTTTTTTAATTTCTTCTTGTTTGTTCACTGCATTCTTGAATCGTTCGATCTTTGCACTCTGAACCTTGAGTTTTTGAACATCTACATCATTTTTGTATATTTCATCATTCAGCTTTTTCATTGATGAGTCAAAAGTTTTGATATTAGTATCAATTTCATTTAGTTTTTCAGAAATATCAACAATTTTCTCGTTGATTGTCTTTACAATATCAGAAAAGATTTTTTTGTTTTTTATTGTTGCTTTACTCATGCCTTCTTTGAATTGCATAAGTTCACTAATGTCTTTTTTAACTGCAACAAACGCTTTTTTTACTTGTTTATCAAGTTCGATTATTTTAGATTCCATTCTAAAACCCCCCTTATTTTTGAATATGATTAACCCATTATTACTTTGAAGTAAGGAATATAACCATTGTCCCTCTTTATCTCTAAAAATAACGAAGAATATATAAATATATCTCATTTACATTTTCTATAAAGTAATTTACAATACTTAAATTCATACAACCCAAACTATAGGTTTGAAAACAAGAATGTTTCCAGAACTTAGAAAAAATATTATTGGAATTTTAGAACGAGCAATTAACATTCTCAGTAAAAAAACTAGAGATCTTAATGAGCTCAAAGATTTAAGTAATCACACAATTCATAGTGCATCAATGTATAAAGATCAAGATGCAATACTGATTGCTACTATAATTTATTCATTGTTCAAGGTATATTCTAGAGATGGTAAATTAGATGCTAAATTTAATGCTGAAATTCTTGAGACTCTAGAAGAACTATATATCAATCTAAAACAAACTAATTACTCTGCCTACAATAGAAATATCAAACATCTTACATCAGTGATTAAAAAAATAGATAAAAAATATACTATGTATGTTGGTGAAATCTTTATCAAAGCAAAGATTGTAAAAGGTGCAATGATGTTCAAGCATGGTCTTTCTTTGACTTATGTTGCAGAACTGCTTAATATAAGTAAATGGGATCTAATGTCTTATGTAGGTAAAACTAAATTTACTGATATTAAAGAATCAATAAAGATTCAGGATAGAGTGAAATACTTAAATAAATATATGTAATAATCAAAAATGGCAAATGACAAATTTCAAAAATCAATTGTACTTGATTCAGGTCCTGTAATAAGTCTTACTACAAGTAATTTATTGAATCTTCTAGATATATATACCAAAAAATATGGTTTTGAATTTATCATAACGCCTTTTGTAAAAAATGAACTTGTTGATGAACCTTTAACAACAAAGAGATTTGAATATGAAGCTTTGCTTGTTATGAATGAAATTAAAAAGAAAAATCTTACGATTGCAAAACAAACAAAAGAATTATCCAATAAAACTAAAGAATTATTACATATTGCAAACTCCATAATATTAGTCAATGGTAATCCTATATCGATTATACATTCAGCTGAAATTGAAGTGATTGCATATTGTTTACTAAATAAAATTGGATTAGTATGTATTGATGAGCGTAGTATGAGATTATTGATAGAGGATGCAGATCTATTAGCTAAGATAATCGGAAAAAGATTACATAAAAAAACATCAATAGATAAAGCAAAAGCCGAACAATTTAAAGAGATAACAAAAGATATTAAGATTATAAGATCGTCTGAATTAGTGATTAAAGCATTCGAACATAAATTATTAGATCTAGATATTAATGTTAAAAAATCAGAAATACTTAAAGCAATGCTTTGGAGCCTCAAATTGCATGGCTGTACAATCTCAGAAAAAGAGATTAATCAAATAATCAAAGCATAATTTCTTTCTGTTTATAAATAGCCGAAACATTTTAAAATGGATTGTTTTTCTTAAATTGCAAGGGTTAAAAAAAGTACTACTTATTAAATATAAAAAGATAGATTAACAAAAATAGTAAGGGTGATTAACAATGCCAGTAATAAATTTTGGTTTTACAAAAATAAATGCAAGCAGAGATAAAATTTCAAGCAAAGCAAAGATGAATGTTGACGATTCTATTGCAATAAAAGAGATTTTATCAGATGTTGTGAAATTAGGTAATGATCAAAAAGCAATTAATTTTGTGATGGAATTCAATGCAAACTATAAGCAATCAGATAAAGTTGTAGCTAGCATAAACATATTTAGCAATATAACATTCTTAGAAAAAGCAAAAGTTATTGATGAAATTATGGACAATTGGAAAAAGAAAAAACCAATCAATGCTGAGGTTTTAGCATCAGTACATAATATTGCATTAAGAAAATCATTAGTGCATGCATTATCATTGTCTGATAGTTTAGGATTGGCATCACCGGTTATGTTGCCGAAAATATCTGTAAAACAAGCAACATCTGCACAAAAAAAATAAGAGGATATTTTTATGTCCAATAAAGAAAAAGTAATCAATCTAAAGGTACAAGAAGCATACCAAGAAGATATAAACAAAGGTATTGTCAGGATTGATGCACAGATGCTTAAATCTATAGGTGCTAGACCTGGTGATTATGTAGAAATAGTTGGTCAAAGAAAAACAATTGCAATTGCAGAACGTGCGTATAACGCTGATCTTGGTAAAAATATTGTACGTATGGATGGTATTACCAGAGGTAATGCGCATACAAGTCTAGGAAATTTTATCAACATAAAATTACTGTCTGATGTCAAGTCTGCAAAACGGATTGTTGTAGCACCAGCAAAAAAAGGTTTGATTGTTCAAGCATCACCTGAATTATTCTCTAGAAGTTTGCTGGGTAGACCATTGTCTCAAGGTGATATTATTTCTGTTTCTGCAACAATGAAGCAATCTCCAAGATCATCGGCATCACCATTTCACGAAATATTTGATATTTTAGATGAGGTTAATTTTGGTCTGGGTGAATTAAGATTTGTTGTTGTTTCAACAAATCCAAAAAAAGATTATGTTGTTATAACCAAAGATACAGAAATAGAAGTGAAAAGTGCATATGTCGAAGTTGAAGATGCAGCTTCAGTACCTGATGTTACTTATGAAGATATTGGCGGTATGGATGATGAGGTTCAAAAGATAAGAGAAATGGTTGAATTACCCTTAAGACATCCTGAGTTATTTGAAAGATTAGGTATTGAACCTCCAAAAGGTGTTTTATTGCATGGTCCTCCAGGCACAGGTAAAACATTATTGGCAAAGGCTGTTGCAAATGAGACAAATGCGCATTTTATTACAATCAATGGACCAGAAATCATGTCTAAGTTCTATGGTGAAAGTGAAGCAAACATAAGAAAGATATTTGAAGACGCTGAAAAAAATGCGCCTTCTATAATTTTTATTGATGAGATTGATTCACTAGCTCCAAAAAGAGAAGAATCAAAAGGCGAAGTTGAAAGAAGAGTTGTTGCTCAATTGCTAACTTTACTTGATGGACTAAAATCTAGAGGCAAAGTTATTGTCATTGCAGCAACCAATATTCCAAATGCAATTGATCCTGCTTTACGTAGACCCGGCAGATTTGATCGAGAGATAGAAATAATGCCGCCTGGGAAAAAAGGACGATTTGAAATTCTTAAAATTCATACTAGAAATATGCCATTATCAAAAGATGTTAAGTTAAGTGATATTGCAGACATTACTCATGGTTTTGTTGGTGCTGATCTTGCAGCACTATCCAAAGAAACAGCGATGGTTGTTCTTAGAAGAATATTACCTGATCTTAAATCAAGCAAAAATGACGAACAAAAGGAATTGCCAAAAAAATTATTAGAAAAATTAAAGATTACTCAAAAGGATTTTAGAGAAGCACTTAAAGTTGTTCAACCAAGTGCAATGCGTGAATTTTATGTTGAAATTCCAAATACTAAATGGGATGATATTGGCGGACTTGATGATATCAAACAAAAATTATTAGAAGCTGTTGAGATGCCAATAAAAGAACCTGAATGTTTTGAAAATTTAGGAATAAAACCTCCAAGAGGAGTTTTATTGTATGGTCCTCCAGGCACAGGAAAGACATTATTGGCAAAGGCTGTTGCAAACGAAAGCGAAGCAAACTTTATTTTGGTTAAAGGACCTGAATTATTAACTAAATGGGTTGGTGAATCTGAAAAAGCAGTACGTAAAGTCTTTGAAAAAGCAAGACAAACATCACCTACAATAATCTTCTTTGATGAGATTGATGCAATTGCTGCTGTAAGAGGTGCAGGAATAGATACTAAAGTAACAGAAAGGGTTGTTAATCAGATGCTTACAGAAATGGATGGTCTTGAAGAACTAAATGACGTTATTGTTATTGCAGCAACAAATAGACCAGATATTGTTGATCCTGCTTTGTTAAGACCTGGTAGATTTGATAGAATAATATTGGTTTATCCGCCTGATGAACCTACAAGATTAAGCATATTCAAGGTTCATACAAAATCAATGCCTTTGGCAAATGATGTTGATTTGAACGAATTTTCAAGAAAAACTGAATATTTTGTTGGCGCAGATATTGAAGCTTTGTGTAGAGAAGCAGCAATGTGTGCTTTACGTAAGGATAAATCAGCAAATCAAGTAACTAGAGATGATTTTGAAAAAGCTCTGACACAAGTAAGACCAAGCACAACAAAAGCAATTCAAGAAGCTTATGAACAAGTTAAATCTAAATTTTCATCAGCACAATCTAAGAAGTTTGCAGATGATGCTGCCCGATATTT
>Ga0272442_10004963_pt1 | contig 17964 bp, 15 predicted proteins | sample SSMForm2O_FD_200262 | JGI IMG/M metagenome (GOLD analysis project Ga0272442, IMG submission 200262) | Marine sediment archaeal communities from Little Sippewissett salt marsh, Falmouth, MA, United States - SSM-Form-2O | ecosystem: Environmental > Aquatic > Marine > Wetlands > Sediment ... | reverse complement strand
AAGGAGTCGAAAATATTAATATCTCCGGCGCAGGACACTTAGAATTGCCAGAGACCGACCCAGGAACTTAGCCTTATATGGATTAAATACTAAAAACAAGAATATAGAACACTGAATACAGAATATAGAATGTAAACTTTCACGTTTGTCAGGTAATATTTACGATGAGAGGAGAGTGATACAATGAATAATAAAATGGCAAAAACATTTACGGATCTAATAGTATGGCAAAAAGCACATGCTTTTGTTTTATCTACATATCGTCTTAGTAATTCCTTTCCGCAATCGGAAGTATATGGATTAACGTCACAGTTAAGAAGAGCGGCGGTTTCTATTCCAGCAAATATTGCCGAAGGTTTTAAAAAAAGAAGCGATATTGACACAGCACGATATATGAATATCGCTCAAGGTTCTTTAGAAGAATGTCGTTATTGTTTAATTCTCTCAAATGATTTAGGTTACGCAAATACAGAGCAGTTACACGGCCAACTCGATGAGATAGGAAAGCTCCTGTATGGTTACATAAATGCAATAAGGAAATAACAATGTATCCTAACTCATATATCCTGTTTTCTGCATTTTTTATACTGTATCCTGTATTCTGTATCCTGTATTCTATTTCATGAAAATTGTTCATATTATAACTCGGTTGATTTTAGGTGGGGCGCAGGAAAATACTCTGATTACCTGTAAGCTGCTGGCGCAGAGGGGTCACGATGTCACGCTCATAACCGGCCCGGCTCTCGGCCCGGAGGGAGAACTCTTCGAACATACAAAAAACCAGAGTTATAAGGTGATTGTCATCGACAGGCTACGCAGGGCCATAAATCCATACAACGATACAGTCAGCTACTTTCGAATAAAAAAACATCTGCGGCAATTACGGCCGGATATCGTCCATACCCATTCGGCAAAGGCGGGAATTCTCGGAAGGTTAGCGGCAAATCAACTCAAAACTCAAAACTCAAAACTTAAAATTATACATACAATTCACGGCCTTGCCTTTCACCCCTATCAAAGTCAGTGGCTGAACAAGTTCTATATAGCCGTTGAAAAATATGCCGCCAAGCATACGGATTATTTTATCAGCGTCGCCGACGCAATGACTTCTCAGGCAACCGCAGTTGGTATCGGCCGGCCGGAACAATTCGTCACGGCGTATTCGGCTATCGAGGAAAAGGATTTTTTAGAGCCGATTTCACAGGAGCGAAAAAGTAAATTCCGACAAAAATATGATATCGCCGAAGATGCCGTTGTGCTTGTCACCATAGCCCGGCTGTTCATGCTCAAGGGACATGATTACATAATCGAATCGGCCAAAGAACTTTCGAAACGCTTTGAAAACTGCGTTTGGCTGTTCGTCGGGGATGGAAATCTCGCCGAACAATACAAGCAGCATGTTCGGGAATTCGGACTGGCGGAAAAAATCAGGTTCACCGGACTTTTGCCGCCGGGCGAGATTCCATTAGCTATACAATCATCGGATATCCTCGTACACTGTTCGCTGCGGGAAGGTCTTGCCCGAACGCTGCCGCAGGCGATGCTGTGCGGCAGGCCGGCGATTTCTTTCGATGTCGACGGTGCAAAAGAAGTCGTTAACGAAAACACCGGCCGATTGATTGAACCGAAGAACGTCGAACAACTGATAAAGGCCTGTGCGGAATTAATCCAGGATGAAGGTTTGAGAAAAAGACTCGGCGAACAGGGCAGAGAATCTGTTAAAACGAAATTCGCTCCCGAAACAATGGTCGATACTATCGAAAAGGTTTACCATAAATTGATGTTGGGGTAAGCCACGGAGACAACCCGAATAATTAAGAGGTCACGAAAAATGAGTGACAAACCAAGACCATGCTGGCTGAATTGTTTTGGGCCGGATGATGAAAACTTTCTCAACGACAAGGAGCTGCTTTCGATTGATGCTATCGAGGATTCCATCAGCCCGTTGGATGAACAAACAGCCGCTTTAAGGGGAATTATCACGCGATTCGAAGCTTGCTATCACGAAGCGGACAAAGAAGCGGTATACATAATAAAATCCATTGCAGCCGGGCACTGCCTGGAGCAATCAAAGGAACGACCGCCCGAACGCAGGAAAGCGCTGGAAAACACCTACCGGATTCTTTCGATGTGGTGTGAAAACCAAAATATCAAGAATATGCAACTCGATGTAGGTGGAGTGCCGGCGGAAAAATTAATAAGCTTCATCGGGAAAGCCGACCCTCTGAAAATATGGCAGGTCCAGCGAATAGTCGACAGAATCATCCAGGCCCTGGACCCGAATTATACTTATCATAATCTGGTTTTGGATCTCGGAGACTACGGCGAGCCCGGCTTAAATTCTTCAGGAGAGTACTATAAAGGCAACGCTAACTTCCTTGAGCAGACAAAGAAAACCATTGTCCACGATACAGTCGATGGACATCCATCCGGCGTATCTTTAGCCTATGCAATTGATCTTTTCATGCCGTGTCACTGGGACTTTGTCGGAAGCCTCACTACAATCCTTAAGGCTATCGGCAACGACCTTCAACCGGACAAGCCGTTTGCGAGCTGCGCGAGAAACATCAAGCTCAGCCCCCTTTGTAATAGATTGAAAACTATCTCAAATACGCTTGGAGTTTTCTGGAAAGAACAGAAGACAAATCAAAATATTGACCGGGAAATTCTCGCGGCGCTGGGAGAAGTTACGCCTCCAAAACGCTGGCTTACCGCGTCTTTGGATAAAACTATAAGACTGCAACTGAGCCAGCCTTTCGAGATAGAGCTGGTCTAAAAAAGAGGTGAAAAATGGAAGATAACGTATCCTACTGCGGACTTGTCTGCGAAACGTGCCCTATTTATCTGGCAATGAGAGAAAAGGACCCGGAGAAAAAGCATGAGATGAGAGTCGATATCGCACAGCAGATCAAGGAGCACTACGGCCAGGAAACCAGGCCGGAAGACGTCGGTGACTGCGACGGGTGCAAAACGGAGACAGAAAGTATATATTGTAAAAGTTGCGAGATACGAACCTGCGCGGCAGAGAAAGGCCTTGAAAATTGCGCACATTGCGACGAATATATATGCGACAAGCTTCAGGAATTCTTCGCCAAGGACCCGCAAGCCAAAGAGCGATTGTATGCGATAAAAAACACACTCTAATTAATAAAGACAGGAGTAGATTTTTATGAAAAGTTACCGAAAAGAGCTATGGTTCGATACATCAAGCCGACGAGAATACATAAACATTACTCCGCAGGTCGAACAATGCCTGGCCGAAAGCGGCATCAAAGAAGGATTCCTGCTCTGCAATGCGATGCATATTACCGCCAGTATCTTTATTAACGACGACGAATCGGGGCTTCACCACGACTTCGAGGTATGGCTGGAGAAATTAGCGCCGGAAAAACCCCACTCGCAGTACCGCCATAACGGCTACGAGGACAATGCCGATGCACATCTCAAGCGCAGCGTCATGGGCAGAGAAGTCGTTGTGGCCGTCACAGGCGGCAAGCTCGACTTCGGGCCCTGGGAGCAGATATTCTACGGCGAATTCGACGGGAAAAGAAAGAAACGAGTCCTCGTAAAAATCATCGGTGAATAGGCAGGTGACAATCGTGGCATTACTGATTTTCTTAGGCCAAGTATTCATTATCTCTTTCACCGGCGCTCTGCAGCCGGGACCTGTCACGGCGACAGCAATCACAATAGGCACGCGCAACCGCTGGGCGGGGACACTCATGGCCCTCGGCCACGGCATTATCGAATTTCCCCTTTTCGCCGTGATTGTTCTGGGTATGGGCAAGTATTTCCAAATCCCGAAAGTCCAGATTGTCATCGGTCTTGCCGGCGGCGCATTTCTAATATTAATGGGAGCACAGACTTATCTCAGCCTCAAAGCCGAAGCCGATAGCAAGCCGAAAGCCCTTCACGACAAACCTATCCTTGCCGGGATAATACTATCTGCCAGTAATCCGTATTTCCTGCTCTGGTGGGCGACAGTCGGACTGACCTTAGCCAACCAGGCCCCCGCCGAATGGGGAATCTGGGCATTTGTCTTCTTCGCCCTGACCCACTGGTTCGTTGATTTGATCTGGCTGCAGCTTTTATCCTGGGCAAGTTTCAAAGGTTCGGTCCTGCTAGGGCGACACGGCTTAAAGATAGTCCTGGCATTTTGTGCAGCGGCACTTTTCGGCTTTGGTCTTGTTTATGTAGTTTTGGCCTGTAATAAACTTTATATGATTTTCTTCGCCGTTTAGTCTAAAAGTTCAGATATTTTTCTTCAAGGCTTCGATGCCTTTATCGGTCCCGCTTACAAGGAGCATGTCACCCCGGCGGAAGGCGTATCCGATATTCGGCGTTATAAAGTCAGGCTCGCCGTGCTCACGAGCCTCCTTGACAAGAAAGACGGTAACGCCGTAGCCGGTGCGGAGCTGAAGCTCACCAAGCTCTTTACCGACCATCCATGGGGGAACCTCGATTTCGGCGATAACGCTGTCACCGCCGAAGTGCAGCATATGGGATTTGTCATGGGCCGTAATCCGGGCGCCCAGCTCGATGGCAATATTACGATTAGCCACCTCCTGGTTGTACTGGCGCATTATGTCACTCATAATAACCGAACCGACCAGTTGCTGTTTATCGTCCACGACGGGCAGACGGTCGAAACCTGTCTCTGCAAAGCGGTCAACCACGGCATCCAGCGACTGCGTGACCAGCACCGGCGAAAGCTCCTGCCTGAAGTCGATAATATTATGGACATGCATAAGCTCCTTCGGGTGACTCAGGACATATTTCAGGTCCTGCAGGGATATAGCTCCCGTGAATCGATTGCTCTTATCGAGGGTAAAAATAACATTTCGATGTGTATCGAGCGCCAGCCGGACAAGCGCATCAAACTCAACAGTCTCGCAGATCGAAGCCTCGTCGTGACGAAGCACATCTTTGACTGCAATAGCACGGAGGATATTAAGGTCCTCACCGTGATGGGCGCGAATCCCGCGACGGCGGAGCTTTTCCGTATAGATGGACTCCGGCGAAAGTTTTCTCGAGATAAATGTCGCCATTACGACGGTAAACATAAGCGGCAGAATTATGCCGTACTCGTTTGTCAGCTCGAAAAGGATAATAATTGCCGATAGCGGTGCCAGGGTGCATGCACCGTTGACGGCGGCCATACCGACCAGAGCATATGCACCGGGCGAGGCCGTTACTTCCGGGAAAAGACGGTTGACAATGGTGCCGAAAGCCCCGCCCAGCATAGCGCCGATAAAAAGCGACGGTGCAAAGACGCCGCCGGAACCGCCGGAGCCGATAGTCATCGATGTGGCGAAAATTTTTAATACAACAAGCAGCAACATTACCTTAAGCGTAAGCTGTCCGTCGAACAGAACCCGGATTGTCTCGTAGCCGACACCCATGATATGCGGATAGATAAGCGCGATAAGTCCGACCAGAAGTCCTCCAAACGCGGGCCGTACCAAGTGAGGGATTTTTGTTTTTTCCAGTACATCGTCGGCGCGATAGATGCTCTGTGAAAACAGAAAACCTACGACACCCGCGATAAGACCGAGGACCAGATAAAAAGCGAATTCCCAGGAAGAGACCATAGTAAACTGGGGCAGTACGAATTCGGTGATATTGCCGTGAAAATGCCGTGTTATCGCCGTGGCCCCGACGGCCGAAACAAGAATCGGTGTAAAGGACGACAAGCCGAAGTCAGAGACAATCAGTTCCAAAGAAAACAACGTACCCGCGATGGGCGCATTAAACGTCGCGGCGATACCGGCCGCAACCCCACAACCGACGAGTGTTTTGAGCTGAACCGGACGCACACGCAACAACTGCCCAACGGTAGAGGCAATCGCCGCCCCGATCTGCACGATGGGCCCTTCACGGCCTACCGAGCCCCCCGTGCTGATACTAACGGCAGAAGCAAGTGACTTGACTACAACAACTACCGGACGAATGATACTATTGCGCGTTATAACAGCAATCATCACTTCCGGCACACCGTGCCCCCTCGCCTCACGCGCAAAAAAGTAAATCATCGGACCGACAATGATCCCGCCCAGCACGGGCAATAAAAGCCGCCGGTACCACATAACGCCCAGGAGCGAGCTCGGTGACATGTCCGGAGTACTCCAGAAAAAGTCCTGAAGCGAGAAAATCAGCTTCTTGAATAAAAGGGCACCGAAGCCACCGAGGATGCCTATCACTACGGCATAAATCAGCATCTCGGTAGCCGGCGTCAGCTTCAACCGGCGAAAAATTAATTGTCGTTTCGACCACAATCTTTTCATAGACTTCGACCATCAAAAACAAACAGTTTAATCAGATGATTATAACGACTCTGACATTTAACGTCAAAGACATGTGCGGCAATAACACCAATCCATTAAAAGGCCGTAAAACCACACAGTGAAATCATTAAAAGTCTGATTCCTGAATAGCAATATGATTATGATGCGTAGCACATATGATGATTTTTTTCTAAGGTTCCTGTTCGGTATGAGACTGCAATTCAGCGATTAGCTTTTCGATTATCTGTCTGGATATTCGTCCTTTGACGGGCAGACTTAGTGCAATCTGTGCCTCTTTCAAAGCTTCATCATGAGCATCAGGCCTGTGCTTAGCCAGGAACTGAGCCAACCAGAAATGGACTACAGGATTATCCGGTTCAATCTTCAAGAGTTCTCGAAAATGCTTCTCCGCCTCATCCAGCTTGCCGGATTGTTCTAATAAACGAGCTAACAGGCCACGGAATGGACCGTCCTCCGGAAATAATACCACTGCTCTTGCTATCGAACTGACTGCTTCATTTAAATTTCCAATGTCGAATTGACATCTCCCGACGCTTAACCACAGATATGCATTATTCGGATCTAATTTAATAGCTTCATTCAGCATTTCTCTGCTGCGACGATGTTCGCCACGCACAGAAAAAATATTATGCATTAGTATCGCACCATATGATTTATATCTATCCGACTGCCAAATCTGCTGCAGTATTTCCAAGGCCTTGTCAGGTTGATGCTCTGAAAGAAACTGGGAATAGTAAATCTTCGCAATAATTCCATCAGGATTTAACTTGAGAACTTTTTGATAGAATTGTTCTGCCTGCTCAGATTTGTTCTGTTTTTCGAGTATACTTGCAGCTAAGCCATAAGGAAAAGCTGATTCGGGCCGTACGTCTATTAATTGCTGTGCCTTTTCGAATGCGAAATTATATTCATGACGTAACTGATACCGATAGGCTGTAATGGCGTGCAAAAAAATATCGTGACTGTCCACGGCCTTCGAAAGAATAACTTCTGTAGGGTGCAAAGAAGCTCCATAACCGGCCTTTTCGGCAAAGCACTTGACCAGCGATATTGCCGGCCCTTGGGCGGATGTAGGTTCTTGTCCTCTGATTCCATGAACTCGAACAAAACAACCGACTGTTTTAGATGTTCCCGGTAATAACATTGGCGAGCCACTCCATCCTGAGCCGAGCTTACCAACACCGGACAGTGATATAAACTGTGGTATTTGCTGTCGAACAGCCACAAAATTGATGGGTAAAACTTCATGTTGAAAATCTAATCCCTTTTCAAAAGGTTCATTAACGTCAGAGGCGAAGCTGCGAATAACAACTGGCATAGCGATAACTTCAACATCATCGAGATCCTTAATTGCTTCATTAGAGACTAACCTCAGCGCAGGATGCCCCAACCAAGATGTCTTAACAATTGCAAGGTCAAGCTTCTTATCGGCAGCGATAATTTCACCGTCACACTCATCTCCAAGATAAGGACTGAAAACCTTGATAAGCCCGGCCATTTGATGTCCGCCCTGTTCGGATTCTTCGAATGCCAGATGATGTGCGGTGACAACCAATGTTCCATCTCCAATCACGAATCCGTTTCCCATACGCGTTTCTGAAAGAGGATTGGATATCACCAACACAATAGAATCCTCCGGATCTATTTTGACGGTTTCTTCAGCCGGGATAAAAACAGGATGGCATAACACAAGAAGTATGGACAAGATAAAAGTTTTTTTTATATAAAACATGATACATCTCCCCAATACAACAATCTTTTATCCGTCTTCGATTTATCCCTCTTCAGTAAGGATTTGTTTGAGATTGTATTGAGCTAAACAATCTTTTTGGGACCGGATTATTTTCTGCAAGGCAGGCAACTGCTCGGTATGGGACCGTCCAAAACCTATACCGGCCAACGCCTCGGAGATTTCGGAGAGCCTGATATTTTCCGGATTTCTGGCAGGCAAAAAACCTGTTTTAGGTTCTGATGTCCGGACGATAAGGCCGCTCTTAACAAAATGATCCAGAATTTTTTCCGCGAGCTCGGCGGGAATATTCAATTCACTACATAAGATTTCCGCATCGAGCGGGGCCTGGCCCTTCTCAAAAGCAACAGCAATTTCTCTGACCATATTTATCGCGGTAAGGTCATTCGCCACGAAATGTTCTTCTGTTTTTCTGGCAGAGGCAATTTCCGCGGCGTCGAGGCTCTTTAAATGCTGGGTTGTATATGTCAACTGCAAACCAAACAGCACTGTTAACCAGGTAATATAAATCCAAACCACTGTCATGGGAATCAATGCCATTACTCCGTAAACTGTGCGGTACAGTCCTAATTCGGTTATACAATATCCGAAGATGCTTTTAGCCGCCATCCAGACTAGGGCCGCTACAGCCGCACCCCAAATGGCAGCCTTGAAATTAACTTTGGTGTTAGGCATAACAAAATAGAGCAGAAAAAAGGCGACGGTTGCTACTAAGTAGGACAGGATTACCGGGGCTATATATGATAGTACGGTTTCTTGTATGTTCGCGAGTTTCGAATATTGTGTGATGACGTATATACCGGTTCCAAGAAGCAAAGGTCCGAGGGTTAGAAGCGCCCAGTAGCTGATAATTCGATGCAGGAAGTTTCTGCCGGTTGCGACGTGCCAGATATTGTTGAACGATTTCTCTATCGTTGCCAGCAGTGCCAATGCTGCCCAAATCACAACCAATATGCTGAACAACCCGATTCGCCCTTTATTTGTCTCTGCAAAGAACCGAGCAACGATAGCGTCAAGGTGCTCGGTAAGCTTGATTGTTTCCTCGGGATTGTCGCCGCTTTGGACCGGGCTGTTGAAAGCTGTAAAATTGGCTTGGTCATATATGAAATTCTTTACCCTCTCACCTATGTAGCCATAAGACGGAAACAATTGAAATATCATAAGCGTAACAATCGCCAAAGGGACAATTCCGAAGATTGTGTGATACGACAGGGCGGCGGCCTGCTGACCGGCACGATTGAGCCTTAACAGCCTTGCGCAGTGTGACCAGAGCTTGATCTGGAAGACTATAAACCGGCTGGCTCTGCCAAGCTGGGTCGAGGGGGTTGTTAGAAGTTCCGTAAGCGACAGCATTTTTTTCCCTTCAATAATAAAAGAGAATATCGACCAATTCAGAATCAAATCTTAGACAAAATTCCTAAGAAAATAAAGAACCTTTTATCACCCCTAACAATCGAGAACCAAAGCGGCTTGTTGTCCGGCCCCGATGGTAATCCACCTGCCGAGCGAACTTAATCGACTTAATATGTCAGGCCGTAGCCGAATTCAAAAAGCGGATCATAATCGCTGTCACCGACGTTGATGGGAACCTGGTCAATTGAAGCAGGCCAGGTAAATGAGAGCCTGCCGGTCGGCTTGTAATCACCGAAGAGCACATCCGCCACACCCTGACCCTCGGTCCCGGGCAGCCATGCGGCGATAAAACCATCCGCCATATCGAGAACATCGTTGATAATCATCGGCCGCCCCGACATCAGAATTACAACGACTGGAATTCCGGCACTTTTGACATTCATAACCGCTTCGATATCGGCTTTATCGAGTGCGAGACCTGCATTATCTCCATTTCCCTCGGCGTAAGGTGTCTCACCGATTACAACTACACCTATATCGGCACCGTTTGCATCCTTACCATCCGGTGAGAATGTCACTTTAGTATTCCCAGAGACCGTATCTTTTATAGCGGCAAGGATAGTTGTGCCTCCTGTGGTAACTTCACCGTCGCGGCCCTGCCAGTCGATAGTCCAGCCTCCGCACTGGTTACCGAGATTGTCGGCGTTTTTACCGGCCACATGAATCCGCGCGATTTGCTTCGAGACAGGCAGAATCTTTGCATCATTTTTAAGCAGCACAAGAGATTGCCTAACAGCCTCGCGCCCGACCTGCCGATGTTCGCCGGAACCGAATTTTTTCTGGAGAGTCCTGTCGGCCAATTGAGAACGATCCTTATCCAAAAGCCCCATGGCACACTTGACACGAAGGATACGCGTCACTGCGTCGTCAATTCGGGAGACCGGCACCACACCTTCCTCGGCCAGCTCCTTAAGGTAAGTGAAGAATTCTTTATATTTGCTGGGAACCATCCCCATATCCATCCCGGCATTTATCGATATCCCTATGGCTGTTTTATAATCCCGGTCGAGCTGGTCAATGGCACGGTAATCGGAGATAAGGAAGCCTTCGAAGCCAAGCTCCTGTTTAAGAATCTCGGTAAGCAGCCGCCTGCTTGCCGAGCATTTAAGAGAGTTCCAACTGCTATACGACGGCATAATCGTACCGACACCTGCTTTAACGGCGGCTGCGTACGGGGCCAGATGAATTTGCCGGAGTGCCTGCTCATCTGCTTGCGTATCTCCCTGATCCAGCCTGACACCACGTCTTCGGCCGGTGACTGCCGTTGTGCCGCCATCACCGACATAGTGCTTGGCACAAGCCAGGACCGAAAGCGGATTTCCGAAATCACCCTGAAAACCGCGTATTGAAGCTTCACCGAGAATTTTGACAAGCTCCGGATCCTCGGAAAAACCCTCGTATGTCCTGCCCCAGCGCTCGTCCCGCGGGACTGTCACGCAGGGAGCGAATGTCCACTGGACGCCCGTTGCACGCATTTCCATAGCAGTGATTCGTGCGATCTTCTCCACGAGACCGGGATCACGCGTACAGCCAAGACCAATATTGTGTGGGAAGATAACGGCACCGATGACGTTATTATGCCCGTGCACGGCATCGACACCGTAAAGGATAGGGATACCTAGCCGGGTTTTGAGCGCATGCCGCTGATAGCCGTCATACATATCCGTCCACGCCTGAAGGCTGTTGCCGGCCTTAGGATCCGAATTTCCGCCGCTTAAAAGAGAACCAAGATAGTATTTCTCGATATCCACCGGATCCCGGAGATGCTCCTGGTCGGCCTGAATCATCTGGCCGATTTTTTCCTCCAGAGTCATCTGAGACAACAACTCTTTGACCTGATCATCGTAAGATGACAGCGGCTTAGGTTTCGATACTTCAGGCATGGCTTGACACGATACCGAAAGAACGCTCATGCAACATAACCACAAATACCTGGAAAAAATACGACGTTTTATCATTCATACTTCCCTTATCAATATCAAACTTCAAATCAAACAGCAAATATACAAAATCTATCGAGGCAGTTACTGTTTATAATAGTCTTTACTCTATATCCTGCCAGGCATAAGCCTATTATAAACATTATTAAAGGATGTGAAAGATTATTGTCCGAACTGAATTGCAGCAACGTGGGTGTTACAGCAGCAGCCCGGTATTATAAACCTGCGATTTGCTACAAAGGCCGCCGTTCGGCTAAAATATCTTTATAATCTGCACAAAATCTCTTCCTCCCGCATCTGCTGCAGTGATTTCCCCTCCAGATATTGTCGAATTGTTCCATAATCCTGGCGATTATTTCACCGTCGTCGGTAATAATTCCCGATTCAAAATTTCGTTTATTCTCGCTCTTTGCTCCCATCCCGGAACCGGTAAGATTGGCACTGCCGCTATAAGCAAAGCTGCCGTCGACTATGACGGCCTTAAGATGAACTCTCGGGCAGAGAACCCGCTCCATGCCGTTTATTAAATTCGGATATTTGTCGAAATCCTCCCGAAAAGCCGCTCCAGGTTCCTTTGCATGTAACAGTCTTATTTCGACATGCCTTTCGGACAAATCGGAAAGAACCTCGAGAAACGGGACCATCCTGCCATGTTTCTTCACATAGAGGTCTTTCAAATCCGACGTTGCAATCCACACAAATTTTCGGGCACTCATAAGCGGCCCACAAATCACCTTGTCGTAGATGTCTCTGTTTGTAATAAACTCAAGCACTTTCATTCCATGAAATTGCCCTGAAAAATTATACCTAAAACGTTAAGCCACCTTGAGGAAAAAATATAACGCCATTCAACCGCAATTTTGAAGTCCCTATAAACTACAATTACTTGTTATTAGCTGCTTAGAGTATCCCCCGATTCGACGGAGCTCGTCGAGTTCTGTGGAGAACCGACGAGATATATTCTGTTTTTACCACTTCTTTTAGCTTCGAGTAACGCCTTATCGGCCTGCTGGAAAAGCTCCTGTATCGTAGAGCCGTCACGTGGAAAACTCGCCAGGCCGCCACTGATAGTTAAAATCCCCCTGCCTTTTGGCCCTAAGCCGCCGTCGCTGTTATCACCTATAGATGCGGGGGCATTTTCCAGCTCTTTGACAAATCGCTTTGCTATTGATATTGCTTCTTCAGGGTGATCGGCGGTCGCCGAACGCCTTTCACGATTTGCACCCCCTGTCTCGTGCTCTGTGCTCTGTAAATCGCTCGAATCCTGAATATACGGATCGTCCCAGAAGATAACTGCAAACTCGTCGCCGCCTATTCTGCCGACAACATCATGGCTTCGACAACAGCGCTGCATTAAAGCACTGGCTTGCTTTAACACTTCATCACCGGCATAATGGCCGTAGAGGTCGTTGTAATTTTTGAAATCATCTATATCGAAAATCAGCAACGTCACCCGTTTATTTTCTCTTCCGGCGTGTTCTAAAACCTGCCTGGAGAATTCCCAGATATACCTTCTGTTCTTGAGACCCGTCAAGTCGTCCTCAGTTGCCAGCTTCTCCAAGTGTTTAATCCTTGTCTCTATCGCGGGATCTATTACGTCGGTTTTTTCAGGTTCGACCGCACCGTTACCATCTTTCGGATTAAGCAGAAACCCGACGAACTCCTCTGCCCGGACAGGACATATAAGATAATCATCCGCCAAAGGCATACTGTTATAAACCGAGCTCCTCAGGCGAATTGCTATCGGCTCTTCGTACATCTGTGCCAGAAGAACAATCCTTGAATCGCAGGTATTTCTTATGGCTTTGATAGAGGACTTTAACGTGAGAAAGTTTCCGGAGATTACAATAGCCGCCGCGGCACAATCTTTAAGTACTGCGGCACCAATCGCATCACCCAACGAAGGCATCGTGACCAGCTCGTATTTCGCAGGTAAATTCCTGTCAATAAACGATGAATGATAAAAAGCTTTGCTGATATCGCCTATCAGCAAAATTTTCTTATCCGAATTTATAGAATCCTGTTTTTTGTCTGTCACCTTTTACAACCTCCGTGTGAGTCCATAGCCCGTCAACGAATATTTCGATAATGAACTATGAAAAATATATCAAATTTCGGGTAAGCCGTCCAGATTCTTTCGGACCTGTTCGACATAAAAACTATTGGGATACAAGCTAAGGAAGCTTGTAAGAATTGCTCTCGCCTCATCGAGACATTTTTTCTTTAACTGCTGATCCGATTCATCCTGCTGGCGCCAAAGACTGATCTTCAAAAGCCCAAGCTCGTACAACGCCTGAATTCCTCCGTCGGTGTCCTGATATTCCTTATGCAGGTCGTTTAATTTCTCCGCTCTGAGCAGCTCGTTATCAATAAGTTTAGCCTGAGCCAGCAGGATATTATCCCGGAGCGGGCTGCTGTCCTTTGTTTGTTGAAGCAGATTGTCTAATTGCTGAGGATAACTCAACAAATGAGGATTAAGCATAACAAACCGGGCCAGAAGCTTTTTTGATTCAGGCTCACCCGTCCGATTTTCCTGTCCTATGAGAGTACGAAGATGCTCCAGTCTCCTTTGCAGGTCATTCAATCTCGGTATCGTCATTACAGTATCGACAGGAGGACGGAATAGTCCGAATATCGATTCGTTCGGTCTTTGCTTTTCTCTTAGTAATTTAATCTGCTCGTTCACAATTGTTTGGGTTTCGGTGAGGAGCTCATCCGCCTGTTCAAATATGCCTCTACCGGACCACAGTTTAGCAATACGCCATCTCGCTTCGAGCGATTCCGGGCTGTTCCCAAAATCCCGGTAAAGTCTGAACCAGGTTTCGGCCGACTTATCTTGAGGGAAATCAGTATAGAAATGCAAAACCTCCTCTTCTCCAAGGACTTTTATATCAGGGCTATACTCACTTAAAATCGCCTTGAAGTAAAGCGCAATCGGCATCCGACGGCTGTTGGGGCGGTTGGTTATAAATAAATCGTACTGCTCATTAAGCCATTGTTTTTTCACCTGATATTTTAATTCCGCAGGCACGATAAACCATGTCGGCCAACGGTCGTAACTTAGGTGATTCTGAATTTCTCTTTTTAATTCCGCTCGCAGGGCGGCTTGTTCGGTAGGATAGAAAAAACTTTGCAGATATTTCTGGATTGCAGGATCCCGAGTGGTTTTGTCCAGCGCTTCTGTTATACTATAGTCTTGAAATTCACTTACATGCTCAGGATTATTTTTAGCAATATAACGCTGGAAGTCGAGTTCATCGAAACCAATAGCAACTTCAAACACAACCACAGCTGTTAAAAGAGTAAGGGTAGTAAAAATCCAGACCAATCCCGGCTTATATCGCGTAAAATGTCCGATTCCGAGGACAAAGCCGGCAATGATTAAACTTTCCAGCCAGGCACAAATCCATGGGGCGAAAGAAAAACCCCATTCTATCGGCTCCACTCCCCTGGCGCCACCGAAATACCCCCAGTAAGCCAGCTGCGGGGCCGCACACAAAGCGACCGCAATAAAGCGTGAACGAAAACGAAGCGGCCGACATGCCACCGCAAAACAGCTTATCAACAAACAGATTGCAAAACCCGGCAGATTCGCAAAAAAAACAACTTCCAATATGAAAGGAAGACTGTATTCAAAGCTCATTAACTGAGAAATCAATACCGGCGTAATCGCCAATATGCCCATTAACAGACCCAAAACAAGAATCTGCCAGGGATACTCGAATATACTCACGACGGTGACAAGAGATTTATCCAGGCGCCAAAATTCCGGTGTGGATACTGCTTCAATCTCGAATGACAAAAACGAGCCGGTGGCTATTTTCGACCAAAACAGACAGCTTATACCAAAGGCCACAATTGCAAGAAGCCAGCACCTTTGAACGTTTTTGTGGCTGTAATGCAGTGTGGGACCGAATGTTATAAAAGACTTAGCAACTACGATGGGCGCCTTTTCGGTCTCTTTATTTTCCATGAGCTTCACCTCATCGCAAGCCTGTCAGCCGCGACATTTAATTCAAACCAATAAAAAGAAATGTCGCGCCGGCTTATGTACCTTCACCGCTCGAAGCAAGATAAGCAATTTGTTCGGCAGTGAGTTTATCTATCTTAATCGACATGGACTTTAATTTGAGCCTGCTGACCTGATTTTCAATCTCCATCGGAACGTCATGGACTGCAACCGACAGTCTGCCCCGGTGCTTAATCACATACTCGGCCTGCAATGCCTGTGTCGCAAAACTCATATCCATTACACTGGCCGGATGTCCCTCGGCAGCGGCAAGATTAATCAGCCGCCCTTCTCCGAGAAGATAAATACGCCGGTTGCTCTTTAGGACATATTCGTCAACGCAGTGACGCACATTCTTATTCACTTTCTTGCTAAGTTTCTTTAAGGCAGGAATGTCCAGTTCTACGTTGAAATGACCGCTGTTGGCAACAACGGCTCTGTCCTTCATCGCCCGGAAGTGTTCGGCTCGTATTACATGCTTGTTGCCCGTCAGCGTGACAAACAACTCGCCCACCTTCGCCGCTTCGGCCATGGGCATAACAGCAAAGCCATCCATCGATGCTTCAAGGGCTTTGACCGCATCAACCTCGGTGACAATAACAATAGCACCCATCCCCCTGGCCCGCATGGCGAAGCCTCGTCCGCACCATCCGTAGCCGGCAACGACAACTTTTTTACCGGCCATGAGAAAATCCGTTGCCCGAATTATCCCGTCAACGGTCGATTGACCCGTGCCGTAACGATTATCGAATAAGTGTTTGGTTGCGGCATCGTTTACCGCAATGACCGGAAAGTTCAGCTTGCCTTTGTTGGCCATCGCCCGCAAACGAATGACACCGGTCGTGGTTTCTTCCATACTTGCGATAATTCGACCGGCATCTTTTTTCCTGCGGGTATGCAGCTCATTAACAAGGTCGGCCCCGTCATCGAATGTGATAACCGGCTTGTGGTCAATCGCCGCGTTGATATGCTTGTAATACGTGCTTCGATTCTCACCGCAAATGGAAAAAACCGATATCTTAAAATCCTTCACTAAAGAAGCGGCAACATCATCCTGAGTGCTTAGCGGATTGGACGCGCAAAGAACAAGATTCGCTCCACCCGCTTTCAGTGCCCGAGCCAGGTTCGCGGTCTCGGCAGTAATATGAAGACAGGCCGAGACATTTTTGCCCTTCAAAGGTTTGGATTTTGCGAATCTTTCACGAATCGCCGCTAAAACCGGCATATCGTTGTCAGCCCAGAGTATGCGTTTTTTACCTATGCCGGACAAAGACAAATCAGCTACATCATATTTCATATTTTGAACCCTTTCATAGAATTAGGCAAGAATCACGAATATATGTTGTGTTAATACATTTTGCAAGCTTTATTTGCTCAAATCTGCCCCCTATATTTACCCAAAAAATTTATGGTAATTTGGGAAAAATTTCTTGACAGAACTGCAAAAACGTAATATAATTATAATAGAGACAGGTAGGTTTGACTTAATATCATAATTTAATCTGTCATTATATATATTTGTAATATCATATCCTGAGCCCACCTGCCTAAATGACCGCTCTTTTATATTTAGGCTTTTGCCGGTTTAGTCGATGTCTTTCGTATGTTTTCTCTGCTCCGGTATAAAAAAAGGCACCACAGGCATAAAAGAATTATAACAAAATACGTTGCCATCATATTTTAATGTTGTTTCATTTCTTGGCCCTGCCTGTGAAAGAATCTGTTTCCGTTCTTCGCCCATTATGGGCTGCGAAGGACGAATCCGCCCCCGGAATCAGAGGCGCTTACACACTTCAACTGCCGGCTCGCGAAAAAGCCAAAGCAAAAAAACGGTATCCCAAATTGCTTAAACCGACGTTTTTGGGCGAAAAAAGAACTCTGGAGATTCGCGAAAAAACGACGTTAAGTTTTATCCGTAACGTTTTTGGCAGTCCTGTGAGGGACACCCGACGGTGGGACGGCTTAACCGCTTTCCCAATAATTAGCTGTACTTATATTATCAGAAATAACAACAAAAGTGCTCAGAAACGCTCGGCCCTGCGAATCTCCGAAAATCGAAAGGAGAATTAAAATGAAACGCAAAGGCTTCACACTGGTCGAGCTTCTGGTCGTTATCGCGATCATAGCTCTGTTAATGGGCATTCTGATGCCCGCGCTGGCCAAGGTCCGGCAGGTCGCCTTTAGAATGGTCTGCGGAACGAACTTGTCCGGTATCGGCAAGGCAATGGTTCTCTACGGGAACGAATACGACGATGAATTCCCGCGTGCAGGGGGAAGAGATAGTGAGTGGTCCGACAAAATCGCCGATTACACGAGTCCAAATCGGAATATCGCCTTTCAAATGGCTGCCGATGGTACCGGCGGTTTCGTTACCATCACATCCAGCTTCTATCTCTTGATAAGGTACGCCGAGGTTACACCCGCCTCGTTTGTCTGCAAGAGTGACGGTCAGGTTACGGAGTATAATCCGATCGACGACGGAGTAAATCTGGAACTCACGGAACTCTGGGATTTCGGTCCGGCCGGAACAACTTCAGATCACTGCAG
>Ga0272442_10004962_pt1 | contig 17964 bp, 29 predicted proteins | sample SSMForm2O_FD_200262 | JGI IMG/M metagenome (GOLD analysis project Ga0272442, IMG submission 200262) | Marine sediment archaeal communities from Little Sippewissett salt marsh, Falmouth, MA, United States - SSM-Form-2O | ecosystem: Environmental > Aquatic > Marine > Wetlands > Sediment ... | reverse complement strand
GAGGCCGTACTTACTGGGGAGAGTATTGCGCAAATAGGCCGAGCTGCGTTTAGGGCGGCGTGTGAGGGATTGCCGACGGTTGAGGTTGCAAGGGACTGCGTAGATTGGAGGCAGTGTGAGGCGTGTTTACTAAATCGCGATGGTGCTTGCATAATTGACGGCGAGACAGCGTCGCAGTCGCGCATGCGCCCCGGGGCTGACTGCCCTGGTCCCGGCACCTACGCCCTGCTCCCGCTGTCGGAGGGGGAGGACGAGCGATGAAGCTTGAGAAGTGCCCACTATGCGGGGCCACCGACCTGGATGAGACACCTGAGTTCATCTACTGCCGTAAGTGTGAAACAGGTACCGTTAAGGCGAACTGGAACCGCCTTGCCATGCTGGTTCATAAGGGGCTGATGTTCGAGTGGCTGGAGGGGCAAGGGTTTTCTGAGCCACTTCCCGGGTGCGAGTATGCGCGGATGGCCCGCGACTGGTGGCGCGAGAGGAGGAAGAAATGAGCCAATCATTGCGGGATAAATTCGAGAGAGCGTTCGCCGCTAAGGATGCCGAGATTAACGCGCTCAAGGTCAAGGTAGAGCGGCTGCTGTCGCGTAAGGACGCAAGTGGCCGTTACGGGCCATGCGCTCAGTGCTACGAGAACAAAGAGCGCGAGCGTGCCGAAGTTGCCGAGGCCAAGCTCGCTCACCTCGAAAGCCCTGAGCTGCGGGTGAAGGTAGCGCATATTGTTGCAGCGTGGTGTGCAGGATGGCTTGATAATACCATGCTATCACCGGAGCAGTCCATACCCGATGCAGATGACGAGAAACTTGCCAACGCCGTCTTGGACGCGATCCGCAAGGCGCTGGAGGATAAGCAATGAGCGCCGACCGCAAGGGCGAGCCCACTGGGCTGGGCAAGGTGATAGTGCTGAAGGTGCCGGAGGGTGCTGAGGGCGACTTCGCGCTAATGATCATGCGTGTGCTCCTTGACAAGCCCAAGTCCGTAGCCGGTAAGCTAAGAGACTCCGCCCGCTTGCTGGACTTAGAGGCGATGAGCAAGCCCTACTGCGAAGCGCCAACGCATGAGGGCAACCTTGTTGCGATGGGCTACAACGCCGCACTCCGCGACATCGCGGGGGAGGAGAAATGACCTTGCTCTATCTCGCGATGGGCTGCGTAGGAATCGGCGTGGGAGTCTACTGTTTGGCAATCTATTGCCTGCGGAGGGTAGGACTGTGACTGACCTTGACAAGCGTAAACGGATGGCGGAGTTCGGAGGCTGGCGAAGTATCGTGCCCGTTGCTGAGGAGCCCGCCGACGAATTGTTCGGAGAAGCCCACGGCACCTACGGCTACCAGCGCCTCCCCCACTTCGAATCCGACCCAGCCGCGGCATGTAGCCTGTTGCCGAAGCTAGGGCCTCACGCACTGAGATCGGACCGGACGATTGACATAGAGTGGGACTTCCTCCTGGCTCAACTGGCAACGAAGTTGGCGCTGGAAGAGGGGCAAGCGGTCTGTGACCTCATCTACAATGCAATCTGCGAACTGGAGGAGAAATGAGCCCCCGCTACTGGTTGGGCCTGCCCTGGCTTTTGACGTACTACCTCCTCCGCAGCTTGGGGAAGGGGTTCCTCTGGCTGGCGGGTTTGGTAGTGGGGGATTAAGGATGACTACGTTACGGGACGCTATTGCGCGTGAAATCTGGAACTGGCACCCCGCCTTTGATGGCGGGGACCCCGTTTCCTTCGAGGAGCTTTTAGCCGCGGCTGCGGTCCGGGCTTCGGCCCGCTCCCCGGCCGAACGGTGGAGGGTGAAGCTGTTAGGAGGTGTACGGCGTTCCGCGGCGAGGGCGATAAGGAGGGCGAGGGAATGAGGTATGTGGGCAGGGAAGAGGCCTTGACCTTGGTGATGGTGGCGGTTTCGGTTTGGACTACCGTGTGCGCGTTTTGGCTGATCCACCTGGCCGAAGAGCGCAAGCCGGTAAATGGGCCTTGTGGCCCGGACGTGGTTGTGGAATGGAGGGAGAGATGATACTAGGCAGCAAACAAATCGAGGTAGACGACGTAATCCTGCAGAAGGCCATCCTGGCTTCGTTTCCGAAGGTAATGTCCGGTACGTTCCGGATCGACGCCGCGCATGGAATCGTAAAGCTGCTTCACGAGCTGGCTGAGGATGATGCCGGGTACGGAGAGCCCGCGGACATCATCACGGCGGACGGGGAGGACTGACGGCATGGGTAGCGATACGCGATACGGAGACCTGGTGGACATTACCGTCGAGATGCCTACCGGGCTGATACGCGAGGGAACTCTGAGGTATTGGCGCTTTCGATTCGACAGGGAGGACGACGACCGGCTGGTGCTCGCGGGGAGGAAGGCCCAGCTCTACGAGGAGTGGGAGCCTGTGCTTGTGGAGGATGTCTCGTACGACGTGAACCATCACGCACGCAGCATGTACGGGGAAGCGGTTCGGCGCCTGGATCGGAATCCGGAGATAGTGCCTACGCTGCTGTCGTACGAGTATGCGGAAGGCGAGGGGGGCTGGTGATGGCTACAGTAAAGCGGGGGTTCTGTCCTTCCCGGTTCGTAGGTGTTCGATGAGCCTAACCAAGCGTAGAGCGTTGGAGCTTACCCGGGACCTCTGGACGTGGATGCGGGATACCGGGGCCACCTCTTTCGAGGCCAAGGCCGATTGGCCTGGCTGGAAGGATGTGGTGGATCTTAACGTGTCTTTCTATTGTCACTGCCCCTGCTGTGCGTACACGAAGTTCTCCTGCCGTGAATGCCCCCTATATGACCTCTGGGGGATACCAAGGGAAGGGTTCGGTGCTGGTGTTCGGTGGGCTACCGAAGAGGAGTACAAGGATTATAGTAGTCCGTGCGTGGATGGGGATGGTTCCCCATACTTACCCTTCGCTCTTAGAGCGGGGACTCCCGAGCAGGCACAACGGATCGTCGACGGGTGCAACGCCTCCCTTGCTACGCTGGAGGACTAGTGCGTATGTTCTGTTTTTCGGTTGGGCGGTTTCTGCTGGCCTTGTGCGCGTAGCTGTAGGGGGGCATGCATGACGCGTATCTGGTTTACGGCGGACCTACACCTGGGGCACGATAGCGCTTGGGTCCGGGAGTCCCGCCCGTGCTTTGCCGACGCCGACGCTGGCGTTAGTGCGATGATGGGTAACTGGAACGCCGCGGTAAGCCGTGGGGACCTCGTCTACGTGCTGGGGGACTTCTGCTGGTGGAAAGACCGTAGCACTATCGAGCGGACCCTGGCCGGGCTGCATGGTAATAAAATACTGATCGCGGGGAACCACGACTGGAAAGCGGTCCGTACGGCTAAGGGTTGGGCTTCGGTCCATCCGCTACTGACCATCCGCCCCCGGCTGAGGGAGACCGCATACCGGATTACGCTTTGCCATTACCCGATGCGTTCCTGGCCCGCGTCCCACCACGGCTCCTGGCATCTGCACGGGCACTCGCATTGCCAAGGGGAGCCCTACCCCGGCGCGCTGGATGTCGGAGTCGAGGGGCACTGGTATACGCCCTGGTCGTTGCAGGAGGTCGTGGACTACTTCAAAGGGCAGGAGGACTTTCCGGGCTAGGGTAGATATCGGTAGTTTGAAGCCCTGAACTACGGTTCGGGGCTATTTTTTTCTCCCCCTATAGGTACCTATAGGTGAGGCTAATCTTCTGGAAAATGGCCTCCACGCGCAATTTCAACTATATGGCTAGGGTATACTGTACCCGGGGAGAGGACTCATGGCAAAGAAGAAGACGAGAAAGAAGAAGGGTGCTCGGCCTTCTAAGGATGCACCCTCGTATACTACTAAGGTAAAAACTAAAACGCCTGAAAAGTTAGGTGGAAAGAGGGAAAAGCCGAAGGCGGACACTCCTCCCAGGAAGAAGCTGGACAAGAACGGTCAGCATCGAGGAACGCTTTCGCCTGCCTTCATTGCACACCAGTGGCGTCCCGGACAATCCGGTAATACGAAGAAGGTCAAGCGTGGGCTCGGTCTTGTCGCTTACCTGAAGAAGTACCTGAACGATCCGGTGCAGTCCGGAAAGGACAAGGGCAAGCGCAGAGGCGATGCCCTGATGGAGCGCATGGCTCAACTGGCGCGCTCCTCCCAGGGGGCGTCCCACCTGAAGCAGTTGCTGGACCGGATCGAAGGTCCGGTCCCTACCAAGATTGAAGGAGGCGACGAGCCCGTTCGCATGTCGTTCACGTTCGTGGAGGCTGCCCCACCCGCAGACGACGGGGAACTTCCCGAAGATGCATAGCACGCCCAACGGGAGCCACCGTTGACCTCCGCATCCTCCCTCGCGGTGGCTCCCGCCTCTCTTCCCGTTCAGGCTGAGACCGTGCCTTTGCTCCCGAAGCAAATGCGCTACCTTCGGGCACAGGAGCGCGAGCTGCTTTTCAGTGGCGCCTTCGGTGCTGGCAAGACGCGGGTGCTCTGCTGGAAATTGGTTATGCGGGCCAGCGTTCCCGGAGCAGTGGAGTTGCTTTGCCGTAAGCATAACGTGACCCTCAAGCGCACGACGCTCCGCACACTGCTCAAGCCCGACGGCAACCTCCCCCCAGTACTGCGGCCCGGGACTTACCGCCACAATAAGAGTGAGCAGCGCATTGAGATTATCGGCGGTGGGGAAATAATGTACTTCGGCCTGGACGACCCTGAGAAGATCGGGTCAACGCCCGCTACCGGAGCCGGGGTTGACGAGGCCGTAGAGCTGGACGAGGCGGACTGGGATGCCCTGCGTGGTCGTATCCGGGTTAAACTGGATGGACTGCCAAATCAGCTCTATGGCGCTTGCAACCCCGGCCCGCCAACTCACTTTCTAGCGCAACGTTTTGGGCTTGCCAAGGGGATGGATGCGGTTAAGGATTGCGCGGCAATCACAACCTGTACTCCGGAGAACTTCTTCCTCCCTAAAGACTATGTTCACGACATCGGGAAGTTTGTTGGCGTCCAGCGGCAACGGTACTACGAGGGCCTGTGGGTTGCCGCCGAGGGCCTGGTGTTCCCCGGGCTACTGGACTGCTTCATTCCTCACCAGAAGGCCCCGTCAGGTTTCAACGTTGGTGGGGTCGACTTCGGCTGGCGTAATCCGTTCTGTGCTCTGGGCGGAACCATCTATGCCTCTGAGGGCGGAAAGCCGATCCTATACATCTGGTTCGAGGATTACGCATCTGAAGTGCCGATCATGGAGCATGCCGTCAACATGAATCGGGCTTTTCCTGATGGCGATTGTGTCTGGTACTGCGACCCGGAAGACCCCGAGGCGATCCGTGACTTACGGAAGTACGAGTGCAGTGCGAAGAAGGCATATAACAAAATCATCTACAGTATCGACGCCGTTAATGCGCTCATTGCTAACGACCAGCTTTTCATCTCGGATATGTGCGTGCACACCAAGGAGGAAGCCAGCGTCTACTGTTACAACCACGAGGACGAGAAGGAGAAGCCGGTCGATAAGTTCAACCACGCAATGAGTGCGATACGGTATATCGCCTCTGCGGTAAAGAAGTTCAAGCTGTTGGAGTGGGCAGCGTGAGCCGCAGCCGACGTAAGACCCCGATCACAGGGGTAGTCCGCTGTCGCTCCGACCGCGACTTCAAGGAGAGAGCACACCGCGTCCTCAGGCAGCGTGTTCGTGCTACACTTCGTAGTACAGGGGAGACTACCGACCTTGACCTTCGGGACGTTAGCGATGTGTGGCTGTCGAACAAGGATGGGAAGTGGTACCTGCCTCGTCGGCACTTCATGACCAAGGAACTCTTTGAGAAGGTAATGCGAAAGTGAGGGGGAGTAGCGCAGTGGCCAGCGCGCCAGCCACAACCCGGTTCGCATGCAGGGCCGGACACAGGCGACCCTTGACACCAACGGTATCGGAACGCGTGCCGATACTTATTAGGTCAGCGGAAGCCAGGTTGGAGGTCGCCGGTTCGAATCCGGCCTCCCTTTCCCAGATACTTTCCTCGGCCCCGTCCAATAAGGGGAGTGCCTGCTCCCCGGGCGTTACTGGAGCCTTTGTGCTCCGGGCAGGGCCTACCCTGTCAGCACCAGGCCGCCCGGGACGGCTGGCAGGGGTCTGTACTTTGTGGGCAATTGGCGAAGAGGGTGAAAGGGGGGAACGGTGAGTAGACAGGAACGGGTGGTGTGCAACATTTGCGGAAAGGAAATAGCGGAATTCGGGGAGGAGTACAACGGCTGTATGTCATGCGTAGAGGTCCCCATTACGGATGATCGTAGAGCGCTGCTTCGGGTATCCCGGCGCAGTAGTAGTACCCTTGACACCTTCGACCTCTGTGAGCATTGCATATGCGCCGAGCTTCGTGAGGCCTGGTTTGCCCTGGGCAAGGCCCTGGTGGCTCGGGAGAAGGAGGCGGGCATTGCCGTACCTGCAGCCCATTAAGGATCGCGTCCTGGTCTACCGGGACCCGATGTCCGAGGAAAGCGACGGCCGCTACGGCAAGGCCATCCACCTCCCCGGCAACCGCAAGACCCCCGACGAGGAACGGAGCAACGTTTCCGTCAAGGGCACGGTCATTAACGTAGGGGAGGATGTGGACCAGGCCTGGATCGCTCCAGGGGATCGGGTCGTATACCGTTGGTACACCGGGGACGAGCTGCTCATTAACCGTAAGCGTTGCGTACTGATCTACGCGAATGAAATACTGGCGAGGGATTTGAGGGAGGGGGAGTAATGGGACGTAAGAAGAAGGCCAGTCTGCCTAAAGTACAGGCTGAAGAGATTAGCGAAAGTCAGGGAGAGCATAGTCACTCCATCGACCGCGTGTATGCTGCCGAGGACCTGGCCGATATGTGCGCCGAAAGCCTTGGCGGTAGTGTTACCGCTTGGCTTGCTTGGTTGCAGAGAGGCCCGTCCGAGGGCAAGACTTCCCAGGCGATTACCTGCCCGCGTTGTGCGGGACGGTTTGAAGTAACCCCCGAGGACCTGGAAGGCCGTAGCGATGAGGCTGCAGCCGAAGACGATTACATTGACGACGAGGAGGAGTAACATGGCGTTCAAAAGTGGGAAAGACAAGGCCGTCAATAAGCCCGTCAAGGATAAGGCGCAGGAGCCGGAGCGCAAGGCCGCACCCGCCCCCGCGGCTAAGGTCAAGGCGCCCCCCGCCAAGTTCGACTGTTCCGTCTGCGGGTACACCCGCAAGATGAACGACATGTCGGACAAGCCGGGTGTCTGTAAGGGCTGCGCTGCGAAGGCTTAGCCCGTGAACCTGATCCGCTTCATCTCCTCCGACGGAACCCGTGTAGTTGCGGTAAACCCTGCCTATGTAGTGGCCGTGCGGGATACCTCTTGCCGAGGGAAAGTCGAGACCGTCATACGGACTACGACGACAGTGGAGATGGTCGGGGAGACTGCGGATATCGTCATCGATAGGCTACTGGGAGTCGAGGGAGATACCGATGAGCGATAGCATAGCGACCGAGGCTACGGCCCCGGACGAAGATGTCCTGCGCTTGCTCCGGGAACTGCTGGAGAGGGTAAAGGAATTGGAGCAGCGTCCCTCCCCTGCGGTATTCCCAATTCCGTACGTAGTGCCTTACCCCTACCCGTCACCGCCTCCGAGTTACCCTGAGATTACTTGGACGTGCTCGTGTAGTGGGGGCGATAGCGATGGCAATTCTCGTTGAATGTTCCCGTTGCGGGCTTTGGGTCCCAGTAGTCTACGAGTGGAGAGAGCATAGCCACCTGTGCCTAGGTTGCTGGCTGAAGAAACTGGGAGACGATGTGCAACATAATCGCGTACCCCCGGCAATGCTCTACGCGATAGGGGTCTTTGCCGAGCACCTCCAGGAAGAGGAAGATGCCGAGACAGCTACCTAAACCGCGAGGCCAGGCACCGGAACCAGAAACCCCGGCGCCTACCCCCAGGCCCAGGCGGAACCGGCGCGAAAGCCCTTACGCATTACAGCGTGAAGAGCTTCGGGAGCGTGAGGCCGCGCGGGCTAAAGCATCCAGGGACGGTAAGCCTCATATGCGGTTTAGCGACACGGAATACCGAGAAGGTGAATACGACGACGGGGGAACTGGGGTGCCATGGGTACACCCGGACAACCCTGCGCTCTGGGAAGGGAGTATTTGCGAGGATGTCTAGTCCACTGCGCGAACGTCGCCGTAGAGAGCTGGCTGCTACACTAGCAGTCTACCGCAAGAACCCCGCTCTGATGCAGAAGGCTATCTCCGTGGCATCCGATCTGGCCAGTGGTTACGCGGATGCCTGGGGCTCGCAGAGAGCACCGGCATCAGCGGACCTTATCGGACAATACAAGGGGATTGCCTACTCCTGCGCTGTTACTAATGCCCAGGCTGTTGCACGCGTACCCCGCCGCTTGTACGTTACGACGCGGAAGGGGGAGGCTGAGCCGTCTAAGCTTTGGAAGTACGCCCCCCTGAGTAAAGAGCAGAAGAAGCACGTTACCCGGCATGTTAAGGGAATGGCCCTGGAAGGTAACGTAGAGGTGGAGGAAGTCCTCGACCATCCGCTGCTCGACCTGCTTAAGGGCACGCAGAAGACTTTCGGCGCATATACGCTTGCCGAGCTTACCGACCTTTACCAGGAGATGGACGGGAACGCCTACTGGCGCCTGGAGCGTAATCTCCTGGGGGTACCGACAGCGATCTATATCCTGCAGTCCCACTTGGTATCAATTGAGTACGATAGTGCTACCGGGTTCCCCACCTTGTACCGCTACGGCTCCAAGGACACTGAGCAACAGATCGACCCGAAGGACATAGTGCATTTCAAGTTCCCCAGCCTGATGGACCCCTATGGAAGAGGGTGGAGTCCCGCCCGCGCGTGCTGGGAATCTTTAAACATAATGAACAAGGATCATTCCTTCGCGGCCTCCTACATGGATAACCGCATCCGACCTGACGCTATCATATCCCCGAAGTCCTCGGATGACTTCCTGTCCCAGCCCCAGGAGCGGCGCCTGGAGAGAACGCTTCAGCGGAAGTTCCGGCAGGGCGGTGCAGGAGGGACAATGGTATGGGGCAGTGCCCTGGATATTACGCCGCTGAGTTTTAACTCCAAGGATATGGAAATGCTCGCCCGGTACGGGGCTACTAAGGTCGAGGTAATGAACGCCTATGGCGTACCCCCGGCAATGCTCGACAGTATGAAGTCCCGGGCTGAGCTTAGCGCTGCACAGGCCCAGCACGCAAGGCAGGCTGTCAGCCCGCGGGTACTACGGCAGGACGAGCAGCTTAACCTGCAATTGGTGTCCCTCTTCTCGGATCGGCTCTTCTTCCTTTCGGACGATGCCGTACCGGCCGACGTTACCTTGGCAATATCCCTGAGGGAGTCCAACCTCAAGACCGGCCTCACCACGATCAACGAGGAACGCCTTGAGGATGGGCGGGACGAAGTTGAGTGGGGGAATGAGCCCTGGCTGCCGACAAGCCTGGCGCAGATTACCGACCGGCCCGTTCCGATGCCCGGGGGCCTACCCCCAGCCGAGGGGGAAGCCCCCGAAGATGAGGAGGAGGAAGAGCCTGAAGAGGACATGGAGGAAGATGTTGAGGATGAGGAGGAAGACGAGGATGAGAAGGCCCTCCACATCCCTACCGGTGAGGAGTACTTCTACCGCACCGTGCTCTCCGAGATTAGGAAACACCCCCAGGGCATAACACCATGGGATGTGTTAGAGTGCATGGGGGGCGTTAATGGGCATACGGTTGCGGACGTTAACCGCGCTGCTCGCTATTGGGAACGCTTAGGGTTGCTGAGGGGATAATGCCCACTACGCTCTACCGTCCGACCTGCTATGCCCCGATAGCTTACGTGCCTAAGCGGTACGAGGCTCGGGTTCTGGCAGCGGTATCAGGGGATGAGCTACCTCCGGAAGACGATTACTGCTCGGACTGCGGGAAGGTCCACGCGCATTCCCCGGCCGGGGAGGGGTGGGTCCGCCCTCCGCGCGGGATTGAAGTTGTAGAGCTGAAGACCGCCGTCCTGGATGTCTTCCGCAGGCACCACGCATACGCCCTGGTCTACTACGGGCTGGCGCTGAAGAGCGCAACTAAGGTCGTAAACCTTGGGGCAGCGCCCATTGATTTGTCCCAGTTTTGGGCCACCGACGCCCGCACAGTCTACCCCGCCCTGGAAATGCACTACGACCGGGCAGGGCAGCGGGTAATGAGCCGAATCGGGGCATCGAACACCACGCCCTGGAACATCACCAACCCGTACACACAGCAAGCCATCCAGGAGCACTCCATCGTTCTCTGCCGTGCAACCGCGGCTACGACTTCCTTCCAGCTTAACCGCGCGGTTGAGCTGTTGAAGAGAGAGATAGCCTCCGGTGCATTGCCCACCGGATTCGGGCCGCGGGAACTGGCTAAGCGAGTCGGAAAGATTTTCGCGCATGCCGAACGCTACCGCGCTGATCGTATCGCGATTACCGAGGCCGGAATGGCTAACGAAGACGGCGGAACCCTGGCCGGAGCCCAGAGCGGAGTTATTGCCGGGTACCGCCCGAGCATCAGCCCGGATGCCTGCGAGATTTGCGTTGCCGCGGTAGCCCGTTGGCCGGTGGTTAGCATGAAGGATGCCTTGGCCGGTCTCGGGCAATACGGCGGGATGAAGGGCTCGGTCCGCAAGCTCCCGCTATACCATCCGAACTGCATGTGTACGAAAGTTGCAATACTGGATACGGAGGCAGAGCAGTACGGCTTGGCCCCCCACAAGCCGGAGCAGGGGCAAGGGCCGGAACCGATAGCGCCGCAGGCCCTGCCGTTGGCTCCAGAGCCCGTCAGTCCAGTAACCCCCCCGCTCTATGCACCGGCGCAGATGCCGCCGACGCCAGTTACTCCAGCCCAAAGTCTTACGGCTAACCTACGCAAGGCTGAGGCAGAGATACGACGGGCCAGTACGGAGACGATGTTCGCTTGGGATAGTAACGGTAAGCCACTCTTCAAAATTCATGGGGAGCACAACCGGGTGCGTATCCCGGATGAGCAGATCAGCAAGTTAAAGGGTTCCACGCATCTGCATAACCATCCTCGCGGTCAATCATTTTCGCCGGATGATGTCAGCCTGGCAATCCGTACCCAAACAAAACAAATGGTCGTGATCAGCGATAAATTCCGGTATGTCATGGAGGTTCCCCAGACTACCGAAGGAGCTAAGCTGGCGCAGGACGTGATAGCCTACGCCAAGAAAACTGAAAAGGGAGTATACGCTAAATTCCGACCTCTAGTGTCAAGTAATCAAATGACCGCAGACATGGCAGTTCAGGAGCACTGGCACACAATCTGGTCTAAGGCTGCCAAACGATTTAAAGACCAAGGGCTCAAGTACACGAGGATCAAGCTGTGAATCCGGACATCATCATTGACGACGGCGTTCCATACAGTACGGTATGCAGCCGTTGTGTGCATTGGCGTCCGACCGAAGGCGGTGGTGTCAACGCCCGACGGTGTGCTGCATTCCCCAAGGAAATCCCCCCGGATATCTGGGCTGGGTACAATCGACATCTTCAGCCGGTTCCCGGTGATAACGGAATCATGTTTGAGCAAGTAAAAGGAGACCACGATGCCAGCACGCAGGATTGACTATGACGAGGGGATGAAGTCCCTCCGAGTAAACGGAGCGCCGTTCCCGATTACTGTCCTGGAGGCCCTCGCGGATATGGAAATCGGGGAAACGATTTCCATTACCCGGGACGCCCAAGGGCAGCGCATCGCTCAGGCCTCCGCTCCCCAGCCCAAGGGCAAGGGGAAATGCAAGGCCAAGGGCAAGGGAGAGGTAAACGTCAAACGCCTTTCCGATAAAGTCATTTGGCCCCGGGACAAGGCCACAGCCCCGTTCCCGGAGGAGCTGAAAGTCAACGGGAAGCTTCCTGATGAGCCGCTCGACTAAACCACTTCCAGCGCCCGAAGGCGGGGAAGGGGAAGACGCATGGATGGACCGTTGCATGGGAAACTCCACGATGGTCGGAGAGTACCCCGATGCAGGGCAGCGGTACCAGGTTTGTCAGTCCCTGTGGGACAGGAGGAAAGCGATGCCGAGTAGAGATAGGCTGCTCTCGAAAGCCTACGGGGATTCGGAAGGGCCGCTGGGGTTCCCGATGCATAGCGATGCGGCAAAGGAGTTGGAGGCTACAATAGCTGAGCTGGATACTGACTGCCGGAGCTTCATTGATGCTCACGGTGAGGGCGGTATCGTACGCGTGCGCGCGAACCCGGTCTCTTTCGAGATGCTGGAGGGGGAGCGGGCAGACGTCTCACTGGTCAATACGGATTCGGTAGACCGTGACCAGGAGATAGTCCGCCCGGGCGGCGGGAACTGGAAGAGCTTCACCAAGGGAGGCGGCCCGGTTACGTTCGCGCATAAGTACAGCGAGCTTCCGGTCGGCCGTGCAGCTTGGGTCAAGCGCGTGAAGGACCCCGCTGACGGTTGGTTGGCCAAGACTCTCTACAAGGCCCGCCCCGCAGGCTGGGAGGGGGACTGGTTCCCGGATGCGGTCTTTGCCTTCGTGCAGGACGGGATGCGTGGGAAGTCTATCGGCTTTATTCCGACGAAGGGACATCAGCCGGTGGAGAAGGAGATTGAAGAGGACCCCCGCCTGGAGAAAGTAAACTGGATAATCGATAAGTGGGTCGGCCTTGAGTACGCCGTCACCCCCGTACAGTCCAACCCGGACGCTGTAACTATCGCCGTGAGCAAGATGCGGCAGAAGGGGCTGAACGTCCCGGATATTATCCTGGACGAGATGGGCCTGGTAATCCCCGACGTTCCCGTTACGCCCGTAGAGAAGGCAGAAGAGTTCAACTGTACTTGCATCGACTGCGGGCATGCAATGAAGAGCGAGAAGCATTGCAAGGATATCAAGTGCCCGGAGTGCGGTGGAGAGATGCGGCGCGCTGAGCGCCCAGGCCCAGGCCGAGACGCTTCCGCAGTGAGCGAGGGTAAGGCCTTGGTAGTGCCTAAGCCCGTAATCGTCACCGTCGACGGAAGGCCGATTGGAAGGAGTTACCGGATGCCCGCAAAGAAGGAAGACGCCCCAGAGGCGAAGGAGCCCGAGGCCCCCGCGAAGAAGGTGGCCGTAATGACGAAGAAGGAGCTGGCTGAGGAATTGGCTAAGCGCCTGGATACCGCAATGTCTGGCCAGGGTTCACTATCCCCGGCTAAAGTGGTGAAGCACGTTTTAGACCGCATGAGCGGTCGCGTGTAGAGCAGGACGGCGGCCGATGCGGCAGGCGTTAATCGGGTGGAGCGGCTTAAGAGGTCGTAGCCCGAATGCGCTGGAGCCTCACGGTAGCCAGATGCATACATCCACTGGTAATGACACAAGAGGAAAGGGACTGAATGATGAAGACCCTGTATAAGGTTCTTCAGCCGTGCAAGGTGGACGGCAAAGACCGGGAAGTCGGTGAGACTATCCGGATGGAGCCCGAGGACGTGAAGGGCCTCGCGGAAGCCGGTATCCTTGAAGAGGCTGTCGAGGTCGAGGTGGCCAAGACGATCTTCGAGGAACTCGCCTCAGTGGTTGAGGAGAGAGTGGGCAAGGTCGAGGAGTCGGTCGCCAAGAAGCTGAGCGATGGCCTCCTGGAGGGAAGCAAGGGCTTCCGCCTGCAGACCGGTGCGACTGCCGAAGAGAAGCTTGTCCGCCACGGCGGGTTCAAGAGCTTCGGCCACTTCTGCGTAGACATCTTCAAGGCCGGTGAGGATGGCCGGGGTGCGAGCGCGGAACTGAAGAAGTACGACGCCGCGGTGAAGGCTGCGTACGGTGTTAACTCCCTCATCGATTCCGAGGGTGGGTACCTCGTGCCCGTGGAGCAGAGCACTCAGCTCCTGGAGCGCGCCCTTGAGGCCAGCATCGTGCGCCCGCGCGCGCAGATTCTCCCGATGTCGACCTCGCACCTGGAAATCCCGGCGATTAAGGACGACTCCCGCAGCTCGAACCTGTTCGGTGGCGTGGTGGTCTACCGTACCGCTGAGGCTGGTGCGTACACGAAGACAAATCCGAAGTTCCGCAAGGTCGGCCTGCAGCTGAACAAGCTTTCCGGTCTCTGCTACGTGACTGACGAGATGCTCAGCGATAGCCCGATCAGTGTTGAGGCCCTGGTCATGCGCCTCTTCCCCGCCGCGTTCGCCTACAAGGAGGACGAGGAGTTCCTGGGTGGGAACGGCGCCGGTAAGCCTCTCGGCGTGTACAACGCCGCGAACAACGCTCTCATCGCCGTGGCTAAGGAAACCGGGCAGGCCGCTGACACCATCGTGGCCGAGAACGTTATCAAGATGTACAGCCGCTGCTACGGTAAGAACAGCGCCGTGTGGGTGGCGAACCACGACACCTTCCCCCAGCTCGCAACCATGACCCTGAACGTGGGTACCGGCGGCGTGCCGCTGTGGCTCCCGGGTAATAACCAGGGCCTGGCAGGCGCTCCGGCTGGCACCCTCATGGGGCGTCCGCTGATCCTGAGCGAGCAGGTCCCGACCGTTGGGGACCAGGGCGACATCGGCCTCTACGACTTCTCGCAGTACCTGATTGGCGAGCGGTCCGGTGAAGGCCTCCAGACTGCGACCTCGATCCACCTGAGGTTCGATTACGGCGAAACCGCCTTCCGCTTCACTCTGCGGAACGACGGTCAGCCTTGGTGGCGTGCCCCGCTGACCCCGAAGAATGGCTCGACGCTGAGCCCGTTCGTGGTCCTTGCTGAGCGCGCGTAAGAGAAAGGGAGGAGGAGACTAAGATGGGTTCCATGAAGTTCGCTCAGAACCACAAGATCGTTAACGTCCTCCCGCCCGACGCCGATAGGTTCGGCGCCGCGGGATCGACTATGGGCGCCGAAGGTCCGCGTGGTGCGGTTGGCGCTGCGAGTCCGACTACGGGTATCGTGGATGTGCGCAACTACCGGCACGCCACTTTCATCGTGGTCTACGGCGAAGTTGCGGCCAGTACTACGACCATCACCCTGGAAGGCTGCGATGCGCTCTACTCGCCGACTATCCACACGGAGCTGGCGTTCGAGTACTACCCGGGTGGGACCGGCACGACCGGGTCCATCCAGTCTGTCGAGAAGCTGGGGACGATGGCGCTGGCCACTACGGCTGGGCTCCTGACCACTTCCGGCACCTCGGGGCAGATTGTGGTCATCGAGGTTGACGTTGCCGAGGCGGAGGCGGCCTACAAGGCCACCAACGCCACCAGCAACCTGGTCGGCCTGCGCCTGACCTGCACCGAGAGCAAGGATGCCCCTGCGGATGGCTGTGTGCTCTGCATCCTCAGCGATCCTCGCTACGCGGCGGATGGGGACGACATGCCTCAGGGCCTGTCGAACGGGGCGTAATAGAGCAAGCGGATGATGGATGGGATGGGGAGTCCTCGACACATGATGAGCCTAACGGCAGTGGACGGACTCCCCACCCTCCACGAAAGGAGTACGAGACATGGGAGCAGATAGAGCTGCTCGCAGCCCGCTTGTGTCCCAGTGGCTTGCCGGTCAGTTGGTTATTTCGGACTGCGGCATTTCCACGGGCAAGCGGTTCTACGTCGATTCCGGTGGCACTTACGGAAGCGATGCTGGTGGGTACGGGCACAGCCCGGACGCGCCGAAGCTCACCCTGGATGAGCCGTTCGCGGATGCTATCGTGACGGCCTCCAATGGGGATATCATTTACTGCATGCCGGGTCACGCCGAGAACCTCGCGGCTGACTCGACTGTGGATATGGATATCGCCGGGGTGAAGGTTGTCGGTATCGGGCAGGGGGCCTCGCGGCCTACGTTCACCTGCACCGTTGACACGGGAGACTTCAAACTCGCGGCAGCCGGGTCGGTCATCGAGAATATCCTCTTCTCGAATGACATTGATAACAGCACCGGCATGGTAGAGGTCAGCGCCGCCGATTGCAAAATCCTGGACTGCGAGTTCCGCGAGGCGGACGCAGCCAAGTTCGCGGACATGCTGGTCCTCACGACAGCCGATGCGGACTTCCTGGAGATTGCCCGGTGTAACTTCACCATGAACGCTGGTGACGGCTCGGTCAGCGCCATAAGCATCGTGGGCTCCGATCAGGTCCACATCCACGACTGCTGGATTTACGGCGACTTCTCCGCGGCGAACATCGACGTGGCCGGAACCGCGGCCACGCTCCTGCGCGTGCACGACTGCACGCTTTGGAACGATGACGATACGGCGGGTGCCGATAACGTCCAGGTGGTCAAGGACACAGTCACTGCGAGCACCGGGGTTATCGGCCCGAACATCTTTGCCTTCCTGGGGGTGGATGCCGAGAACATTACCGGCGCCATCAACGGGGCAACCTTCATCGTCAACCCCGCTGGGTGCTTTGTGGTCAACGCGGCTGGCGAGATGGGTAAGGCTCTGGATTGGGCGGCCTCGACAGGCTAACGGAACACAACGGACATGGGGGTGGGCAATCCGGCCCACCCCCAGCCTACGGCGAAGGGGAGAGAGGAGCTGGGGACATGGCGCAAGGGGCTGAGAGACCGAAGCGAAAGACGGTCATCATTACGGGCCTGTTCGGTCCGTACTTGGGGGAGCTGGACGAAGAGCTGGGCGGTCCCGGCGAGTATGAGTTGTGGAACTGCAACATGGGCTATACGATTCAGCCCGGGATTACGCGGTTGCACATCTTTGACCCGCCGGAGTTTTGGCTGCCTGCCGAGGAAAAGCGCAATGCACTTTTCCAGGACCTGAACGAGCGTGACTTCCCGGTGTATATGCAAGACGTACACCCTGAGGTTATCCGTAGCGTTCGCTTCCCTGCTGCGGAGTTGATAGAGCACTTCGGCCTGGCGTACTTCACCAGCACGATCACATGGCAGCTTGCCCAGGCTATCTGGGAAGGCTACGAGCGAATCGTGCTCCACAAGATTCATTGCTCGGAGGCTTGCCACGAGTACTTCCACCAGAAGTCCGCACTGGACTACTGGCTGGGCGTTGCCGTAGGCCGCGGAATAGAATTGCGCATCAGCGAGGACTCTTTCCTGTGCCGCCCGCACTCCTGGCACTCTCCGATCTACGGCTACCATCAGATGGTCGGGGGGGAAGTCATTTCCCATGCATTGGGGAGCGTGATCAGCCAGCTACTACGGGCTACGCCGTCTTGGGTAAACAATTCTCCCTTTACCGATGAGCTGCTCGCCCAGGCAGAGAACCTGAAAGGCTCTGGGCAGGTTAGCTACTACAAGCCTACCGAAAAACCGCGGGATGAATGTTTCCTCCCGTCGCACCTTACTGAGGCGGATAAACGGTCACAGAACGAGTTCCGCCTTAAGCTGAAGAAGTCCCGTGAACTGGCGCAAGCTGTCCACGCTAAAAAGGAGCAAGCGTAATGGGTATGCAAACAAACGTTGTCCACGACCGGACACTGGGAGCGGGAGTTGCCGCAACAGTTGCGCTTACCCCCTCGGGTGAAATCGAGGTCCTTAGCGTGCGCTACCACGCAGACGGGGCTAGCGCCGCGGAGAACCTGACCGTGGAGATTGATAGCGGGACAGCCGCAGCGTACGATGCGGTACTCCATACAAAGGCAATGAACGGCTTGACCGACTACGTCTGGACTCCGACCACCCCCCAGCCGGTGGAGAAGGGGGATGTGCTCGACATTAACTACGCCAATTCCAACGCTGACGATTGGGGTATTGAGATTGTTTATAGGAAGCTCTACTAATGGGCGCCTCAAATAACCTTGTGCATGTGCGGGCTACTGCAGCCGTCGCACTTGACGCAACCTTTACCCCCTCCGGGGAGGTGGAGTTGCTTTCGGTCCGCCTTCACTTGAGCGCCGCCGGTGGAGCCGTGGAGAACTTCGTCATCGCAGTGGACTCCGGGACCGCTGCGAACTACGACGTTGTACTGAGCACTACGGCAATGGCCGCGGTGCAGGACGTGACCTGGATTCCGGATGCACCTTTCCACGTAGCGAAAGGGGACGAGGTCGATTTTACTTACACCAATACTAACCTCCGGACCTACGG
>Ga0272442_10004961_pt1 | contig 17965 bp, 11 predicted proteins | sample SSMForm2O_FD_200262 | JGI IMG/M metagenome (GOLD analysis project Ga0272442, IMG submission 200262) | Marine sediment archaeal communities from Little Sippewissett salt marsh, Falmouth, MA, United States - SSM-Form-2O | ecosystem: Environmental > Aquatic > Marine > Wetlands > Sediment ... | reverse complement strand
CGCCCTTGGCGTCTTCTCGGCCGGGCCGAGCCGTGGCAGAGCGGTTAGCTGCCCCGGCAAAAGGACTTGAGCGGCCCCAACGCCGCCGGCCCGCGCTGGCCGAACACCGCGATTGACGGCAAGCCGGACAGGTGGTATCGTTCGCCCCGCGGGCGCGTTGGGCCTCGTGACACAGGAGCCGGACTATGGCCACAGCCCTTGATGCCGTCGTTGCCGGCCACATCTGTCTGGATATCACGCCGGAGATCTCCCCGGGGGCCCAGACGGTCGCCGAACTGCTCCGCCCCGGCGCGCTGATCCACGTCGGGCAGGCGACGGTCTCGACCGGCGGGCCGGTCTCCAATACGGGTCTTCCGTTGCGGCGGCTGGGGAGGAACGTCGAGTTGATGGGCAAGTGCGGCGACGACCCGTTCGGGCGGACGATCCTTGACCTGATCCGGGCCGAAGCGCCCGGAGCCGAGGCGGGCATGCGCGTCGTGAGCGGGGAGCACAGCTCCTACACGGTCGTGATCAACCCGCCGGGGGTCGATCGGATTTTCCTGCACTGCCCCGGCGCGAACGACACGTTCGGTGCCGAGGACGTCGACTCGGAGACGGTATCCCGCGCGAGGCTGTTCCACTTCGGCTATCCGCCGTTGATGGCCCGGACGTACGCCGACGACGGGGCGGAGTTGGAGGCGATCTTGCGATTGGCCCGAGCCGCGGGCGCGACGACGAGCATGGACCTGGCCTATCCGGACCCGACGAGCCCAGCGGGCCAGGCCGACTGGGCGACGATCCTTGCCCGCTGCCTGCCGTACGTGGATCTCTTCACGCCCAGCCTGGAAGAGTTGACGTTCATGTTGCGGCGGGAGACGTTCGACGAACTGTCTCGCCGGGCGGGTGCCGGCGAGTTGCTGGCCCCGATCGGCGGCGAGTTGTTGTGCGACCTGGGCCGGCAGTGCATCGAGGCGGGGGTGGCTGTGGTGCTGATCAAGTGTGGTGCCGGGGGTCTCTACCTCCGTACGGCGGGGCTCGATCGCCTGGAGCGGCTTGGCCGGGCCCGGTGCGGTCGGCCGGGACGCTGGGCCCACCGCGAGTTGCTACAGCCCAGCTACGCCGTCGAGAGAATCGTCTCGGCCACGGGCGCCGGGGACTGCGCCATCGCGGGGTTTCTCGCGGGTTTTCTGGATGGCCTGGACCCCGACGACGCGGCGCGGGCCGCCTGCGCGGTCGGCGCGCAGAACCTCCGTTGCCCCGACAGCATCAGCGGGGTGGGGACGTGGGCCGAGACGGTCGAGCAGGTCCGCTGCCGACCGGAGACCAACGACGTAACGATTCGCCTGGACGGCTGGCGCCGCGACGCCGAGGCCGGGCAATGTATTGGCCCGGCCGACGGGCTCGTGGGGTCCTGATCGCCGGGGCTTCTCGCCGGCACGATTGACTCTTTTTGACCGGGGCAAAGGCCTTGCGTTGAATGCGGGGTTCCGATAAAGTATCCGGTTCGCATGGTCGGGTTCGCGAGTCGATCCCCTCTTGAAGACGGTTGACGAGAGACGTATGGAGACAAGCCATGGCCGACTATAGAGACTTGGATCGTAAAGTAATTACGCTCTCCAAGCAGATCGTTCGGATGTGCACACAGGCCGGCAGCGGGCATCCGTCCACTGCGCTGTCGCTGGTGCATCTGACAACGGCATTGATGTATCGTGTGATGAAGTACGACCCGCGCGATCCGTGGAACCGCGCCGCCGACCGACTCGTGCTCTCGGAAGGCCACGCCGTACCCGTCGTCTACGCGGCCTACTGCGATCTGGGAGGCGTCGTGGGCGTCTCCAGCGAGCCATCGCTGCTGAGCTTCGACGACGCCTTGACGCTCCGCGAGGGCGACAGTGTTCTCGACGGGCACCCGAACCCCGCGATCGGCTTTCCGTTCTTCGATGCAGCCACCGGCTCCCTTGGCCAGGGACTTTCCATTGCTGCCGGGCTGGCGTGTGCGACCCGGCTCGATGAAACCAACAGGACCATCTACTGCATCTGCGGCGACGGCGAGAGTCGGGAGGGGCAGATCTGGGAGGCGCTGGACTTCATCGTCGATCACAAGCTGACGGGCGTCCGGATGATCTTCAACTGCAATGGCCAGGCCCAGAGCGATTACGTCTCGCCCCAGCAGTCGCCCGACGCCCTGGTGAAGAAGCTCGAAGCCTTCGGCCTCGACGTCAAGACGATCGACGGGCATAACTGGGAGGAGATCTTCGAGGCCCTGGGTGCCGAGGCTACCGATCGGCCGGTGGCCATCGTGGCCCGAACGATCAAGGGCTGGGGGGTGACCGAGCTGCAGAAGCACACGTCCCACGGCAAGCCGCTCAAGGCCGATCAGATAGCCCAGGCCGAGGCGGACCTCGATGCCAAGGCGGCCGAGTTGGGTGTCGCGGAAATGGCCGACACACCCGCCGTGGCCCTCAGCGCGCCGTCGCGGCTGGAGTCTCCGCCGGTCAGCGCGCCGATCACCGCCGGGTCGTTTGCCGAGGCCCTCGAGGCCGTTGGGCTGGGCGGCGCCCTGGAGACGAAGAAGCTAGCCACGCGACGCGCGTACGGGGCGGCACTGGCGGCCCTCGGGTCCGACGACCGCGTCGTCGCCCTCGACGGGGACGTCAAGAACTCCACCTTCACCGAGTTCTTCGCCCGCAAGTACCCCGAACGCTATTTCGAGGCGCGGATCGCCGAGCAGAACATGATTTCCACCGGGGCGGGGCTGGCCGCCGGCGGACGCGTGCCGTTCGTCTCCAGTTTCGCGAAGTTCCTGGTTCGAGCCTACGACCAGTTCGAGATGGCGGCCATCACCAACGCCAACCTCAAGCTCTGTGGATCGCACGCCGGCGTGTCGTTGGCCGCCGATGGCCCGAGCCAGATGGGCCTGCCGGACCTGGCCTTCATGCGTGCCTTCGCGCACACCAAGCGTGTGGACGGCCGAGCCGCTTGCCGCGTGTTCCTCCCGTCGGACGCCGTCAGCGCCTTCAAGCTCACCGAGTTGATGGCCAATATCGACGGGCTGTGCTACATGCGGACCCACCGCCCCGACGTGGCGTTCCTCTACGACGAGTCGGAAACGTTCGAGGTCGGTGGCTTCAAGCACCTCGTCGACGGCGAGGACCTCGTCATCGTCTCCAGCGGGTACATGGTTCACGTCTGCAAGCAGGCGATCGAGATTCTCGACAGCGAGGACATCGGGCTGTCCGCCAGCCTGATCGACGCCTACTCGATGCCCCTGGACACCGACGAGATCCTCCGGATCGGCGACGACTGCCGCGGGCAGATCCTCGTCGTCGAGGACAACTACCGGGGAGGCATCGCCGATGAGCTCGCCGCCGCGGCCGCGGTCAGCGACCTGGGCGTGATGGTCACCCCCCTGACCGTCCGCAGCATCCCCAAGAGCGCCAAGACGCCCGAGGAGACCCTCCAACTGGTGGGCCTGGGCGCCCGGGATATCGCCAAGGCCGCCCAGTCCGTTTTCGACCGGAGCGAGTAGCCCCGCGGGAACGGGCAGCGGGTGCCGGGCCGGGCAGGGCCCTTCTGCGACGGGTCCCTACGCCTCGCCCCGGGCCGGGCCGGGGCGAACGTGCTCCGCCGGCACGATCCGGACCTCCAACGGCTGGAGCGTATCCAGGTGCGTGTCCCGCTGGGGGAAGGCGATCGTGATGCCGTGCTCTCGGAACGCCTTGTCGATCGCCATGTTCAGCTTGTGCCAGACCTCCAGGTAGTGCGAGATCCCGCTGATGTAGACGCGCAGCTCGAAGTTCAGCGAATTGTCGCCGAAGGTGGAGAACAGCACGACCGGTTTGGGGTCGCTCAGCACGCGGGGGTTCTCAGCCGCCGTGGCGTAGAGGATCTTCTCGGTGAGTTCCGTGTCCGATCCGTAGGCGACCCCCACGCGCATGATGACCCGAAGCACCTTGTCGGAGAGCGTCCAGTTCACCAGCCTGCCCGTCACGAACTCCTTGTTGGGGACGATCAGCTCCTTTCGGTCCCAGTCGGTGATGGTCGTGGCGCGGATGCGGATTCGCGTGACCGTTCCCGCCGTCTCGCCGACCGTGACCGTATCGCCGATGCGGATGGGCCGCTCGAAGAGGATAATCAGGCCGGAGACGAAGTTGGCGAAGATCTCCTGCAATCCGAAGCCGAGCCCGACGGTCATTGCGGCGACCAGCCACTGAACGCTGGACCATCCGACGCCGATGGTCTTGAAGGCCAGGATGACCCCGGTGACGGCGAGGACGTAGCTGAGGATCGTCTTGGTGGCGAAGCGTGCGCCGGCGCCGACGTGGGCCCGCTGGAGGACGATGATCTCGACCAGCCCGGGCAGGTCGCGGGAGGCCACCACGGTGAGAACCACGATCAGCACAGCCGCCGCCGCGTCCGCGAGGGTGATCGGGACGACGGTCTCGACGGTCTGGCTGGTCGTCGTGCCATCCGCCGAGACAGCCGGCGTGGTCGTCTTGACCGTGTGGGTCCAGAGCTTGGCGCGGCGGGCGGCTGCCAGGGCCGGCAACGAGTCGGACCATATTTGCCAGGACCCCAACAGCAGGGCGAGCAGCGCGCCGTAGCGGAGCAGTTGTCTTGCCTGGTGGCGGGCGACGTCGGCCTTGGCGGCCTCCTTGGCGCCGGGGCCCCCCTGCGGCTTCTGGTCGGCGTCGGGGCGCGAGGCCTGCTTTCGCAAGCGCCGGACCGCGAGCTTCCGCGCCAGCACGTCGACCCACCGCAGGGCCATGGCATGCAGGAAGATCACGGCCAGGATCAGCCAGAACGTCACGGCCAGCCGACCGGTCAGGTGCAGGGCGGTGAAGTGGAAGCCGAGGGCGGCCAGTGCCGCCAACGCCAGCGGCCCGGCGATCAGCAGCGGGTACCACACGTGCCGGAGCCGGTAGAGCCAGCCGGTGTGTTCTTTCTTCAGGCCCGGCGCGAGGGTGGGCCCGGCCGGGCGGGCCAGACGCTGGGCGAAGCCCGCCAGCACCAGCATCGCTACGATCAGGGCCAGCCGGCCCAGGCTGTTTGTCCACACCTCGCCGCTGAGCCGATTCCCCGTCGAGGGGTCCGTCCGCGCCTGACCGGCGAGCAGGTTCACACTCGAGACGACAAAACCCAGCGCCGCCAGGACCCCGCCCAGAACACGGAGCGACGTGCGGAGAGACGCGCGTCGCTCGATGGGCCAGTGGAAGTGCGACTCGGCCAGCCCGTGCGGACGCAGGGTTTCGTTGAGCAACCCGAACGCCGCGAGCAAAGCCGCGGCCGTCATCAGACCGGCCGAGACGGCCTTGACGACGTCCGAGGCGTTGGCCGAGCCGGCCAGGTACCAGGCGACGAACCACACGATGGCCGGCACCGTGCCCGCCAGCAGGGCTGTCAGGACGACGGCGGTGAGGGTGGGCGCGACGCTCCCGCCGGTGGGCGTCGAGCTGGCGCGGGCGATCACCGCGAGCCTCCGCGAGAGCTTCCGGCGGAAGGCCAGCAGCAGCGCCAGCGGCAGGAGCCCGATGGCCAGGCCGAGGGGGTGGCTTCGGACGTCGCCCCACAGCGCCTCGCCTACCGGTCGCCAGAGCTCCGAACCGAGGAACCCGCGAGCCTCCCGAGCGGCTCGGACCAGGTCGCCTGGGCCCAGCACCGGTCCACTGCGGATCCACAAGACCCGCTCGTCGATGTAAGCCGCCAACTCCCGAGCCTGGGTAACCAGCAACTGCTCGTTGGCGTCGAGGTCGATGAGCTTCGCGAAGTAGCTGTCGTGGTCCTTGATGAGCGCGTCGAGGGTCTGGCGGCGGTCGGCGAGCAGTTTCCTGGCCGTGTCGGCGACGTACTGACGGTGGGATTCGCTTGTGGGCGTGGGCAGGCGCTCCAGGATCGCCCGGACCTCGGCGTCGATATCAGCCAGCCCGGCGCGCTTCTCCTCAAGGTCCATGAGTTGGAGCTGCACGCTGGAGATTTCCACCTGCCGCACCTGGGCGCGCCGGCCGAATGCGGCGAGGTTCGGCAGGTCGGTCCGCTGCTTCCGAAGCATCACGCCAAACGTCGCCGTCTTGGCGATGATCTTCGCCTTCTCGGTGAGGCGCTTGAGGTCCTGCTGGAGCTTCGAGCGAGTGGCGCTGACCTCCTCGAGCCGTTGGGAGACGGCCTGGATCTTGCTGGGCAGGCCGGTCGGGCCGGTCCTTCGGGCCGCCAAGGCAGCGTTGGCCTCGGCCAACTCCAGCAGGGCCGGCGCCGATCGGGCGGCACGGGCGGCCGCGGCCTTGGCCTCCCTCGCCGTGCGGTCGGCCTCGGCCTGCTTCTTGCGGTCTCGCAGGCCCTGAAGGGTCTTGACCCGTTCCTCCAGGCCGGTCAACTCTCGGACGGCCAGGTCTCGCCGAGCCGTCAGCAGGTCGCGGTCGGCGTCGAAGCGGAGCAGTTCCTTCTGGTGGGCGTCCACCTCGGCGCGGAAGGCCTCCTTTCGGGTCTGAAGGAGGGTTCGTTCGGCCTCGGCCAACTCCGGGTGCAGGCCCTTGGGCGTGGCGGTGAGCTTCTTGTCGATTTCGTCGAGTTGCTTCTGGGCGGCGGCGATTAGCTTGGGAATTTCCCCTCGGCGTTCGCCCCGGCGTTTCGGCTCGGCCTCGATATCTTCCAGGGCGCCTTTGACCGTGGCGAGGTCGGACGTCGTCTTGGCCAACATCGCTTCGAGTTGGGCGATGGTCACGTCGGCCGGCAGCGACGTCGGTTGGGAGGCCGGGATAGCCAACTGCTTCCGAATGGCTTCCAGTCGGGTCGGGGCACTTGCCGTCGCCGCCTCGAACGCGGCAGCCTTGCCCTGCCACGTGACGATCACCTGGAGTTGGGCAAGGGCCTGCTTGTGGGCCTCGACGGCCTTGGCGCCCACGGCGGGGTCGAGGTCCTTGAGTTGGGCCAGTCGGGCGATCTGTGCCTGGATGGCCTTGGCGGTCGGCAGGGCGGGTGCGACCTCGGGCTCCACGGCGGGTCGCGTCGCGGGCTTCGTCTGGGCCGCCAGGGCGCTCGCCAAAACCAGCGTCGCGGTCACTGACCACCCGGCATGTCGGCGGGTCAACATCTCCGTCTCCTCGACGTTCCGGACCCCGTCGGTCTAGCCGTCGAACGGCTCCTGGGCAGGATCGTCCCCACCGTGGCCCGGTCACTCCTTGTCGGGATCACTCGTCTCTTCGCCCGGCGCGGGCGGGCTCGGCGCGCCCAGCCAACCCTTCCGCCAGAAGAACACCAGCATCGACAGCGCCACGAGAGCCATCACCGTCAGTGCCGCCGGATACCCCCAATACCACGCCAACTCGGGCATGTTGAGGGGGGACTTCTCCGGGTTGAAGTTCATGCCGTACAGCCCGGCCAGGAAACCCAACGGAATGAAGATCGTCGCGATGATCGTCAGCACCTTCATGATCTCGTTCATCCGGTTGCCGACAGATGACTGGTAGGCGTCCAGCAGGCCCGAGCAGATCTCGCGGTCGGTCTCGAGCATGTCGATGATCTGGATCACGTGGTCGTAGCAGTCTCGAAGGTAGATCCGCGTGGTATCGGAGATGAGGTCCAGCTCCTCGCGGAGCAGGGCGTTGACGGCCTCTCGTTGGGGCCAGGCCGCCCGGCGAAGGACCATCAGCTCTCGCTTGGCCTTGTGGATTCTGCCGATGATCCGGGCGTCCGGTTGGGCGATGACCTGCTCCTCGAGGACCTCGAGGCGCTCGCCGTAGGCCTCCAGGAGCGGGAAGTAACTGTCGATGACCGCGTCGAGGACGGCATAGGCCAGGTAGTCCGCCGGCGCGCTGCGGATGCGCCCCATGCCCTTGCCGATGCGCTGGCGAACGCTGTCCAGGCAATCGCCGGGATGCTCCTGGAAGGTCAGGACAAAGCCCTCGCCCAGGAAAAGGCTCAACTGCTCCGTCTCCAGGCTCTCGGCCAGCGACACCATGCGCGTGACGATGAACAAGTGCTTGCCGTACTGCTCGACCTTCGCCCGTTGGTGGACGTGGACGATATCCTCCAGGGCCAACGGGTGCAGGTCGAAGACGTCCCCGATCCGAGTGATCGTCTCGGCGCTGCCGAGCCCGTCGACGTTCACCCAGACGACCGGCGCGCTGCCGAGGGCGTCCCGAAGCGCCGCGGGGTCCTCGACGCCGTATTCCTGGCAGGCATCCGGCCCGAAGGCGATGACGTGGATCGCCGGGCGGGGCGCGTCCGGGTCCACGTGGAGGGTCCCGGGCACTTCACCGGCGGCCTTGCGTGCGATCTTGCGTCTCTGGCGTCCAACTCTCATGGGCTTCTCCTCAGGATTCGAACGGAGAACACCCGCCGTTTGACACGTGCTGCCGAAGTCGGCGAAGCTCACGCCGCTGCCGGCCCGACCGGCGATCGAAACCAGTATACCCCGGTCAGGTCCGGCCCGCCATAGGGCGCCCGCTCCGGGGCCCGGAGATTGCGATTGCACGTTTCTCGGCGGGTTCGTATGGTAGCGCCGTCGGGCCGAAGGCGGACCATGCGAAATCTCCTGATCGTGATCCTGATGGCCGCGCTGCCGATCGCGTTGGCAGCCGGGGCTGCGACGGCACCGGGCTCGGGGCCGGCAACCCGGCCGGGAGCCCTGGCCCAACAGCACGCGCGGGCTGTCCGCGCGTCTCTTGTCGGCCTGTGGCAGGTGGACCTGGGCAGGGCCAAGGTCCAGCTCCGCATCGACAGCGCGGGCACGTTCGTCCTGGGAGATGTCCGGGGGCGATACACCGTCGAGGGCGGCGTTCTCACGTTGCGGCGGCGCGGGGCCGACGTGGCCTACACCTTCGAGCTGGCGGGGGACCAACTGACGCTATCCGGCGGCGACCTGGCCAAGCCGACCCAATTCACGCGTACCCCCGACCCGCAGAGCTACGCGCAGTGGCTCTTCGACCTGTCCGCCCAGTCCGTGGCGCGGAAGCTCTACCGGATCCTGGTCGTCGTGGTCGTCGTCGCCCTCTGCCGGATCGTGCTCTTCCTGCTGCGGACCGCGTCGCGATTCGTGGTCTACTCCCGATGGGGACCCCTGAGACTTCTCTACCCCCATCGGAAAAACCGCGCCGTCACCATCCACTCCCTCGTGCTGAACCTCTGCAAGTACGTCGTCTACCTGACGGCCCTGGGGTTCGTCCTGACGGAACTGGGCATCAACTACACGGCGTACCTGGCCTCGCTGTCGGTGGTCGGCCTGGCGATCGCCTTCGGCTCCCAGGGACTCGTCCAGGACATGGTCACCGGCTTCTTCATCCTCTTCGAGGGACAGTTCGACGTGGGCGACATGGTGGAGATCCCGCCGCAGACGGGCATCGTCCAGGAGATCGGCCTGCGGATGACGAAGCTGCGCAACTACCTCGGCCAGCAGATCGTCATTCCGAACCGGAACATTGCGGCCGTGGGCAACTACGTCAAGGGGGCACAGGAAGCCACCGTGGACGTGGCGGCACCCGGGCCCGAGCAGGCCGAGAAGGCGGCGGGGGTTCTCGAAGGATTCGTCGGGGAGATCGCCCGCCAGTTCGGCGAGGTGATCCTGGCCGCCGAGGTGGTCGGATGCATCTCCCTGGCCTCGAACGAACACTTCGTCCGCCTGCACGTGACATTCTGGCCCCAACAGCAGTGGGTCATCGAACAGCAGCTCGTCCCTCGCAGTCGGGAGGTCCTCAAAGCCGCCGGCTGTGAAGTGCCCGACGATCGTGTAGCGGTCTTCTATCGCGCTCGGGAGAAAGTGGCCACACGCCGCGGAAGGGCACATACCACGAGTTGATCGTGGACGAGAGAATCGCCCGGCTGCCTCTGTTGAACTGTCCAAAGGAGCCGTTCAATGGGGGACGCCATTCTCAGGGCCCTCGTTTACCGTCCGGGCGTTCCCGGCCGGTGGGGGCTCCCGCAGACCTGACCGGAGCTTTGTGCTTGCCGTGCGGAGGCCCAGAGGGGGACAATGGGTGTAAGAGAGCCTTCGGCTATCGCGGATGGGGGCTCTGGGAGGCGAACCCACATTGCAGGTGGATCCTCTATCGCTCATTCTGGTCGGGGTGATCGCGGGGTTGCTGCCGGGCGTCTTCGGGTTCGGCGGCGGCTGGCTTCTCGTGCCGATTCTCACGGGTCTGCTCGGCGTGGACTGGGCCCACGCGTCGGGGCTGGCACTGTGCGCGATCATGGCCGGGGCGGTCTCGGGGGTGGTCAACCGGCTGGGCAAGCCGCGGACCGACGCCATGCCGGCTGAACGGGCGGTGACCGGCGCGCTCGTCGCCGGGGCCGTCGTTGGCTCGATCTTCGGGAAGGCCTGCGTGCGCGATGCACTGGCCGATCTGCCGGAAGCGCCGATCGTGCTGGACGTGGTGTTGGCCGGCGTGCTGGTGGCCGTCGCGGTCCGGTATCTCTTCGCCGCGGTCCGCGGGCCTTCCCCCCGCCCGGCGACGAGGCCCGCCCTGGCGGTCCTGGGCGCCGTGGGGCTCATGACGCTCCTGCCGGGGGCGCTGTCCGGCCTGACGGGCATCGGCGGTGGCGTGCTCTACCTGCCGATCCTCGTGTTCCTCCTGCACTGGCGCGAGGACCGGGCCCGGGACGCGTCGCGTCTGGCGGTGCTCGGTTCGGCCATCGTCGCCGGCTCGATGTATGCCCACGGCGGCGGCGTGCCCTTCGTCCAAGCGGCCTGCATGTTCGTCCCCGCCGCCCTCGTCGGTGCCTTGACCAGCGCCCTGCCCATTCACAGAAGGCGAAGGACCTTCGCCCTCGTGGCCGGGGCGTTGGCGCTGGTAGCCGTCGCGCTGACCGTGCTGCACGCGGTCCGCGACGGCGGGTCATCGCGGCCGGCCGTGGGAGGAGGACTGGCGGCTGCGGCCCTGGTCATTGGCGGGTCGCTGGCGTGGGGAATCGCCTGTGGTCTGACCCAACGCGCCCTGATCCGCTGGCGCCGCCGGCTGCGACAACCCGGCGCGTCCTAACCCGAATACTGCATAAGGGTAAGGATTGCCGGGGTTTGGCAACTCACGGGCCCGCGGCGATGTGCGGATGGGCTTGGGGCATCGGTCGGCGCGAACGCGGCGGGCAAGCTCGCCCGCTAAACGCCGATAGAATAAATATTTGTACTTGTACGCAAGGCGAACGGCACCCCGTTTAGCGGGCCGGCTTGCCGGCCGCGTTGCTTCGAGGGAGAAAACGGGTCACTTGGGTAAGTCCCTATTCTACAAACAATAAGTCCTTCGCGCGATATGCCCCTTGGTCATGCTGATGCAATATGCGGCTTAGTTGCCCGTCTGGCGCCTGGCGTCGAGCCGGGTGGCTAACTCGTCCTCCGACAGGACGTTCTCCTCGCGGCAGAGATCGCGGATCGTCTTGCCTTCTCGGTACGCCCGTTTGGCGAGTTCGGCGGCTGCGTCGTAGCCGATCTCCGGCGCCAGGGCCGTCACCATCGCCAGCGACTGCTCGACGAGGTCGTGGCAGCGGCCCGCGTCGGCCCGGAGCCCGCCAATGCACCGGGTCGTGAACACCCGCGCCGCGTTCGTCAGGAGCCGGATCGAGCCCAGGAGGTTCGCGGCGATCATCGGCATCGCCAGGTTCAGCTCCAGGATGCTGCCCACCCCGCCCATCGCCCCGGCGGTGACGGCTGCGTCGTTGCCGATCACTTGGCACGTCACCTGGATCACCGCCTCGCAGATCACCGGGTTGACCTTGCCGGGCATGATGCTGCTGCCGGGCTGGACAGCCGGCAAGAGCAGCTCGCCGAGCCCGCACCGCGGCCCGGAGCCCAGCAGGCGAATGTCCGAGGCGATCTTGCCCAACGCGACGGCCGACGAACGTATCGCCGCCGACGCCCCCAACGCCGCGTCCCGCGCGCCCGAGGCCGCGAAGTGGTTGCTCGCCTCGCGGAAGGGCAGGTGGAGGCTGTCGGCCAGGATCCCGCAGACCGCAGCCGCGAAACCCTCCGGCGCGTTCAGGCCCGTCCCGACCGCCGTGCCCCCCACCGCCAGTTCGCACAGGCGATCCAGCGCCTGCTTGATGCGCTCGGCCGAAGCATCCACCTGGGCCGCGTAGCCGGAGAACTCCTGGCCCAGGCGGATCGGCACGGCGTCCATCAGGTGCGTCCGGCCGATCTTCACCACGTCGTCGAACTCCGCCGCCTTGTCCCGCAGGGCCCCGGAAAGAAGCGACAACGCCCCCAGCAACTCGCGGTGGATCGCCAGGGCGGCCGACACGTGCAACGCCGTCGGGATCACGTCGTTCGACGACTGACCCATGTTCACCTGGTCGTTCGGGTGAATCCGTTTCGACGCGTCGAGATCGGGGTCTCCCAACTCCCCGCCAAGCAGTTGGATCGCCCGGTTCGCGATCACCTCGTTGGCGTTCATGTTCGTGCTCGTCCCGCTGCCCGTCTGGAAGACGTCCACGGGGAAGTGGTTGTCGAGGCGGTTGGTGGCCACCTCGCCCGCGGCCGAGATGATCGCCTGGGCTGCCTGGGCGTCGAGCCGGCCCGCCCGGTAGTTCACAGTCGCGGCCGTTGCCTTGAGAATCCCCAACGCCGAGAGGAACTCCGGCGGCAGGCGCGTCCCCGAGATCGGGAAGTTCTCGACGGCCCGCATCGTCTGCGCGCCGAAGAGGGCACCCGCCGGCACATCGACGGCACCCAGCGAGTCGGTTTCCTTACGCGTGGCGGTCATGGTGCAACTCCCTTGTCGTTGGCGGCGTGGCGATTATAGACGGCCTGGCATTCGGTAGGCAACCGGCTCCCGGGGTGCGGGCAGCGCGGGGCGCTTGTTGCGGGGGCGGTTGGGGCGTATGCTGGAGAGGTATGCCCGCCTGGATGGTCTATTTCCGCAAGCACCCTTGGCAGCGGCGGCTGCTGACGGGGTCTCTGGCGATGGTGCTGGGGGGCCTCGGTGCCCTGGCGGTCCTGCCGTACGTGCGGGACTACCTTCTGCTGCGCGACCTGGACAGCGCCCGCGCGGCCAGGCGGGAGGCAGCCATCGCGCGGGCAGTGCGAAGGGCGAGCGATTCGCCGCGGACATTGCGGCGGCTCGAGGAGGCCCTGGACGGCGCGAGCGACCGGCAGTTCGTGGCGATCGTGGCGGCGTTGCGGTGGTTGGGGAAGTTCAACGTCCCCGGTCGGGCCGGCGAGCACGTGGATCGCGCGTGGGTGATGGAGTTGTCGGGCAATGCGTCGGCGGAGAATCGCTCGCTGTTCCTGGCGGAGATGCTGCTGGCCGGGCGCGACAACGCGTACGTTCGGCGGGGGCTCTCGGTGGCGGCGGCGGACGCCTCGGCCGAGGTCCGGGCCCTGTCGTCGGCCCTGGCGGCGAGGCTGGGCGACGACGCGGCGCTGTCGGCCTTGCTGGCCGACGGGGATCCGAACGTATCGGCGGCCGCGGCGCTCGACGCCGGCCTCGCGCGCCGCACGGCCCACGTCGAGGCGCTGCGGCGGTTGCTGAATTCGCCCGGGCCCCTGTCCGTTCGTTCCGCGGCGGCCTGCGCACTGGGGCGAATCGACCCGAACGCCGCCGGGCCGCGACTGGCAGCGATGCTGGCCCGCGCCGACGAGGCCGACAACGCGCCGCTTCGAGATCGGCTGCTGCACGTGCTGTCGTGGTGCCCGTCGCCGGCGTCGTCCCCGGCCGTGCTCGCCCTGCTCGACCGTGCCCGCCGGGCCGGGCGATACCCGCCGGCCATGGCGCTCGTCGCGGCCGGGCGATTGGGCCTCGCCGACGCCGAACGCGACGTGCGCAGCGTGCTCGCCGATGCCGCCGGACAGAAAAGTGGCCTGACCGTCCGGCAGGTGCTGGCGGCGGTCCAGGCGGCCGAGGCGCTCGACCTGCCCGTCCGCAAGGAAGCCGAGGCCCTCTGCCGAACGCTGTGGTCTCCCCGGCCGGAGTTCCGGACGATGTTGACGGCCGCGGCACGCCTGCTGGGCCGGCAGGCGTCTCGCCCGCAGCTTGCCCGGGCCGATACGCCCTCGCGGGCCGAGTGCATCGTTACCCTACGACGCGCTGCCCTGTACGACTACCTTCCGACGACGGCCCCGGCGAAGACGCAACCGATCCCGCGCAAGACGCCCGTGCCGTCGGCGTCGGCCGCGGCGGCGCTGTGGGGGCTCGAGACCCCCGCGGCCGAGGAGTTCATCCATAACGCCGCCGGAGAGGAGACAACCCTGCCCGGGGACACCGTCGCCTGGGCGCTGGGGCTTACGGGCACGGAGCGGGCCTTCGCGATGGGACTGTCGCTCCTGCCGGCGGCAGACGCGCCTCCCGAGCGGCGCGTCTACAACGACGAGGCTCGCAGCGCCGGCGCGGTCTTGCTGGCCCTGGCCGGGCGGACGCCCTCGCGGCGTCAGGCCGCGGCCCGACGCGTCCGCTCGCGGCTCGCGGGCGGGCGACTCGGCGGCGAGGACAATTTCCACGTTCGCGGCGCGTACCACTGCGCGTTGGCCCTGCTCGGGGACGCCGACAGCGCCCGCGAGGTGGTCGGCCTGCTGCAGACGGGCCAGTTCTCCCAGCGGCGGGCGATCACCGCCCTGACGCTGGGGGGCGAGTTGGCCGGCTTGGACTGGCTCCTGTGGAATCCCCAGGTGCCGCCCGAGGACATGCTGCTGTTGCTGGTGGACGAGCAGCTCGGGGACGTGCTCGCCGTCTGCCTGCCGGAGATGCCCCCCGTGGATGCCGCCGCCGGTGACGAGTTGGCCGGCTGGCAGCTTGAGATCCTCCGCCGCGGATATGCGATCGCGCGGGCGAGGCTTGGCCCGCGATGGCCACCGCCGGCAACGACAAGGCCGTCATGATGCAGACCGGCCCGACAACAACGCTCGGGGCGGCCATCCTTGCCGGGGGACGGGCCCGGCGCTACGGCGGCGCGGACAAAAGTGCGCTGGACTGCGGTGACGGGCGGAAGATCCTCCAAAAACTGCTCGACGAGTTGGCCGGGGCCGACCTGGGCGACGCGATCGTCTGCGCCAACGACCCGGGACCCTTCGAGGGCCTGCACCTGCCGGTCGTGGCCGACCTCCGCCCGGATTGCGGCCCGTTGGGTGGCATCGCCGCCGCCCTGACGCATTTTCGAGGCCGAACCGACGGCACGGTGCTGCTGGCGTGCGATCTGCCGGGAATCTCCGCCGTCGAAATCCGCGCGCTCGTCCAGGCGTTTCGTTCGGGCCGGGACCGCGTCGTCGTCGCGGCGACCGGCGATTCCCTTTGGCATCCGTTATGTTCTGTGGTACATAACGATGTCCTCCCGGAGGTCTTGGCCGCCGTGGAGGCCGAGGAGTTCGCGGTTGGGAGGCTCTGGCGGAGACTCCGGGCCGGGGAGGTACGGTTTGACGACGAAACGCCGTTCTTCAACATCAACACGCCGGAGGACCTGGCGACGTGGCGTGAGAGGTATGGGCTATGGTGATGAGTTGGGTTATCTGCGGGGCCGGCCGACGGGTCGGGAAGACACACCTCGCGGGGCGCCTCGCCGAGCTGCTGCCGCGAAGCGTCTACGCCAAGCAGGGCCATGGGCGCCGCAAACACGGCAAGCCGGCGAACTTCTTCACGTCCGAGGGCAAACTGCGGGCTTTCATGGAGGCCCGCCGGGAGGAGTTCGACCACTTCGTGATCGAGTCGAACGCGTTGGCCCGGGCCGGGGGCGGGGACGTGGTGATCTACATCGCCCAGCCGCCGGGGCGCGTGGATGTCCGGGCGGACGCCGAGGCCCTGCGAGCCCGCGCCGATGTCGTCGTTGCCGTCGGCGCGTCGAAGCACGCCTGGCGGCGGGTCCTGACCGGGCGTGTCGCGGCGCCGTTGCGGGCGCAAATCTGCGTGGCGCTGGCCGAGCAGGCGGAGTTCCTGACACGCTGCCGGTTGACGGTGGGGACGAAGGTCTGGCTCGAGGCGGCCGGGGCGAGGGCCTTCGGCGAGGGCCTGGCCGAACTGCTTGCCGAGATCGACCGCGGCGGGTCGCTGCGGGTCGCCTGCGAGACGACAGGGATGAGCTACCGGTACGCGTGGAAGCTGCTGCGGTCGGCGGCCTCGCGCCTGGGTCGGCCGCTCGTGCACGCCCACCCGGGCGGCGCGGGTGGCGGCGGGTCGCGCCTGAGCGTCGACGGACGGCACCTGCTGGACGTTTTCCGCAGGCTGGATACGGACCTGGCCGCCTATGCGGCCCGGCGTTTCGCCGAGTTGTACGGAAAGGAAGCCGCCGATGGATGAGACGCGAGCCATGATCCCGCTCGAACGGGCCTGGGCGCTGCTGGACGAGGCCCTGTCGGGGCGGACGCCGGCCAGCGAGATCATCCCCGTGCGGTCGGCTCGGGGACGCCTGCTGGCGAGCGACCAGCACACCCGGCTGGATCTGCCGCCGTTCGACAAGTCGGCGATGGACGGCTACGCGGTCCGCGCCGACGACGAGCGCGACACGTACCGCCTGCTGGCGACGGTCCGTGCCGGACAGGTGCCGTCGGTGGCGCTGGTTCCCGGCACGGCCGTCAAGGTCATGACCGGCGCGCCCGTGCCCGAGGGGACGGGCAAGGTCATCATGCGGGAGTTCACCGAGGAGGACGCCGAGACCGTGCGCGTCCTGCGCCACGACGACGTCGGCAACCTTTGCCTGCGTGGCGAGGACATGAAGGTCGGCGACCGCGTTCTGCCCGCCGGGTGCCGGCTCGACGCGCTGGACTTGGCCAACCTGGTCTCCTGCGGCCTGACCCGCGTGCCTGTCACGCTGCCCATTGAACTGGCCGTGCTGAGCACCGGCGACGAGATCGTCGACGACCCCGCCTGCCTGGCGCCGGGGAAGATCATGAACGCCAACGGCCCGATGCTCGCTCACCTGGCGGCCAAGCACGGGTTCGACGTTGTCGGCGAGCGGAGGATCGCCGACGATCTCGATGAGACGGTTTCGGCTCTGGGCGAGGCCCTGGAGGCCGCCGAGATGGTCGTGGTGTCCGGCGGGGTGTCGGTGGGCGACTTCGACCACGTGCTGGAGGCGTTCGAGCGGCTTGGCCTGGCGGTGGCCTTCTCTCGCGTGGCGGTCAAGCCGGGCAAGCCGACGGTCTTCGCGACGCGCGGCGAGAAGGTCGTCTTTGGCCTGCCGGGCAACCCGGTGTCAGTCTGCCTGATGTTCCACCTGTTCGTCTTGCGGGCCGCCCGGCGCCTGCGCGGCGTCCCCGCCGTACTGCGCCTGGGCCGGCGCGTTCTGGCGAGTAACTTCGCCCGCCGCAAGGCCGAGCGGCGCGGGTTTGCCCCCGTCCGACTGACCGACGAGGGCGACGTCGAGCCGTTGCCCTACCATGGCTCGGCCCACCTGATGTCGCTCAGCCGGGCCGACGGGTTCCTCTCCGTGCCCATTGGCGTTCGCGAAGTACCAGCAGGCGAGACGGTGGACTTTCTCGACCTCCGGGAGCCGTACCAATGATCGATCGCTTCGGACGAACGCTCGACTACCTCCGTGTCTCCGTCACGGACCGATGCAACCTGCGATGCCGCTACTGCATGCCACCCGAGGGCGTCTCGGCCCTGCGCCACGAGGATATCCTGTCGTTCGAGGAGATCGAGCAGGTCGTCCGAGAGGCCGTCGCGATGGGTGTCACGAAGGTCCGCCTGACCGGGGGCGAGCCCCTCATCCGGCGCGGCGTGATCGAACTCGTTCGCATTCTCGCCGCCATCGAGGGAATCAACGACCTGGCGATGAGCAGCAACGGCACGCTGCTGGCCCCGGTCGCCGACGAGCTGAAGGGCGCCGGACTCCAGCGAGTCAACATCAGCCTCGACGCGATCGACGCGGACCACTACGCCGAGATCACTCGCGGTGGCAGCGTGGCCGACGTGCTGGCCGGCATCGACGCAGCCGTGGCCGCCGGACTCCTGCCGGTGAAGCTCAACTGCGTTGTCACGAATTCATCCGACGAGCCCGACGCCCGCGACGTGGCGCGGTTCGCCGCCGAGAAGAAACTGGAACTGCGGTTCATCCGAAGGATGGACTTGTCTGAGGGGTC
>Ga0272442_10004960_pt1 | contig 17966 bp, 11 predicted proteins | sample SSMForm2O_FD_200262 | JGI IMG/M metagenome (GOLD analysis project Ga0272442, IMG submission 200262) | Marine sediment archaeal communities from Little Sippewissett salt marsh, Falmouth, MA, United States - SSM-Form-2O | ecosystem: Environmental > Aquatic > Marine > Wetlands > Sediment ... | reverse complement strand
ATGCGGGTTGAAAAAGGCGAGTTTGTTGTTATCAACGGCCCCAGCGGAAGCGGGAAAACAACATTGTTGATGACGATCGCTGCGATGCTTCGTCCGAACAGCGGGACGGTTTGCATAAACGGCAGGAATGTATATGATATGAGTATACGCTCGAGAGCAAATTTCAGGGCGGAGAATATTGGTTTTGTTTTCCAGTTGTTTTACCTTGTGCCGTATTTGAATGTTGTCGAAAACATAGCACTTGCGAGGCAGTCAAGCGACAGAGACGGCTTGACAGGTGAAATAGAACGGCTGGTAAAACAACTTGGTCTTGAAGAACGAGCTTTTCACAAACCATCACAACTAAGCGTTGGTGAAAAACAGCGTACGGCAGTAGCGAGAGCGCTGCTCAATCATCCACAGCTTATTTTAGCTGATGAGCCGACCGGTAATCTTGACAGGGAAAATGCAACAGCAGTTCTGGGATATTTAGCCGACTTTCACCGCAATGGCGGCACTGTTATTGTTGTTACTCATGCAAGCGGACCAGAGGAGTTTGCAGACCGCATGATTTACCTTCGTGATGGGGGTGTTGATAATTCGGGCCTGAAGCAATAATCATCTTTGAGTGATAAAGTTTGAGACTTTTTATCGATAATCATTGAAAAAGTCCAAAGTTTATTATATTTATATTGCAAAATATATACGTGTTGGAGATTAAAAACCTGCAGGGAGCATATTATGTATATAGTCCATGTTTTTGTTAAGGTTAAGGCTGACCAGGTTGAGGCGTTTCGATCAGCCACAGTTGAAAATGCACGTAACAGCATAGAAGAACCGGGTATCGCCAGATTCGATGTTATTCAGGAACAGGACGACCCCACCCGGTTTGTTCTGGTGGAAGTTTATCGTACCAGTGATGACCCGGCGTTACATAAGGAGACGGCGCATTATCAGAAATGGCGGGATAGTGTTGCAGATATGATGGCAGAGGCGAGGACAAGTATCAAATACAGGAATGTTTTTCCCGATGAACAGAGGTGGGATTAGTTGGAGGATATTGTATTTTAGAGGGGTAAGATGAGGTTTGAATTTGCAACTGCGGCGCGAATTATTTTCGGCAAAGGGACCGTAAGGGATGTTGGACCATTAGCATCTGAGATGGGAGACAGGGCTTTTGTTGTTACAGGCAGTACTACTGCACGTGCAGAAGCACTTCTTGAGGGCTTGAATGAATATAAGATAAAATGTGTTACATTTAGTATCTCCGGTGAGCCGACGGCCGCTATGGCAAAGGCGGCGGTGAAACAGGCACGTGAGGCCGAAAGCAATCTGGTAATCAGCATTGGTGGGGGAAGTGCGCTGGATACCGGTAAAGTTGTTGCAGCGATGCTAACCAATAGCGGGCAATTAGAGGATTATCTGGAAGTTGTTGGGGACAATAAACCGCTGACTCGATGTCCCGTACCAAACATTGCTATTCCAACAACGGCGGGGACAGGTGCAGAGGTTACGCGCAATGCAGTGCTTGGATTACCCGAATATGGTGTGAAAGTGAGTATGCGCAGTAATTTGATGCTGCCTCGGCTTGCGGTTGTCGACCCTGTGTTAACTTATTCAATGCCTCCAGCTGTTACGGCCAGCACCGGCCTTGATGCTCTGACGCAGCTTATTGAAGCTTATGTTTCCAATAAGTCAAATGCGCTGACCGATGGTATTTGCCTGGAGGGTCTAAAACGAGCAGGACGTTCTTTGCAACAAGCTTATGAAGAAGGCGGCAATAAAGCTGCACGTGAAGATATGTCGATAGCAAGCCTGTTTGGCGGATTGGCTCTTGCGAATGCGAAATTGGGGGCGGTGCATGGTTTATGTGGCCCTTTGGGGGGTATGATTTCGGCCGGACATGGTGTTATATGCGGCGTGCTTTTGCCTCATGTTATGCGGGCAAATGTGCAGGCGTTGCAAAAACGTGCAGGTGATTCGGAAATTCTGGCTCGATATGATGATGTTGCACGGATTTTGACCAGGGCGGCTACTGCACGTGCAGCAGATGGACTCAATTGGGTGCAGGAAATCTGCAGGGCATTAAAATTACCATCTCTGGGTGAGTTTGGACTGAAAGAAAAAGATTTTCATACGATAATAGCCAAATGCCGGAAGTCAAGCAGTATGAAAGGCAATCCGATTGTCCTGACAGACGATGAATTAATGGAAATTCTGAGAAAAGGTCGATAAGTAAATATAGCAGCAGCAAATACTTATGAGTTGAGTAAATCCAGTCTTTCTTATTTCCATAGTTTTTACATTGATTCTTAAGCCTTTTTTGAAAGTCAGTATATAATCTGTCCTCTGTACTTAATTCAAACAGGATAAGCCATCTTTATAAAATCAACTGATAAAATAAAGACAGCAACCCCAAAAAACGCTTGATTGATGATTGTGTGGCGGGTATTATTCAAATTTGAACAATCTTTGAATGAAATTGTTCATAAGGATTGATAATTAAGCTGACGGAGCAACAAGGATGGTATGCTGTGCATAGCTTAGAGGATTCATATAGTCTTTCCAAATTGTTGTGGGGGATTTATATATTGGAAATGTGCGAAGTGATATTCTAAGCGGAGAACCCGATATGAATTATATCTGGCGAGAATCGGGCATCTGTGACAAGTAAATAAAGGCTATTAAATAGTTCAAAGTGTTGGTAGAAAAGCAAGTTTCGTATTGGGGCCAACCTGAATGAGTAAAGTTGTATTCAGGCTAAAGCTTTTTCGCGTATCCGAAGGCTTGTATTACTTTTATATGAGGACAAGGAGCTTCTGCAATTTGTAAGGAGACAGCATAGTAAATTATCGTTGTGGCCAACAATATGAATATCTGCACTGTTCCTGGCAAAAGTAAACCAATGGAACTCGTTTTTTGAACTGTTGAAAGCTTTGCCGGGAGATAAGCAAGCGATTGGCTTGCTTTTGCTAAGCCATAACAATGGTGGAGCATTGCAGGGTTGTGAATTTTTTTTGGTTTATATGCCAGTAGCCAAAACGTCAGATTGCAACCTACGGGGACGGAGTGTGGGTAGATTTGAGTTCTTTAATTTCTCATGAATTTTTTATTAGTTAAGGTAGCATTCTTTCTATAAATGGCAAAACCTCAAGAAAAACTCGCTCAGACTTTAGACTGTATTGAGGGGGATTTGGAGGCTATTGATACATCCACCTACGGATTTGCAACTCATTTATGTTCGCTTATGGGATCACAAAGACAACAAATTAAGAAGCTTTTCTCATTGGTGTTGGTGAGTTTTGTAGCAGCTGGTCTACAGTTTGTGACCATGGTGAAGATAGCTAATATATGGGGCAAATCAGCTTTTGGCGACTTAGCATATGCAATGGTAATCAGCACATATGGCGCTGTAATCGTTCAGTACGGCCTGAATCGGACTTTTGTGCGTGATTTGATTCACTTTCCGAGTCGTTTTGGAGAACTTGTAGCCGCAAGTCTTGTGCTGCGAAGCCTAATCCTTGCCTTAGTTTTCTTAGGTCTGGTTGGTTGGAACATTATCGTGGGAGCCAATTATAGTCTCTCTTGGGGAATGATAGCAATTGTTATTGCGGTTTGTATGGCATCCCTCAGCTTACAGGCTGTTTATGATGTTTGGGACAAAATGGTACGTCACGCTGTCTACAACTTGCTTCGGCGGTCTGTTTATTTTGTAATTGTATGGACGTTCATCTTGATTTTACCGCATAAGCTGTCAATTACACTGATTGGTGTCGCAATGCTTTTAGCAGCTCTTATCGGCATGGGTATCGAATACTACTGGGCAATTTCCCGCGTCAAATTTGATAAAAATCTAAACATACGGAAAACAGTGACTGCTATGGCCAAAAACAATGCCTGGGTTTCATTGGCTGCCATAGGATGTCTTTCATTCGCAGGACTCAATCAGCTAATTTTAAAGTATGTTTCCGGGAGTGCAGAACTTGGAGTCTATTCAGCTTGCTGGCAGATCGTATTATTAGCAACGTTATTGCTCACTCAAATAGCAAGGATAGGTAGGCCGGCAATGGCCCGGTATACCGACAACAATTCCGAGATAAGTGTTCATCGCCTCCGATTCTTTCTTCGATACAGTGGAATTATGCTCGCGGTAGCTGCAAGCATAGGTTTACCTTCAATATTATTTCCGAGGATTATCATCGGAGCTCTTTTCCGGCCGGAATATATCTCTGCGGCCGGTACCCTTTGTGTCCTGGGGGTTTACATAATGATTTACTCTGTCGGCATCGTAGCTTCTCAGTATGTACTTTCGGTCCGCATGGAAAAGACTTATTTTGCCAGTGTTATTGCAGGCGGATGTTTAAGCATTGTTCTTTGCTTTATACTTATTCCCACATGGTCAGGATTAGGGGCGGCTCTTTCGCTGTTAATTTCACATGGTGCTGCTATGGGGCTTTACGTGCTGGTTGCTTTGAACCATATGAGGAAAAGTAGCTAGTGAATAATTCGTATACACCAGTTAAAGATAACGTTTGAATAGAGATTGTAAGTTATATATTGTGGAAATGGCAACTGTCGATAAGACGCGAAGCTTAGACTTGTGTATTTGCTGCGAAATATGTTCTGCATTTTGTCCTGTAGAAGCGATAAGCATGGAATGCGTCAGAGGGCTTTTTCTTCCTAAGGTTGATTATACCAAATGTACTCTTTGCGGTCTTTGCCTAAAGTTATGTCCGGGCATTGATGTCGATCCACGGAATCTGAGAAGTCAACCATTTGCCAGCGACATTTTCTGTGGTTCTGTTCTGGACAGTTTTGTCTCATACAGTAATGATCACCGAATTCTTCAAAATTCCACGAGCGGGGGCCTCATTACTCATCTTATGGTTGAGTTAATAAATAACAAGGAGTTCGACCTTGCTTTTATTTTAGACTTTGACAAGTTTGACGGTGAGCCAGCAAGGTTAAAAGGAACTAATGATGTCAATCAAATACTGAAGGCTGCTAAATCGAAATATGTCCCGGTGTCACTTTATGATGTGGTCAGGGTCATAACAAACGATCCTGGAAAGTATATTATCGTTGGTACCGCTTGTCAGTTTCAGGGAATTAAGAAAATCTTACGCGAGAAAGAGATGTCAGAGGAGAACTTGCTTTTTTTAGGATTATTTTGCGATGGAACGTTAAATTTTAATCTTATGCGGTATTTTGAGAATGTCTACAGAAAAAGAACGGAGGAACTTGTAAAGTTTGATTTCAGGAATAAAGAGAAGCGAGGCTGGCCCGGGGACTTGAAGCTCTATTTCAGTTCCGGCAGAGAATTAGTTTTGGATAGAGGAAAACGAATTCGGCTAAAAAGGTTTTTCCGGTTAAACAGGTGTTTGTTCTGCCTGGACAAACTCAACGTGTTTGCTGACATTGCTGTTGGTGATTGTTACATAAAGGATAAAACAAGTACCGAAGGAAGATCGAATATCATAACAAGAACGAAAAAGGGAGAGGCAATATTAGAGAGATATTGTCACCTATTTAGTTTGGAAAGAATCAACGTGCGTAAAATCCGAGAAAGCCAAGGTTTAGCGAATAAAAAGGCGGTCTTGGAAAACGTCAAGATACTTGTTAAGGCAAACGATGTTTATGAAAACGTTGATTTGAGCTATGACATCGATAAATGGGCCGCAAGAAAACTGTTACTGTCACAACGATTTATTAAGTGGGGTCAAAATAATAATACGGCCAGGATAAAAATCACACTTTTAGCAGCTAAACTGGCTTTTATTTTCAGAGTAGTGACAAGACTTTTTAAGCATTTAAACCGGAAACAGCGATAAATCTAGATCTGGCTTAAGAGACATAATACGTTTTGATGGCCGGTACTTGTAGAACAAAAGGATAGAGCAGGTTGGAAAAGAACAATATTATTATTCTCGGGGGAAGAATGTCTAACAAAGGCGCACAGGCGATGACGTTTACAGTCGTAGACCAGCTCAGGCGAAGGTTTCCTGATAAAGATATTTATTTGTTTTCCACGGAGGATTTTGAAAGAGCGGATACCGTAAGGCAACTGTACAATTTTCACTTTATGCCTTGGACACCCCAAGGTAGACTCAATCTGCTGCTGGGGCCTTTTGTAAAAGGTTGTAGCCGGCATGCACTCAAGCAAGAGGAAATTAAAGACATCTTAAATAACACATTATTTATTATCGATATCAGTGGTTATGTGCTCTCGTCACAATGGGGATTTTCTGCTTCACTTGGTTATTTAATAAATATTATGATTGCTAAAAAATACTCAATTCCGTTCTATGTTTTTCCTCAATCTTTCGGCCCCTTCGACTATCCATTGATACAGAAGTTTATTTTGTTTCCTCTTTTGAAAATATGTTTGAATTATCCGAGAAAGATATTCATGCGAGAAACGGAAGCGCTTAAATATGCCCGGAAGTTCACGAGGTCTAACGTAGAGCGATGTCATGATATCGTTCTGAAAAATACTGAATATAATTTATCAAACATATATTCAAGAAATGTGTCATTTAAACATTTGGAAATCATTCCCAATTCGGTTTGTATAATCCCGAGTGCCAGAATCGCTGAAAGAGTGGAGCACAAAGTTCTTTACGTTGCATATCAGTCAATGGTACGTATTTTGATTGATCGTGGTATAAATGTTTATGTATTGAGACACGTAGAGCAAGACTTGGAAATATGCAGGAGTATCAAGAGTTTTTTTAAGGATGACACACGGGTACAATTGATAGAGGAAGATCTTAACGCTATTGAGTTGGAAAATACCCTTGGACGGTTTGACTTTGTTATTGCTTCACGTTATCACTCTATAATCCATTCGTACAAAAAAGGAGTTCCGGCTATAGTTCTGGGTTGGGCTCATAAATACTCCGAATTGGCAAGAGAATTTGACCAGGCGGAATATTATTTCGATTGCAGAAATAAGATAGATATTGATGAACTAAATGCCGGATTGAATAAGATGGTGAAAAACTGGGCCCATGAAAAAGAGAAGATTGTGTGTAAAGTTAATTCAATTTCTAATAAAAATATCTTTGATATGTTGAAAAAAGATTCGGGCAGCGGTTGAACAAAAACTTTCCCAGCTATTCTTTGGCCGATATTAGAGGATCGAAGTGTGATAAGTTTCATAATGACAGCCAGAAATGCTTCATCTTTTATTAACGAAGCCATAGAAGCCTTAAGAAAGTCAACTTACAAAGATTGGGAACTTATTGCGATTGATGACAATTCTGCTGATACCACCTTAAGTAAGATGAGGGAAATATCGGAAAAGGACTTACGTATAAAAGTATTTGAAAATATAGGCAAAGGTAAGATAGCAGGTCTGAATTATGGATACACCCTTGTCAACGGCGATATTGTGAAGTGCATTGATGCCGATGATATACTCGACGTGAAGTTTTTTAACTATCTTGGTGAGATGTCGCACCATGAAGCAACATGCCATGACGCTTACGTGATCAAGAGCAATCTACAAGTCATTGGTAATTATTCCGTCGATAAATGTTTTCTCGACAAAGACTTTGTCTATTGCCTTAAAAATCTAAAAGGCATTCCAAAATGGGCATGGTCATTTACCAGGAATATAGGTGACAAGATATTTCCCATGCCTGAGGCTCTTCCTTTCGAAGATGTCTGGTTCTCACTGATCATAAAAAAGTATGCGAAACAGATATTGCACATCGATAGAAGATTGTACCATTATCGCCAGCACAATGATCAAACCTACGGCGGAATCCTGAGTTTTGACCCCGAAGTACTTGCCTTCAGGGCCGAAAGAATGCTCAAGTTGATAAAGGTAATTAAGCACGAACAGACCAAACGATTAGTTCGAGATATTACAGACGTGGGCTTTTTCAAATGTATCCAGATTTTCTATACCTTATTGGCAGAAGAAACAGTAGAATTTCGAGATATTATAACCTCTGGCATCTCAAGAGAATTGAAATTGAAGCTCATTATTTTTAAAAAGCTCAACTGTCTTGCTCCCTCAGTAACAAGGTTCAAATGGTGGATCGACCGGATAAAATGATAACTATAGTTAAAAAATTTACAGTATGTATGCTGTTTTCGCTTTTCCTTATATTCACATATTGCATAAACTATCCTTTGTTTTTAAGTTTAAGGCTTGTGGACATTGTCCTGATAATATTCGCCGCATGGGGAATATTTAACCTTGGAATCAAATCCCGACTAGTGCCCATCTTGGTTGGTTTATTTTACATATTTTATTTTCTGAGTACTCTATATGGAACAATATTTATCGGCATCACCAACACTAAAAATTTTGTCTTTGTTTATAAGTATAGCGTTCTGTTCGTATGTGCCTGGCTCGTATCATCCTCAAAGCTGGAAGAAAAACATATCAGACTTTTATTGAAAATCTTGCTTTTTACGTTCGTAGTCGTTCTTATTCATGAATTTGTCAGTCTCTGGGTATTCCAAACTCGGCATCCTGCGTTGGCCCTTACTTTCAGACCCAACTTTCCTTTCACGAAACCATTTCCACACAAGAGATCAGGTTATTTAGGGGATGCGCATCTACTAGCAGCCTATATTTCCACGGGAGCATTGGCAATACTCTTTTGCAGGCAGTACGGTTTGTTTAAAATCCGACTGCCTTTCTACTGCGTTCTTCTGATCATTGTGTTTTCAGCAATGCTTTTGACCGGATCACGAAATGGTGTGGTGACGTTTTCAGTAACTATTTTTCTTTTTGGCTTTTGGGTATTCATCAAGAAACTGGCAGCCCCAAAAAGCTGCACAATTATTAAGAAAGATAGCATAGAGTTGGTTTTTGTTGCTTTTATAGTCTGTGCCCTTCTGATTGGTCTTTATACCAAATGGGGAGCCCAGAATAACTTAGTTAACCGGTTATGCCACAGGACTTTTTACTTAAACATATCCAAAGATCAGAGCTCTCTCGGAAGAATAAGCAAGTTTGCTCACGCCTACGATCTTGCTCATACCAGCCCCCTAATAATAGGTCCTGGTTTGCAAAGTTCACCGAAATCCTTTTTCGATGGTGCTATACCGTCAATATTGATCAGTGCTGGTATTGGGGGTCTTCTCGTCTTTGCTACCATAATCATTGCTTCCTTCCTTGTTTTACACATGGAGGCTAATAAGAACCAGCGACAGAGCGAATTTCACATACTTTTCTTTGTTTCCTTCAATTATATATTGGCAAACCTTATAACTGAGTTTTTCTTGGTATCAAGAAGCGCCGTACCTTTTGCTGTCTTCTGGGGTTTAATCGTCAAACTTATATACACCCCGAAATATACACACGGGGTAGGAGCCATTATACGGCGGAACAACCTCCTAGTCAATAATCATTCTAGTTTTGAAGGTCATGTGGAATATTAAATTAAACGAATACTTAGAGTTGTTGATTTTTGTTTTATAATTTCTAATTTTGATACGTTCTTGAATAAGCAAACAATAAATAAGTACATTATCCCAGCTTGTGACTGCTGCGGCAGCTCACAATGGAAGTATCTATTTAGTGAGAATGGATTCGATTTGGGCCGTTGCACCAATTGTGGATTGCACTATCTATCACAATTACTAACACGAAAAACCCACGCAACCAGAATAAAAGAAGCCTACTGTACAAAAAAGCGGTATTATATTGATGCATGTGTACACAGAAAATCAGAAGTTTGTCGTTTAGAAGACTTCCAGCATTTCTACAACTTGCTCAAACAACTAGCTCCACCAGGTAAATGGCTTGATATCGGCTGTGGTACAGGCACATTTATCGAAACTGTTCAAAAATTGGGTATTGAAATTGAGGGGGTTGAACTGATACCGGGCCGAAAACAACTTGCTGTTGAAATAACTAAAACAAAAATCCACGATCGCCCCATAGAATTGCTTGATCTGCCTGCCGACTCCTTTTCTGTAGTAACAATGATAAATGTTTTCTCACACCTTACTAGTCCAGCGGCCACACTTTCATATATTCATCGCATACTCCAACAAAGTGGAGTCCTTTTACTATACACGAGTGAAATAGGCGCTGGAGTTAATAAGCATCACAACCACTCTTGGAATCTGGGGGATCATCGGTTTTATCTCGGAGAGCATACTATTGAGCGATATGCCGAGAGGATTGGTTTTGAAGTTTTCTATCGTGAAAAGAGATGGGCCCCCGGATTGCTTTACTCTCGCGAAAATCTTTTAGTAAAGGGTCGATCGACATTGCGCAATATTATTAAGAAATCTTGTGTTTATACACCAGGAGTCTTACAGGTCATGAGATGGTATATGTTGAAAATACGAAATAAGAACAATCCGAATTATGTATCAACACTATTGCTGAGAAGGATCACAGGAAAGTAGGCCAGGCAGTATATGAAAGTATCTATAATAACGGTATGCTTGAATTCTGAGGATACGATTGAGCAAACTATAAACTCTGTGCTGTCTCAGTCGTATCCCCATATTGAATACATAGTAATTGATGGAGGTTCAGTTGACCGAACCATCAATATTATAAGCCAATACAAGGATAAGACATCTAAATACATTTCGGAAAAAGATGAAGGTATTTATAATGCAATGAACAAAGGACTTGCTCTCTGTGAAGGGGATGTCATAGGTTTTATGAACGCCGATGATTTTTATGCTGACCGGAGTGTTATCTCTGAAGTTGTAGCCTTTATGCAGGAGAACGATTTCGAAGCTATATATGGTGACCTTGTTTACGTTGATAGGTTAGATGAGGACAGAGTGGTTCGTTACTGGCGAGCTGGCGAATACAAAAAAGGTGCTTTTTACAATAATTGGGTTCCGCCCCATCCAACATTTTTCTGCCGGAGGCAAGTTTTTGAAAAATATGGGTATTTTAATGATAAACTTCAGATTGCGGCAGACTTCGAGTTAATGCTTCGTTTCATCGAAAAGCATCAAATCAAAGTGGGATATCTACCAAAGGTAATTGTAAAGATGCGTACCGGGGGCAAAGCGAATATCTTGCTGGGTATAATTCGCGGCAACTTGGAAATTATAAGATCTTTCCGAATGAACAATCTTCGTTTTCCTCCGTTCTTGTTTGTAATCAAGCCAATAATGAAGATAGCTCAATTGTTTAGAAGACCGAGCGATTTAAACAATTAAAATGTTAATACATAAGAAGTCATAACTTTGAAAATGGTAATCTTGGTACTGTTATTCTTGGCAGATATAGTCTTAATCAACGTGGCTTTTGTTGTGTCCTTTCTGATTAGATACGGGTTCCCATTCCCTGAAGCCAATTTCCTCCCTTACAAGAAGAGCTTTGCATTTCTTACGGTGATTTACGTATCGTCTCTATTCTTCTTCAGAGTTTATAAAAGCAGGTTCAAGACCTCTTGGGACTTGTTCACAAGAGTTTTCTTGGCATTATTGATAGCGACATTACTCAGCGTCACCTTCGCATATATCTTGAGAGCCAAATTGTCGAGGTTTCCATCAAGCGTCTTTGCTATTTCCTTCTTTATGAATCTACTTCTAATCTTTAAGTTTAACCAGATTATCTTGAAGGCTGAAAAGAGGATCAAAAAGAAGGTTATTGTTTTTGGTGAAGACAATGTGGATGACATTGTAACAAAAAAAGCTGACATGGAAAGGAGGGAAATCGATGAGATTGAGGAACTGATTAAATATAATGATATAGACGAGATTGTTATTTGCGAGAATATGCAAAAGAAAGAAAACCTGAACCTTTTGATCTACCTCCTTCAAAAGTTAAAAATAGATGTGGTTTTTAGCCCTTCCAGTTATCTGGCACTGCTGCCTGAAAAAATTAACGGCAACGACTCAATCCATTCTCTGAGCACCTTTATCGGCAAAAAACCTGACGTTGAGGAGTTTTTGATAAAAAGCTTGGACTTGATAGGCAGCACCCTCGCCCTGTTAATCGCTATGCCTATAGTGATTTTAATCTCCTTGCTCATTAAAATCTCTTCACCCGGCCCGGTTTTGTACAAACAGCAAAGGATAGGTAAAGACGGCAAAATATTTACCTTATACAAGTTCAGAACTATGGTAAAAGATGCGGAGAAAACACTTGGCCCTGTTCTGGCGAGCCGGGATGATCCACGCGTCACAAAAGTAGGAAAGCTTTTAAGAATGACACGATTAGATGAACTTCCCCAGTTATTCAATGTGCTACGAGGGGAAATGAGCTTGGTTGGCCCACGACCGGAACGCCCCCATTTTGTCAAACGACACAAGGCTTTACGACAAATGCGGTTAGCAGTCAAGCCTGGCTTGACTGGGCTTGCCCAGATTAGAAGTTTCTACGATTTGAAACCACGACACAAAATAAAATACGATTATCTGTATATACAAAAGAGGTCTGTTCTGCTGAATTTGTATATTCTTTTAAAGACAATACCTGTAGTCTTTTCCAAGAGGGGTTGGTAAATCTCAATTTAATTCATACTGCTTGCAACGTATGACATGGTGCGAGTGCTTATATCATTTAGTCACATCAATTTATAGATAACAAGTTTTTCCCCTTTCTTTCGCTTATCTAACCACAGCGAATGGACTTCCCGAGCGTTTTCACATAAATTTAGTTCTTTATCTGCGTCCTTCATAATTTTTACGACATATACAACTGTTGGGGGAATATTTCCACCCTTATATACTATTCCTTCCCGTTCCGCATAAAAACTTATACGTTTATCTGGAACAGCAACAACATCTTCCTTGGTGGTATTTTCTTTTAACCACTTTGAGGCACCTATATAACCTTGTTTTTCTGCTCGCATGGTGGTCATCAATTTAGACAGGCAGATAACTGCACCAACCGCCAACAGAATAAAAAACCACAACTGTGGATTTTTATTGTTTTCTAATGGACTTTTGTAGGACTTTTTCCTTAGCCAATCGGCCGATATTTGTAAGCCAATCGGCACGTAAAAGACAGTAAAAACGACCAGTGGCAAACAATGTCTTCTGCTAATGTATCCATAGGTATAGTGTAGTAAAACCATCATAATAACATTGAATCCTATAAAAACGGATATGAAAAAACTCTCTATCTCCATGCCTACAGATTTTCGGCCCAAACGCGAATAAATGCCGAGCAGCAATGCTGGCACAAAAAAGTACATCAGGTTTTCACTGATTCTTTCAATGAGTCTGCCAATTGCTTTTGCTATATTGGGGAGCAAACTCATAATTGTATAAGCTTGGTTGCAATTATCGGAGTTTGGTTCTTGAATTTCATCTTGTTCCAAACGGCAGCAGGAACTGATAAGCGCTTTCAATTTTTTTGGCAAGATTTTCCCTCTTGCTTTCATATATGGTACTGCAGGTATAGCAAAGCCGATTAGAAGAATAAGTAATGCGCAGATTAGTTTAGGCCTGCTCATATTGCGCTTCGGCAGTAATAATCCAGTAAATAGCCATAAAACTCCATATATAACCAGTTGTGCGCACTCAGGTCGGATTAGATGTCCAAGTCCTGTGGCCAAGCCAGCTATTCCAAACATCCACCATGTGTCCTGCCTTGCAGCCCTAAGCAAAAACAGAAAACCCGTAGCCAAAAATAGGATATACGGCCAATCCCTTAGCGCATCGCTACCAAATCGGGCAGGATATGGCAACAGTACAAGGATAAGGATTGCCCAAAAGCTTAGTTTGCGACCGACAAATCCTTTACATATAAAATACAAAGGTATCAATGCAAGCAATTTGCACAACAAAGTTATACACTGAGCAGAGTATATCCAGGTGTATACAGAGGTATTATTACTGAATAAGGTTACAATTTTGTAAGTGGCAAATTTATGAGACAGAAAAATAAGAAATGGATAGCCACAAGTATCACCCTTGATAACATAGACTGGGTCAGTTGAGAACTTTTGAGCCCACTCGATATAGGAAACGCCGTCTTTGGCAATGAGAACAGTGGTAGCGATCAGGTATATGCCTATGGCAAGAGCAATAGTTAATATGATTGAAATATTGATTATGTCATTTTTTTCACTAGATGAATTCACACTTTTACTAATATCCATCACAATCTCTTAGGGCTTATAGCCTGTGTAAAGTTTGCTTATACAACTCTTAAAAACAAATACTTTTTTGTCTTTGTGACTTTCAGCATAATGTTCGTACTAAGAAATTTTTACCTTATCCAGAATCCTTTTATTACTACAACCACGGCAGTTACTTGAGCTGCCCAGAAAGCAACCTGTCTGGATAAAGCACAGAACTATATGTAATTAGACAGTATGTTTTGTTCTTTTGCAAGGGCTTTCTTGATTTGCTGCAACAGCTATTTTGCAGGATTATTCGGTTTATTACTCAGCAGCGGCAAAAGTTTACCACAGTCACTCTTATTCTTTGTCCCAAACAATTAAACGTCACTTTAATATAGCAAGGTTTTTTGTCGATAACAAAGGGATTTTTGAGCGTACCGGCATTAAAAAATATGGTGGTGAGATGTTAAAGGCTGGCATAAAAGAATTTTGGAAAAAACGAACGCCAAAGTACCTCGCCGCTTTGCTTGTCGAATTCACCGTAAAAGCAATAGCCTGTAAACTTGGCTGGTATTACCAACTGATGTTTCCTAAGAATCAAAATTGAGCAGGTTTGTTAGGGTGCAAATCTTAGAGCATCGGCACAGACGTTGTCCCCGTTGACAAATTGAGCAATTATCTTCACCTTTGCCTGGCTGCTGAATGAGTACGTACCCAGGATGTTCCACTTGGCCCCATCAATCTTCTGATTTACTATTATGGTATCAAGTAAGGTATCGCCATCATAAATCTGTACGGGCACTTGAGCCGACCTGCTATCACGGCAAGTCCACCATAGGGATACTACTCTGGTGTCATCAATCGGAGCCTCAAAACTGTAACTTGCCCCTGAGTCTTTGCTGTAAAGGGAATTGTCGCCATAAAAACCAACTCCGACTGAAGCATACCAGGTTCCAGTATACGACGTTCCTTTATCGCCATTGTCAATTATAATTTCAGAAGGTACGTTGAGTGCAAATCTTACAGCATCAGCACAGATGTTGTCCCCGTTGACAAATTGAGCAGTTATCTTCACCTTTGCCTGGCCTCTGAATGAGTAAGTACCCAGGATGTTCCACTTGGCCCCATTAATCTGCTGATTAACTATTATGGTATCAAGTAAGGTATCGTCATCGTAAATCTGGACGGGTACTTGAGCTGACCTGCTGTCACGGGAAGTCCACCATAGGGATACTACTCTGGTGCCATGAACCGGAGCTTCGAAACTGTAACTGGCCCCTGAGTCTTTGCTGTAAAGGGAATTATCGCCATAAAAACCAGCTCCGACTGAAGCATACCAGGTTCCGGTATACGACGTTCCATCATCGCCATTGTCAATTATAATTTCTTCATCGGCAGGCGGGCCATCGGATACAACAAGATCCACCGCAGAATTAATTTCAACCGAAGTATTCGCCGCAGGGTTCTGGCTTATTATATTACCAAGTTCAACTGTATTACTGTAGGCGTTGGTAATTGTACCAACAGTAAGACCTGCATCAACAATCGCGTCTTCCGCATCTTCTTCTGACATACCAACTACATCAGGCATGGTTACCGCATTGTCTATTATTGTAACATCAACTTTACTATTGGCAGTATCTTCACCATCAGAGACCTCAACGGTTAGAGTAAATGTCTGCGAAGAATCTACATCTGGTGGTGTATATACCGGGTTAGCAACATTTGCATTGCTTATACTACCTTCTCCAGCCTGCACTGTCCAATTGTACGTCAAATCATAAGGACCGGAATCCGGATCACTTGCAGTCACCAGTAACTGGGAAGTCTGGCCAACATCAGAAATTGTAGAAGGCGTTGCGGTAACAGATGAAATCAATGGGGCCTGATTGATGTATGGTAGCTCCTCAACAAGAATATCATCAAAATAGCTGCCGATATTACCCCAATTATACAAGGCTATAGTACCTGAGACCAGACTGCCATCGGTTTCCGAGAATATAAGTGTACCATTGACAGATAGTTCTAAAGTGCTGCCTTGAGCGATAACCTCAATCTGATAATTCTGTCCAGTAACATACTGCACAGCATCTTCATCCAGAAGACTAACATCACCATTTACCTTTTTAATCAGTCTGCGATAGTTGCGCTGACTATCCCAGGAAAAGCGGTAGTAGTTTTCGTTGTCCTGGTACCGGAACATCAGGCCGATAGCATCATCATCTTCTGACCTAATCGTAAGTGTTGTTCTGTAATCTGTCCAATCAGTCCCACCTGTATACCACGCATAAGTACCTTGTTTAGGCAACTCCAGACCCGTAGGTAATGAGTAAATATTGGTGCTTTGAATCATGGTACCTGTAGAAGCAGACCATGAAGAAGGAGCATCTCGCTCTCCCTCGTCAACGATGTTCCAGCCGGAGTAGTCTTTATCGCTGAAATTATCTAAAAATAAGAGATCAACGTTGATGCTATTTACCGTTATGGTTATTGTTTCCGAGTCTGTGTCCTGGCCGTCGCTGGCAATAAAAGTAACCTGATAGGTACCTGCCTGGCCGGAACTGGGTGTCCATGAGAAGGTTTGTCCGATGAATGTTGCACCGAACGGTAGATTTTGAGCCGAATATGTAATTGTATCCCCATCGGCATCAGTTGCACTTATTGAAAAGCTGAGGAGACTATTTTCATTGACCGACTTATCGCCGATAGTCTCGAGTATGGGGGACCAGTTTACTTTTTTTACTTTTATAGTAATTATCTCGAAATCCTCAAGCTCCCCGTCAGAAACCCGTATCGTCAAAGTAACTATCAGTGTATTATTCACATCCGGTGGTGTATACACAGGATTAGCAATATTTGAATTACTAAGGCTACCCGCACCTCCCTGTATTGTCCAACTATATGACAGCCCACCAGGCCCACCATCCGGGTCATAGGCTAAAACCTGGAGTTGCGAAGTCTCATTTTCTAAAATTTCAGGGGGTGTGGCAGTCACTGAATTAATAACCGGCGCCTGATTGGCGGGTGGTACTACCATGATGGTTACAGTGTCAGTGTCGGTTGCACCGTCGTCGTCGGTAACTGTAAGCGTAATTGTGTGTGTTCCAACAGTCATTATGACCATAGGATTAACACCTATAGCAATCTGGTTTCCGCCTTCAGTCCAGATATAGCTGACGATACTGCCGTCTGGGTCTTCGGAACCGGAAGCATTGAGGGTAACCTGTTCGCTGCCGTTGCGGTCGGTATCGGTTACAGTCTGGTTTGAGCCGGCATTAGCTATGGGTGGCTGATTGTCTGCATCGTTAATCGTTATGGTTACACCCTCGACGTCTTCTAACTCACCGTCAGTTGCTACAAAACTCATAACGTGTGTGCCAGCCTGGTCATATCCTGGGGTCCATTCAAAGGTATAATTTTCAAAAGAGGAACCGGTCGGAGGATTGTCGCAGTAGCATGTTATATCATTTCCGTCAGGGTCGCTGGCACTGACGACAAATGTTATCAGGGAGCCTTCATCGGCTGTTATATCGTTGATAGGCTCAATTTCAGGCGCTCTGTTTACATTGTTGACTGTTATGGTTATTGTTTCGGAATCTATGAACTCGCCGTATATTGCTTCGAAAGTTACTTCGTAGATGCCTGCATCATTGTATGTGGGTGTCCAACCAAAGCTCCAACCACCCCCCCCATTGGGAAAAAAATCCGGATCACTCGGCAAATTGTGGTAATTCACATCAACCACGATATTGGGGTCTGTGGTATTCACATCGAAAGTCAATTTCGAACCCTCATCGACTTCTTTGTTGCCACCAGTCGAAAATACAAAAGAGCCGGCTTCGTTGAAAAGAGCTAAGACCTCATCTGCAGTTAAAGCCCGATTGTAGATATGAACATCGTCGATGAGCCCATCAAAAGCTCTGTTTGAATCGTAGCCCCTGATCCCAATAACAAGAGGATTGCTGGCCGAGT
>Ga0272442_10004957_pt1 | contig 17981 bp, 17 predicted proteins | sample SSMForm2O_FD_200262 | JGI IMG/M metagenome (GOLD analysis project Ga0272442, IMG submission 200262) | Marine sediment archaeal communities from Little Sippewissett salt marsh, Falmouth, MA, United States - SSM-Form-2O | ecosystem: Environmental > Aquatic > Marine > Wetlands > Sediment ... | reverse complement strand
GCGACGATAGGGCGGCGGATACTCCGGCGGTCGGGATGACGCAGATCGTCCGTCAGGCGGTGAGAATCTCGATATCGCTCATGCTGCCGAGGCGGCCGTTGGCGAGGGTGAGGTAGTGGACCCATTCAGGCTCGTGGCCGAGCAGCCGGCTGCCGACGGTATCCACCGCCACCGGGTCGAAGCCGGCGAGAATCCGTCCGATATGTTTCTTCCGGCCGGAGAGGTGGCCGCCCTGCAGCGCGACGGAAGCATCCACTAGCGACAGGTCGGGCTTCTTGTACAGGCAGACGTCGACGACGGATTCGTCGGTCGAGGGGTTGTGCAGCCTGGCCTTGTTCCAGCCGTCGGCGTAGTATTTGCCCGGCGCCAGGCCGAACATGTTCTTCATGGCGATGGTCGTTTTGGCGAGCGTGTGGTCCTTGAGCACCGGGACCGAAATCAGGTAGGCCTGGCGGGCGATTTCGGGCAGGTGGAAGGTCTTGAGATGCAGCGCGTCGGGGTTCTTGAGCTCGACGGTTTCGGTACGGTTGAAATCAAGCAGCCGCAAGCCGTACCGTTGCGCCAGGTCGCCATAGCCAAGGGCCGCGTAGACCTCGTGCGTGCGGCCGGCGCCGGTGCCTTCGCCTATGGCGATTTCCGCCTGCGTATGGGCCCGACAGTACTTGTAGATGGCCTCCACGGCCTTGACGCTGGTGGTGACCGGCGGCGGCGAAGAGTTCGTCAGGTTGGGCTTGATCACGATCAAGCCGTCCTGCGGCAGCTTGCTTGCGGCCTCGATCAGGTCGAGGGCCTGCGTGACGCTGGTCTGGTAATCTGCAAACGTGACCTGTGCGACCTGGCTCATGATTTCCCGTGGTCTATAGCTATCTGATACTTCGCCGGCTGTGTGCGGGAACAATTCCGGCGCCAGTTTCGTATACATTGACCTACTTGTCGTGACCTTGGGGCGCCGCCTGGCGGCCCGAATATACAGTGAAAAAAATCGCCCAGGGGGCTTGACTGTCAAGGCAATTTTCCGTAAACACTTAGGTTTTATCCCCCTGAGGGGAATCCGAGTTTGCGGGCACATTGATGGCTGATTTTGGAGTTGGCTATGATTGAGGTCAAAGAACTTCGGCGGAGTTTTGGGCCGGTAGTTGCTGTTGACGGCATCTCCTTCAAGGTCGAAAAGGGCCAGGTTCTGGGTCTGCTGGGCCCCAACGGCGCGGGGAAAACGACCGCCATGCGCATGCTGGCGTGCTTCATCCGCCCTGACAGCGGCACGGCCAGCGTGTGCGGCCACGACATCCTGGCGGATCCCATTGGCGTGCGCAAGTCGCTGGGCTACCTGGCGGAGAACTCTCCGGCCTATCCCGAGATGACGGTCGGCAGCTTTCTCAATTTCGTCTGCGACGTCCGAGAAATCGACGGCCAGCAGCGTAAGAAGGCCCTGGATCGCATCGTACCCATGTGCTCGATCGACTCGGTCTATCACCAGACCATCGAGACGCTCTCGAAGGGGTACAAACGCCGCGTGGGTCTGGCGCAGGCGTTGATTCACGATCCCGATGTGCTGATCCTGGACGAGCCGACGGACGGCCTCGATCCCAACCAGAAGCACGGGGTTCGCAACCTGATCGGCAACATGGCCAAAGACAAGTGCATCGTGGTCTCGACGCACATTCTCGAAGAGGTCGAGGCGGTTTGCTCGCGGACGATCATCATCACGCGCGGCAAAATCCTGGTGGACTCGACCCCGAAAGAGCTGAAAGAAAAGCACCACGCAAGTCTGGATGAGGTCTTCCGCAAGATCACCCGGAGTAAGAGCGCCTAAGTTCAATGTTGTTCGAGCTGGTAGTAGGAGTGCGATATGAATAGCTTTTGGGCCGTATTCAAACGGGAGCTGAAAAGCTACTTCACGACCCCATTGGCGTACGTCTTTCTGGTCATTTTCCTGTTCTTCGCCGCCTATCTGACGTTCAAGCAGGGCTTCTACGAGGCGCGGCAGGCGGATATGCAGCCGTTTTTCATGAATCTGCCGCTGCTGTTCGTTTTCATGGTGCCCTCAACGGCCATGCGTCTCTGGGCGGAGGAGCGCAAAGTGGGGTCCGTGGAGCTGTTGTTCACGCTGCCCATCACCATCACGCAGGCGGTGCTGGGTAAGTTCCTGGCGGCATGGGTCTTTCTGGGGATTGCCCTGGCCCTGACGTTTCCGATGGCGGTCACGGTGGCATACCTGGGCGATCCGGACGGGGGCCTGATCGCCATGGGTTATCTCGGCAGCTTCCTGATGGCGGGAGGGTTCCTGGCCATCGGGTGTTTCTTCTCGGCTTTGAGCAAGAACCAGGTGATTGCCTTCGTGCTGTCGGTGGTGGCCTGCGCCGTTCTGGTCTTTGCCGGGATGCCGACGACGCTGAATTACCTCTCCACGTTTCTGCCCAACGGCCTGGTCTCGGCGGTGGAAGGCATGAGTTTCCAGGTGCATTTCGAATCGATGCAGCGGGGCATTCTGCAATTCAAGGACCTGGCGTATTTCATCATACTCATCGTAGGCTGGATTGCGGCTTGCACGGTCGTTTTGGATGAAAGGAAGGCGAGCTGATGAACCGGACGATACGAGCGATAGTGGGTGCTGTCCTGATTCTGATCATTGCCTTTAGCGGAATCAGCATTTGCCAGAATCTGGGCGGGCGCGTGAAGGTGGACGTCACCGATCAGGACCTCTACACGCTTTCCGACGGGACGAAGGCGATTCTGGGCCGGCTCAACCAGCCCATCACGGCCCGGCTGTTCTACGCCAAGACCGCGGCGATGAAGGGCCCCGACCAGATTCGCTACTTCAACAACTATTACGAGTTCGTCAAGGCCCTGCTGGCCGAGTACGTGGCGGTCTCCGACGGCAAGGTCAAGCTGGAGGTCATCGATCCGCGTCCCTTCTCGACGGAGGAGGAGCAGGCGCTGCGCTACGGACTGCGGCGGTTTCCCATTACCGAGGAGGAGAACTTCTTCTTCGGACTGGTGATCCAGACCCAGTTCGGCGTGGAGAAGACGATCCCGTTCTTCTCTCCGGACCGCCAGAATTTCGTCGAGTACGACATCAGCTATCTTATCGACACCGCGACTACCCGGCAGAAGAAGCGCGTCGGAATTATGAGCTCTTTGCCGGTGATGGGGCAGGATGTGACGGACTACATGGCTCGCATGATGCAGATGCAGGGCCAGCAGCCGGACCCGCCCTGGACGATCGTCGAGCAGCTCAAGCAGAAGTACGAGGTCAGCACGGTTGCCACGGACGTCAACGATATCAACGACGTCGATGTCCTGATCGTGGTCCATCCCAAAGACCTGTCCGAGCGGACGCAGTTTGCGATCGATCAGTTCGTGCTCAAGGGCGGGCGGACCATCATCTGCGTGGACCCGCATTGCGTCGCCGACCGGCCGCAACGCAACCCTATGCAGATGCAGATGACCCAGCAGGACCAAAGCTCTAATCTGGAACGCCTGCTGCGGACGTGGGGGCTGGAGATGCCCGAGAACACCTTCGCCGGCGACAGGTCGCTGGCGATGGCCGCCCCTCTCAACCGCAACCAGCGACCGGAGAAAATCATCGGTTATCTCAATCTCACGCCCGAGTGTTTCAATGACGACAGTGTGGTCACCGCCAACCTGAACCAGGTTCGCGTGCTCTTTGCCGGCGTCCTGAAAGAAACGGACCCGCCCGGCCGGGGGTCCGGAGCTGCCGACCCGAACCAGGCCGAGGAAAAGAAGACGGATCAGGGCCAGTTGGAGCGGACGCCGCTGGTGGCAACGACCGAAAAGGGCAATAGCTGGACCGTGAGCAGCTCGTTTGAGCTGATGTTTCCCGACGCCCAGAAACTCATGGCCAAGTTCATGGACGGCCGCAACGGGGTTGCGATGGGATATCTCGTCACCGGACGTTTCCAGAGCGCTTTCCCCGAGGGCATTGAGATCGAGGTTCAAGCCGATGACGATCCCAACGACGAAGGCGGCGACCCCAACGAGCCGAAGATGATCACGAAGCACATTACCGGTCTGACGGAAGCCGCCGAGGATTGCGCCGTGGTCGTCTTTTCCGACGTGGATTTCATCACCGACCAGATGGCCTACGCCCAGTCCTTCTTCGGCAATATGGTGGTAGGGGACAACAGCGCCCTGCTGGTGAATGCGGTCGAGGACCTGGGCGGTTCCGGCGATCTGATCTCGATTCGTTCCCGCGGCAATTTCAAACGCCCCTTTACCGTGGTGGACGACATCGAAGCGGCGGCCGAACGCGAAACGGCCAACGAAGTTGCCGTGATCAACGCGCAGATCGAAGGGTTCAACCAGGAGCTGCAATCGCTGGTCTCGTCTGCGAAGGATCAAGACCAGCAGAAGTTGATCGGTAGCGAGATCGTCCAGAAGAAGCGCGATCTGGAGTTGAAGATACGCGAGTCGCAGCGGCAGTTGCGAGAGGTCAAGGCGAAGCGCCGCGAGCGGATCGACGAGCTGGGCAACGCCCTGAAAGTCGTGAACATGGCGACAGTGCCGGGCGTGATTATGGTGGTCGCGCTGATCCTGGGCGTATGGCGCGGGGCACGCCGGCGTCACTATATCAGTCACGCGAGCGACGCTTGATTTGTGTTTGCTGATTCGGCCTGATGAATCACAGATCACAACAGGAGTATAAGTAGATGAGCAACCAGAAACTTGGCATATTGGCCATTGTAGCAGCGGTATTGGTTCTCTGGGCGGCGGTTCAGCCGCGTCTTTCGAAGCAGGGCAGCGTTCGGCTGTCCGGCCCGGCGGATTTGATCCAGGGTCTGGACCCGGCGGAGATCGACAGCATCGTCGTCGGGCACGGCGATGACGCCGTCCGGATCGAGCGACAGGGCAGCGGTTTCGTCGTGACCAACGAGAGCAATTACCCCGCCGATCCCAAACAGATCAATGACCTGATTACCAAGAGCCTGGACGTCAAGACGACCGAGGCGTATACGGACAACGCCGAGAACCACGAGGAACTGGAGGTGACGGAGGAAAAGGCGCGGAACGTCGTCAAGTTCTTCAAGGGCGATGGGTCGCTTCTGACGGGCGTGATCATCGGGAAATCGCAGGAGGCCGGGCAGAGCACCTTCGTGCGGCGGGCGTCAGACGACACGGTATGGCTGGCCGAGAGCGTGCCGTGGTTTCGCAGCCGGGCGCTGGATTACGTGGACCAGGAGATCGTCTCGGTCAAGCGCGAGGACGTCAACGCCGTGACCGTCACGACGTCCGAAGGCACGTATACGCTGCGGCCCAAGGGGGACGGCGATGGCGTGGTCCTGGCCGATCTGCCGGCGGATAAGAAGCTGAAAGAAAGCGACGCCAAGAGCGTCTTCGGGGCGCTGACGAGTTTGCGTTTTGACGATGTGAACGCACCGGCCGAGATCGAAGGCGTGAGTTTCGACCACCAGTACGTCTGCCGTTTGGACGACTCGACGGAATACAGGCTCCATCTGGGCAAGAAGGACGACAAGACCTATCTGACCTGCGAGGCCGAATACACCGACAAGACCCCGGTGACCAAAAAGCTCAACGAGGTCGAATCCGAAGAGCAGCTCAAGGAAAAAGAGGCCAAGCTCCTGGCCGACGAGAAGGCGCAGAAGTTCACGCTGCGTCACAAACGGTGGGTCTATGAGGTGCCTGATTGGAAGGCGAAATACCTGACCAAGAACCGCTCCGAGCTGCTGGAGGACGTGGAGGAAGAGACCGAAGAGAAGCCGGCCGAGGAGACGCCGCCGGTCGGGCCGCAGCTCGCACCGTCGGCTGAGCCGACGACCGCCGAGCCCAATGCCGTTTCGCCGGCCGCTGAGCCCAACGCCGTCGATCCAAACGCGTAGCCGCGAGCGGTACAACGCAGAGCTTTGCCCTGTCTGTCCCCATCGAGGTATGGGGACAGTTCGTTTTGGGCATTTTGGACGCGACCGGGATTTGCACCGATGAAGGTGGACCGATTCATCTTAGGGGACTTCCAGACCAACTGCTACGTTCTTCGGGCCGACGAGTCCGGGGCGGATTGCCTGATCGTCGACGCGGGCCTGGATTCGCGCGAGCTTCTTGCCTCTCTCGAGCGGGACCGGCTCAACCCGGTCGCGATTGTCCTGACCCACGGTCATGCCGACCACATCGTCGGGCTGGAGGCGCTGCGTCGCCGGTTCGGCAGCATGAAGGTTTATATCCATACGCTCGATGCGGCGTTGCTGTCCGATCCGGAGGCGAACCTGTCGGCTTTCACCGGGGCCGCCTATACAGCCGACCCGGCCGACGTTTTGTTGGAAGAGGGGGACGTGGTCGAGGAAGCGGCCCTGCGACTCGAAGTGCTCCACACGCCCGGCCACACGCCCGGCGGCATCTGCCTGCACGCCCCGCAGGAAAAGGCCGTCTTTGTCGGTGACACGCTGTTCGCCGATTCCGTCGGACGTACCGATTTCCCCGGCGGCAGCATGGAGCAACTGGTTCGGAGCATCAAGACCAAGCTGTTCATCTTGCCCGATGAAACCACCGTCTACCCCGGCCACGGGATGCGGACCACCATTGGTCGCGAGAGGAGGTCGAACCCATTTCTAACGTAGAACCCATGCGAAAAAGGCTGGTCAAGGCTTTTGCAGTCCGATATAATGTGTGTGTCGGCTTCGATGCGGGTGTTGGTGGGGCTGCCCAACTCGGGAGCCGGCCAACGTGAAAGTGCGCTTTCACCCCCATGCTCGGGCTCGCTTGGACGAGCGAGGTGCCACCGAGGAGGAGGTGTTTCTCACGGTGGAGGCAGGAGAGAAGTTCGAGGCCAGGTTCGGCCGGACCGGATTTCGCCGCAACCTGCCCTATAACGCGACGTGGCGCGACAAACGCTATGATACAAAACAAGTGGAAGTCTTTGCGGTTCGGCGGTATGATGCCTGGCTGGTCATATCGGTAGTCACGAGGTATTTTTAGGGGATGTGAAAGGCCCGGCGGTATGAAGTTCTCTTACGATCCTCGCTACAACGTGGGTTATATTCGCTTCAAGCACAAGAAGGCCGACGCCGAGTCGATCCGTCTCAGCGATGAGCTGGTGATCGATCTGGCCCCGGACGGAACCGTATACGGAATCGAGCTGCTCAACGCCAACGATCAGATGCAGCGCGACGACACGGGCGAATTCGCCCTGATCAACGAGGAAACCGGCGAAGAGACCAAATTCGCCCTGAAGATGAAGAAGAAACGCCAAGCCCGCAAAGCCCGTGTCCCCGCCAAACGCGGACAGGCTGCACCACAATGATGTGATGGTTTGATTCGGCCTGGACCGGCCCGCCACACCACCGGGCTTCGTTCAAAACGCGTTGTAGTACTCTGGACGCCCGTCGTCGCTGTCGTAGCGGGTGACGTCCGCCGTCTCGGCGTCGACGCGAATACGCTCGATGCGTTCGGCCTTCCTTGTGTTGCTGTCCACCGTGACGATGACCCCGTTCATCTTGACGTCGCCCGTGGCGATCTCGAACGGTACCGGCATTTGCGTGCGGAACGACTTGAGAACGCTGCTGGTCTTGCGACCGAGGACCGAATCATGAGCGCCGGTCATCCCGATGTCCGTGATGTAGGCGGTGCCTTTCGGCAAGATTCTCTCATCGGCGGTGACCACGTGGGTGTGGGTGCCGAAGCAGCAAGCGGCCTTGCCGTCGAGATGATAGCCCATGGCGATCTTTTCGCTGGTGGCCTCGGCGTGAAAATCGACGATCACGATCTCGGCCTGCTGTTGCAGTCTCGGAAGCCATTTGTCGGCGGCCGTGTAGGGGCAATCCGCCGGCTTCATAAAGAGCCGTCCGATGAGCGTCAGGATACCGACCGTTGGGCCCTTTTCAGTCCGATAGAGGGCCGTACCCTTGCCGGCGGCGTGCTCGGAAAGGTTGGCCGGGCGGGCGATGTTGCCGGCCCGTTCCAGCGTTTCGATGATGTCCCTTTTGCGGAAGGCGTGGTCTCCCAGGGTCACGATATTTACGCCGTAGCGGAGAAGCTTCTCGTAAATCTGGGGCGTCAGACCCGACCCCCCGGCGGCGTTTTCGGCGTTGACGATGACGCAGTCGATCGACTGCTCGCTCACGACTTGCTTGAGCTTCTCGGCGAGGATGCGTCGGCCGGGTCGTCCGACGACATCACCTATGCACAGTATGTTGAGCCTCACGACTCCCCCCTCGGCGTCTTGGCCTGGTTTTGGTGGTTACGGCTCACTTGGCGTACTCGACGCAACGGACCTCGCGGAGCAAGGTCACCTGTATTTCTCCTGGATAGGTCATCTCATCTTCCACTTTTCCGGCGATTTCGCGGGCGACCTTCATGGCGGCGTCGTCATTGATCTGGTTGGCGTCGACAATGACGCGAATCTCTCGTCCGGCCTGGATGGCATAGGCGGTCTCGACGCCCTTGAAGCTGGTGGCGATCTCTTCGAGCTTTTCGAGCCGCTTGATGTACCGCTCCAGCGTTTCGCGTCGGGCGCCGGGCCGGGAGGCGCTGATGGCGTCGGCGGCGGCGACCAGCGGCGTATACGGGTTGTCCGGCGGCACGTCGCCATGGTGGCCGGCCACGGCGTTGAGGACGATCGGCGATTCGTTGAAACGCTTGAGGTAATTGGCCCCGATGGTGGGGTGATTGCCCTCCACATCGTGGTCGATGGCCTTGCCGATGTCGTGGAGCAGGCCGGCCCGGCGGGCGACGGAACCGTCGAGGCCCAGCTCGTCGGCCATGACCTGCGTGAGGAAAGCCACTTCCACGCTGTGCCTCAGCACGTTCTGTCCGTAGCTGGTCCTGTAGGTCAGCGCCCCCAGCAGGCTCAGGACCTTGTTGGGGATGCCTCGTACGTTGGTCTCGACGGCGGCGTCCTTCCCGAGCTGGAAGATCTTGTTGTTGACGTCGTTGCGGGTCTGAGCGACGAGCTCCTCGATCCGGGACGGATGGATGCGTCCGTCCTGGATGAGCTTCTCCATCGACAGACGCGCCACCTCGCGGCGCACGGGGTTGAAACCGCTGACCACGACCATGCCGGGGGTGTCGTCCACGATGACGTCGACGCCGGTGGCCTTCTCAAAGGCCCGGATGTTGCGTCCTTCGCGGCCGATGATGCGGCCCTTCATGTCATCGTTGGGGATCTCCACCGTCGAGACGGTCACTTCGCACGTCTGCTCGGCCGCATACCGCTGAATCGCCGTACTGATGACCTCGCGGCTCTTGCCGTCGGCCATCTCTTCGGCTTCCTCGACCTTCCGCTGGATCAGCGCGGACATCTCATGCTCGCACTCGTCCTCCAGACGCTTGAGGAGCAACTGACGCGCCTCCTCGATATCCATCGCCGTGATCTTGAGCAACTGGTTCTTCTGCTGTGCGATCAGGACCGAGAGCTGCTTGTCCTTGAGCTCCATGTTGCGAAGCCGCCGGTCGAGCTCCTGTTCCTGCTTCTTCAACTCCCTTTCCTGCTGCTGGAGCAGCTCGCCCTGACGGTCCAGCGTGTCCTCACGTTTTGAGAGGCGGTTCTCGGTCTCGCGCAGCTCGGCGCGAATCTCATTGGCTTCGGTGCTGAATTGCTCTCTTTTCTTGATCGCCTCGGCAGCCGCCTCGATTTGGGCGGATTTGATGATGTTCTCGGCCTCTTTTTTGGCACCGTCGAGCTGCCTCTGGAGGTCCTCGGCGATGGTCTTGGCCCGTGTTCGAGCCACCATTTGCTGGACAATGGCATAGAGGCAAAGACCGAGGAGGAAGCCGACAAGCGTGCCGAGGCCCGCCTGAAATGTGATTTGCATCAATAAGGCGTCCATGATTCCTACCTTTCCTCACAACGGAGTTGGCCCACAACTACCGCTGGGGACGCAGTGCAATCAGATCGGCAGGCAAAGCTCAGAGATGTGATCGAGAAACGAAATCTACCTGACGCGAGAGCAGAATTAGCATACCGACGGGCCCGCCTTCTGCAGGTCGGGCGCCGCGTTGGCAAAACCGTAAGAACCCCTCAAGATTCGGGTTTTCGCAGATTCTATGCTCAATACCTCCACTCCCTCGCGGGCAAGCGATTGATTCTAACGAGTCAGTTTCGTTTCATTTCGAATGCACTTGGTCGGATCGTTGCGACCATCGGCTACAGTTGCCACCGGTACGCCAAACGCAACGGCCAGAAAGTGTCTCTGCAACTTAAACTACCGATTGAGACAAGGCTGACAGCGCCTCTCTCAACTGACCGTCCCTTTGTGTAAGTTCATTGTATCAATGAAATTACGGGACGGACTGCTACCTTGTTCGTCCACAGCTACTTATGTTGTCGGTCATGGTAGGGGATTGCTAAAACCCCGTCAAGAAAAAAACTGCGAAATCGTTGCGACCGATACGTGCGCCCAGTGTTCGCCGACGGGAGCCGTCACCGCCGGCGAGTTATCGGACCCTGTTCGGCAGTGCTCGTTGTCGGACGCCGGCCATGTGTGCGGGCCGATTGCAGCGACAAAGATGCCGAAATAGCCTGGCACGATCGGACGGGGAAGGGTATGCTGCCGGGCAGGGCCACGTACGGAGAAGAAACGAACGCGTTGCGGCCGCGATCGCAAGCCCGGTGTGAAAGGGAGCTGACGATGGGAGAAGTGAGTTCTGTCGGCGAGGTGCTGGAATTGGCCATCGCACGCGAGATACAATCCGCTGAGTTTCTTTCGACGCTGGCTGAACGGCTCAAGAGACCGGCCGCAGCGGCGCTGCTCGAGCAGTTGGCCCAGGAAGAACTCGGCCACAAGGCGAAGCTCGAGTTGGAGATCATGAAGGAGGGGCTGGTGGCCAAGACGGTCGGCACGCTCGTCGAGGTGGACGCGCCCGACTACGCTGATGCGCTTGAAATGGACCCGGACAGCGATTTCAAGGACATTCTGGCCGTGGTCATCGCGAAGGAACGGCATTCCTTCCGTTTCTATGTCGATCTGGCCGGCGTCGTCCTGGACGAGGACTTGCATGAAGTGCTCGTGGCGTTGGCCGAGGAGGAGGCACGACACCTGATTCGCCTGGAGAGGGAATACAACAAGCTCACCGCCAGGGGCAAGTGATCCCCGCTTGAAGGCTCGATATCCCGGAGTCGCCCACCGCCGAGCATCTTCCAGAGACCTGACCGTCGCCTCCCCCGAAGGCGTCCCGGCGCCGCCGGCAGGGCCTTCCCCGGTCACGGTGCCGGCAGTTCCCTGATGGCCAGGTCCTTGAAGCGAATCTTGAGTTGGTCGTTTCGGTGGATCTGGAGGGCCAGATGGCCTTTGAGGCCGACGTTGTGTGTCGCGTGGGTCTCGTCGTCCAATACCCCGGCGCCATCGTAGTCGGTCACCATCACGCCGTTGAGGACGGCCGTGATTCTGGTGCCGACGGCCTTGATCTCGAACGTATTCCACCCGGGGCCCTCGTCGGCGTAGTAACAGACCAATTCCGGGTTGGCCATCGCCTGGTTGACCCACTGCCCCTTGGGAACGTCGGGACAGAGCCAGCCTTTCGAGCCTCGGGTTTCGTCCCAGATCATTCCGGTTCGCCACGGGCCCGGCGGATTGATGTCGATCTGGGGTCCGTCCAGCCACCCGGCCTCGTCGTCGTAGCGACTGCGAATCTGGATGCCGCTGTTGCCCGGGCTCTCGCGGTACATCTGGAAGCGCAGGCGCAGGATGAAGTCGCCATATTCCTCGTTGGTGACCAGCCAGACGTAGTCATGGCCTTTGAATCCGAGCGAGTCGGCCAGAATCGTCCCGTCATCCACGCGCCAGAAATCCTTGTCTCGGTCGGCTGGCTTGCATTTGACCGTCCAGCCCGTCAAATCACGGCCGTTGGACAATTCGCGCCACCGGGTCGCCTCGTCGCGGGGTCCTGTCGCGCAGCCGCCCAGGGCCCAGACGCACGCAAGAAACCACACCGCTTGGGCCGAATGACGTATGGCTTTTGCCCTCAGATTCATTGGATGGTCTCCGTCAGATTTCAGTTCGTTGGTCCATGCATGGGTTGCCATGGTAGTGCAACGCAAGCACGGATGCAAGACTCCCAGTCGTGCCGGCAGACAAAAGACGGAACTGGAATGCGGGCAATTCACGTTTGCCGGTTGACCCGGCGGCAAGGCGGGCATGACAATCAGAAGTACTGCTGCACAGAGGGACCTACAAACATGAATCGCGCCGCCGATGAGTTTTGCGAAAAAAGCGGTGTTGCCGACGGCGAAAAGGGTTATAATCCGGGGTTTGATAATGTGGTCGATTTCGGGTTTTGACGGGCAATTGAGGAGATGTAATGGCTGGTCATTCACACTGGGCAGGCATCAAGCATAAGAAGGCGGTGTTGGACGCCAAGCGGGGCAAGCTCTGGAGCAAGCTGGCGCGGATGATTATCGTCGCGGCCAAGAGCGGGGGGGGCGATCCGGCCGCGAATTTGTCTTTGCGCTATGCCATCGACAAGGCCAAGGCGGCCAACATGCCCAAGGACACCATCGAAAAGGCGATCAAACGCGGTACCGGAGAAATTGGCGGGGCCAGCTATGAAGAGGTCCTCTATGAGGGCTATGGGCCCAACGGCGTGGCCATCATGCTCGAGGCGCTGACGGACAATCGCAACCGCACGGCGCCGGAGATCAAGCGCGTCTTTGAGAAGAGCGGCGGCTCGCTGGGCACGACGGGGTGCGTGAACTGGATGTTCAGCAAGAAGGGCCTGATCACGGTCGGCACGGCGAACGTGAACGAAGACGAGCTCATGGAACTCGCTCTCGGGGCCGGAGCCGAGGATATGGAGAACACCGGTGAGGTCTACGAAATCACCTGCGACCCGGCCGCCTACGAGCAGTTGAAGACCGCCCTGGAGGGCAAGGAGATCCCGATGGAGGTGGCGGAAATCTCGATGGTTCCGCAGACCATGGTGGCGATCGAAGATGAGAACACGGCCCGAAAAGTCATTTCGTTGATGGAAGCCCTCGAAGACCACGAGGACGTGCAGAACGCCTACGCCAACTTTGACATTCCCGACGAGGTGATGGCAAAGGTCTCGTAGGTTGCCCGGCGTCGGCGCCCCGATCACCGGGAAAGTGCTTCGAGTCGCTTTTTCGCGCGGTGGTAGTCCTTCTCGTCGATTCTGCTGACCACCTTGTCACGCCTGGGATACATTTGGCGGAACTGGCGGCGGTAGCTGTCTTCGATTTCGATGGCCCGGCAGTAGTGCAGCGCCGCGGCGTCTTGTTTGCCCATCTGTTCGGCCGCTTCGGCCAGTCGGAACCAGAGCCGACCGCAGCCCGGGTATAGCTGCGTCGTTTTGAGATACCAGTCATACGATTCCTGCCACTGTCCCAGCAGCGCGTAGACCATACCCAGCTTCTCGTAGTTCTTGTAGTCGGCCGGACTGACCTCCGTGGCGCGGAGGAAGCAGCGAAACGCTTCCCGGAGCAGGCCGGAGTGATCCTTGCCGACCTGTTCGTATTGCTGAACGTAGAGCCGCCCATTGAGGCTCAGCGGCGCCGCTGAGAGCGGGTCGGCCGCGAAGGCGGCGTCGAGCAGGCGGTGGGCCTCGTCGAATTGGCCTAAGGCTGCGGCGCGGTAGGCCCGCCCCGTGTACGAAGTGGCCGCCTGCACGGGCTTCCACACAAACCAGCCGTATACTCCAATCAGCACCGCCGTCCCGACACCGGCTGTGAGCTTCAGGGCCGGGGCAATCTGCGTGGCTGGCGACGGCCGTTCCTGGCCTTTCGGACAGGTTCCGGTCGCAGCCAGGCAGGCCATCGCGATCCAGAACGCCGTCCAGACGCCCGGCTCGAAGAGAGCGAAATCGATCAGGTTATGCAGCAGGACGCCGAGGACCGCGCTGACCAGAGCGGCGACCAGCACGGGACGGACCACGTGCAGCTTCGGTTGCGCCCTGTCCTCCAGCGGGGCGGCCAGAAGCAAAAACCCGATGAGAAACGCCGCCACCGGTGCGACATACACGGTTACGCATTCGTACAGCAATACTTCCGGACTGTCGGGCGCCGAGGACGGGATGAGCAGAGGGCGCAGGAGCAACAGGCAGACCGACACCATGGCTAACACGATCAGAGCCGGTATCCGCAAGGATGGTCCCGTGGCGGTTTCCTCGGCGGATGGCGAGCGGAAGGCGGAGGCGACGGACCGTCCCAGCGGGACAAATATCATGGCCAGAAAGCCGAGCAAGCCGAGGGGGCCGTATTGTGTCAGAAAGCTCAAGATGAAATTGTGGGGGTCGGCGACCGATTCAAGGGCGGCCGGCGGTTTGTAGTGTGGATAGTAGGAGGCGAAGTTCCCCGGTCCCACTCCGGTGAAAGGATGGTCGGCGTACATGCGTGCGGCTGCCTCCCAGTACTGCCAGCGCACCAGCATGGAATTGCCGCCCGGAAGCCGGCCGTGCTCCAGGCCGTAGCAAATCAGCGCGTAGCTTGCTCCCGCCGACAGAAGCACGCCGAGAAGCACTGCCCCACCGAGAATCCGCTTTCCCTGCGCGGCGAACCAGCGGCGAACACACAGCGCCAGGGCAAACACGACCCCGGCCGCCAGGAACGCCATCATTCCACCTTTGCTCTGTGTCAGCAGCAATCCCGCTACGACAATCGCAGCGCCCGCCATCGGCGCCAGCCGGCTGCGAAGCTTGGAGGCCAGCGGCGTACTCTCGGGGTCTCCCCGGGCCAGCAGGACGACCGCGGCGAACGAGGCCAGCAGGGCGAACGAGGCGGCCGAATTGCTCGTGGTGAAGAAGCCGCGGATACCGCGCGAGTACAGCCGGTGTTCGAAAAGGAAGTGCTCGAACGTCCCGGGGTCGATGCCAAGCGGTTCGAGCAGGATCTCGGGAGATTCCTCGTACTGTTCGATGGTGACCTGGTTGCTCAGCAGGTATTGTTCAGCACACTGATAGGCGGAGACCACGGCGCAGGCCGCCATGACCACGAGCACCAGCCTGCCCCACGCCCGCCGGTTCAGTATTTGCGCCAACACCAGAGCGGCAACGACGGGGCCCAGCAGCATCACCGTGTGGTTGATGGCAAGCCGTTTGTCGGAGGCGCGACAGGCCGAGACGATCGCGGCCAGACAGAAGAGGGCCAGCCCGATCTCAAGCCCCGTCAGGCGATAACGCAGGCGGCCCGTGCAGATGCGCCAGAGCAGCCAGCCCAGCGGGACCAGGAGCAGGAGGCCCGAGAGGGTAATGGTGTAGAGCGTGTCGGTCAGCGCGGTCGATAGCGTCAGGGTCTGGGCGGTCGGGGCCTCCGTGTAGGTCGCTCGCAGCGCCAGGATACAGAGCACCAGCCCCAGAAGAACGAGTTCCGGGACGCCGACGGGCTGCGTCTTGGCGGCTTTGGCTTTACTTGCTTTTCGCGCCATGATGCACAGTGGACTCGAAGATCGCAATGATGGCCACGATCAAAAAGGTCTGAACGAAGATTAAAATCGCACCGGCCAGATTGACCTGGTAGAGAAACGTCGCGCCCAGGCCCGTGCACAGCGTGGCCAGGTACAGCGTCAGCACGGTCTGTCTGTCGGTCAGCCCGTGCCGCTTGAGCCGATGCGAAAAGTGCTGCGTGTCCCCGACGAAGGGGCTCTTGCCCTGGCTCAGGCGCAGCAGCGTGACGCTGGAGAAATCGTAGAGCGGCACGGCCATCGCCACCAGGGGCATGAAGACGGGATACCAGGGACCGCTTTGCGTCTGCTGGTAATAGGTGGTGCGCAGCGTCAGCAGCGCGACAAAGAAACCCACAACCAGCGAGCCGGCGTCGCCCATGAAAATGGAGGCGGGTGGAAAATTGAACACGAGAAAGCCGGCCAGCGCACCGATGAACGTCAACGCCAGGGCGCTGACGAAGATTTGTCCGTTGAAGGCCGCCGCCGTCAAGAGGATGGCGCCGGTGATGGCGGCGATTCCCGCCGCGGCGCCGTCCATGTTGTCGAGGAAATTGAAGGCGTTGATCATCAGGACGATCCAGAAGACCGACAGGCCCACCGTGACGGCCTTGCTCGGAATGAAGAACTCGGCGCGGATGTCGGCAAACGTGGCGGCCACGAGGGCTACTCCCACCTGAGCGCCGAGCTTGACCAGCGGGCCCAAAGCGCGTTTGTCGTCCCAGAGGCCGACGAGAAAGAGCGCCGTCGCACAGGCCAGGACGACGAGGAGCTCGTCGAAGCGTCGGAGAAAGTCGGCCGGTGCGAATCCGACCCGCCGGGCCACCCAGTCGAGGTGGCCGGGGGCGATCAGGAATCGAATCACAGCCGCTGCGCCCAGCATGGCGGCCGCCAGGGTCACGTACAGGGCGATGCCTCCGCCCAGCGGAATGACCGACCGGTGGTATCTGTCCGCCGACGGGCGGGCAACCAATCCCGCGCGGGGAGCGAGTTTTCGTGTCAGAGCCGTCAATGCCGCCGAAGCCGTGAAGGCGCCGGCGAGCGCAGCGATTGCAAAGAGAATCAGCATAGCTTCCCTGACGCTGTCCGTCCTGAATCAAAGTCACGCTGTCATGGGCCCGGCGCTGCCGCCCGGAGCTGTTGCAAAAGCGTGTTTCGCACCGTACTGAAAAAGTCGAAATACGGATACTGATGATAATCCGGATAGGTGTATGGTAGGGGATGCCAGGCGCCCTTGTCAAAGACAAGTGTCACCTCGGCGTACATTTTCTTGCCGATGTAGATGCGGTGCGCGTAGTTCTTGGTGGTGGCGAGAATCAGTTTGGACGGCTCGATCAGGCCCGGGTCCAGATTCACCGGCCGCCGAAACGATCCCGCCAGCTTCCGCGCCAATTGCTGCTCCAGGGCATTGGTCCGGTGCTTGATGTCGGCCAGCTCGCCCGGATGGATCAGGTCGGCGATGCTGACGAACTGCCTGACGATGTCCGGGCCGGTCTGCTCTCGGTAGTAGTCCGTCTGGTCGAAGCGCCACGTGTCGCTCACCAGGTCGATGCGCCCGAGGGCCGGGCTCAGGGCATCCCGGGCCGCGGCCAGACACCGTTCATCACTGGCCAGGATTCCCACGATCAGCTTGACCGGCTTGGGTTCACTTATTTCCCACATGGTATCCGACCTGTATGTTCTTCCAAAAGGCGCACCCGGCTGTAGCACGAGGTGTTCTCGGCCGCTACATCTGCGATCATGAAGGAGGCTTCTTCGACGAGCCAGCAGGCCGCGAAGGCCGCGACGATCGCTACGTCCGGCCGACGGCTTCTGTCCGGGCCATGGTACGTGGAGTCAAAACCGTCACAGTCACAAGGGACAGCCTGCATGTCTGCGGTCGTGCCCGGGGATGCGCGGGACGCCGGGAAGACTTCCCCGCCGGGGACGGATGTGCCGGCCTCGGCGACATACGGGCCATACAGTCGGATGGCCTGCGCCCTGATGTATTCGATGAGCGGACCGAAATGCAGCGCCGGCTCGAGACGTTTGTGCAGGCCGGCAGAGTCCCGATAGACGGCGCGGAGAATCTTGTCCTTTTCCCACTCTCTCGGCTCGATCTCAAGCCTAACGGAGAATCCGTACTGTTTCGTGAAAGCCAGGTCGGGGACGGGGTATGCTTTCGGTTGCTGCTGCTGGCAGGGAGTGATGTCGGGCACGAGCCACGGCGTGATGAAGCCGTCATCGGTGCCTATGTCGAAGTTTCGTTTGACCATGTCGCAGAAGAAGAAGTTCCCGACATACCACCAGTCTCGCACCGCTTCTGCGGCCTGCCAGGCCGTGCTGCCGGGTTGCACCTGCAAGGCGTGCAGTTCGCGGTCGAGCAAGACCGTCATGGCCTCGTCGTAGGAGCGGTTGGGGTCGGCCAGCGCCAGGCCCGCCAGGTGCGTGCCCAGCAGGTTCGAGTAGCTGTCCTCCCACGAAAAGGCCGAGGGGAATTCCGAATAGAGGCCGGTGCTCTTGAATCCGAACCACGTGAGCATCTCGTGCCAGGTCGCCCCCGCAAACGCGAAATACTGGCCCAGCCCGTTGGCCACCCTGGTGGCCGTTTCCCGTTTCTCGTGGCGCGACAACGAGGCCCAG
>Ga0272442_10004956_pt1 | contig 17987 bp, 15 predicted proteins | sample SSMForm2O_FD_200262 | JGI IMG/M metagenome (GOLD analysis project Ga0272442, IMG submission 200262) | Marine sediment archaeal communities from Little Sippewissett salt marsh, Falmouth, MA, United States - SSM-Form-2O | ecosystem: Environmental > Aquatic > Marine > Wetlands > Sediment ... | reverse complement strand
TTGGGGCCCCTGAAAGGAGGGATTCCGCTTTCAACAGATATGCCTGCACCGGTAAATGCCACAGCCCTTTTGGCTTTGAGCAGGGCATGGGCAGCCAGCCTGAAAGGGTCTTTTGCCCCGGTATCCAGTCTGCTGTGTTCCATACACATAGGTTATGATCCTGTATAAAATTTCTTCAGCACAAAATCCCCTTTGGTAACGCCGAGCTGGGCCGCCACCTGATTGCACTTAGCTACCAGGAGAAAATAGATGGGGTGGTCTACATCGCTGAGGCCTTCAAAATTCCCCTGGCCTTTGGATATAACTACGTCGGACTGGCGCAGAATGTTCCGGAAGGTCTCTGATGAATCCTCCCATATGGCGCCCGGCGCGTTGTCGCCGGTTGTAATTATTGTTGCCAGCCTGTCAATGCCTGCGGTTTCAGCGTCTACCCTGGTGGCGTCGTTTATGACTGGTGATTCCCGCACGGCGAAATACACATTGTCATGGCCGATGGTTTCCAGGAAAAGGCGGTCCATGACTATCTCTCCGCAGTTGTCACCGACATACAGGACCTGTTTTGCTGACGTAAGTTCATTACGCAGCAGTTCCGTGTCGTCGCGGCCGAACTCGGTTTTCAGAACCCGGTCAATGGTCTCCCAGATATCGAGCCGGTCCTGAGGCCCGTAGTCTATGACATTGCCGGCAATGGCCAGCTTGAGGGCTGTATGAAAGGGATTTTCAGAATCTGCAATAACAGCCCGCGACTTTTCCATATGATCAAGAAGCATCCTGTTTGATGCGTCCTTGATGTCTTTATAGGGGTCTTTGTTGTCCAGCAGCTCTCTGATAACCTCATGGACTTTCCGGCCCAGGGAAGCCGGTGACTGGGTGTAGCTCTGCTGTGCCAGTTCTGAAAGAAGAGTGCGTACTGCCTGCTCGTGTTTCTCCTGCGGGAGCATGTCATTTTCAAGAAGGCGCAGAAAACTGTTGATAGTGCAGGGGATACAGTCAAATGAAATTTTCAATCCAGATACCTCCGATGCTTCTGTCCCGTCCCGATTCCGCCCCAAAAGCATCGGCGCAACGCAGACAGCAATAGGTGTTCATGCCTTTGTAAAGTGTTAAATGTACAATTCCAATCTGTTTTATGCAATTGGTTTTTATCTTTCCCCCAGGGCAGATGTATGGAAAACTGAGGGATAGACCGGGCCCTGGCTGAAACATGAATTATCCCGCGCCAGGCGCAGCCCGGACATCCTTTTTCAGCAGTGGCCGGCGGCAGCACCGCGGCACGCAGCATGTGTGCAGGATCAGCCCCATGGGCTTGGGGGAGGCTGCTGCAGTTCTTTGATGTGCAGGTGCAGGCCGAGGATAAAGTCTCTGATCTGGTCACGGACCCTGCGGTATATGTCCAGACGTTCCTGTTCGGTTTTGGCATGCTGCGACACAAGGGGCGGGTCGTCAAAACTCCGGTGAAGTGCCCGAACAGGCCGCGGAAATACGGGGCAGGTTTCACGGGCGTTGTCGCATACGGTTATCACATAGTCAAACCCAATGTCCAGAACCCGGGAAACAGGCGTTGATGTGTGGCCGCCCATTGAGATCCCCGCCTCTTCCATAACGCGGACCGCATGGGGGTCAATGGCGTGGACAGCTGTTCCTGCTGACCATACGCGTACGTTATCCTGCCATACGGCTTTTGCCCATGCCTCGGCCATCTGGCTGCGGCATGAGTTTCCTGTGCAGAGAAAGAGAAGTTTTACCGGTTCAGCATGCTCATTCATGGGAATTACCTATATGTATTTACTTTGTACCGGTTTTGATGGTTTTTCCAGACTGCTCAGCAAGGAGCTCATACACCTGCCTGGTACTGATGCTGTTTGTATCGGCTATCTGGCTGAGGGTCATATGCTTGCGGGCTGATATGCCGTTTTTCTGCAGTACATCAATCAGCGCTTCAGCAGTAGTATGAGTTTCAAGCGCAATACTGTCCAGTGTTTTTCTTCCTATGCCCCGGCCCGGCACAGCGCCGGGATCCTGCCTGAGAACCGCTCTGTATACAGCCATGGGTGTAGTGCTGTTGGCTGCTGCGATCTCCTCCAGGGTCCGGCCGGCGTCTTCAAGCCGGAAACCCTGTCCCTGAAGCCGTTTTACTGCCTGTACAGCAGTGATCCCTATGTGCTCCTGCGACAGCTCATCAAGTGTAAGCTCCTCGGCATTGGGTATGGGCGGCGCTGTTTCAGCAGTTTCCCACGACTGGCTGAGGTGTTCGCCGTAATTCAGCACCCAGGAAAAGGGGGGGAAGGGAACCACGGTGCCGGCAAGCACAAGAGCACAGAGCCCGGTAACCAATATGATCTCCGGTTTTTTTTCAAGGCCCCGGGCGGTCTTCCGTTTTATATAACTCACAAAACAGGCCCAGTTGAAAACAAAGAGGTGGACCAGGGAGAAAAGGACAAATGAATATGAAAACACTGTATGCAGGCCTTCCCAGTCATACTTGGTCAGGCCGAATATGTGCCAGTCTGTCCAGCGGGCGATCTTTCCTTTGGGAGCAAGGTACAGAATAGTACCGGTTATTGCAATAATAATAAAGGAGTATACAAGGCCGATACTGACAAATGCCCTCCAGCTGAATCCATGTTTTTTGGTTTCCATGATCTCTCCTGCGGCTGCTGTCATCCTGCATGTGTATCAACCATAATCTACTAAGAAAAATTGAGAATGAAAAATGTCAGAAACCATTTAATGCATAATTCTCAATAAAAAGAGAATAAAATTAACAGATAGATGATTACGCAATTCTGCAAGGTGGGGAACATCCCGCCGGTGCTATATAACAACCGGCGGGCTTAATGTATTTAAAGCAGCATTGTTCAAGGCTCTGTATGATATGTACAGATGTATTCAGGGCTTTTTCTGATAATCCGGTCAGTCCCCTTCAGATACAGGGTGCACTGTAACGGAACCGCCTGAAGTTTCCACAACTGCAGCAGAAGCGGTGCTGGTCCTGAGCAGGACCCGGTCGTCTTTCTTGAATTCAGCCCATGCCAGGCTGCCGTTCTTCAGTTCAGCTGAAACGCGTATACCGTGCTCCGCCTGCATGTCAAAAAAGGCCGCGTTCTGTATGGAATCGGGCATTGCGGGAAAGAGGCGTATCCTGTTGTCATATGACTGCATCATCATGGCCATGGGCACCAGGGCAAATGCATCAGCACCAGTGCTGAAATAGGGATTGATGCACCGGGCATTACCCTTAGAATCATAAGAAAAGGCCTCGCACATGGCTGTGCCTGACGGATCCAGGACCGAACATGTCTGCCTGGATATGTCCCAGGCGCGGTTGCCGTTGCCCAGGTATGCTTCTGTAAGGGCGAACCAGTTGGAAATAAAGGTGATCATGCCGCGGCCTTTACTGTTGCGTTCCCATGCATAATCAAGAGAGATGCGGGCTTTATCCATGTCAATATATTTGATCTCTTCCAGCAGGGGAAAGCCCAGATAGGCAAAAGCGCGGATGCCGAAGTAGCCGCCGCCTCTGCGGCTTTGTGTGTCACCGAGATATTCCAGATACATGCGGTCATTGGCGGGCACGTACAGGTTATTGTAAATGTTGAGCCACTGTTCACGCAGGCCTTGATCCAGATTCAGACGTTCGGCATACCGGTACGCGGTGTGCAGGTTCCAGCGGGCTGCCAGAACAGCATCAAGCACAGATTTTTCCATGATGTTTTCCGATAAAGAGAGCATAGGCGGCAGATAAAAACGCTGGTGCGTGGTGTCCCATTTGGCAAGGCTTCTCCACATCTCGGCGGTTCCCCTGAGTACAGGATAGGCATACTGCCTGGTGAATGATGAATCAGCAAACAGCCGGTCGAATTTGTGAAAGAAGGCGGCTGCGAACCCGTCAATATGCCGCTGCAGGTCCCAGTGTTTGTCCGAATGGGCAAAGGAGATGTTGTTGCCGTAAATGTCAAATTCATGGCCGAATGCCATGGCCCCGGGATTATATTCGTCAAGATAGGTGTGATATCCCATATCCTTTCCGCGGTATGTCATGGGCACAGGGCCTGTGCGGGGATAGAGATTATGTACGTTGCGTTTCAGCGCGCCGGGTTTGTATATGGTACGTATCATGTTTTCGGCGCGTTCACGGTCGCCCAGGCGGGCAAAAACCCATACGGGCCAGCCGCCGCCGTGGCCGTAGGTGAAGGGATGCATCTTCCAGTCGGCATCGGGAACAGCAAACTGAAGTTCGCCGCCGGTAAAATGAACAGCGCCGGCTGTGGCGTAAATCTGGTAGAGGCTGCGGTAAAACCATTTGGCGTACTGGCCCCGGGGCAGGATAATAGAGCCGATGCTGTGCCATGCGGCCTCCCACGCCCGTTTCTGTTCATTGAGCATTTCGGCAAATTTTTTCTTGCCGGACACAGTGTGCAGGGCTGCACCATTTCCTGCCGAATCAAAGGATGAAACCACCGCGTACTTCAGCACCTGGGATTCTCCCGGTTTCAGTAAAAACGAGACGCCCTGGTTATGGCGTGCAAACGGCAGAGACGTTTTCAGCGCCCAGCTGACTTCAGTAAAGGGCTTTGCAGCCTTGTCAGTCCCCGTCACAGTATTTTTATCGGGAAATGCAGCAGAGAAGCCTTGTTCAGGCAGTGACAGATTCCATGCCAGAGGCGCTGTTCCCCGGTTTTCAACACGCATGACCAGCAGGTGCCTGCGGGTGTGGGAAAAGAAAATTTCAGTGCTGTAGGCGGTCTCGCTGTTAAGAGCGGCCTCAGTCGAGAGTATGCCGTTCTTTATCTGCAGCATAGTGCGGAAGGTACCGTTTCTCAGTCCTGAATCGCTGTATGCACTGCACGAAAGCATGGGCCCGGGCACAGCACGCCGGGCTTCAGGATTTTCCCATACATCGGTGAACCAAAGCTTTTCAAAGCCAAGGCCTCTGATGTCTGCAAGGCCGCCCATTTCAGCGTTGCCCATAATGAATTCAAGGTCTGTGCTGTTATATGCGGTCCTTATGTAATCATAATCCGGCAGCGGCATTTCAATGCGGGCATGGTGCCGGCCGCATGCCAGGAACGCGACCATGCACAGCGTGTATACAACAGCTGTTTTTTTCATGTCATCCTCCTGTGAACTCAGGTGTCTCCCGGAGTCTGTATTTTTTCTTGACATTATAAAATATTATAAGTAACATTAAAAACAAACAGCCGGTATGATACAATTGATAAATATTACCAACGTTTACCGGAATCATAATTCTTCATTGATCGCAATCGTTTTCATGTCATTTGTTACAACACGATAAAAGCAGCGGATATATTCGTTTTTACAAGTTCTTTTAATGCGGGCTGGATGGGAAAACTGAATATGCTATTTCTTTGCAATTGTGTATGATGGGCTGCATGATCAGGAAAGGAGGTGTCTGCGTTGTCTGTACAGAGAAACCGTTCACGATTAAACTCAGCTGACTGCCTCAGGACACTTGCGTACGCTTTTTGCATGGTGCTGCTCTTTGTCTGCGCACAAGGGGCGGCCCAGGATATCCGTACCCTTATGGACCTGCCCCTTGAAAAGCTCATGCAGGTTGATGTGTCTGTGGCATCGAAGCGGCCTGAAGATAAATATGACGCGCCGGGTATTATTACAGTTATTACCCGGGAAGAGGTCCTGGGCTTCGCAGCGGAAAACCTGGGGCAGGTACTCAACCGTGTTGTGGGTGCGTCTTTTCTTACAGCCAATGTGTATTCTGACAACCTTGTCCAGTTCCGGGCCCAGTCATTGACACCCTACAACAGCCATGTCCTTATTCTGCTCAACGGCCGGCCCATGCGTGATCCCATGTCAGGAGGGCTGAACAGCCCTGTGTACACAGCATTTCCTGTGCAGAGTATTGACCATATAGAGATTATCCGGGGCCCGGGATCTGTGCTGTACGGATCATGCGCATATTCCGGCGTCATCAATATCATTACAAACATGCCTTCGGAAGATTCATCTCATACAGAATTCCAGGCAGGTGCCGGTACAATGGGCACGTTTTTTCAGAGCGCAGGCATACGGTTTAAAAAGAAGGAATTCAAAGGCGCTCTCAGTCTTTTCCATTTAAATGACAACGGTCCTGAATACTCTTTTACAGGATATGAAGATGTTTCAGGGTCCGGCCGTTTTGACAGAGAATGCCTGGGTATTACAGGTTCGGCCCGGTACCGGGACTTTTCCATGAATTTTTATGCCGGAGGATTTTTCCCCTACGCTCTCAGCGGGTCCCGTATTACCTGGAATGGCCGGGATCCAAGCTCCAGTGTCAATCAGAATATGCTGTTTATCGATGCAGGCTACAAAAAACAGGTGAACCCATCATGCGGCATATCTGTCAATACGACGTATAATATGCATATGATTGATGCTGAAGGCGATGCTGAGATTTTCGGTGAAGATATGCTTGTTGAAGGTACAGTGCGTATAACAAAAGGCAGTGCACATATCCTTGCCGGCGCTCTTGCCCAGGGAGACCGGTACAGGGGCGACCTGTTTCATGACGGGTCTTCACTGGTGCTGGCTATGTATGCCCAGGCGGACATTCGCGTCAACACTGTTAAATTCATTGGGGGCATGCAGTTCAACAAGATCGAAGGCGTTGCAGGAAACCTGTCGCCCCGTATCGGGGCTGTTGTGCCGTTTACTGCCAATGCGGGTATGAAACTGCTGTACAGCCAGGCGTTCCGGCGGGCATACCCCTTTGAAACATCGTTCAACCATCCTCTGTTCAAGGGGGACCTGCATATCCGGCCGGAACTGATACGTACAGCCGAGGCCCAGATCTTTTATCATGTCAAAAGGTTTCAGTCATCAGTTACTGTATACGCCAGCCGAATGCTGGATATTATTTCCCGCCGCTGGGTCGATGACCCTGCATCCCCTATAGGAGAATATGTAACCCATTATAACGCGGGAACCCATGATTTCGCAGGTATCGAGGCCGAGGGCCAGTGGTATGCAGGATCCCGGGTGTTTGTTACAGGATCGTTCTATGTTCAGAAAAACAGAAATGACGCCGGTATTGACAATGCAGCCCTGCATCCCGGCACAATGGCAAAGCTGGGCGTGCTGTACAATGCCCGCCGGTTCAGCGCGGGAGTGTATGCCTGCGGTTTCGGCAGGCCGTTTCCGGTCAGCACAGTCAACCCAGGTGTTAAAGAGGTCAATCCAGAGGCCGAGGCCTATACACTTGTATCGGCAAAAGTGTCAGTAAAACCATTCAGAAACGTGAACATTTCTGTTATGGCCAATAATCTTCTTGACCTTGACATACGCTATCCCGAGTACACAACCAGGGGGGTGAACACGCTGATCCCCCTGTACAGCGGCCGCAAAATATGGGCGGCTGTTTCATATTCAGTTGACTGCCGGTAACTGCCCCCGGAAGTGTTCCGGACAAAAAAATAGGCAATAAATGTATGCCGGGATGCGTTTACATTTTGAAAGAAACAAACAGCGATTAGAAAAGGGAGTCTGTAATGGTGAAAAGATTATGTATACTGGTACCCGGGCTGCTGCTGTGCCTGGCTGCAGCTGTTTCTGCCCAGGATGATGTGACAATTGTTGCTCCGGCCACAGAGGCGGCCGAGGGCCTTGACCTTACAGCAGTGAGCCAGCTTTTCAAGGATTCTGAAAACCTGGAGGAGTTCGAAAAATCACTGAATGATCCTGATGAGGGCATTAACAATCTTGACCTCAACGAAGACGGGTATGTAGATTATATCCGTGTTGTTGAAGATGTCACTGATGCCACGCACATCATTATACTTCAGGCCATGCTTGATGAGGACGACTATCAGGATGTGGCCACTATTGAAGTAGAGCAGTCCGAAGATGATTACAATATGCAGGTTCACGGTAATGAAGTGCTGTACGGTTCAGCCTATTATGTGGCCCCGACAGTCGTTCATATTCATACCTGGCCCATTATACGCTGGATGTACAGGCCGGCGTACCGCCCTTATGTTTCTGTATACCGTTTCGGCTTTTATCCCCGCTGGTGGAAGCCTTTTCCGCGGGTCACTCATACTGTATATCACAAACGCCTTGTGCCCTACAGGAGGCGCCCGGTCTTTTCAGTCAGAAGAACAAGTGTAGTCAAGAGTGTGCATGTAACACGGTATAAACCGCGAAACTCGGTAACTGTTACTAAAAGGGTCACCAAAGTTTCTCCGGCAAGGAGGACTTCGGCCACAACCGTTACAAAGACCACTGTTACAAAAACAAAACCGCGTACCAGAAATGTAACAGCCAGTAAGAGTAAAACCGTATCAAAAAGCGTAAACAAGAGCAGTACCCGCGTCAAGAAACCGAAAACCGTCAAGAAGAAGACCGTTACAAAGAAGAGCGGAAATAAAACTGTTACAAAGAGTGTTACCAAGACCCGGCGGACACGCAAAAAATAAGACGTTGCTGAACCTCCGGCAATGATACGACTCCTGCCCGGCACATGAACGCTGTATCAGTTCATCAGGCTATCTCCATCCTGTGTCCCGGGCAGGAATACCTCCATATAAATCAATTATGAACAACTTTCATTGTACGGGCCCGGCCGGGACTGAGCCGGGCTCTGTGCCTTTTAATATGTCTTTACTGCACTGTTCCAGCATGATATGCATATCAATACCGTATATGCCGGCAAACAGCTTTTCATAGGCGTCAGGATCCTGAATATACGATTTCAGAAAGCGCTGAAATGTTTCGAGGCCGTATCTGTCAATAAGGTATTCAATGAATAACCGGTAGAATGTGTACTGCAGCCTCAGGTCCCGAACAGGCATTTTCAGCGGGTTTCTCCTCTGCAGGCTGGTGAAATCTATGCTGCTCCCGGCGCACAGGTCCGCAAATTCCTCATTTGTGTAAAAGGTGTGTCCGCTGAAATATTCAGCAGTGCCTTCAGCCAGCCAGCCCTGATTGTGGATCTTCATTGCTTTCTTAAAAGTCGTATTCTGGCCGATAAGCATGTGGGACAGTTCATGTTTCAGGTACGGTTCAATACCCTGTTCCGACCGTTGGGCATTGGGCCCGATATAGACAAGATCAGCCAGGCTGAGAGATACCGAATACCCGGAGCCGCGCATCCAGGGCAGGTACCGTTTCATGCTGCTCTGCCTGTTCAAAATGAGTATTTTGATCTTGTTCGTGTATGTCAAACCGTGGAACTGCTCCTCCTGAAGCAAAATGCAGTCAATGCGGAGCGCAATTGAATCATGGGCAGCGGGTTTTTGTATATACACCGCTGCTTTTTCCGAGGCGGTTTTTATAAAACCGGGTGTAACAGGGCTCCACGGGAAGAGCGGGCCCCAAAACAGGTAACAGATAATCAGTACGAGACAGAATACAGCAATATGCCGTTTCTTTATCCCCGGTTTCATAACACACCTCCGTGTTATATCATGTTCTGGATGCTCTTCCAGTGCATCTATGCAGCCGTGCACACTGATACATAAAAGGTAGTACAGATTATACGGAAATTCAAGGATTTCATGCAGGGCCGGGATATGGGGAATGCTTATTCCCGGCAGGAATCCCGGCCTGTGCATGCCGGGTATGCATAGAGTTTTTTCTTGTGTTTATTTTATTATTACTGTATTTTAACAGAAACCTGTAAAAGGAGGTACTGTGTGGTTACTGTCAGATACACAAGTAAACCGGAGAAGAAACGGATAAGAACTGAGCGGATTCAGCTTATGGCAACAGGGTTTTCTTTGATTGTGATACTCCTGGACCCTCTTGAGAACCCTACACTGTTTTCCATTGCAGTGCGCGTGACTGCTGTTATACTGGGTGTTGTGCTCGTTGTGTCGGGCGCAAAATATAACAGTATAAAAAATGTATTGGACTGCCGTCTTGAAACCATATTGACACGGCTTTCGGGTGTTGTGCTGATTCTGAGCGGGATACTTTTGAAAATTGAGGGCAGCGGTACAGTGTATGCAGTGCAGATCGTGCTGGGACTGGTCTACATTATTGTGCTCCCTTCACTATTCCGGAGAGGAAAAGGGGTTTTCCTGCTCAGCGCCGATGAAACAGGCGTGACATACAGAAGGATTTTCAGGAGTACTGCCAAAATACCCTGGGAGGACATCGATACTGTCTCCATGAGAGATACAACGCTTACTATTAAAAGAAAGAACCACAGCAAACCTGAAACATTTTATCTTACAGGAGATAACAAAGAACCGGACCTTTTGCGTGAGGTCTTTGAAAAACATGCCAATGCTGTATGATGAGATGAGGGCTTCTGTCAGTACGCGAAACTGCTGTTGCCGATAAATTCCCGGAGTATGGAGTTTGACGGCACATACCTGGTGTCAACCGGCAGGAAGTACCGCAGCAGAGTCAGCAGTCGCAGGGCCTCGGTGTAGGCCGGAGAAGACATAGGTATGCTTTCAAGCACTGGTTCCGCGACACTCCGGAGCACTGACAGTTCATAGGAGAGGGCGGTATTGAAAATAATATCGGCGTGCTCCTGCAGGGGGAAGATATACCTGTCTTCTCCATGCCGCACCAGCGGCCAGGTTGTAATAGTGTCTTCGGGAGAGTTGGACCGGAACTGGTTATCGCGGATCATTCTGCGCAGCATGCGGATGTCACTGGTATGTATGCGCACATGGTCTGTAATGTTTGACTGTGTAAGGGCGCTTACATAGATTTTAAGTTTTTTCCGCGCAGGGACCGAATGGGTAATGCTGTCATTGAGTCCGTGAATGCCCTCGATAAGGACCGGCTGATGCTTTGCGAGGCGTACGACTCTTCCTTTTATACTCCGCCCCTTTTTAAAATCAAATCTGGGCAGATGCACCTCTTTTCCGCTGATGAGAGCTACAATGTCTTCGTTGAGCCTGGTTATGTCAAGGGATGCCGGCGATTCCCAGTCGGGATTCCCTTTGTCGTCTACCGGCACCAGTTTACGGTCAATAAAATAATCATCAAGAGAGATCACTATGGGGGAAAGCCCGATAACGCGGAGCTGGATCGTAAGGCGCTTGACAAAGGTGGTTTTGCCCGATGATGACGGCCCGGCAATCATGATGACCCGGTGTTTTTTCCTTTTGCAAAGTATACGGTCTGCTATCTGCGCGATCTTTTTTTCATGCAGGCCTTCGGATATTTTTATATAATCGGCTATGGTACGTTCCTGTACCGCGCGGTTAATGCGGGAGGCTTTGTGTATTCCCAGGATTTTTTCCCACTGTCCGAATTCATGAAATACTGAAAACAGTTTTCCGGGATTGGGAAACACGGGTATCTGTTCAAGGTCATCATGGCCGGGGAAAAGCAGCACCATGCCGTCCTGCCATGAAATCAGGTCATAGGCTTTGATAAACCGTGTAGACGGGAAAAGGGCGTTGCCTATGTATGTGGTGGTACTGCCGCATTTATGCAGCACCAGGTGGGATTTTTCCCTGTTGCCCGCCATGAAATCGTGGTTTTCGCCCCGCTTTTCAAGGCGTTTCAAAGCGGGATCCAGCAACAGGGATACGGGATCTATTGAGTCGCCCCTGCCTATTATCAAATCCATGCGTTTTTTGATTTTGCGCACACGCAGGGAACTGACGCCTCTCCTGCCCCGTATTTCACAGTACAGTCCGTTTCCTATGGAGTGGTCTATGAGCAGTTTGAAATGGGGGTAGAGCTCTTCAACGGCCCGTATCAGGACCAGGCTCAGTGTAAGCTGGTATGCCCGGAACGCCTCGGGAGTTTTTTCTCTCACCCATGTGAGAGTGGCGTCATTGTACAGCTTCCTGCCCAGGTCCATGGGCTCCTTGTTTATCAGGGCCAGCACAATGGTTTCCTGATTGGGCGGGCGCATCAGGTCCAGTATCTCACGGATCCGGGTGCCTTTTATATACGATTTCTCAGTTCCGTTGGAAAACCGTATTGTAAATGTGTTCTCTTTTGTGCGTATCTGCATGGTATCAATCCGTAATCAAGTGGTTCCAATGTAATAAAAAAACGGGTTTTGAACAAGATAATTTATTGACAAACACTATTTGTTTGCCTATTTTACACAGGACTATTAAACCAACCTGCGGAAGCGGTTATGCCTGTAAACAGAGTGAACATCAGTATCATAGGAGCGGGCAGGGCAGGAAGCGCCCTTGCCTGCCTCATGTCTGATTCGGGATATGGTATCGGCTCTGTTATTGATAAAGACAGTGACAGGGCCAGGGCATTGGCAGAGCGTGCAGGCGCAGTCAATTACGCCTCTTCACCGGCCGGCCTTTATGATGAATTTGATGTGCTGCTGATTGCTGTGCCTGATGATGCTATCGCGAACACAGTAGAAGTACTGGCACAATCGGGAAAGATCAGCACCCGATGCACTGTGGTCCATGTTTCGGGCCTGCATACAGCAGATATTCTGGATCCGTGCACACAACAGGGAGCCTGTGCCGCGTCATTCCACCCGTGTACGGCTTTTTCTCCGGCACAGCCTGTTATAACGCCTTTTTATACTGCTATTGAAGGAGATGCCCGGGCTGTTGAAATTATGACTGAAATTGCGAAAACTATCGGAGCGGTGCCGTTTACTGTTTCTGCTGCGGACAAGGCTCTCTACCACAATGCGTGTACATGGGCCTCCAACTACCTGGTCACGGTCCTATCAACCGCGGTGTCTGTCACTGAGGGCATGGAACCGGCTGTTCCGCCTGAAGCCCTCATGGGCCTGGCTGAGCAGAGTGTGAAAAATTTTTTCGCCGGCGGGGGAGCAGGCGCTCTTACCGGGCCCATAGCGCGGGGAGATATCAATACAGTATCCGCCCATATTCAGGCTCTTTTAAAGAAAGACCGTGCTGCCGCACTGCTCTACTGCCGCATAGGAAAACATACCGTGAATCTCGCTCTTAAACAGGGAGGAGATACACAGGCAATAGGCGCAATTGACCGGCTTTTTGATTCAGTGATACAGGATACTGCTCATGGCGCCGGCTGATTATCATATACATACCAGCATGTGCAGGCACGCCCGGGGAACCATGGCCCAGTATGTTGAGGCTGCCCTGGAACAGGGCTTTCCGCATATGGGTTTTTCCGACCACGCGCCCACCTGGGACCAGTTTGACCCCCGGCACCGTATGGATATGGACCAGTTTGAGCACTACGTGTCATCAATCGAGGCTCTGCGTACGGAATATCCCGGTATCCGTATCTTTACAGGCATTGAAGCCGATATATACCAGGGTTTCGAAGAATCGCTGTCCCGGCTGCTAACGCGCTTTCCCGTCGATTATGTCATTGGTTCTGTGCATTATGCCGGCGGCTATTTTGTGTTCTCGAAAGACATCGAACCTATGGATACACACCAGCAGCGCGCAATAATAGACCGGTATTTCAGCCTGATGAAACAGGGCCTGAGCACCGGCCTTATTGATATTGCCGGGCATATTGATGTAATTAAAGGGAATTTCATGGATGACGCTGCGTACATAGCGCAGCAGGCTGCTGATGTTCTCCAGGCAGTATCCTGTAAAACCCATATCAAAATTGAGTACAATACCTCAGGCGTGAGAAAAAAGCCCGGACAGGCGTTTCCCTCTCCGGCTGTTTTAGAAGCAGCGTGCAAATTGAACATTCCTGTTGTTACCGGGTCCGACGCCCATTCGCCGGAACAGGTAGGCATGGATTTTTCACAGGCGCATGAGGATCTTTTACAAGCAGGGTTTGTGCTGCATAGGGGCGGCGATGATGAGATGTTCTGTTATGGGTGCGGAGAGGAGCAGTCGAAGATAGGGGTGTTGTAAGCCTCAGCTCCGGCTTGGTTTTGTTATTTTTCTTATTGATCTGTTATGTTGTTATTTTGTCTTTATTCTTTTGGATGTTTTCTTGTTTTGCTTGACATTACCATATTATTTTTTGCGGTTTTTTCTTTAACATAGATCATTACTTGAACTGCCAAGTGCAATGTGTTACAAGCCCGTCAGATACGTTGCAGGGACGATTCTGAAACCCGGAAAAACATTTGAACCCGGGTAGAGATTAACAAAACAATGGATGAAAAATTATTATTGCTCTTGCTTTGGAGAAGAGAATTTTTAAGACCGAGTGAAATAGAAAGTGCCTTATATAGGGAAGTTAAAAATTGAGTGATAGTGGAAGATAATATAGTGTTAAAATAGGAGAAGTTGTGATCGGCAAGATCGAACAATGGATACACCAAGTGAATTCCTCACACAAAAAGGTACGTCAGTCGTGCTCCTTTTTTGACGGATACTTTAAAGGTTTTTATTCGCCCGGCTTCCTCGAGACAGCATTTTTCGTTGTTACCAACGAAATTCCAAAGCTGGATTTTCCCGAGTTACGGGAAGCAGGTTTGGGAGGCTTCATCGACATGGATGTTAGTGGCATTACGTACAACGACACCTATTACGTGAAACAAGGCGCAGCGAACGTGTTGCGACTTCACTTCCATGAATTGGTACATGTGATTCAATGGCGGGAACTCACCCCTCAAGGCTTTATAGAGCGTTACATGCGAGAGATTCAGGATTTTGGATATGATGAAGCTCCGCTGGAAAAAATGGCTTACGCCCTAGATGGACACTACCAAAAAAAAGGGCGGCATCTCAGTGTGGAGCAGTTCGTCCGGGAAAATATATAACAATTCGCATCACTCGGACGTACTCACGTGCGCCGGTGTGTTCCGCGTTATGCAGTAAAGGCATATCAATGAAAGTAACTTCTTATATTCTCATTCTGTCAGCTGCGGTCCATAGTTTTGCTCAACTCAATATCAACGGCAGAATTTACGTTGCTGCTGATCAAAGTGGTCTTGAATCAAAAGTAAGGCTATTAGATGCAACTGGAACTGCAATTGATTCTGTAAATACTGATGTTAATGGTAATTATGATTTCTCAACATCTGCAGTTAATGTAGATGATGATGTTTTCCAACCTAATAATTTTTACATTTTCCAGAATTATCCTAATCCATTTAATCCTTCAACAAATGTTCCAATACACCTACCTGTTCCTTCATATGTTGAGATGGGGATTTATAATGTTCTTGGACAGCAGGTTGCACATCTTGATGGCAATTTAAATTCAGGTCAGCATGTTTTCAGATTCCAGCCAGGTTCAGACATATCAAGTGGTGTTTACATTGCTCAAGTTAAGGTTGATGGCAAGAATTTCAGAGGAACTAGAAAGATGCTTCTTATAGATGGAGGAAACGGTGCAACATCACTTGATCTTTCAGGCGGAAGTTTTAATCCTTCTACAGCAAAATCTTTTGATACTTTTAGTTTAGCTAAAGTTATGGATGGCCAGTATCAGATTGAAGTTGTTAAAGATGGTTTTTCTGGATTTACTTCAAATCCATTTGACTATAATGGCAATCAAGTTGTGTTAGACGTTCCAATGTTAGAAGATACATTGCATTATAATCCAGACTGGTTTGATAGTTTCCTGCACATGATGAGGTATCTTACTTTCTCAAATTGGAACGGGACATTTACAAAGAACACTCTTTTATACCAATCATTTAATCCAATAGAATTATATGGTGTTAACACAAACACACCGCAAACACCAGGGGATTGGGCAGAATACATGAACCAAGCAATAGGCGACCACACTGTTTCAGATTCAACAAGTCTTGAAGGCACAACAGGAGTTAACCTTTATCAGCTAATGGAAGGAGAGATTGGTGATAAAGAAGAAGGAAAGACAAAAATCCAAATTGAGTACAGAAATGCCGAAGAAATGCCTGCGGGGTACACTGGTCGTGATGCTAAATTTGAACCAGAATATGGTAATGATGGTAGGACAATTCTTAAAGCAACCATATATCTTAACAAAACATATCTTACAACACCAGGTTTTATTGTTTCAGTTATAGAAAAAGAATTAATGAGGGGGCTTAATCTAGATGAAAGTCCCGATCCCAACCATGTAATGAATGGTGCAAGCCAGAATAAAGTTATTTCTCAAGATGAATCAAATGTGATTCAAAGAGCATACCAAATGCCAAGATTATGGGACATGGCACAGTATCATGATTTGTTAGAAAATTGAATTACTGTTTTATTTTTGAGAAACTGTATAACCACATGCTGCACAGGACTTCGCCGCGCTGTGACATCGTTCTGTAAAAAAAGTGTTTTTTGAATCATAAGTTTAGACTAAATACATTTGCGGCTCGCATGTGAGTATCGCCGTTAGCGGGAGAAAAAACATCGGCCATGATTGAAGTTGTTTTTTCAATGGAAAGAAGAAGGCAGTGTAATGGTTAATTTTTTGCTACAATATGATGCTGTCACTCAGGCATTATTTGCCACATTATTCACCTGGGGAGTAACAGCAGCCGGTGCAGCTCTTGTATTTATTAAAAGAGATGTTAACCAGAAACTTTTGGATTCTATGCTCGGCTTTGCAGCAGGTGTTATGATTGCTGCAAGTTTTTGGTCTTTACTTGCCCCTGGCATCGAAATGGCAGAACAGTTAGACCAAATCCCGTGGTTAACTGCGACAATAGGATTTATGGGTGGTGGAATATTCATGAGGTTAATTGACAAATTCCTTCCCCATCTACATCCAGGCCTCAACGTTGATAAAAGCGAAGGCGTCAAAACTTCCTGGCAACGGAGTACCCTTTTGGTTCTTGCCATTACTCTACACAATATTCCAGAAGGTCTGGCTGTCGGCGTGGCATTCGGCGCAGTAGCAGCAAATCTTCCCTCAGCTACAATTGGAGGAGCAATTGCTTTGGCAATCGGGATAGGAATTCAAAACTTTCCAGAAGGCACTGCGGTATCAATGCCTCTGCGACGTGAAGGAATGAGCCAAGGGAAAAGTTTTATGATGGGCCAAGCTTCAGGCTTTGTAGAACCCATAGCTGGAGTTGTCGGGGCATTTTTTGTCTTAAAAATGCAATCCATATTACCATACGCTCTATGCTTTGCTGCGGGGGCAATGATTTTTGTCGTCGTCGAAGAATTAATTCCTGAATCTCAGAGAAAATATGAAAATATAGACATAGTAACCATGACTACTATGTTGGGATTTTCAGTGATGATGATTCTAGATGTGGCTTTAGGTTGAAAATACTATAATACCGCTAACAAGGCTAATTCAGCCGACGCAAAAAACCGCGCGGCTGATTAGCAGCGTTAGGTGATTTCAGAGGGGAGGATAAATAGGATGGATTTGAGGTTGTTCCGACTTAAAATATTATTTCTCTTGATAGGTGTCTTTTGCTTTTCAGTTTCATTGTCTTTTGGCCAGATTGAGGAGCTGAAATGGCAATTTAACGGCAGTATCGCAACGATGAAGCCATTTTTAAAGAATGATCAATGGTTTATCACATCCGAGGGATATCATATTCATCCAAGAACTGAAGACTACACTCCTGGATTCAGTTTAGGTATAGAACGGAAAGTTTTCAAAAACATCAGTTTTGAATTGAACTTTCTTTATGGAATGCCACCTGCTACGCTTGGCGTAATCGATGAGTTTTCGTCTACTGGGCGTGAATTTCTGGATACTAAAAGATTCCATTTTTTTGTAATCACGGTAAGTCCAAAGCTCTATATGGTTCAAGGACAATTCGGTAACATTTATATTAGTCCTTTGGCCGGATTTGGCCTTCTTAGCAATAAATCTATTACCCCAACTTTCGGACCAAAAGTCACGTGGACTAAAACCAGTGAGCTTGTGTATGGCGGCAGAATCGGATTTCAAATTCGATTAAAGAAAACTAAATTTTATTTTAACGCAGAAGTGCTGTTTCTTTCAATGAAAATTAAATTGAGGGAAACAATATCAGGACGTACGTTAAATAAAAAATTTGGCCCACTAGGATTATTATTGGGGATTTCTTATAGATTTTGATTGAAATCTCACATAACAATGCGGTGCAGCAGACTTGGCGCCCGAGTGTCCTGGGTGTTACATAAATAATAAAACGTGCAGCACGGCTTTCAGGCCGTGTTAATGATCCATTACAGCGC
>Ga0272442_10004955_pt1 | contig 17989 bp, 13 predicted proteins | sample SSMForm2O_FD_200262 | JGI IMG/M metagenome (GOLD analysis project Ga0272442, IMG submission 200262) | Marine sediment archaeal communities from Little Sippewissett salt marsh, Falmouth, MA, United States - SSM-Form-2O | ecosystem: Environmental > Aquatic > Marine > Wetlands > Sediment ... | reverse complement strand
GCCCGGCTTGTATCATTGATAAATATTACATCATTTGATCAGAGGGACGCTACTGTTGTTTACTTCCTGAGCAGGAACAACAGGGGAAGAAACAACAGACCAGGGGCAGGAGAAAAGGCTGCCATATTACATCCTCCGTCTCCGGTACCTGTTGAAGTCGTATCATCTTCGCCTTTTCTCAGGGCAACGAAGGGGTCATCAAAACTACCGTCTTTCGCTCCATCATAGACAAAGAAGAAACTATCCTGCCCTTCCACAAGGGCTTGAACGCATGCTTCTCCCTCTGGCGCAGTTTCATCGGCTATGACTATAATCATAGACACATAATAACCACTGTCATCACTGGATACTTCAAAGAAATCATAGGGATCCTGATCCTCTGATGCAACTTCGAAAAGGTCATAAACATCCGGACTTACTATTTTATACAGGGACACGTTTTCAAAGAATGCCTCTTCCAGGTCTGACCCTCCATCTATGGCAGAACATGTATCCGGACCGAGAAGATCCCTGGATATTTCCAACACCAGATCTAACTGGGTGACTGCAGTTCCCATATCGGGTGAATCGAATTCCATCTCGAAGGAAAGGCCGGTCACAAAATTCCCCTCTGGTATGCCTGCACCAAGTTCAGCCAAGTTCACTTTTTCCACACTGATAGAAAGCAGGTCCTGCTTAGTGATAGCTACCGGGTCTGCAAGGGGTCCTTTGTCCGTTCCCGTTATACCAAAATCTTCAATCCCTGCATCTTCCATCATGGCAGGGTCTACCATAAAGCTGGCTTCAAGTTCGTGATCTGATGAAACATTATTAAAGATGTAGGTATCGCCCTGGGCAATAAAATCGACTCTTTGCCTGTCAGCATAAAGTTCCTCTATGACAAAACCGTTGTAGGGGGTTATCGTGAAGGACTGATCCATTCCCTCTGGAACATCTGCAGACTCGGGAGAAATGCTTCCGCCGCCGGAAGTAGAGGAGGTGGTTATGGAATAGGATGCAAGCTCAAGCTCGAAAGCACCTATGTCATTGTAATATCCCTGGGGACGGGATACACCGCGCTGGTCTTCGGAGACAGGTTGTTCACGCAGGTCGAACCAATGGGCTGCATCCACCGCCAATGCCCCAGCCTTCAGGGCAAGTATCTGCATTTTTTCAGTATCCCCAGGAGCACCGACTTCAGGACCGTCTTCTAAACCTGAAAAAACATCGGATGAGGTAATGTCGGCAGAGAGGATGATATCCCCATAATTCATGAACCAGCTTTCAGGAACGTTTCCTGCAAGGTTGTAACCTGAACCATTACCATATACACAGGAACCATCAGGAATAATATAAAAATCTCTGGAAACTTCACCATTGTTAAAGGCGATTATGGTATTTTTCAGGGCAACGGTACCATCCCTACCCGATATCCCGGCTCCTTTAGGAGAATAATTATCGGAAATAGTACAGTTTGAGATTTTAAGGTACCCGGATTTATTGTAAATCCCCCCGCCCCCATTCCCATCTTCTGATGAGGCTATATTGCGTGTAATAGTACAGTTCAGGAGCACGGCGAGACCTGGAGAAACATTATATATTCCGCCACCCCCATCAGTTACACTATTATTGCTGAAGGTACATCCGGAAAGGGTTAGACTTTCTGAGTAATTCCAAATACCTCCGCCGTTAACTCCGGCAGTGTTTTCGCTGAAATTGCAGTTTGTAACAGTGGCATTTGAGTCCCTGATATTGTAAATACCACCACCGTAATCCCTGGCTTTATTGCCGTAAAAATTTGAATCAGTTACAGAAAGGTAGGTTAAAGAGGTGCTGTTTGCGCCAGTATAAATCCCGCCACCGTAACCTTCTGGAGGAATACTGTTTGCATCTCCAACTGCTTCATTGTTTTTGAAAGTGCAGTTCTCAATATTAGTACTACTTCCATTTACGCAGGTAATAGCTCCGCCAAGTCTGGCCCTGCAATCTTCAAAGGTACAGCCATTCAAGCTGAGTGCAGCATTGTTCCCTAACAATATCCCTCCACCATTCTTACCTCTTGCATATACTGTCGCATCACCGCTTACTACGGAAAGGTTGGAAATATCAACGGAGGCTCCACTCTCGATCTCAAATATCCTGCAGTTGCCACCCCCATTGATGGAAAGGGTGTCAGCACCGGATCCCATAATGGTGATGTTTTTGCTTATAACCAGCGCTTCAGACAGGGTGATACTCTCTAAATCACTGCTAAAATCTATAGTATCTCCCGCAGCTGCATCAGCAATTGCTTGTCTCAAGGATCCTGCTCCATAATCGGAGGAGTTTGTTACAGTAAGTGTATCAGCCCATCCTGCTGAAATACCAACAAAAAATACAATTACAAGAGCTAATAACAACTTCACAGTTCTAAAATGACTCATCTCAAGTCCATCTCCTTTGCAACTAAATCTGATTCTTTAATGACAAATAATTACTGACCTGGTAAATCAAGACAGGGATAACATCATATGGATTCCAACAGTATTTTCGTAAAGATTTTCTTCTCTCGATCATCTTTCTCCTGCAGGGGAACTTTGCTTAATTTGAGGGGAATTTTCTCCTCCTTTCAACACAGGTTAATTAAAATCCCCGGGCATTTCTGCCCGGGGATCCATATATCTTTTGGGCGAAATATCTGCGATGGAAGCCCGGCTGTCATAACCTCAGGTTTTAGACCCGTAGCTTTGCGTCACCGCCTTTCGGCGGTTTTGCCCTTGGTATAAATCAGGAAAGATGATAATAAAATACATTTTTTAATAACTCTAAATTTAACATATTCGCCGGTTCCAGGTTGGGACCAGGGTATCAACATAGAGGGACCATAGTCCTAATAATAAGTGCTCAGCACAATGAATTCATAGTCTTTAACCCTTTTATGTTTACATGGTTTACTTTCAGGTTTTCACCATGAAAAGAGGTTTTTCTCTGTTCCCATCTGCAGTTTGCTCATGGGATTTAACTGTAATTCAAAATCAAAAATGAAATTACTTTCCAAGGTTTCTGTATTTGGAAGGTTTTGGGTTTCAATCCAAAATCGAAAATTCAAAAACAGAATCAGGATGTTTGCTTAAGTTTTTTCTCTATGGCCTCGCAAACCGTCTTCAGCACCTTGATCCTGGCATAATACTTCGAATTTGCCTCCACTACTGTCCAGGGAGCATTGGTGGTGCTGGTGCGGAAAAGCATTTCCCTTGCCGCTTCCAGGTACTGGTCCCAATTTTCCCTGTTGCGCCAGTCTTCATCAGTAAGTTTCCATTCCTTGGCAGGGTCCTCTTTCCTTGCCATGAAACGCTGGTGTTGCTCATCCTGGTCGATCTGAAGCCAGAACTTCACCATGGCTGTTCCGTGTCTTACCAGATGCTCTTCCATCTCGTTTATCTCCCGGTATGACCTTTTCCATTCATCAGGGGAGGCAAATCCTTCAACTCTTTCCACAAGCACCCTCCCATACCAGCTCCGGTCGAATATCTTGATCTGACCCCTGGACGGGAATTCCCTCCAGAACCTCCAAAGGTAGTGATGTTCTTTTTCCCACTCCCCTGGAGCACCTACGGGGAAAACCTCGTAATTCCTGGGATAAAGCGACTGGGCAAGCCGCTTTATGGCTCCTCCCTTGCCTGCAGCATCTATGCCCTCAAAAAGGACAACCACTGGAAGGCCTTTATGAAAAACCTCCAGCTCAAGAGAGTGGAGAAGGTCCTGGTATTTTTCAAGGTCTGTCTTATATTGTTCTTTTTCCAGGTCTTTTGACAGGTCAAGTTCATCCAGCACAGATGTCCACATGGTTCCCTTTACTGGCAGCGCTCCCCTTGGCTGAGCCTGGCCTACCTGACAGCAGAGTCTCTCTTCCATGGCTTTCTGAACCGTGGCAAGGATCTTGCTGGTGGCGAATCTCACGTCGGTGGACTCAACTATTATCCAGGGTGCATATTCGCTGTCAGAATCCTGAAGGATCCTTTCAAGGGCCTTCACATACTTTTGATGATCCCGGTTCTGTCTCCAGTCATAATCTGTGACAGACCATGCACTTGCAGGTTCCTTCTCTCTTTTCTTCAATCTCTTCTTCTGCTCTTTCCGGTCAATATGCAGGAAGAACTTCAGGATCAGAGTCCCATCCGAGGCAAGTTGTCTTTCCAGGTCAACAGCCATTTCCATTCCATCCCTGAAAAAGGGATCTTCAAAACCCTTCTCCACGGCTCGGTCCAGGATCTCCCTGTACCATGATCTTCCGAAGATGCTTATCCTTCCCCTGGCAGGTGTGCGGGTACCGTAGTGATAAAGCATGGGATACTGATCCTGTTCCCAAGGTTGCAATTTTACGTAATGATAGGTGAACCCCCTTGGATCCCAGCATAAAAGAAGGTTATTGATAAGTCCGCCCTTCCCGGACCCTCCCAGCCCTTCAAATACAAGCAACAGGGGTATACCCTGATCCTTGAATTCCCGCTGGAGGACGCCAAGTCTTTCCTGGCTGATCGCGAAAAGATCTTTGAATTCCTTTTTAGACATACTTTTAGTCAGATCAAGATTTTCAAGCAAGCAGATCACTCCTCTCGAAATGCCCCACTAACTCTTTATCATAGCATGAGAAAGAAAACAAGGGTAAAGCACGTGGCAGAGACAATGTCAATTCAGTAGAAATAACGGATATCTGGGCCTTTTTGTGTTAAGCTTAGAAACACTGTGAAGTTATCCTTTATTTTGAGGCAGGTATATGCATTACCATTCTGTTTTTGTTTCTGATATTCATCTGGGCAACCGCTGGTGCAAGGTGAAGGACCTCGATTCTTTCCTTTCCAATGTTTCGTGCGATAACCTCTATCTCCTTGGAGATATCTTCGAGGGCTGGAACAAGGGAAGATCACCCAAATGGAACCTTCGCCGCCATCCCCTGATGAGAAAGGTCCTTAAGATGGCCAGGGTATCCAGGATACAGTACGTAACTGGAAACCATGATGCTTTCCTTGACGAGTTTACCGGTTCCTGTTTCGATGGGGTGGAACTGCTCAAGGAATCCATCTACTCTGCGCTGGACGGCAGAAAGCTGCTTCTTGTCCACGGAGATGAATATGACATCATAACCAGGTACAGAGGATGGCTCTCAAAACTTGGGCACTCTGCCTATCAGGCTGGAATGACGCTGAATTCTGGCATCGAAAGGCTTATCTCCAGGAGAAGAGAACAGAACCTGGTGATCGCCAATATGCTTAAACACAAGGTAAAGGACCTGGTCCAGAAGCTCAGCGATTTTGATAACTCCATAAAGACAGCTGCAAGGACAAGGGGAGTGGAAGGTATCATCTGCGGTCATATCCATAGACCCGAGATCAGGGTTATTGGAGACACCAGCTATTATAACTGTGGCGACTGGCTCCAGAGCTGTTCTGCCCTGGTGGAGCATATGGACGGGTCTTTCGAGATCATCCGCTGGAAAGATCGTTAGTTAGATATCTTCCTTCATCAGAAAAGTAAGCGGCAAGGGATCTGAATACTTCGATCCCTTGCCGCTTTTTTATTGTTCAGGAAAGACCCGGGTATCAGTTAAAACCTGTTGAGCACGTCCATAAGTCTTTTTTCGTCGATGTTGCCCCCTGAAAGTACTACACCCACTTTTTTACCTTCCACAGGTATCTTGCCTGCCATGAGGGCTGCCACTCCTACGGCCCCGGCACCTTCCACCACCTGATGATGTTCTCTGTGAAGAAAAGCGATGGCCCTGGCAATATCATCCTCCGTAACAGCTACGAAATCCTTTATCCTCTTCTTCGCCAGGTCTACCAGGCTCTGGGGAATGGAACCTGTCAAGCCATCCGCCAGGGAATCTTCATATTCCACATCCACAACTTTCCCCAGAGGCCATGACTTCACCCAGGGCTGGGATGTGACCGACTGAACTCCATATATCTCAATTCCCGGCCTCAGGGCCTGGGCGGCAATGGCAACACCGTTGATAAGTCCGCCGCCTCCAGCCGGTGTCACCAGAAGGTCCAGCTGGGGTTCATCCATCATCATTTCCAGACCCAGAGAACCTGCTCCACTCACCACGAAGTGATCCTCATAGGAAGACACAAACGTATAACCCTCTTCCAGGGCAAGGCGATGGGCTTCCTGATCAGCGTCATCGTAGAAATGGCCTACCACCCTGAGTTCCACGAACTCTCCGCCACGCTTTTTGATAGCCTTACGCTTGGTTTCGGGACAGACCCCTGGAACACATACCAGGGCCTTGACCCCAAGCATTGTTGCAGCCATGGCAACACCCTGGGCATGATTGCCGCTGGAGGGAGTTACCACGCCTCTGGACGATTCTTCGGTGGAAAGGCTGAACATTTTGTTAAGAGCTCCCCTTAGTTTGAAGGAGCCCGCTATCTGTTGGTTTTCCATCTTCAGGAATACTTCCACTCCGAGCAGGTCGCTGAGAGGGCCTGACCTTTCCGTAGGGGTATGTCTAACCCTTCCCTTCAGGAAATTATGGGCTAAAAGTACATCGGTGATGGTTGGATCTATTACCACGAGATTCACCCTTTCTGGAGAAAATGGCGTTTCCTTCAGGCTTCCGCGGACAGGGCCAGGATCTTCTCAAGACCCTGGATACAGGTCTGGATCTCTTCCTCCGTGTTGAAATATCCAACACTTATCCTCAGGGCCCCTCCATCTTCCCAGGTACCGATGGTCTTATGAGCAGAGGGGGCGCAATGAAGGCCGGGCCTGGTTTCAATTCCCGGATCTTCTGCCAGTTGTGCTGCCACTTCGGCATGGTCACGGCCCTGGAAATTAACGGGGAATACTGGAAGCCTGGAGTCCATGGTCATTTTACCAGCTAATCTTACTCCTGGAAGAGTTCTGAGTCCCTCAAGTAGCACATTTCCCAGTTCAATCTCCCTGGCATGGATCTTTTCAATACTTTCCTTCTTCAGCCATTCCATAGCAGCGAGAAGCCCGGCGATCCCCGGCAGATTGGGGGTTCCGGCCTCGAATTTGTCGGGCATCATGTCAGGCTGGAACTCCAGATGTGAAAAGCTTCCGGTGCCTCCCTCCACGAACCATTCAACTTCCTGTGCAAAATCAGGTCTCCAGACTATACCTCCAGTTCCCTGGGGACCCATTAACCCCTTGTGACCGGTAAAACATAGAGCAGCCAGGTTCATCTTCGAAGCTGAAACAGGTATGATACCTCCGGTCTGGGCAATATCCAGCACCAGGGGGACACCGGCATGATCACACAGTTTCGATATGGCCGGCAGATCCTGGACGGTACCGCATATATTGCTCGCATGTGTAAATACCATAAGGTCGAATCTCTCCTGTTCCAGAAGGGATTTCAGCTCCTCTGGCTGTAGCACACCTTCCCTGTCACACTGGATAACCGAAAGTTCAATGATCCCCTTCTGCTCAAGCCTTCTCAGGGGTCTCATACAGGCATTGTGCTCCATGCTTGAGGTCAGGACCCTCATTCCCTTTCTCAGGTAACCTTTGAGAACCAGGTTGAGGGACTCCGTGATATTTGAAGTGAAGGTCACATACCTGGGATCCGATCCGGAAAATCCTCCGAAAAACTCAGCTATCCTTTCCCTGCAGCACATTACCATATCCATGGTGGAAAGATCTCTCCCCGCAGCAGTCCCCCTGGCAAGATTCGCACCGTGGCTTGTAAGAAAGTCATACATCGCCCTGGGCACAACTTCGGGTTTGGGCCATGAAGTAGCTGCATTATTGAGATATATGCTCACACCGGATCATCACCTTCCGTAATAATTCTTATTATGAAATTGTATCATATACGCTGGATCATCCTACCATGGGAAGAAGATAGAACAGAAGGGGGATGACCATTACCATGGCACAAGTGGTGACCAGCCAGCACGTGTTGGCGAGATCCAGGTCAAGATCATATATGGAAGGGGGAACAAGAGAAACGAAGGCGCTGGGCATGAAGGATAGTACTATAACCACTTTTAGCAGCAACCCCTCTCTTACACCTGCAAAACCGAGACCATAGGCAAGGCTTATGAGGAAAAAGGGAACCAGCATGAACTTGATAATGCAGACAGCGCCAGCTTCTCTGAAAAAGGATACCAGGCTGCTGAATTTCATGGCCATTCCAATGGCCATGAGCATTATAAAAGTCCCGAGGGGTATCAGAAAAGCATTGAGATCCCTGTAGAAAAGGGGCCTTGTTATACCGAAGATGTTAAGGCATCCCCCAGTTACAATAGCCAGAAGGGCCATCCTCAGGAAAGGGTCCCGGAATACTCTTGCCAGGATGGCAGGGACCTTTTCCCTTTTTCCGCTTTCATGGCTGAAATATTTGGCCGTGGGAAAACCCACAGTGTAGTAAAGGATCTCTGCAAAGAGCTTATAGAAGGGGACCAGGGCATAACCTTCTTCGCCAAGAAGAAGGTAAGCTATCAGGCCTCCCATGGAACCTATGTTCGTGAAGAAACTGCAACAGAAGAGGGATCCTGTTTTTTTCCTGCCCAGTTTCATCATCCTTGCAAAACCAATGGCCAGGGAACCACCGACCAGGTAATGGAGAGCCCCTATTCCCGGAAGGGCCATAACCCTGAGGTCATCGATCTTCAGTATCCATAAGGCACCCATGATCGTAATGGGAATAACAAACAACAGGACACCCCTCTGAAGGTTTTTTCTTAACAGGTCCAGATCCCCGGTCCTATCGGGGTAGTTCCGTTTCACCGTTACCTGTAACATATATCCAAGGGTCAGGCCTGTGATTATCAGGGAGAGAGAAAAGAATATCCTGTCCAGGGGCATCTTCTATTTCTCTTCTTCCAGAGCTTTTTTGAAAACATCTCCCAGGGTAGCCCCTATGGGGCTTTCTTTTTCTTTAATTGCCTTGATGGCTGCTTCAAGGCTGTCTCTGATCTTTTCCTGTGAATATTGGGGGGGGAAATACAGGGCCGCCGCATTATCATGTCCCCCTCCCCTGACCTTACTGCCATCCTTAAGGATGGAGACAACCTTCCCAGCCAGCCCCTCCCTGCTTCTGAGAGATACTGCCCACTCTCCGGTGATCTTTCTGGAAGCCGAAGCCATAAGCCTTGGCGGATCTTGAAGATGATCAAGTACCAGGCCGCCAAAATCTGAAACATCTCCGAACTCAAGCACTCCATCTCCGACAAAGGCCAGGTCCTTTTTCCTGGAGCCAAGGATTTCCAGGGCTTGATCGAACCTTTGCTTTTGTTTTTCAACAAAAAGCCTGGCAGCATGAAGTTCATGACCCCTCATTTCAGGGTAGGGATCCTCTACGAGACGTGTAAATATGCCCCATGGACCGCACAATGTTATCAATCCCTGCCACAATCGACTTTCTTCCATATCATTGATCCACATATCGCGATCATTTGCTATCTCTACCATTCTCTCCATCTTTTCCAGGATCTTTTTCTCTTTTTCATTCCTGCATTTTTCCTGCAGCCAGAGATAATATACCCTGGCTGCACAGTAACGTGTATCCAGATGTAGCCAGGGCCTGTTGGAATACCGCGAAAAATTGCTTTCGTGGTGATCGAAGACGAAGGGCTCGTTCTCCTGGGGAAATCTCTTGTCTATCTCGTCCACCGTCCTGGTTTTCTGGCAGAAAAGATCCAGAACGACCATTTTTTCTTCCCTTTTCAGGCTTTCTAATATCAGGTTATCCACAATACCATACCCAGCAAGGGATATTTTCAGAGGAGCCTGATCTCTGTGATGATGCCAGGCAAGGGCGGCCGCAACCACTCCATCAAGATCGGTATGGCTGATAATATGAATAATTGAAGCGTTCATTGAGATCACTCCTGTCATCTCTAAACCTCTTTGGTGCCTTTCTATATTACCAATTCTCTCAAACTTATCCACTTAAAGATCGATTTTAACCCTGTTATTCACAAAAATGATTTTTACTATGATATTATTCCTTTTGAGGAATTTATATTTCCCCACAGTGAAAAAAAGGATTTTATTGCAGATTTAATCATTATCCTTGAATTTTCAGCCTCTTATCCACCACTGTGAATATCATGTGGATAGTTTCAGCGACTCGCCTTCAATACTACTTGATAGATATTGGTCAAGTGAAAATTTATTTTTCACAACGACGATAGAATGGGGTTTCAAGTGCCTTTGGTGACAGTGGATTTTTTATTCACAATACCTCGAAATCCTGTGGATATGTGGATAACTTTTGTGGATGTTTTCCTTATATATTAATTCAGTTTCATTGGGAGTGAGCAGTATTGGAGAATTCAGTAAAAGAGATATGGGAACATATCATAACCCAGGCTGAACACAGGCTCGAAAAAGGAGCATCGGATATATGGCTCAAGACATGTATCCCTATCTCTCTCGAAGAGGAGACCCTTTTCCTGGATGTACCTAATGTTTTCGTGAAGGAACAGATCTCCTCAAGATTCCTCAATGATCTCAATACCCTTGTTGAAGATATGGGTTATGCAAGAAACGTGGAGATCAAGGTTGGTTCCGAGACAAGAAAGGATGAACAGAAAAGAGCCGAAAAGGCTGTTCAACCTCCCGCAATCATCCGTTCAGGATTAAATCCCGGCTATGTGTTCAGCAATTTCGTGGTTGGCAAATCGAATCGCCTTGCCCATGCGGCCAGTCTCGCCGTAGCTGAAACTCCAGGTGAAGCCTATAATCCTCTTTTCATATGGGGCGGTGTTGGCCTTGGCAAGACCCATCTCATGCACGCCATAGGTCATCATTTTTTAAATAGCTACAAGAACAAGAGCCTCAAGGTAACCTACGTGAGTTCTGAAAAATTCACAAATGAGCTTATCACTTCTATCAAGAATAACAGGACCCAGGAATTCAAGGCCAAGTACAGGACCGTTGATATACTTCTCATAGATGACATCCAGTTCCTGGCCAACAAGGAAAGTACCCAGGAGGAATTTTTCCACACTTTCAATAGCCTTCATAATTCAAAAAGACAGATAGTCATCAGCTCGGACAGACCTCCAAAGGAGATCCAGAGCATAGAAGATCGACTGGTAAGCAGGTTCGAATGGGGACTTGTAACTGATATCCAGCCGCCTGACCTTGAAACGAGGATAGCCATTCTTCAAAAAAAGGCTCAACAGAGGAACTCCTATATACCCGAAGAGGTAATACAGTTTCTTGCCAACAACGTTCCAAAGAACATAAGAGAGCTGGAAGGCGCTTTGAACCGTATCATTGCCAGCTCTGAACTCAACAATGAACCAATGACAGTCGATAATGCAGCTATATGGCTGAAGGATGTGATAAGGCAGATCTCCCATGGACCGATAAGCACGGATACCATTCAGCAGATAGTAGCTGAAACACTAGGATTTACAGTAGAAGATCTGACGAGCAGCAAGAGAACCTCCGAACTTGCCCTGGCAAGGCAGATAGCGATGTTTCTCTCGAGAAGACATACTGAATCCAGTCTTCAGCAGATAGGACTTTCCTTTAATAAAAAGGATCATACAACTGTTCTTCATGCTCAGAAAAAGATAGAGAAACTTCTTGAAGAGCAGCCGAGAATAAAAAAGATTGTGGATAACATCGAGGAAAAGCTGTGATTGGATACCCTTTAAGGGGTGTTTTTATTGTGGACACGAAAATAAACCTAACTTTTTCACATTATTATTGTGGACAGTGTGTATAAACCGTAAGAGTGCCCCACAAATTATTCACGGCCCTGAAATTTGTAACACCAATGTAAAAAGGCACTTTTCCACAAATGCACAGAGCTTACTATTACTATTGCTATTTATTTATATTTTGTAATAAATAAGGTAATAAGGGAGGGGATAACATGAAGATAGAAATAGAGAAAAGTTCTTTCATGAAAAGCTGGCAGATAGCTGAAAGAGCGACAAGCACTAAAAGCACTATCAATTCTCTTGCTGGAATATTATGTAAAGCTACAGACAACTCTTCAGAGGTAACTCTTGAGGCTACTGATCTTAAAACATCAGTGAAATGTAAAGCATCAGGAGTTATCGTACACGATGGCGGAGATATAGTATTCCCGATAAAAGTTGTGGGAGAACTATTCAAGAAAGCCCCCACCCAGACCTTTACAGTTGATATAACAAAGGAAGGAAGAGGAACGCTTCTATCGGGAAGGAACCGCTATCGTTTCACTACATACGCAAGCGAAGAATTTCCACACCTTCCTTCTTCGGAAGCTGCCAATCTTTTCTTTGATATCAAGGTTGATGAACTTTCAAGAATGCTTTCGGAAGGTACTGTTGCAGGAAGTATAGGTGAGGAATTTCCAAAGTATCTTGGAGCAGCCCTTATCCAGGTAAAGGACGGGGAGTTAAGAGTGGTATCAACTGACGGGAGAAGGTTATCCCTGTCAAAATCGGTCCTTGAAGAAACAGGTGATGATACTGAAGTTCTTCTTCCTCTAAGTGGATTGAAAGAGATCCAGCGTATCATTTCATCCCTTGAAAAGGATGCTCCTGTGAGGGTAATGGTCGATAATTCACTGGTTTATTTCCAGATTGAAGGTCTGGAGTTCTCAATTCGAAGAATCGAATCTTCCTTTCCAAACTATGAGAAGATACTTTCACCCCAGAATACCACCAATATGAATGTTGCGAGATCCGACCTTGTTTCAGCTCTGGAAAGGGTAGATATTCTGGTAAAAGATTACAGCAGAATGGTGGTAATGAAAATTTCTCCCAAAGGAGAACTTCACCTGAGTGGAAGAGCTCCTGAAATAGGAGAAGCCAGGGAAGTACTTGATGCAGAAATGGATGGCGAACCTCTGGTCATAGCTTTCAATGTAGGTTACCTGCTTGATGGATTGAAGGCTTTTCAGGGTGAGAAGGTATTGATGAACTTTAATGGTCCAGAAGGTCAGATGACTATGATAAGGCCTGGGGAGGATAATTTCCTCTACATGTTAATGCCTATCAAGCTTACAGATTCTGATCTTAAATCCCTTGGTGAGGAAGAGGAAGCTTCTGAATAACTCTGATGCATTGTGATCTAACTTTAACGAAGAATTTCAGGAACCTAAAGCCCCAGAGACTTCAATGGTCCATGGGGCTTAATCTTCTTGTTGGAGAGAATGGTTCCGGTAAGACTAATACCCTGGAAAGTCTCCATATCCTGACCGGTTGGGGCCCCTTCCGCTCTTTGAGGAGATCATCCCTGGTCAATTGGGAAATGGAGGATGAAAAAGCCCTTCTTAAGGGTTTTTTCAAGGGAGAGGAACACCTTGAGATATTATCGGCTGTTTCAGAAAGAACCATAATGAATTGTGACGGAAAAAGGAGTAACTGTTCTTCCATAAGAGAGAGGATACCTGCTCTTGCTTTTCTTCCCGGTGATCTTTCACTGCTTGAAGGACCTCCTTCGGGAAGAAGGAAGTATCTGGACAGGATTTGTGCGCTCATATTTCCTCTCTATGCTAAAAGACTTAACGATTGTAAAAGAGCACTGAGACACAGATCTGTCCTTCTATATCGTGGTAAGGATCCAGGGGTTACCTCCAGGGTACTTGCTCCTCTTGTTTCATGGATATGGTCATCAAGAGCTGCCGCACTGGACCTGGTTGGTATAGGGTTGGCAAATTACAGTGAGCTTCTTCCTGCCCCCCTGGAAATGGATCACATAAGAGGAGGTTCTATCGGTGTGGATGACCCTCACCGGGATTTCTGGGAATCTCTGGAATTATCAAGACAAAAGGAAAGAGCTCTAAAACGTCCTCTGGTCGGGCCACAGAGGGATGACATTCTTATCACATCGTGTGGAAGACCTTCAGCCGAATATTTCAGCAGGGGCCAGAGAAGAAGGGCATCCGTTGCACTTATGTTGGCTGCTGCATGGGCTGTGGAGAGAAGGATACACAGAAAACCCCTTCTTCTGCTTGATGAGATAGCTGCTGAACTTGATGACAGGGGGCGGGATGTTATGGTGAGATCCCTTAGTTCCTGTAAATGGCAGGTTTTTGCTGCAACTGCTGAAAACAATATACGTAACTGGCCTGGATCTATCTATGAAGTAAGTGAAGGTGTGGTAGAGAGAAGAGGTTAAATATAATTGATCTTTATGTTATGAAAAGAGGCTTTAATGGAAATCCGTTCTGAAAGGTTTGGAGAGGACAGGAATTTCAGACTTATCATAGCTGATATTACTGCCATGATAATATTTTCTACAGCCCTGTGTATGACAATAGAGGTCTTCATCGCCGGCCTTACTGTTTTACAGTCTGTTCATGCCAGATTGGCGGCTGTTCCTGTAAACCTCATAACTGGAAGACCTTACGGATGGTTCAGGGACAGACTTTTTCTGTTCCTTGGAATACAAAGGGACAGTTTTCTGATGATGATCTTTGGAGACACTATTGCCTTTGTTATTTTTCAATTACCCCTCTACGTGATAGTACTTCTCTTTGCAGGGGCCACATGGACCCAGATAGGAGTTTCATCGTTATTTATGTCCATGATATTTTCCCTGGCCGGAAGACCTTACGGGATTTTTCTTGATTTTTGCCGAAAAGTGGCTGCCAGGTTCTAACATCAGGATAAAAGAATAGAACAACACTACGAATAGAATTTTCGAAGACAGATAAATTCCTGAAATATTGATATGGGTGATGGAAATGGAAACTGACAGTCATTACGATTTGATAGTTGTTAGAGGGTGGCACTCAGTCTGCGAGGCATCCCTTTGAGAACAAGATAAATAACTGGCCTGGAATTTTGTGGAAAGTAAAAAATGGCCGGGGGCAGAAGTAATATTTTTAAAGGGGGAATGAACCATTAATAACGTCGGTTCAATTGCAGATATTGAAAAAATTGCAGAACAGATCTTTGATGCCTTTAAAAGAGGAGATAAAATACCCCTTGCTTCGGTGCTTAAACCTGGAATAACCCCGATAGAAGCTTATCAGGTTCAAAAGAGATACATTGATCTCAGACTTTTAAATGATGATATATGTGGATTCAAGGCAGGGCTTTGTACAACTGCTGCCCAGAAGAAACTGGATTATAGTGAACCCCTTTCAGGTATTCTTTATTCTTCTGGTAATTATTCAGGAGACACTATTCCTCTATATCCTTCGGGGCATATGATAATAGAGACAGAGATCGGTCTTGTTCTGGATTCGGATATATCCGCACCTGTGCAGAATATTGAGGAAATGAAAAGCCTCATATCCCATTTCATGCCTGCCATTGAATTTCCCGATCATAATTTTGTAGATCTGAAAAATTACAGGGCTGTGGATCTCATATCATGTAATGTAATAGCTTCCGGTTCAAAAGAAGGTATCAGGATCCCCTGCGATAATTACGATATCAATGGTGTTGGAGTTTCTCTTTACCATGAAGGTGAGAAGATCGATGGTGGAGTGGGTAGCAACACATGGAAAGATGACCAGTGGGAAGCCGCTCTCTGGCTTGTTAACAGGATCGTTGAAGATGGATACACCATAAGGAAGGGCAATTTTCTCCTGACAGGTTCCATGGGTTCCATGATCCTTGCTGAAAAGGGCAGGTACAGGGCGGATTATGGTAATCGGGGCTCCATAGAATTTGAGATTGTTCAGAAGTAAGGGGAATGGATCTATGATTTTCGTCACGAGTAAGAGGATTTCAATCTGGAATAAAGGGTAAGGATCATGGGTATAAATTCTAATTACGATGTGATAGTTGTTGGAGGGGGACACTCAGGCTGCGAGGCATCCCTTGTAAGTGCGCGAATGGGAGCAAGGACCCTCATGATAAACCTTTATCATGACAATGTTGCTCTCATGGCGTGTAATCCCTCTATAGGAGGACCTGCAAAGGGGCATCTTACAGAGGAGATCTCCGCCCTTGGCGGTGAACAGGCAAGGGCTACGGATAATTCCACCATTCATATAAGATGGCTTAATACTTCGAAAGGTCCGGCCGTAAGGGCCCTGAGGGCTCAATGTGACCTCAATGAATTTCACCATCACTATGTGAAAGCCCTGGAAGCGGATCCTCTTCTTGACGTTTTTCAGGACATAGTGACTGAGCTTATAGTTGAAAAAGGCAAGGTCAGGGGTGTAAAGACCAGACTTGGACTGGAATTCCACAGCAATAACGTGATACTTACAACTGGAACGTATCTTGGTGGAACGGTACATATAGGCCTTTCCTCTTTCCCGTCAGGTCCTCTCGGTCAGGTTCCTGCCATAGGTTTGACAAGTTCCCTGAAAGAGTTGGGTTTTGACGTAGGAAGGATGAAAACAGGAACTACTCCAAGGATCCATGCTGACACGGTGGACTGGAGTTCTCTGGTAAGGCAGGATAGTTCGGATGAACCCCTGTGCTTTGATCTATGGGGAAAAGGAAAGGTCCATGAAGGTTTCGCCTGTTATATAACCAGGAGCAATCCGGGTACCCACGAGATCATTCAGAAGAATCTTGACAGGTCCCCCCTGTACCTTGGAAAGATCGAGGGAGTAGGACCAAGATACTGCCCATCCATCGAGTCGAAAGTAATTGCCTTTCCCGAAAAGGAAAGTCATCTGGTCTTCCTCGAGCCTGTTGCAAGAAACAGCAGGGAAATATACATGCAGAATTTCTCTACGTCTCTCCCCTTCGATGTGCAGGTTGAAATGGTACGTTCTCTCCCCGGGTGTGAAAAAGCAAGGATCATCAGGCCAGGTTATGCTATTGAATATGATTTCATGCCTCCCACACAGCTTAAACCCACACTTGAGACAAAGAGAATAGAAGGTCTCTTCTGTGCAGGACAGATCAATGGTACTTCCGGATATGAGGAAGCCGGTGCCCAGGGATTGATGGCCGGGATCAATGCTGTCATGAAGATAAGGGGAGAGGAACCCCTGATACTTTCAAGATCGGAAGCCTATATCGGGGTGCTCATTGATGATCTGGTCACTAAAGGAACAAAAGAACCTTACCGGATGTTGACAAGCAGGTGTGAATACCGATTGCTTTTGAGACATGACAACGTGGACAGAAGGCTCTGTCCCATATCAAGAAAACTGGGGCTTCTTGATGATCGGAAGTGGTATTCCATGGTCGCTAAATGGAATAGGATCGACAGGGAGATAGAACGACTTGACCATGTCAAGGTCAGGCCAGGTGAAGAGATCAACAGGGAATTGACAGCCAGAGGATCTTCTCCACTGAAGGAATCTCTTCCAGCATCAGTTATGCTGAGCAGACCTGATGTGGATTACCAGACGGTGGGGAAATTTGTTCCACCTGAAGAAGAACTCAGCCCTGAAGAAATAATGAGCGTATCAGTAGAGATCAAGTATAAGGGTTATATCGAGCGTCAGAAAAGGCAGGTCCGTAAACTTGACAGGATGGAAAAGGTGCCTATTCCTGATGATTTTGATTATTCCAGAATCCCTGGATTGCTTACAGAAAGCAGGCAGAAGCTTGAAAACATCCGTCCACATAATTTTGGTCAGGCCAGCAGGATTTCAGGAGTAACACCTACAGATCTACAGCTGCTATCGGTCTATCTACAGAGCAGAAGAAGAAAGGAATGAACCCGAGATCCGGTATTCCAGAAAGAAGAGGTCAGAGCAAAGCATTTCTCAATTTATGAAAGACTCTCTCCCGGAAGAGGCCATTCAGAGGATCAGGGTCCAGGAGATAAACGGGTCATGGTCAGAATTTGTTGGCCCCGCACTGGCAGAAAAAAGCAGACTTGTCAGGGTAGACGGCAGGAATGCCCTTATATGCGCTTCTTCACCCTCAGCGGCACAACAACTGAGAATGAGAGGCAAAAAGTTATTGACCCTTCTTCAGACAAAAGGAGGTCTCAATATCTCAGTTATCAAGGTATATCTGGGATCAACAACCAGTTCACAACATAAAAAAAATCTGTCCAGGACCTCCAGGAAGATATTGCCCACCCTTGATGAAGTCCGCCAGGCAGAGGAGGATATATCAGGAGATCATCTTGATCCAGAAGTGGCCCATTCCCTGGCATCCCTTATTGCTACATACAG